>Ga0315276_10007607_pt1 | contig 10039 bp, 7 predicted proteins | sample YL17G05_0_MG_FD_204542 | JGI IMG/M metagenome (GOLD analysis project Ga0315276, IMG submission 204542) | Sediment microbial communities from Yellowstone Lake, YNP, Wyoming, USA - YL17G05_0 | ecosystem: Environmental > Aquatic > Freshwater > Lake > Sediment | place: USA: Wyoming | collected... | reverse complement strand
CTCTTCATGTGGCGCGGCTTCCGCATCGCCGTGTGGGCGCCGGACGGCTTCTCCAAACTGCTGGCCGCCGGCCTCGCCTTCGCCTTCGGCCTGCAGACCTTCATCATCATCGGCGGCGTCACGCGGCTCATCCCGCTGACCGGCATCACGCTGCCGTTCGTGAGCTACGGCGGCAGCTCCATCACCGCCAATCTCGTGCTGGTGGCGCTCCTCCTTATGGTCTCGCATCGCACCAACGTGGTGCGCGCAGGCAGCGACCTCGAGCGCCGTCGCCTGGCGGAGCGCGGGTAGGGGGCGGCGATGAACAAGGCCATCTCTCGCATCTTCATCGTCGGCGTGATCCTGTTCGTGGCGCTGATCGTCAATCTCACGTGGATCATGGCCGGCAGGGCCCAGTGGTTCGCCGACCGGCCCGAGAACAAGCGCGGCATCGCCAAGGAGATGAAGATCAAGCGCGGCGAGATCCTCGCCTACGACGGGTCCACGATCGCCGGCTCGGTGCGCCGCTCGGGCTACTACTACCGCGACTACCCGCAGGGCACGGTGGCACCGCAGCTCGTCGGCTACGACAGCGTGCGCTACGGGCGCAACGGCATCGAAGAGCAGCTCAACGATGAGCTCACCGGGCAGTCGACCGACCTCGGCGTGCAGAGCTGGATCGACCGCCTGCTGGGACGCAAGTCGAAGGGCGCCAGTGTCCAGCTCACGCTGGTCCCGGCCGTACAGAAAGAGGCTCAGAAGGCGCTCAGCGGTCAGAAGGGCGCCATCATTGTGCTCGATCCACAGACGGGCGCCCTCATCGCCTCGGCCTCGGCGCCGACCTACGACCCTGCCAACCTCGAGGACGACTGGGCGCGGCTGAGCAACGACCCGGGGGCGCCACTGCTCAACAGGCCGACGCAGGGCCTCTATACGCCGGGCTCGGCCTTCAAGGTCGTCACGGCCGCCTCCGCGCTCGACAACGGCAAGGTCACGCCCGACACCGAGTTCATCGACACCGGTACCTACGTCGTGTTCGGCGGCAAGGTCGTTAACTACGGCGGCGCCGTGTTCGGCCCCAACGATTTCACCACGGCGCTGACCTACTCGATCAACACGACGTTCGGCAAGGTCGGCAATCTGCTGGGGCGCAGGCGCCTCATCTCGTCGATGCAGCGCTTCGGGTTCTACCAGTCGCCGCCGTTGCCGCTGCCGCAGGGCGAGGTCTTGCCCAGCGGCCGCTACGGCAAGAAGGGCCTGCTCTCGCCCGACGCGTTCATGGACCCGCTGGCCGTGGCCTGGGCGGCCGTCGGCCAGGAGCAGCTCCTGTCGACACCACTGCAGATGGCTCTGGTGGCCGCCGGCGTCGCCAACGGCGGCCGCATCATGAAGCCCTACTACACCCAGCAAGTCGTGGCCGCGTCGGGCGCCGTGGTCCGGACGGCACAGCCGCAGCAGTGGCTAGTGGCCATGAAGCCCCTCACGGCGTCGCAGCTCAACATCATGATGCAGCGCGTGGTCAACGCCGGCACCGGCACGGCCGCGGCGCTCGAAGGCATCCAGGTCGCCGGCAAGACGGGCACCGCCGAGCGCGGCGACGGCACCAACCTGGCCTGGTTCATCGCCTTTGCGCCGGCGGACGACCCGCAGGTGGCCATCGCCGTCGTCATCGAAGACACCCAATCGACCGGTGGTGAGGCGGCGGCGCCGCTCGCCGCCGCCGTGATCAAGACGGCCCTGGCGCAGCCGTCCCTGCCCTGACGGGGCAGGGAGCCGGCGCCCAGAACCGTATCTGTAAGCAAACGAATGAGGTAACCAGACGTGAGTGACGTGTTCCAGCCACAACAGGTGCTGAGCGGCCGCTACCGCGTGCTGCGCAAGATCGGCGGCGGCGGTATGGCCGACGTGTATCTCTGCGAGGACCTCACGCTGGGCCGCAGGGTGGCGCTCAAGGTGCTGCTGTCGCGCTTCCTCGACGATCCCAACTTCGTCGAGCGCTTCCGCCGCGAGGCCAAGGCCGCCGCCGGCCTAAACCACGCCAACCTCGTCAGCATCTACGACTGGGGCGAGGTCGACGGCACCTATTTCATCGTCATGGAATATGTCGAGGGCGAGACCCTCAAGGACCTGGTGCGCCGCCGCGGCCGCCTCGGCGGCAGCGAGGCCGTGCACATCTCGCTGCAGCTTCTGGCGGCCCTCGAGTTTGCTCACCGTACGGGCATCGTGCATCGCGACATCAAGCCGCAGAACGTGATGCTCGACCGCGACGGCAACGCCAAGGTCACGGATTTCGGCATCGCGCGCGCCGCCGACTCCGGCATGACCGAGGCCGGCTCCATCCTCGGGACGGCCCAGTATCTGGCCCCCGAGCAGGCCAGGGGGCAGCGTGTCGACGAGCGCTCCGACCTGTACTCCGTCGGCATCGTCCTCTACGAGATGCTCACCGGCACGGTGCCGTTCAAGGGCGACAGCGCCGTCACCGTGGCGCTCAAGCACGTCAACGAGATGGCCGCCGAGCCGGCGCAACTCGTGCCGGGCATGCCCTACGCGCTCAACCAGATCGTCCTCAAGGCCATCGCCAAGGATCCCGAGCAGCGCTACCAGACCGCCGAGCAGTTCTCCCGCGACCTGCGCGCCGCGCAAGTGGGCGGGCCTGTGGCGGCGGCCGCCTTCGACCCCGGCGCCGAGGCCACTCGGCTGATGGGCGCCGGCGCTGTCGCCGGCGCCGGCGCCACCTCTGTGATGGCGGGCGGCCCCCTCGCCCAGACCACCGGCGACCGTGGCCGCAAGCGTCGCCGCTGGCCGTGGGTGCTGGTGATCATCCTGCTCCTGCTGGTGATCGCCGCCGCGGCGTACGGGCTGATGCGGGCCATGGGCGCCGGCGGCGTCGCCGTGCCGACCGTCGTGGGCAAGAGCCAAGCCGCCGCTGTGACCAAGCTCAAGGAAGCCGGTTTCGAGGCCGGCGTCCAGGAGGAGTACTCGGACAAGTACGACCAGGGCATCGTCAGCCGTCAGGCGCCGACGGGCGGCACCAAGCTGCGCAAGGGCGACACCGTCGACATCTGGGTGAGCAAGGGTAGCGAGACGGTCATGCTGGACGACTTCAAGGGCTGGACGCCCGGGGAGGTGCGGGATTGGCTCGACCAGAACAGCCTCAGCGGCCTCGAGAAGTCGGGCAAGTCCGGCGCCGTCGCGTCGGGCAGGGTGTACAAGCAGGACCCGCTGGCCGGCGACAGTGTGAAGCGCGGCGACACCATCACCTACTGGGTGAGCAGCGGCAAACCGCAGGCGACCGTGCCCGACCTGACCAACCTGGATCAGGCCGCGGCGCAGACGGCGCTGGCCGACGCCGGCCTGCTGCTCGGCGTGGTCACGCCCGAGCCCAGCACCACGGTGGCCAGCGGCCTGGTGATCCGGCAGGATCCCGCCGCCGGCGTCGCCGTGGCCAAGGGGTCCGCCGTCAACATCATCGTTTCGAGCGGCCCGCCGTCGCCCTCACCGTCGCCGAGCCCGACGGCGTCGACGGCGACCATCCCCAACGTCTACGGTATGGATTCGACAACGGCGACGGACGAGCTCACCACGGCCGGGTTCGGCGTGACCGTGAAGCAGAAGGGCGGCACCGGGCAGCCGCCGGGCACGGTGGTCAGGATGGTGCCGGACGCCGGCACCGAGGTGCCCAGCGGCTCCACGGTCACCCTGGTCATCGCCAAGTAATCGCGCTTGCGTGTGACGGCGGGCGGGGCCGGGAGGCCTCTCCCGCCCGCCTACTCGGCGAAGCCGAACACGTAGATCAAGTAGGCGAAGTACACCGATCCGGCGCCGCCCAGCGACCACCAGGTGAGCGTGTGCTTGAAGCGCAGGGTGAGGTAGAACACCGTGCCGCTGATCAGCGCCAGCAGGCCGCTCACCAGTGCGACGGTGTCCAACTGCCAGGTCGTGAAGAGCAGGCCGACCGACACGGGGAACGTGGACTGGAACACCATCGCCCCGGTGATGTTGCCGAGCGCGAGCGTGTCCTTGCGCTGGCGGATCCACAGCACCGAGTTGAACTTCTCCGGCAGTTCCGTGGCGATGGGCGTGATGAGGAGGGACACGATGAGGGGGGCCGCGCCCAGTGTCTCGCTCACGGTCTGGATCTCCTTGACGAAGATCTCCGCGCCGAGCACGATGCCGAGGAGCGCCACCCCGATCTGCAGGAAGATGCGGTGCCGGTGTGGCATCTCCGGATGGCGATGGAAGTGCAGAGGCTTGGTCTCGCCGCTGAGGTCGCCCTCGCTGCGCATCGTCTCCCAAACGTAGTAGCCGTAGAAGGCGAGGAGACCGGCGGCGAGCGCGTAGTGCAGCGAACGCACGTGGATCAGGCCAGCGCCCATGGCCAGCCCGTAGGCGACGAGGAAGTGGCTGAGGTCGCGGCGCATGACCTCCTCGTTCACCGTGACGGCGAGCCCGCGGCGCTTGCGCCACGTGAAGATCACGACTGCCGAAGCGGTGACGACCATCGCCAGGCTGGCGAGCATGAACGGCGCTCCCAGAATGGCGCCGACGCCGATGTCGTCGGCGGCCTGCCCCCCTGTGAACACGATGGCGATGATCGGCACCAGGGTCTCCGGGAGGGCCGTGCCGACCGCCGCGAGGACGCTGCCCACGGCTCCTTCGCCGAGCTCGTAGCGCCTCCCGAACCACTCGATGCCGTTGGTGAACAGCTCGGCCGAAACGAGGATGACGGCGAGAGCGATGATCAGCAGGGCGTACGACATGGCGGCGGCAACCATAGCAGAAGGGGCGGGCCGCCTGCGGCGGCCCGCCCCTTCGATGACTTCCCTAGTGGATGAGCCTGTGGATCAGACCCAGCCCTTCGCCTGGAGCAGCGGGATCAGGAAGTACAGGATGAAGCCTGCGGTGGCGATCCACAGCATCCAGCTCACCTCCCGCGCCTTGCCTTGCGTGACGCGGATCAGGGTGTAGGCGATGAAGCCGAAGCCGATGCCGTTGGTGATGCTGTAGGTGAGCGGCATGATCGTCATGATGAGGACGGCCGGCAGGCCAAAGGCGATGTTGCCGAAGTTGATCGACGCCTGGCACACGCCGTTGTCGTGGTCGGCTTCGCTCTCGGCCTTGGTGAGTGTGGCCATCATCAGGTAACCGACGATGATGAGCGCCGGTGCCGTAGCCGCCGCCGGCACGACGGCAGCGATCGGCGAGAAGAACATCGCCAGCAGGAACAGCACGCCGACGACCAGGGCGACCCAGCCGGTGCGGCCGCCCTGCGCCACGCCGGCGCCGGATTCGATGTAGGTGGTCGCCGACGAGGCGCTCACGGCGCCGCCGGCTGCTGCGGCCAGCGAGTCGACGAGGAGCGGCCGGTTGACCTGCGGCAGGTCGCCCTTGTCGTCGAGGTAGCCGGCTTGGCCGCCGACGCCGACGAGCGTGCCCATGGTGTCAAAGAAGTCGCTCAGCATGAGGCTGAAGATCCAGAGGATGGCGGCGGTCACGCCGAGCTTGGCAAAGGCGCCGAAGTCGAAGGCGCCCACCAGGCTGAAGTCGGGCGACGCGAAGATCTTGCTGGGGATAACGGCAGTGCCCTCCATGAAGGAGGTCTTGTCGTAGGCGTAGTTGAGAATGATCGCGAGGATCGTGGAGAAGAGGATCCCGAGGATGATGGCGCCGCGCCATTTGCGCGTGAACATGATGATGGTGATCACGAGGCCGAAGAGGGTGACCGCCACCGGCACGCCGACAAAGGTCCCCAGCGACAGCGGCGTGCCGCCGCCGCCGACCACGAGGCCGCCGTCGACGAGGCCGATGAACAGGATGAAGAAGCCGATGCCGACGACGATGGCCTTCTTCAGCTCGAGGGGGATAGCCTTGAAGATGGCCTTACGGAAGCCGGTGAGCACGAGGATCGTGATGGCCACGCCTTCGAGGACGACGAGGCCCATGGCGCTCTTGAAGGTGAGGCCTTGGCCCGCCACGAGGCTGAAGGCGACGACCGCGTTGAGGCCCATACCGGGGGCGATGGCATAGGCGCGGTTGGTGACCAGCCCCATGAGGATGGTCATGACGCCCGCCACGAGGCAAGTCGAGGTGAGGGCGGCTGCGAACGGCAGGCCCTCGCCACCCAGGCCCAGGATGCTCGGGTTCACGAAGATGATGTACGACATGACGATGAACGTCGTGAGCCCGGCGAGGGTGTCGCGCTTGAGCGACGTGTTCCACTGCTGGAACTTGAAGAAGCGCTCCAGCACGTTGTTCGAGCCGGCGTCAGCGGCGGCTTCCATAGACCTCGTCCTCCTTCAGGGTGGTGATGCGGGGGCCAGAACGGGCCGAGTGTATCGCACGAGGGCAGGGCGGCGATACGGGAATGTGACGGCCGCGATCATTGACGAGGCGCCTGCCGCCCGGGTATCCTCGCCGCGTCCCGCGGGGGTCCCCGCCGGCGAAAGGATGTGACTCGTTTCCGTGGACGACGACCCAGGTTCGCTGGCCCTCTCCGAGCTCGAAGACATGACCGTCGTCGACGCCGCCGGCGCGCCCATCGGCGAGCTGCTCGATGTGGTCGCTCTGTGCGCCTCCGACGCTGCGGTGGTCACCGCTTTCTTCGTCGAGAGCGACGACGACAAGTATCGCGCCTCCTGGGCGCAGGTCGCCGTGGTCGACGTCGATGCCGAGAAGCTCCACCTCTCGTGCCTCGCCGCCGACCTCGAGCCTGCCTCGATCCGCGGCGACGAGCTCGCTCTCGTCGATGCTGTGCTCGACAACCAGGTGCTCGACATGCGCCGCCGCGTGTTCGTGCGCGTGCAGGACGTGCTGCTCGAGGCCCGCGACGGTGGGCTCGTCGTGGGTGGTGTGGACGCGAGCTCCGGCGCCCTGGCGCGGCGCTTCGGTCTCGGCTTCCTCTCGCGCCGCCTGCCGCGGCGCAGCGGCGACTTCGTGCCCTGGGCCGATGTCAATCTCATCGCGCTGCGGCTGTCGCAGCTCAACTTCGTCGAGGCGTTCGCCGAGCTCGCCGAGCTGCACCCGGCCGACATCGCCGACGTGATCAGCCAGGTGGGCCCGCGGGAGCGCGCGGCCGTGCTGGCCGCGCTCAACACGGGCCTCGCCGCCGACACCCTGCAGGAGATGGAAGAGGAGCTGCGCACGGCGGCGCTGCAGGACATGCCTCTCGAGCGCGCCGTGGCGGTGCTCGAGCAGATCGAGGCCGACGAGGCCGCCGACATCCTCAGCGACCTCCCCGACGAGCTCTCGCAGCAGATCCTCGCACGTCTCCCCGCCGACCGCGAAGAAGACCTGCGTGAGCTGGCCAGCCATCCCGAGCACACCGCCGGGTCGCTCATGACCACCGATTTCGTCGCTCTTCCCGTGGGCTTCACGGCCGGCGCGGCTCTCGCCTGGATCCGCAGCGAGCGGCCTGAGCAGCACGCCATGACCTACCTGTACTTCACCGACGACGACGGCCGCCTGGTCGGCGTCGCGAGCCTCCGCGACCTGGTGCTCGCCGCGCCCGAGCGGCCCGTCGCCGAGCTCATGGAGGACGACGTCGTCGAGATCGCCGCCGATGTGGACGAGGAGGAGGTCGGCCGCATCATGACCAAGTACGACCTCCTCGCCATCCCGGTCATCGACGAGGAGGGGCGGCTCGAGGGCATCGTCACGCTCGACGACGCTCTTGACGCGGTGTTGCCCGCCGATTGGAAGCAGCGGCTGCCGCGCCTGTTCCGCTAGCGGGTCGCAGTCTTCTGCTGCCCCACGCTCACGGCTGCCCTCGCGGCGCCGCTCAGACCGGCTGCGCCGCGGCCGCCTCCACGGTCTCCCAGGCGACGCTGTGGCGCGGCGCTTCGACGAGCGTGGCGAGGTCGAGGCGGAAACGGGCGATCTCGCCCTTCGACTGGACCCTGCGAAAGCCGCCGCCCTCGAGCACCTCGGGGTGGAACAGGTTGAGCTCGCGGATGTAGCCGCGGAACGGGTCCCCGGGGCGCGCACGGGTCAGTCCGAAGGCCTCGAGCGCCGCGACGCGGCGGTGCTTCAGAGATGCCTCGATCTCCTGGAGCAGGAACTGGAAGCCGCGCAGGTACTCCTCGTCGTAGAAGTACGAACAGGTGAGGACGTAGGCGTCGGGTGAGGGGGGGCCGGCCGGCAGGCAGCGCGCCCGTGGCAGCAGGCGCGCGGCGGCGGTGTGCATCCAGCCGACGACGGCGCCGCCCTCGAGCAGTGCGCGGCCGAAGAAGCCGGCCTCAGCCTCAGCCTCCTGTTCCCAGGCCTGACGCACGTCGGGCGCCGGAGTCGCCGTGGGCAGCGTCTGCCACCAGACGCAGCCCTGGCAGGCCGGCGCCAGCAGGTCGCGAGTGCCTGCGCTGAGGTCGATCGCCCTCACTCGTCGGCGGCCGCGACATCGTCCACAAACACCTCGACGTGAGTGATCGGGGTGCCCGTGGTGCGCCCGAGGTACATCGCGCCGGCGCGCGCGACTGCCGCGCACACGGTCGGGATGGAGGCGTCCGGGTCGACGATGAGATGTACCTCGAGCACCGGCCCGGCGTCGTCCTCCCCGAGGCGCACCGGGCCGTGGCGCTCCAGGTGGACACGTTCGCCCAGGGCCTGCAGAGGGTTGCGGTGGAGGTCCGCCACCCCGGGGATGTCTTTGACGGCGTCCCACACGGTGCTGGTGATGACTTCTGCCGAGAAGCTGGGCCCGGGTCGTTCGCGCACGCCGCCCCTTCCGTCGCTGGTGGCGCGAGTATACCGCCGCCGCAAGGTGCACGGGGAGCCCGGCCCCCGCCGCTGTTTGCCACTGTGCGAGGCGCTCCCCTATACTCCTTGCGCACGAACGGGGCCCGACCCTGCGTCCCGGCGTGCCTTGAGCGACGATCGAGGCGGTCACGACGAGCGACGACATCACCATCTATCGAGCGGACTGGGTACTGCCTGTGGCGGCGCCGGTGCTGGCCGACGGCGGGCTCGCCGTGAGCGGCGAGCGCATCGTCGCCGTGGGTCCGGCGCCCGACCTCATGGCCGCTCATCCCGGGGCGCGGGTGGTCGATCTCGGCCGCTCTGTGATCATGCCCGGGTTCGTCAACTGCCACAGTCACATCGAATACACGTCCTTCCGCGGCATCCTCGACGACTCGGAGTTCGGCGACTGGATCATCAGCCTGGTCGACGTCAAGGCGTCGTTGACTCCCGAGGAGTACCTGGCAAGCGCGAAGCTTGGCGCCGTCGAGGCCATCTCATCCGGCATCACCACCATCGCCGACACGAGCTACGGCGCCGCCACGCTTGCGGCCGCCGCCGAGGCCGGCCTGCGCGGCCGCCTCTATCTGGAGGTCTTCGGGGTCGACGACAAGCGGCTCGACGAGACCATGGCGGATGTCGAGCGGCGTCTCGGCGAGGCGCAGGCGGCCGCGCCTTCACGCTTCGACGTCGGCCTCGCGCCCCACGCGCCGTACACTGTCTCCAGCCGTCTGTATCAGGCGATCTCGAAGCTGGCTCGTGAGCGCGACCTCAAGGTCATGAGCCACGTCGCCGAGAGCAAAGAGGAGATCACCTACATCCGCTCGGGCTCCGGCAAGTTCGCCCACGACTACCGCGAGAAGATGGGCTGGGAGCGGATGCTCGTGCAGCCCTTCGGCGTGAGCCCCATCAAGTACCTGCAGCAGTGGGACGTCTTCGACCGGGATTTTCTCGCCGTCCATTGCGTGCAGGTGAGCCGTGACGACATCCGCATCCTCAAGGCCAAAGACGTGGCCGTCGCGCACTGCCCCAAGGGCAACGCGAAGCTCGGCTGCGGCGTCATGCCTCTGGCCGACCTGATGCACGAAGGCGTGCGCGTCGGCCTGGGCACCGACAGTCCGGCCTCCAGCAACATCATGGACATGTTCGACGAGATGCGCACGATGCTGTTTCTGCATCGCGCCGTCGAGCGCGACGTCACGGTGCTCGACGCGCCCAAGTGCGTGCGCATCGCCACGCTGGGCGGCGCCGAGGCGCTGGGCATGCAGGACGACATCGGCAGTCTCGAGCCGGGCAAGTTCGCCGATTTCATCGCCGTCGACGTCTCCAA
>Ga0315276_10007606_pt1 | contig 10040 bp, 7 predicted proteins | sample YL17G05_0_MG_FD_204542 | JGI IMG/M metagenome (GOLD analysis project Ga0315276, IMG submission 204542) | Sediment microbial communities from Yellowstone Lake, YNP, Wyoming, USA - YL17G05_0 | ecosystem: Environmental > Aquatic > Freshwater > Lake > Sediment | place: USA: Wyoming | collected... | reverse complement strand
TACAGCCAAACACTGAACCTGCCGCAAACAAGTTTTGCGATGAAGGCAAACCTCGTCCAGCGCGAGCCCCTTATGCGCAAGGACTGGCAAAAACGCGACTTCTACGGCAAAATCAGGGCCGCGAGAAAAGGTGCGCCGTTATACATCCTCCACGACGGCCCCCCCTACGCTAATGGCGATATCCACATGGGCACCGTCATCAACAAGGTCCTCAAGGATTTTGTCGTCCGCTACAAAACAATGACCGGCTTCGACGCACCCTACGTCCCCGGCTGGGATTGCCACGGCCTGCCCATCGAATCGAAAGTCGTTACAGAACTCGGCGACAAAATCCGCCAACTGAGCAAACCGGAAATCCGCCAGCTCTGCAAAAAATACGCGAGCAAATATATCAAGCTCCAGGGCCAGCAATTCCAGCAATTAGGCATATTCGGCGACTTCGAAAACCCGTATCTCACTTTCAAACCCGTTTACGAGGCGGGCGTCCTCGAGGTCTTCGCCGAACTCGTCGGCAAAGGTCTCGTCAAAAAACAACTTAAGCCCACCCACTGGTCCGTCGGCTGCGAAACCGCACTCGCCGAAGCGGAACTCGAATACAAAGATATCGATTCTCCCAGCATCTTCGTCAATTTCCCCGTCGCCAAAGACAGCATCCCGCGATTAACCGAACTTGGTTTGGTAACCAGCGAACAGGCCCAAAATGCCAAAGTTTGCTTTATGATTTGGACGACGACGCCCTGGACCTTAGCCGCAAATCTCGCCGTCGCGCTGCACCCGCGTCTCGAATATGTAACACTCGACTATCAGCTTAATGGCAAACGTTTCGTCTCCCTTGTCGTTTCAGACCGCCTCCCCGCTGTCGTCGCCGCTGCCGGATTAAACGAAGGACAGTACAAAGTCAGCCCAAACAAAGTCCTCGGCAGTAAACTTGAGGGTTTGCGCTATCAGCATCCCTTCGTCGAAAAGAACCCGACGGATAAAGACGCCTACAAAACAATTCTCGCGGAATACGTAACAACCGAAGACGGCACGGGCCTCGTCCACATCGCCCCCGGCCACGGCGCAGAGGACTATATCTCTGGTCAGGCCAACGGCCTCGCTGTGTATTCCCCCGTCAAAGACGATGGCTCTTACGACAACACCGTCCCCGACTGGCTCCGCGGCAAAAGCGTTCTCAAAGTTGACCCCGAAGTAATCGACCACCTCGCCAAAACAGGTCTGCTCGTAAAACAGCAGAAAATCACCCACAGTTACCCCCACTGCTGGCGAAGCAAAACGCCTGTCATCTTCCGCGCAACCGAACAATGGTTCGTCAGCGTCGATAAGGAAATTCCCGGCCTCGGAAAAACACTCCGAAACCTCTCGCTCGAATCCGTCAAAAACGTCCGCTGGGTCCCCGACTGGGCCCAGAAACGCATCGAAGGTATGCTCGAATCACGTCCCGACTGGTGCATCAGCAGGCAGCGAAGCTGGGGCCTGCCTATCCCCGTCTTCGTCAATCACCACGGCGAAACCCTTTTGACAAAGGACTCCGTCCTGGCGGTTTCAAAATACATCGCCGTCAAAGGTTCCGATTGCTGGTTTACCGATTCCCCTGAGCAAATCCTCGGCTCGGACTTCAAACTGCCCCCCGGCTTCTCATTCAACGAACTGAAAAAAGAAGAAAACATCTTCGACGTCTGGTTTGAGGCAGGTTGTAGCTGGTACAGTGTTGCAACAAAGATGGGCTGGCCCATCCCCGTTGACCTCTACCTCGAAGGCAGCGACCAGCACCGCGGCTGGTTCCAGTTGTCGCTCCTTTCCGCCCTCGGCGCAATCGGCAAAGCGCCCTTCAAGGCCGTCCTCACCCACGGCTTCACCGTCGATGAAAAGGGTATGAAGCAATCCAAGTCCCTCGGCAACTACACCAACGCGCAGGACGAAGTCGCCAAATATGGCGCAGACATCCTCCGCCTCTGGGTTGCCAGCGTCAACTATCAGGACGACGTCCGCTGCAACGACGAGCTCATCGGCAAAACCCAGGACGCATACCGCAAAATCCGAAACACCATCCGCTATCTACTCGGCAACATCTACGACTTCGACCCCGCCCAAAACTCAGTCGCCTACGACAAAATGTTCGAAATCGACAAATGGGCGATGCAGCAACTACAAAATCTAATCTATGATGTTAATATGGAATATAAAGCGTTTAGTTTTCACACAGCATTTTCTCTTCTCTACAACTTCTGCTCCGTCGATATGAGCAGTATTTATATGGATTTGTTGAAAGACCGGCTCTACTGCGATCCAGCGGACAGTTTGTCACGTCGAAGTTGCCAGACGGTCTTGCATAAAATCCTCGATTCCCTTACCCTCTTGTTAGCCCCCATCCTTGTCCACACCGCCGAGGAAACATGGTCTGCAATCCAGCATAAATCCCAAAATGTCGAAAGCGTCCATCTCGCTATACTGCCAGAATCCGGTCCAAAACTCGAAGACCCCAAATGGCAAAAACTTATGTTTCTTAGAGACGTGGTTCTTAAAGCCCTCGAACCGCTTCGCCGCGATAAACTCATCGGCAGCAATCAGGAATCAAGCGTAACCATCCGCTGCGATAATGAAACCGCCGCCGCGATTGAGCAGTTTGGCTTGAAATCCTTCGCCGCGCTTTGCATTGTTAGCGAGGTAAAACTCGAAAAAGCCGAAGGCCCGACCCAGGTTATTGCCCAGAAGAGCGCTCATCAAAAATGCCAGCGTTGCTGGAACTACTGGCCCTCCGTCGGCTCCGACCCGCAACAACCCGACATCTGCGAACGCTGCGCCGATACGCTAAAGCAATCGGGATAATAAAAAATAAATGATTCGCAGAATTGTACAAGTTCTCGTTGTTGCAGTGGCCTCGCTGGTGTTGCTGAGCTGTGCCGATGACATCGGCCGGCAGGCAGGCCATATCAAGTTAACGCAATCCGCCGAACCGCCGGTAATTCCGGTGGGACTCGACGGCTATCTGATGTGGGACCGCCTGCCGTACCAGCGCATCGGCGTTCGGGCCTATATGCGCAGCACTTACGACCGCGAAGGAAACAACCGCTCAGCCGACGCCAGCCATTTCCTCTACCAGCAATCCGATGAGTTTAACGTGGCTCTTGATATCAAAGGTCCGGGTGTGCTCTATTTCATGAGAACCAACCACTGGCACGGCAGCCCCTGGCACTACGAAATCGACGGAAACGATTTTCTGGTTCGCGAGACCGCCACCGCTGACCCCGTCAATGCCAAAGAAGTGCTCAGCGACACCACTTTTATCCCCCAGGAGCTGTTTCCCAATCCGCTCACGTGGACCTGGTCTATCACCAAAGGCGCCGACCTGATGTGGGTGCCTCTGGTGTTTGAGGACTCATTGAGAATAGCTTATACGCGGACGTTTTACGGGACGGGGTACTACATATATCACATATTCTCACCGGGAATTGAGAATCTGTCGCGGCCGCTGGTATCCTGGGACAGGCAGCCGCCCGATCCGCAGGTGCTGACCCTCCTGAACAGGGCCGGAACCGATATCGGCCCAAAAGGCCCGGGCGTGACAACCCTCAGTGGTTTGGTTGACCTGAGGCCCAATCAAACTCGAATCATCGCAAAACTGGATGACGGTCCTACTGTGATACGGGCGATTAAATTTACCGTCAGCCGCGAGCAGTCGTACAATTTCGGAAACGCGCGCCTGCGCATAACCTGGGACGGGCGAAAGTACCCGTCAATCGACGCGCCTGTTGCCCTGTTCTTCGGCGCCGGGCATCTCTACAACAACAATGACCGGGAGTACCTCGTCAAAGGTTTTCCTTCCGTGATTCGTTACGATAGGGATAAAGTGGAGTTGTCGTGCTACTGGCCTATGCCGTTTTTTCGCGGCGCAAAGATCGACATCCTTAACGAACAAAACACTAATCTGCGAGGCATAAGCTGGGAAATCCGCACCGTTCCTTATACCGACCCGGTCAACCACGCCGCGTATTTCCATGCGACTTATACCGACCATCCTGTGCCAATCCCGGGTCTCGACAATACCTTTCTCGATACCGCGACCGTCGAAGGCGGCGGTCCCTGGAGCGGAAATTTCGTCGGAATGAGCTGGATATTCACTCGCAGAGGCAGATTACAGACGCTTGAAGGCGATCCACGTTTCTTCTTTGACGACAGCAACACGCCACAGGGCTGGGGCACGGGCACCGAGGAATGGGGCGGCGGCGGCGACTACTGGGGCGGACGGAATATGACCATCCCCTTTGCAGGGCACCCCGTCGGAGCCGAAGCGAAGAACGCTAAAGATAAACAGGACCTGCTCAACTCGGCTTATCGATTCCTCATCGCGGACATCTTCCCGTTCGGCAGGCGCGCCGTTATCCGACTTGAGCATGGAGGCGTCAACGAGCAGAACGAGCATTACTCAGGCGTGGTTTACTGGTATGGAATTGATTCGCCCGCCCTGGTCGCCACCGACCAGTTCAGCGTCTGTGACGAGCAGGATATCAGGTCGCATGAATACCGCTGCAATCCCGCCGGCCGGCCGTACGCACTCATCTCTCGCTACGAGTGGGGCCCCGACCATCTCGGCTCAAAGGAGCTTTTCCCTGCTGAAGAGGACCTTGTGCGGGCAACGAAAGGGACATCTGGGTTCAAGGTGCGTCTGGACCCCGACAATCTTGGGGTGATGCTGCGGCGCAAGTTCGATTACGTATATCCCAACCAGCGGGCCAACGTGTGGGTGCGGACCGAAGGCGCAGCCGATTGGCAATACGCGGGTCAGTGGTACACCGCAGGCAGCAATACGTGCGTTTACAGTAATCCGCAAAAGGCCGGCGAGCTTGGTGCCGCCGAGCACAATGTAATCAAAAGTAATCGCCGATGGCGCCAGGAAGAGTTTTTGATTCCACGCCGTCTGACCGCGGGCGTCGCACGCCTGGAGGTGAAGTTCGAATTCGTCCCCGATAAACGAGAGCTTTTCTCAGGCCGACCTTTTGAGGCCGAATCGGCATGGAGCGAATCCAGATACTGGGTCTATTGCTACAAAATGCCGACGGTTACGCTGAAATAAAAGAAAAGGGAAAAGAAAAGGGGTCAGGAGTCGTTTTTACCGATTTGCTGACAGACCGTCTCGAAAACCTGCTCGACTGTGATATGGCTAATATCGTGTCTCGGCTCGTAGCTGTCCGCCTTCATTCCCCTCGTTGTTGGCTCAATTGCCACGACGCATTCCGACCTTCCGTATGGGCACACCCTCGCCGGGTTCGTCGGCCCGAATATCATCACTATCGGTACACCCACCGTCGCCGCGATATGCCCCGGCCCGGTATCATTACTGACCACCAACAACGCCTTCTTCATTAACGGTATCAGCTCACGCACCGTTGTTTCCCCCGCCAGGTTTATTACAGGTGTTTTCCCACCTGTTTGAATTGCCTCAATATACTCCCGTTCCCCTTGCGAACCCGTTGCCACGATTGATAATCCGAATCGCTCGTCGATTTTGCCCGCTAATTCCGCGAATCGTTCAATCGGCCAACGCTTATTCGCCTGTGCCGCCCCGGGTACAATCACAGCATATCCGCCATTTATGCCCTGCGATTTCAAAAGTTTGTCGACTGTTTCCGCAGCCGTGGTATCTTCAGGCAACTTAAATTCCAGCTTTCCCTGCTGCGCGCCAGCCGCGGCAACCATTTTCAAATAATAATCAACCAGGTGAATACTCGAAGCATCCTGCGAAATTTTATCCGTGTAAAACAGATGCGCCAGTTCCCTCGCTCCCGCCATCCCGAATCGCCTTTTGCAGCCCGTCACCCAACTAAAATATCCCGTCCTGAAAAGCCCCTGAAAATCGAATACCAAATCGAATTCGCCCGCCTTGAGCTGCTTAACCAGAGAACTCAACGCATTAAAACTGCCCGGACTGCACCACCATTTGGACAGTTGTTTGCGGTCAAACAGAATAACGTCAGATATATATAGATGACCCTCTAACAGCGGCGCAAACTCCGGCCGGACAAACCACGATATTCTTGCCTCCGGAAAACTCCTCTTCAGCACCGACAACGCCGGCAGCGCAAGAACTATATCCCCCAGTGCGCTCGGCTTTATAATCAAAATCCGTCTCGGCTCTTCACCCGTCATTTCACGTGCTCGTTTTCCGCTTCAAACGATACTTCGCTTGTGCCTTCTGCGCAAGTCGCCGATAGTTGTCCCCTCGCTGCTCCGCCGGTATCCTCACTTCATCGCAGTATATCTCGAACATCCGCAGATAATCCGTCCGCGTAATGCCCGGCAACCCCATAACCGACACCGCCAGTTGCCACAGTCCCTGCATCTGCCTGTCTTCGCTGTGGGAAAAATACTGCTTAATCCCGTCCACGTCGGTAATCGTAACGCAATACTCTCCCTCACCGTCCTGGTTGACGACAAAATTAGTCGCCTTAGCGTCCCTGTGCCACAAATTATTTTTATGAAGCTCCGCGAATATCTCCGCCATCCGCCCCGAAACCTCCCGCATTATCCAGTACCGTTCCTCGGCCTGGGCCCGCATACGCTTCAAAAATTCATACAGGTTTGTCCCCTCAACGTATTCGCTGATATATATACTCTCGTCGCAAAACAAAAATCTCTTGTGATACACCGCCGCTAATGGCGCCGCCACGGCCATACCATATTGCCTCATTTTGACCGCCGCGATAAAATTCCGTATCGCGTGCGCCGCCCCCATCGACCTGAAAAATCCGCGTATCCCCCCGTCGCGATGGCGTCGCTTTATCACCGCCTTAACGCCCCTGCCCCCGATATCCAGGTACTTAACCGTAACAGTATTTAACCCATCGCTCTTCAGCGTCTGTTGCGCCCCCTCAAGCAGTTTTTCCGGCTCAGCCAGCAGCTTCTCCCATCCCGATTTTGAAAATTGGTCCTTGCCCGCGGCGCGAACCGCAACCCATCCGCGCCATCCGCCCCCCGGCGCAACTTCCGATATCTCGATTAAATTCCTCATTACTGTTTTAACGTCGTGCATACTCCTATTTTATGCGTTTACCTCCCTTTCGGCAATCGATTTAATCACGCGATTACCCGTTTCGCGAAGACGTGGAAAGTATTGTATCAGGCCTTCTGAATCGTGTTTTTCTCGGACGTTCTCGTGTTTTGCAAAAAGAACCAAAAAAGTCTGCTGTGAAATGTCAGCCGACGGTCGAAAACTGCAATCGCCCGCTTTACGAGATTCCACAGCGTATAGGCCAGTTGTACCCTGAATACCCTCGAAAAACCCAACAAATGACCCCAAAAACCGACATCCCAAAACGGGTAATCGCGTGAAAAACCGCGTTAATCAAAGGCGTAATACCTAATTTGTTATTTATTTTCATCATTGGGCTGAAATGATTTTCTGGAGTCAAAAATTAACCTTAAGCAAAGATTTTCATCTACGACAACCTCATCGCTTGTGTAATTTGTGCCTAAACACCCTAAACAGTGCTTCCAAAATGACTTTGCGGGCTCATTTTTCATTAATATCACAAGTCCATACTTGCCGGGATAAAGATTAAAAAGCTGTCCCAAAGCTGATTTACATAATCCCCTGTTCCTGTAACCTTTCAGAATAAACGCATCTTGTATGATATATTCAACCTTTGGCCCTGAAGATATTGAACAAAAGATAAATCCAATTATGCTGTTTTCAAGCGTGATTTTCAGGGGTATCAGGTTATCCTCGCAATAGTAAGAATCAACAAATGAGTTATCAAATAATCCCGCAGAGTTAAGCTGGAGACAATGATTATATTCCGATAAATCGTGCAAGTAATGCTGGTGGATGTTTTTTATAAATTCCTTGTCATCAGCAACGGAACGTTCTAATTTGATATTTATATTTCCTGCATTTCTCATAAGTCCCGTCCTGTTAAGTGTTTTTCCTGCAAGGTCGTATAATAATACTGTCTTTTTTGCCGTAATCCAACTGAATTTCAGCCCTCCAAAGGCCCCCAAAACCTGTTTTTCTCTTGACTTTTGGTCTTTTTTCGGATATACTGATTTTAATAGTTTCGGGGAAGAATTTCACGAGAGCGAGAATGAGCGTGTGTTTGCGAAGGCATTGTGCCTTGCGCAACCTGTTGACTTTTTTATACGGGCAACACAGCTTATGAATACCAGATGCTTATCGGCGATATTGGCTGCTGTTTTTCTCGCTGCCGGTCTGCCTTCTGTCGCCAATGCCACCCTTGCCGATGACTCTACCGCGATAACTTTTGGTCAAACACCCCCCTTCAGCTATACTGCCACTACACCAAATCTTTTTGGACATGTCGATTATGCCGTCTATGCGCCCGGTAATTATTCCGGCTCTCTTTCCTTCCCCGCCGACCAATACGTCTATTGCTACCAGATTTTTGTTTCATCCACCTCCGGCGCCATCGGCTTTTTCACCGTCAACCTGGATTCCGACGCCACCGCCTACAGTCAGACCTCCGATACTGCGTCCGCATCAGGTGTGCCTGGCGGTTCGGTCCCGACTTCTTCTTCAATTTCTGTCCAGAACGATTTCGTCACCTATAATTTTGCCCGAACTGCCGCAATCACCGCAAACAATCATTCAGTTGTATTACTCTTCACCAGTGATTTTGCCCCCCAACTCGGCGAGGGTATCGTCTCGGGCGCATTTCCGGGCAGCGTCCATATTGAGCTACCCACCCCAACCCCTGAACCCGCGTCTGTGCTCCTCCTTGCCCTGGCCTCGCCTGTTCTCCTGAGAATCCGCAGGCGCAAATCCTGAAAACCACACAATAAAAAAAGGCCGGCGATTCACCGGCCTTCTCAATTATCTTCCAGTTACCTGTCCTATTTCTTCTTTGCCTCTTTGGCGGGCTTTCCAACCGGGGCTGCTGCCTTTGCCGCCGCTGGTGCCGCTCCTGCCTTAGCTGGCGCTGCCTTTGCCGCTCCAGGCGCTGCCTTGCCTGCTACCGGCGCCGCACCCGGCGTTGCTTCCACTGCGCCTTCCACACCCACTGCCCCTTCCGCAGCCACCTCTTTCTTCTCTGCCTTCTTCGCGTGGATTTTTCTGTGCGACACTTTCGGAAGGCCCAGCACTGACCTGTCGTCCTCCCATTTCTCCTCGTCCTTTAATTTCTCTATTCGTTCCGCACGCGTCAAAACGTTGCGGTGTCTCACAAGTGCATCCCTCAACTTCAACGACCGGTCAATCGACATCAATTCTTCTCCTAAAACTTATTCGTCAAATCTCATCCCGAAAGCGTCACTGAATGGCTTCGGCCCAAAACTCTCGAACCCAACCGGCGCCTTGTATCCCAAACCAATCTCTATTATCTTCTGCTTGGCCTGATAGCCGTCGGTCCCCGCTTTTTCGGGATTATCATACTTGTTTTTCGTTACCAAATAATACCAGTTATTTTTTTCTATAATCTCTGTGGCGACGCCCATTTTGTCAAAGTACTCTTTCGCCGGCTCTAAGTGCGACCGGACCTGGTATATCTTCAATACTATCCGGTTCCTGCCCGTCGATGTCGGCTGATTAGCCCCCACCCCTGCGGCGGAGGTATCTTGCGCCGTCGGCTGTTTTACAACAGGCGTATCCTGCGCTGTCGGCTTCGGCGCCACCGGTCTATTGACCACGGGCTTCGCCGCCGGTGCGTTCGCCGCAACCTCTCTGCTGCCAACCCGCTCACCTAATCTGAATAATACCACTGCCACCAGCAGCACGCCCAGCACAACCGCTATACCAACCTGATACGGTATCGAAAATTCTATCCGGCCCGCGTTAAACTGCACCACGCTCGGCCTTATCGCCCACCGTACCACACCTTGCACACGCCCCGGGCTTGCCTGCCCTGCCTGCCCCGGCAATCCGTAGGCCGGGGAGCTTGCCTGTGGTGAGCTTGTCGAACCAGCCGAAGGGACCTGCCCTGCCGTGCCATTCGGGTGCAACTGCTCATAGCCCGGCTTCGACCCGGCCCTGCCTATCACCTCGTACAGCGCCTTTTTCTTCGTATTATGAATCATCGCAGTCGCCGCCT
>Ga0315276_10007605_pt1 | contig 10041 bp, 13 predicted proteins | sample YL17G05_0_MG_FD_204542 | JGI IMG/M metagenome (GOLD analysis project Ga0315276, IMG submission 204542) | Sediment microbial communities from Yellowstone Lake, YNP, Wyoming, USA - YL17G05_0 | ecosystem: Environmental > Aquatic > Freshwater > Lake > Sediment | place: USA: Wyoming | collected... | reverse complement strand
TGTTTTCGAATTTTGTCTCCGTATTGATGAACCCAACGCACACATCTGCACAGTGACGGCTTGTCACAACCGCAAAGTATGTATGTGCCCTTGTTTTCGTCTTTTATTTTAACGACGCCATGTTCGGTGATGATGGCGGCAGTTGCAACAACAGACATTTTTTCATCGCCGTTGACGAGCGATATTTTTCCCAAGCTGCGTCGTTTTTGTGGTTGTTGTTGTTGTCTTTGAGCCATTGATTCGATTCTTCTTCTTCTTCTTGAAAACTACAAATAATAAAATATAAAAAAAAATTTTCAATTTATATTTTTTGCATTATACATTTTGTTATTTTTATTTATTTTTTACATGGAGAGAAAAAAAGAAATAAAATAAAAAGAAATGATTTTTAAAAAAGGGAAGGAGGGGTCATAGGGGAAACTTGGTTCCCCTAAGTGGTGGGATAGAAATGACGAGAGGGAAGGCGATATTAGATTATTTATATGGTAAGAAGGTTGTAAATGTAGATGTGACGGAGTTGAATGTGAGTTTGGGAGAGGAGGAAGAAGTGTTAGAATCGGAGAAGAATGTAGTAAGATTATTAGGGGACATGCTGTAGGGGGACCTACGGTTCCCCTTTAACCCCTCCCTTCAAATATCTATGGGCAAGGGGTAAGAGGGGACAGCATGTCCCCTAAGGGGTAAGAGGGGAACCGTAGGTTCCCCTGAGGGAGAGGTTAAAGGAGAACCGTAGGTTCTCTTTATAGCACTCGATTCTGACTATAGCACTCATTTCTGAATTTTTGAATAAGGGGGGGGTATGATGATGTAATGATGGGGTGTACACCCTTTATAAACACTATATAAAAATGATATAAAATAGATGATGTAATAATATACTAATACGTCATCATGGATATAGTAAAAGCATTTAATACAAACGATTTACACACGGAAATTGCGATAAAAGGAACGATAGATGATCCATTGTTCCGTGCGAGTGATGTGGGAGTAGTTCTTGATATGGTTAATATACGAGCAACAATTGTTGATTTTGATGATTCAGAAAAGCGTGCTGTCAAAGTTGTTGACAGCACCGGAAGAATGCAAGATGTGACATTTTTAACAGAGAAAGGATTATATAAAGTGCTGTTTAATAAGGGAACCAAAGGTTCCCCTATGACCCCTCCTTTAACAGAGGGGGTCGTAGGGGGGTGCTCGTCGCCCCCTACAAAGCTAGAGAGAAGAGAGATAATTCATAATTAATTAATTAATTAATTATGAATTATTTCACCCCCGAATTCACACAAGATTTATCCGCAAATTCACCCCAGATTTATTCAAAAACTTATCCCCAAATTCACACAAGATTTATTCAAAAACTTATCCCCAAATTCACACAATATTTATTCAAAAACTTATTCGCGATACGGGCAAAGGGTCAGAGGGGACACAAGGCACTGCGTTTCGCAGCACGTCCCTGTATAGCACTCGTTCCCGAATTTATCACTCATTTCTGAACTTTTCAATAATAACGAAAATCAATGAAAAATTGTACCCATTCAACGCTATATCACTCATTTCTCATAATAGCACTCATTTCTGAACTTTTCAATAATAGGGTTTTCGGAGACACGGTATTAAAATCAGGGTTTAAAACAAGGGTTTAGACGACCCGTAGGGTTTAGGGTTGGCGTCGCCGGTACACATTGCCTGGTAATAAACTAACGCATATTCTTTTCTTTTTCTTTTTATTTAATGACTTAATGATTTATCTCTCTTCTCTCTACAAATCAAATGGTAAACTATCTTTTATAAAGAACGACGACATGATACTCGCGTACTCGCGTGATACTGGTGAATGATTTCGAACCTTCATCTAGATTGATTACTATCAATATTAATAAAAATAAATCACACACTATTCAAATGTGAATTATACATTCAATCCTCTGCATAATTAACATACTATATTTCTTTTTATTTTTCTTTTTATTTAATGAACGAATGATTTATCTCTCTTCTCTCCACAAATCAAATGGTAAACTATCTTTTTTATAAAAAAGCTACGAGTTGCGCCTCGCTTAATCTTGATTCATTTTTTCATCTTCATGATGGTTTGATCCGCCGTGTAACTGGTTATGCAAACGGTGCACCATGACAGATCCAGTTTTTTCGAACAAGCACGGTACAAATCCGTGAACTATAAATACGAGCGAGCAACCTAGCGCTTGAACGCTGTAACAGCACGCGTGTTTCAAGTGTTGAAAGTAGGTCATACTTTGTTCCTCTGGATGTTTTATAAAAACGTAATTCAAAAAACGATTCGACCCCGAACGGAAAGCATCCATCATTTATTATAAGTTTTTATAATAAATATATATAATAAAAAATTTAATTGATTACGATTATATATTTTATCTTTTAATTTTTCTTTGACTATTTAATTTTTTCTTTTACTCTGTAATCGTCGTTTTTGTCTTCTTATATATTTGGTTTTAGTTTTATTTTTTTTACTTTTTCCATATTTATTCTTCCTGTTATTTGTTTTAAATATAAATTTTGATTTAAATTTTAATTTTCCACCCTCACTATAACGCATATAATGTGAGGGCATTGCAACACCAGCATCATCATTATGCTCTACATAATATCCATCATCTATTTCAACCGGTATTTCACCTGGTCCTAGCGGATGTAACACAATGTCTATTTCTACATCTGTTTCTACAGGATTGAGGTCTACAACATCACTATCATCATCACTATACATACTCTTGAATTTTGTAAAGTTTGGTTGAAGACCATCGACACCATATTCGCATTTTAGCGACACCTCTTTACTTTGAACGAACAACGTTCCATTCTGACATAGAGGCACTATTATTTTTGTTTGAGGAATTGGAGTCGAACTTGAACTAGAATCGATTTGTTTATTTTTTTTGTACAACGGTACTTCGTGAAAAAACCCTTCAAAACGGTCCCTTGTAAAATAAACCGCTTGTCCGTGATGGGGGATTCCAGGTTTTGATTCAAACGTACCTTGAAATACACAATTTTTAAAAAATTTAACCCCGTTTACAATGATTCCACTCCTATATTCTCCGCCTTCAACTGGGCGGTTTGACACATATTTGATGTTGTTACCGTGTCTTAAACCATCGCTCCACTGTCCTTGATATTGAGTATCAGGGAGAGTAGTAAGCACCCCAACGCCATCATACAGTGGACCGTTTTCACTAACTAATTTAATATTTCCGGTATACGTTGATGAACCATTATTATAAGTATACGTTCCATAACTAGGCTCGTTATTTTTATGAAAAAACCCGTCAAACATATCTCCAGTTGGATACAATAAAGTTCCATTGATAAAAAAAATATCATTTTTACCGTTGGAATTTTTTTTTTTAAACATCCTTCCATTGAATACTGTATGATTTGTCATAGTTATACTGTCATCATGAATAACTTTGCCGGATACACTACTAGTCGCCTTTTGTTCAGCTTTATTCAGAGCATCCTGTATTTTGAGAGCTATATCATCCTCTAATGATTCAAGGATTTCAATATAACCGTCCATGTATTATATAATTTATTATATAATTTATTTTATAATTTATTTTATATAATACATGTATAATAAAAAATAAATAAAAAACAATAAAATAATAAAATAATTAATTAATTTAATTTTATTGAAGAGCCGGACAAAAGAGCGGACCTTCTGACTGAGATGGTATCTGCTGGTTGCAAGTGAAGGTAAAATTCGACATTGGGAAACGAAACCCGTTGTATTGGTCGCTCTTAATAATTTGCTGGGCAAAATACTGGCTGGGACCTGTAATGCCAGTTGCGCCGGTTGGGCCCTTGAAATTAATGTCAACAAATTTCATGTAGGAAGCAGACGAAGCGCACGGGTCACTGTAATAACAGTGTGTTGGGTCAATAAAAATATCTTCATTTGAACCGAACATGCCGGATGGTCCAGTATATCCAATGGAGTTTCCGGTGTAAGAGCCCGGACCCGTGAAACCAGTGCTTGACAAATCATATACCAGTACCGAATTAATGCAGCCGGTTGGACCTGTTTCAGAACCATCAAATTGTTGATAATTTCCAACGTACATTTCCCCGTTTCCAAAATTCTTCTCATAATAAGGATATGTTGAATCGGTGAGCGGTAACTGGTTCAAAAGCACCTTTCCTTTTGTAATATCGAGCAAATCCTTGTAACTGGCGCTAGCCACCAGTGTTGCATCTCCGTATACATTTTTTTTCGCGATTTCGTAGGGTCCGTTGTATGTTTTATATCGATCATTATCTGGTTTATTGAGGTTTATTGAGAGCTCGACTGTTCCCGCATAAACTGTTTTGGAGCGAAGCTGGTTAGTTCGGTCACTTGAACTGAGGTTTGGAGTTGGTTTTTGAAATATGCGGTTTAATCCGTGTAAAACCATTTTATATTTATATTGATTGTATTTATATATTAAATATTATATAAATAAATAAATAAATCGAATCAAGTTACTAAATTGTATAACATTGTATAACATAATAACATAATAAACACAACCCCTTTATTATAATGAAATTTTCAACCATAAACACATTCAAAAATGAGTTCCATGTTCCAGTCCATGTTATTCAAATCAACAATGCGTCCAAAATTATCGTACAGCGTTATTCGTAGTTTTTGAATATTTACCGGCCCGAAGAAGTTGCGCTGCCTGTTGAGCTGTGTGCTGGAAGCCTCGCTAATTTCTCTCAAAATCCCCACGTTGACTCTTGTAATTACATTATTGATTGCGAATGAGTCTGAAAACACGGCAGAATAATAATCATTTACGCTGTTGTTGTAGTCATCGATTGCAATAAAAATATAACTTGTTGACTTGAATGCGGCAAGCGACTCTGACACTACGGCGCCGAATTGTAAATTGCCATTATTATTTGAAATGTATTCGGCGTTTCTAAATCCCAAGTTCCAGCCCAAGAATGATAGAAGCGGTGCATCGTAATTGGGAGTTCCGTTGCTTCTCACGTTGACGATGACTTTGAAACGAATCGGAGTGGCACCGGCGGGTTGCGAAAACACGCTTTTCCCGCTAATCTGGTCAACGTGGTAATTCAACTTTCCGTTCAAGCCAGCACCACCGCTGCTAACCGTATTTGATTCTAAAATGGTATTAATTGTTTTTTCAATAGAAGCGGAAGCGACAACGTTGGTTAAATCGGCGGTTGTAAAATAATTTCCGTCGGGAATGACAATTGTGAAAGTATCCGTATAAGCGCCAGCAGCGGGACCCCATATAATCTGAATTGCATTATTTCCGCTGAGTTCGCTAACCGCATAAATCGCATAAAACGGAATTTCAATTGAGCCGACACGATACGACACGATATTATCTATTCTTTCCGGTAAAGTAATGTGCAAGTCTGTGCTTTTTGAATTGAAGTAATTGGGTCTAAATCTGGAATCGATATTTATGGATGATACAATTGTCGAATACTTAATTGGATTAATTTTTCCTGGAGGCGCGCCGTATTCGCCAATTTTCAAACCGCCAAGATTGTCATAGTTTTCCAACGGCGTCATGCGGTAAGCGTCGGCGATGGCAAAGTGTCCGTCTGCTGCAGATCCGGGAATGACCGTGTTATTTGGAAATTTGTCAACCGAGTCAAAATAGTTGTCAGGTCCCTGTCCCTTTGTCGCGCCCTTTGTCGCGCCCGCGCCCTTTGCTACAGCTGCAATTAAACATTTTGATGCCGCATCTAAAAATTCGCTCATTTGGGACTGCACTTGTGCGCCGCTTGAGGTGGAAGCGAGTTGAATGCATAGTTTTTGTTTATTAGTCATGATATCATTTACACTATAGCTTTTTTGTAGACCGAGCAAGTCTTCTAATTCTTCATTTGAGTAATTTTGAACATTGAAATCAAAACTTGAACTTGTCATTTATAAAATATATCGAATATGTGTTAAAGTGTATATAATTTATTATAATTTAATATAAATTATATATTTATTATTTATTATTTATTATTTATTTATCCATTGTTGGCTATAAAATGGTACAACCACATCCTGAATAATCTGTTGCTTTTGCTTTTGCTTTTGAAGGCGAAGAAGAATACAAATGGGTTGAATAAGAATAGTAATGTTCGCCGCAGCATTTTCGCGGAGTTTTAATAGAAGAAGAAGAAGATGATGACGATGAAGAAGAATCTTCTTTTTTCAATTTAAAATACCTTGATGTTCCGTTGATTCCGGCGCATCCAATGTCTGCGATTGCGTTTGGATTGTAATAGTGAGGCTTGATGGCAGAATCATATGCGAGCTGTAAAAACGACGTGATTGCGAAATGCACATCGGAAGATTTTGCGCAAGTTGCACAGTTATAAACGGTTTGAGGGGCGGCAGTCTTAGTGGCGGCGGTCTTAGCGGCAGCAGTCTTATCAGTCTGGGCAAATTTACTTGAACCAACGTTGTTAATGTTGTCAATGCGATTATTATTGAAAATTGCATCGTCAACGTACACTTTATCTAAACACGACACTTCAGCGTATTTAATAGTTTCATATGGAAATTCTAAACATAAATCATGGTGTATTTGGGTGCGAGTTTTTTGAATTGTGCGTTTATCCAGTTTATTTCCAATAACTAAAATCGGATGTTTGTGGTGGTGATTGCAAGTATTTTTTCTTATTGCGCGATGAATGTAAGAATACAAATCTGCGTACGTTTTTTCATTTGACAAGTCAAAAACCACGATGACTGCTGAAATATGTTTGTAATACGAGTGTGCAATGCCCTGATAATGCGGCGAACCCGATGTGTCCCAAAAGCAGCATTTGACGTGGTCATACTTTTTTACCGATTTAGGGGACATGCTGTCCCCTCTGACCCCTTGCCCCCCTTGCCCCCCTTGCCCCCCTTGCCCAATTTGAAAGGAGGGGTCAGAGGGGCACCGTTTATGTTCATCAACAGCGTCAACAGCATGAATGATGGCATCCGGGTCCAAGTCGGCAGAAAGAGCAACCATGCGGGACTGGAAATCGATGCCAATTGTGGAACCGGAATTGAAACACGCAGGCATGAGCGTGTAATGATTAATGAGTGTTGTTTTTCCAACATCCTGGTCTCCAATAACTAAAATCTTAAAAGTGAGGTGGGATACCATATTTTGTTAATTTGATCAATGTTTATTAATTTTAATTAATTTAAATGAACACAATAATATGAAAAGAAATAAAAAAAAGAGTTGTTGTATAAATAAATTGTATATATAATAATATAATTATGTTATTATTTTTTTTTATTATTATTAATAACATAATCTGATCTCTCTCAACCTCAACAATACTTCCTTGTTTCCCTTGTACGCCCTCATCCTCCACAACTTTTACATCCGGTGCTTTTAACTTTCATGATGGCACCAAGATTTTTCATATCAAACATTTGTCCTGAGCCGCCGCTTGAAGCTTGTGCTGGTGCTGGTTTTGGAGCAGCCTGCTGCTGCTGCTGCATGAAGCCGAACATTCTCATTTTAACCATGACGAATTATAAATAATATAGTTTATCTTATCTGCAATAGTATATACTACTAGAAGATAAAAATGCTATGAAAAGTAATTTTTAATAAAGTCTGCCTCATATAAAGTGTCAATGTATTTTTCCTTTTTCAAAGTAGTTTTTTTTGAAGAAGCATTTTTATTCCCCCCTTCAATAACAGATTGATTTTTATTGCTAAACATATGATGGACTTTGACTTATGTTATATATTTTTATTTTTATGCGAAAAATAATTAAATAATTAACAAAAGATTCTTTTTCCGGATGATCCCTCATTAAAGTATTTTTTATAATTCTTGATAACTTCTTCCACGCTTTTATTTTTAGCTTTTCTATATAGTTCTCTGTAAGCATCAAAACTAGGACCACTATCTAAAATTGCTACAACATTAGTATCATCCTCTGCTTTTTCTTGTTCTTCTCTAATATTTTTTCTGATTATTTTGTAACTTTTATTCTTGTAAATAAAAATACTATGTTTTGTATCGGCTAAATCCGTCCAAAATTTATGTAACTTTTTATTTGCATTTCTAATACTATCCATATCCATATCCATGTTCATGTCCATATCCATGTTCATGTTCATGTCCATATCCATGTTCATGTTCACATTTTGTATTTCTTTATTTGTTATTGTTTTATCTTTTCTTATTTTATTTGTTTTATTTGTTTTATTTGTTGATATTTTTAACCATCGTTTGATGCCATTTTTATTTTCAACTACTTTCCACATATTACCATCATTGCCTTTCTTTTTTGTTCCTATTAGTTGTTTAGTTGCGCTAACATATGGTCCTTTTCGTATTTTTAACGTTGTTGTCATAATATTTTTTATAATATATAATAATAAATATATAATGGACAATTATAATAATTACAACAATTACAATGATAATAACCGATTGAATCAACCAAATATTTTGCATGTAATATTGAAGCAAATGCCTCGTTTACAATTACAATCACAATCATGTTTAGTTGAAAAAACACATAAAAAAATAAATGTTAATAATATAAAAATGAATAAAGAGCAGCAACAAGAGCAACTAGAACAGCAACTAGGGCAACTAGAGCAGCAACTAGGACAGCAACTAGGGCAACAATCACAAGATGACAACATTATGGTAATAAAAGTGAATGAAATAAAAAACCAAGAAAAGGAAGACGAAGAACTAAGCGAAGACGAAGACGAAGACGAAGAACTAAGCGAAGAAGATGACGAAGACGAAGACGAAGACGAAGAACTAAGCGAAGCGGATGACGAAGACGATGACGATGACGATGACGAAGACGAAGATGAAGAAGACGATGACGAAGACGATGACGATGACGATGACGAAGACGAAGAACTAAGCGAAGCGGAAGAAGACGACGAAGACGAAGAACTAAGCGAAGCGGATGAAGACGACGAAGACGAAGAACTAAGCGAAGCGGATGAAGATGAAGAAGACGAAGAACTAAGCGAAGCGGAAGAAGACGAAGAACTAAGCGAAGCGGAAGAAGACGAAGAACTAAGCGAAGCGGAAGACGAAGCGGAAGACGAAGACGACGAAGACGAAGAAGATGAAGAAGATGAAGAAGATGAAGAAGATGAAGAAGAACTAAGCGAAGCGACCAATAAAGAAGATGAAGAAGAACTAAGCGAAGCGACCAATAAAGAAGATGAAGAAGAACTAAGCGAAGCGACCAATAAAGAAGAAGAAAAAGAACTAAGCGAAGCGACCAATAAAGAAGAAGACAAAGAAGAAGCAACCAATCAAGAAGAAGCAACCAATCAAGAAGAAGCAAAAGAAGATGAAACGAAAAAAGAAACAACAACAAATAAAGATGGTAAAAGAAAAACATACAAAAAAAATAATTACAATAAACAAAATAAAAACATGAGAAAAACAAATCGTGTTAATCATGTAACATTCAATATTGAAGAAGAAAAATCAAAAAAAAAGCGCAATACGCGACGACGAAACAAAAATGAAAAAGACGCGAAGAATAGAACAATCAATGCATCACTTAGAATAAAAAATAGAACACTTACTCCAATGCCAGCAACATCCGAGATAAACAAGGAATGAAAAATTTGAATCCATAATTAAATATATATTTTTTTGTATTATATATTTAATTATCCATATAATAATATATATAATACAAAAAGATGAAAAATAATCCTCCAGAATCTTGGCATTCATCAAAAATAGGATCAAAAGGATACAAAAATCCTCATCGATGGAATCATCGTATGAACGGTTTGAGGAAAGCGTTTTATGAAGCAAAGGCGAAGGCTGAAAGGAAGGCCGCTCTTCTAGTTTGGTCTTGGTCTGGTACAGCAACATCTCCAGATTTTAAGGATGTTATTAAAAATACTGACTCTACAACTTTTAAAACGTTGACAGATGCTGGACAAGAAATACGTTACAACATTTTTGATAGGAGGATTAACTCATTTATAAATCTAAATGTATATTTGTTCAATGCGGAGTACAGTG
>Ga0315276_10007602_pt1 | contig 10043 bp, 10 predicted proteins | sample YL17G05_0_MG_FD_204542 | JGI IMG/M metagenome (GOLD analysis project Ga0315276, IMG submission 204542) | Sediment microbial communities from Yellowstone Lake, YNP, Wyoming, USA - YL17G05_0 | ecosystem: Environmental > Aquatic > Freshwater > Lake > Sediment | place: USA: Wyoming | collected... | reverse complement strand
CCGGATCGGTTCGATCGCGGGGAGGGACGGGAGGAGGGCCCGGTCGACCGGACCCTCCTCCCGAGCTCGTCTAGCCCGTCTTGGGCAAGGTCGGGCTCTTCGTGTTGTCGAAGCCGCTGAACGGATCGGCCTCGTAGGGGAACGAGCTCAGGTTGGGGACGTCGTTGGCGTCCACCCCGTCGCCGAGCGGCAGGCTGTGCCCGATCAGCACGCCGCCGACCGCCCGCTCGGAGATATCCACCACGTCATCCACGAGCCTGCGCCCGTTCGGGTAGCCGGCAAGGTCGGCGCCGAGCACGCCGAGCCGGTTCTCCTTGCCGAACGCGGTCGGCGGGATCGCCAGGTTGAGCCGGATCTCGTCCGCCTGAGCCGGCCCCGTGTAGTTCAGGTTCGGGGACTTCAGGCCCGTCAGGAGGACGCTCACGAGATCCTGCCGGTCCGTCTCCTGGAACGGCCCGAACTGCGGGTAGAGCTTGTTCAGGAGCGCTGCCAGGATCGGCGAGCTGTAGTACTTGGCGAACTCCTTGTCGCCCGCCGGGCCGGTGGCGTTCCAGTGGTCCTTCAGCTCGGTCGGGATCAGGAGCTCATTGATGAGCGGGTTGCCGAGGCGCGAGACCTGGACCCAGCGGGTCTTGGCCTTGCCCTTCTCGACGGTGACCTTCTGGCGGTCGGTGGCAGACCAGACCCCGACGACGTGACTGGAGCCGTTGTCGAGCTCCGACTTCGGGATCTGCAGCGCGATCGCGTGCACGGCGTAGCCGGCGAGGAAGTCCTTGCCGCCCCCGGTGGCTCCGGTGCCGTAGCGGATCGCGACCAGGTCGAAGACCGCTCCGACGTCGGCGAAGAACCCGTCGTCACGCTGTCCGGCGAAGACGGTTGTCCCGTCGGAGAGCGTGTGGACTCCCTTCGCAGCGAGGTCACGGTAGCCCGGCGTCGACCTCGGCCCGATGTTGTCGGGCGGGGTCTGCAGCCCGGTGCCGACGACGGTCGAGCGGCCGTTCACGACCTTCGTGACCGTGTAGGTCTGCTGGGTGTTGCCGAGAAACGCGACGGGCTTGCCGTCCTTGAACCGGAAGTAGTAGGCGATCTCCGGCTTGCCGTCGCCGTTTTTGTCGACGTAGATGTCGTACCGCGCCGACTGGCTGAACGTGTACCAGTTCGGCCCGGCGGCAGGGTCCTCGCCCGGGATCCAGTTCGAGATGATCGTCGCGGTGTCCGGCTTGTCCGGGCTCACGAACGCGTAGAGGTCCGTGTTGTCGGCGGTCGGGTCCTGCGAGATCAGCGGCGCCTCCCGGTGGCTCGAGGCCGTCGCCGCGTCGGGGCTCGCGCCCCGGGTCGCGACCGCGATCGCAAGCACTGCGGCGGCTGCGGCTCCCAGGAGGACGAATGCGAGCGTGCGCATCCTCCATGCTCCTTTCAGACGGCGGGTCGATGACAGTGGCGTGGCCGTCGTTGCGGTGCCTATTCGCAGAGCCCGCCGGACCGGTTCGATCGCGAACCGATCCGGGCCCGGAGCCGAACCTGTTGCGTGAGCGGCCCACTCGCAGTGCTAGCGTTGCGCCCTCGCCGCCGGCGAGACGCACTGATGCCCCGTGATCTCGCGCACCTGTCCGACGAAGCGCTCGTCGCGCTCGCCGCGCGAGCGGAGGAGTCGGCGCTGGCCGAGCTCTACGACCGCTACGGCCGCATCGCCTACGGGCTCGCGCTGCGGGTGCTGCGCGATCAGGCGCTGGCCGAGGACGCCGTGCAGGAGGCGTTCCTGGCCGTCTGGCGCTCGGCGGCGACCTTCGTCCCCGAGCGCGCGAAGGCAAGCTCGTGGATCCTCACGCTCGTCCATCGCCGCGCGGTCGACCTCGTGCGGCGCGAGGAGCGCCGTCGGGCCGAGCCGCTCGGAGACGAGACGCGGGCCGACACGCAAGGCTCGGCCGCCGACGTGGCGTGGCTGCGGCTCGAGCGCGAGCGCGTGCAGGAGGCGCTGCGCCGGCTGCCGGACCAGGAGCGTGAGGCGCTCGAGCTCGCCTATTACGGCGGCTTCACCCAGTCGCAGCTGGCCGAGCGGCTGGGGCTGCCGATAGGCACCATCAAGAGCAGGATGTTCTCGGGGCTAGCGCGCCTCCGGGAACTGCTGGAGTCCGGCGCGCATGGAGACGAATGGACACCGAAGCACTCCACGAACTGACCGCGGCCTACGCCCTCGACGCGCTCGACGAGCACGAGGTGCGCGGGTACGAAGAGCATCTGGCCCACTGCGAGCGGTGCCGGGCGGAGCTCGCCGCATTGACGGAGGGGGCGACGTCGCTCGCCTTCGCCGTCGATGCGCCGCCGCCGCCGCCCGAGCTCCGCGGGCGGATCCTCGAGGCCGCGCGGGCCGAGCGCTCGAACGTCGTGCCGCTGCGCCGGCGCTGGGCCGTGCCCGCGGCGCTCGCAGCCGCCGGGATCGCCGCTGCGGCGGCGATCGTGCTGGCCGTCTGGGCCTCCTCGCTGAACGGCAAGCTCGATCGCGAGCGAACGAGGAGCGCGCATCAGCTCACCGCGGTCGAGCTCGTCGCCTCACCCGGGGCGCGCCGGATTCCGCTCGCCGGCGGTCGCGGCACGCTCGTCGTGTCGAAGACCGGGCAGGCTGCACTCGTCCTGAATAGGCTCTCGCGCGCACCCGAGGGCCAGACCTACGAGGCCTGGGTGATCGAGCGCGGCAAGCCCCGTCCGGCGGGCCTGTTCGCAGGCGGCGGAGGCGTCTCGCTCGTCGGCCTGTCCCGCGGAGTGCCCGACGGCGCGGTCGTCGCCGTGACGGTGGAGCGAAAGGGCGGTGTCGCGCAGCCGACCGGTGCGCCGGTCTTCAGCGCGAGGATGGCCTGAGCGGGGCTGGTAGATGGTTGATGCCATGCATCAACCATCTAAACTCCGCGTTCTGCTGCGACGGAAGCCCCATCCTGACGCGCCGGCCAAGCCCCGGCGCCGGATCCGCAAGCTCCGCCTCTTGCTCCTCCTCCTGGTTCTCTGGGTGCTGGGATCGACGGCGTTCGGGCTCGGGCTGGTCTCGGCGATCGCCTCGCAGATCCCCTCGCTCGATCCGTCGAAGCACCACCAGCAGGTCAACGGCTACATCTACGCGAACGACGGGCACACGATCCTCTCCGTGCTCCGCGGCTCGCAGGCCCGCGTGATCGTCGCATCCGGCCAGATCTCCCCCGCGATGAAGCAGGCGATCGTCGCGATCGAGGACAAGCGCTTCTACGAGCACCGCGGGATCGACGTGCACGGGATGGCGCGCGCGCTGTGGGCCGACATCAGCCAGCGCGGCCTCGTGCAGGGCGGCTCGACGATCACGCAGCAGTTCGTCAAGAACGCCTACGTCCGCAACGAGCGCTCGGTGGCGCGCAAGCTCAAGGAGGCGGCGCTCGCCTGGCAGCTCGAGCAGCGCTGGTCGAAGGACCGGATCCTGACCGCGTACCTGAACACGATCTACTTCGGCAACGGTGCCTACGGGATCCAGCAGGCGGCGCTCACCTACTTCGGCAAGCGTCCGTTCGACCTGACGCTGGCCGAGGCGGCTCTGCTCGCCGGGATCCCGGGGGACCCCTCTCTCTACGACCCGGTCGTGAACCCCCGCCATGCGCGGGCGCGGCGCAACCTCGTCCTGCGCCAGATGCTCCAACAGCACGACCTCTCGCCCCCGGACTACGAGGCGGCGGTGAGCGCGCCGCTGCCGCGACCGCAGGACGTGCACCTCCCCGGCACCCAGGGGCCGGTACCGCACTTCGTCAACTACGTGAAGCAGCAGCTCGTCGACCGCTACGGGGCGGGCCGCGTCTTCGGGGGCGGGCTGCGCGTGAAGACGACGATCGACCTGCGGCTGCAGAAGCTCGCACGCGCCGCGATCGACCAGACGCTGACCAATCCGGATGGCCCGACCGCGGCGCTCGTCGCGATCGATCCCCGCACGGGCGCCGTCCTGGCGATGATCGGCGGCGACAACTACCGCAAGAGCCAGTTCAACCTCGCCGTGCAGGGCGAGCGGCAGCCCGGCTCCTCGTTCAAGCCCTTCGTCCTCGCCACCGCGCTCGAGCAGGGAATCTCGCCGGCCACGATGCTCGTCTCGAAGCGGCAGGTGATCTCGCTCGGCGACCGTGACTGGTACGTGCACAACTACGAGGGCTCCTACCTCGGCCCGATCAACCTCACGACGGCGACGATCGAGTCCGACAACACGGTCTACGCGCAGCTGACGCGGATCGTGGGGCCGGAGAACATCGTCAAGACCGCACACCGGCTGGGGATCACGAGCCCGCTGCAGAACTACTTCGCGATCGGGCTCGGCGTCGAGGCTGTCAACCCGCTCGAGATGGCCCGCGCCTTCGGCGCGTTTGCGAACGGGGGCCTGCGCCTCGACGGGCGGCTGACGGGTAACCGGCCCCTGGCGATCCAGTCGGTCAACGGCGTGCCGAACACGCCGCAGCCCAGGCGCGCGATCTCGCCGGAGACCGACGCCTACGTCAACCAGATCCTCCAGGGCGTCGTCACCTCCGGCACGGGAAGGCGCGCCGCGCTCCCCGACCGGCCCGCGGCGGGCAAGACCGGGACGACGGAGAACTTCGGCGACGCGTGGTTCGTCGCCTACACGCCGCAGCTCGTGACCGCGGTCTGGGTCGGCTACCCGAACCGCTACGTGCCGATGCTGCACGAGTACCACGGCAAGGCGGTCGCGGGCGGCACGTTCCCGGCCGAGATCTGGAAGCGGTTCACCGAGAGCGCGCTCAAGCTCGAGCAGGATGCGCCCGAGACCTTCCCGGCGCCGCCGCTCCTCTTCCAGTCGCCGCGCCGGGTCGTCTACCGCAACGGACAGATCCAGCTCGACAACGGCCTCTGCCGGAGCACGAGCGAGATCGTCTACTTCGGCCGGAGCGGCCCCGCACGGACGGCGAACTGCAAGAAGAACGAGGTCGAGGTGCCGCGCGTCGTCGGGATGACGCTCGACGCGGCGAAGGCGCGCCTCGCGCTGCAGCCGCTCACCCCGTCACTCGTCTACAAGCCGGCGGCGCCCCGCCAGAGGGTGGACATCGTGATCGCGCAGTACCCGGCGAGCGGGACGCTCTCGTCGTTCGACAAGGTGACGCTGGTGATGGCGAAGCCGCTGCACGGCGTCGTCCCCAAGGTGGTCGGGCTCGACCTGCGCGCCGCGCGGGCACGGCTGCGCAAAGCCGGGCTCGGCCTGCGGGTGGGCGGGCTCGTCGACGGGAAGCAGGGACGCGTCCTCGCCCAGGCGCCGAGGCCGGGTGTCGCGGCCGCACCGGGAATGCCGGTCGTGCTTCAGATCGGGCGTGGATGAGCGACGAGCTGCTCGGACGGATCGTCGCGTGGGCCGACCGGCAACCCGACATCCGCGCGCTGATCATGACGGGCTCTCGCGCGCGCGAGGACGGGAGCGCCGACGAGCTCTCCGACTACGACCTCGAGGTCTTCACGACCGCTCAGGCGACGTACGAGTCCGACTCGGGCTGGATCGGCGAGCTCGGGAAGGTGTGGGTCTGCCTGCAGCTGCCGGTCCGCGAGGAGGACGGCTACCTGATGCGCCTCGTCGTCTTCGAGGGCGGCCTGAAGGTCGACTTCGGCATCGCCCCCGTCGAGGTGCTCGCGGACACGGTCGCGGGGCGGCAGCTGAACGACCTGTACGAGCGCGGGTACCGGGTGCTCCTCGACAAGGACGGCCTCGCCGCACAGCTCGTCGACCCGGCGTACGAGGGGCCGCTGCGGCTGCCCCCGGCGGAGGAGGAGTTCTGGGCCGCGGTCGAGGAGTTCTGGTTCGAGGCGTTCCACATCCCCAGGCTGCTGCAGCGCAACGACCTCTGGGTCGTGAAGCTGCGCGACTGGACGATGAAGCAGCGGCTGCTCGAGATGATCGAGTGGCACGCGACCGCGACGAAGGGCGCCCAGCACGACGTCTGGCACATCGGCAAGCGGATGGCCGAGTGGACGGAGCCGGAGGTCTGGCGGCGGCTCCACTCGACCTTCGGGCACTTCGACGGCGCCGACAGCCTCGGCGCGCTGCACGCCACGGTCGAGCTCTACCGCGACCTCGCGACCGAGACGGCCGCCGCGTTCGGGTTCGTCTACCCGGACGAGCTGGACCGGGCGGTCAGCGGCTCCTTTCCGCCCGCAGCGGACGGCTGAGGAAGCGCGAGCCGGCCTCCGCGTAGCGCCACGGGCGCTCGACCGCCTGCGAGATCCCGACGCGGGTGCCCTGCACGAGCGCCGCAGCCTCCGCCGCCGCCAGCAGCTCGAACGGCGGCGCGTCGAGCGGAAGCCCGTCGTGCGTGCCGGTGATCCCGAGCGCCTGGGTGAGACGGCCCGGGCCCGAGCAGAGCAGGCGGGCCTCCTCGAGGCCCCGCCGCTCCCGCATCGCCGCGAGCCCGCGCGTCGGCTCGAGCGCGCGGAGCAGCACCGCCGAGGCGGACGCGCAGACGGCGTTCACGCACCAATGGACGCCGTAGGAGCGGTAGACGTACGCGCGGCCAGGAGGGCCGAACATCGCCGCGTTGCGCGGCGTCGGGCCGCCGAAGGAGTGCGAGGCCGGATCCTCGCGGTCGTAGGCCTCGACCTCGACGATCCTCCCGCCCACTCCGTCCACGAGCAGCGTCGCGCCGATCAGCTCGGGCGCGACCTCATGGGCGCTGCGGGCGAAGAAGTCAGACCGGAGCTGCACGGGCCCTCGCGTCGTAGTGGAGCAGAGCCGGCACGAGCGCGCCGACCACGACGGCGCCGACGACGCACAGGAGCCCGCCCGAGACGATCGAGAAGCGGACGCTCGTGAGCGAGGCGACGACCCCCGCCTCGACGTTGCCGAGCGAGGGCGTCGAGGCGACCTGTGCGAACTCGATCCCCGCGACGCGGCCCCGCAGCGACTCCGGTGTCACCGTCCACAGGATCGTGCTGCGCAGCACCGCGCTCACGTTGTCGGCCGCCCCGGCCGCCGCGAGCAGGAGCAGCGCGACCCAGAGGCTGTCGGCGAAGCCGAAGGCCGCGATCGCGAGTCCCCAGAGCGCGGCGGCAACCGCGACGTAGAGCCCCTGCCGGCGGACGTGGGCGATCCAGCCGGAGAGCAGCGAGGAGGTGAGCGCGCCGGCATACGGCGCCGCGTAGAGGAAGCCGAGCACCGAGGCCCCGCCGCCGAACCGCGTTTCGGCGAGCGCCGGGAAGAGCGCCCGCGGCATCCCGAACACCATCGCGCTCGAGTCGACGAGGAACATCCCCAGCACGACCTTCTGCGCCCGCACGTACCGGAACCCCTCGGCGATCGAGCGCAGGCTCGGTCGCTCTGCGTCGTGCGCGGGCGGCAGCGGCGGCAGGCGCCAGATGCTCCACAGCGAGGCGGCGAAGGTGACCGAGTCGAGGCCGTACGCGAGCGGGAGCCCGACCGCGGCGATCAGGACGCCCGCCACGGCCGGGCCCGCCACCGAGGTCGTGCTCCCGTAGACGGACTCGAGCGCGTTGGCCGCGACGAGGTCGTCCTGCTCGACGAGCCGCGGGATCAGTGAGCTCATCCCCGCCACGCCGATCGAGAAGATCGCCATCATCAGCGTCACGAGCACGTAGATCGCCCAGACGCGCGGGTGGGTCAGCGAGGCGTTGACGGCGAAGAGGGCGGCGACGACGGCGAGCAGGGTCTCGGTGCGGAGGAGCAGGTTGCGCCGGTCGAATGCATCCGCGATCGCGCCGCCCGCGATCGTCAGCGTGAGGAGCGGCGCGAGCTCGCACAACGAGAGCAGCCCGACCTGGAGGGTCGAGTGCGTGAGCCCGTAGAGCTGGAAGGGAGCGGCGACGGCCGCGATCTCGGAGCCGAAGGTCGAGACGGTCTGGCCGACGAACAGGCGCCGGAATGCCGGGTAGCGCTTGAGCGGGCTCGTGTCGACCGCGAGGCTGCGGAGCCGCTCGCGCGTCCCCGGCCGGTCGGCGCCCGGAGAGGGGTCGCCGGGCTCGGTCACCTAGAAGAGTTTGGGGGACTCGGCCGGGGCGGCGCTCGCCTCGAGCAGGCGCTTGGCCCGGCGGGCGAGATCGGCGAGGTCGACCCGGCCCTTGTCGGCGTCCTCGGCCACGTGCTCGGCGAACGCGAGCGCCTCGTCGAGGAGGGCCGACCCGGCCGCCGCGTCCTGCCCCATGTCGTGCAGGATCGTCCGCTCGGTCCGCGAGGCGACGACCGGCTCGGCGATCCCCTCGACCCAGACGTGGGTGCGGCGGCCGCCGCCGCGGTCGTCACCGGTGATCGGCTGCAGCGAGTAGATCCGGTCCGCGCGTGCGTACTTGCCAAAGCCGAGGAAGACCATCCGGGGGGTGCCGTCCACGACGGAAAGTATCTACCTTTCCGGAGATGGAGTCAGTCTGGGACTATCCGCGGCCGCCGCGGGTCGAGCGGTCGGCGCGGCGCGTGCGGGTCGTCTTCGGCGGCGTCACCGTCGCCGACTCGACGCGCGCCCACCGCGTGCTCGAGACGAGTCATCCGCCCGTGTACTACGTGCCGGTCGAGGACGTGCGCCCCGGGTGCCTGGAGCGCTCGGCGCACACGACCTGGTGCGAGTGGAAGGGGCACGCCTCCTACCACGACCTCGTCGTGGACGGCCGCCGCTCGAAGCGCGCCGCGTGGTCCTACGCCGACCCCTCCCCCGCGTTCGAGGCGATCCGCGACGCTGTCGCCTTCTACCCCGGCTGCGTGGACGAGTGCTTCCTCGACGACGAGCGCGTCGAGCCGCAACCGGGCGGCTTCTACGGCGGCTGGATCACGAGCGAGATCGCGGGCCCGTTCAAGGGCGCCCCCGGCAGCGCGGGCTGGTAGCCGCTAGCCGAGCGCGGCGCGCAGGGACTCGGCGACGCGCTCCTGGTCCTCGCGCTCGAGCTGCGGGAAGAACGGCAGCGCCAGGGTGCGAGCGCTCGTCTCCTCCGAGACCGGGCAGAGGCCCTCGGCGAAGCCGTAGCGCTCGCGCATGTAGGGCTGGAGATGGATCGAAGGGAGGTAGCGGCTCGTCGCGATCCCGTCGCGCTCGAGCGCGGCGATCACCCGCTCGCGGTCGCAGCCCCCGGGGAGCTTCACGACATAGACGAACCACGAGCGTAGGTGGTCGGCGTCGTCGGCCAGCGGCAGCTCGACGTCGAGCGCGGCGAGCAGCTCGCCGTAGCGGACGGCGACCTCGGAGCGGCCGGCGAGCATCGTGTCGAGCTTCTCGAGCTGCGCGAGCCCGATCGCCGCGGCGATCTCGTCGAGGCGATAGTTGTAGCCGAAGCGCGCGTGCTCGAGCCAGCCGCCGCCGTCGGCGCGGCCCTGGTTGGCGAGGCTCTTGAACAGACGCTGCTGCTCCTCGTCGGCGGTGACGACCATCCCGCCCTCGCCCGTGGTCATCTGCTTGTTCGGGTAGAACGCGAACACGGCCGGATGGCCGTGCGAGCCGAGCCGCCGCCCCCTGTACGCGGCGCCGAGCGCCTCGCAGGAGTCCTCGATCAGGGCCAGCCCGTGGCGCTCGCAGATCGCCAGGAGCGGGTCGAGCTCGCACGGGTAGCCGAAGATGTCCACCGCGACGACCGCCTTCGTCCGCTCGGTGATCGCCGCCTCGACCGCGGCCGGGTCGAGGTTGAGCGACGCGGGGTCGATGTCGGCGAAGACCGGCACCCCGCCCTCGTAGATGAAGCAGTTGGCCGACGCGACGAACGAGAAGGGTGAGGTGATCACCTCGTCGCCCGGCCCGATCCCCGCGGCCAGCACGCAGAGGTGGAGCCCCGCCGTGCCGCTCGAGACCGCCGCCGCGTAGGGGGCGCCGACGTACGCGGCGAGCGTCGCCTCGAACCGCTCGGTCACGGGTCCCAGCGAGAGCCGGCCCGAGCGGAGCACCTCGGAGACCAGCTCGACCTCCCGCTCGCCGATCACCGGCTGGGCAAGCGGGATCTGCTTCGTCGCGGCCCTCACGCCTCGGCGCGCGCCGCGACGTAGTCGAGCCAGCCGTGCACCTCGTACTGCTCGCTGCGGCCGTTGACGACGTCGAGGTAGACGGTCTGGAGCTCGA
>Ga0315276_10007601_pt1 | contig 10045 bp, 8 predicted proteins | sample YL17G05_0_MG_FD_204542 | JGI IMG/M metagenome (GOLD analysis project Ga0315276, IMG submission 204542) | Sediment microbial communities from Yellowstone Lake, YNP, Wyoming, USA - YL17G05_0 | ecosystem: Environmental > Aquatic > Freshwater > Lake > Sediment | place: USA: Wyoming | collected... | reverse complement strand
GGGATTTTACGCTTCTGGCGGGAGAGTTTATCCCTTTGGAACGGATACTAAGGTTTTATCGACTGTTTTTGAGAGTTTTTGTGCCCCGTTGATACTGGACATTGCTAAGAGCCACAATTACGGGGTTGCATTGGCAAAACAAACGGTTTATCCTGATTTCACTTTAACCCCTGTTGGAAAGTCTTCAGACCGTATCGCCATAGACATTAAAACCACCTATCAAGAAGATAACAGCCCGATAGTGTTTACTTTGGGCTCATATACCTCTTTTCTGCGAAATGGGACTAAGAATATCTGTTTCCCATATAACGAGTATTCGGAACACTGGATAATTGGCTTTGTGTATGAGCGTTGTGCTGGGGTAGCTTCAAAAGTGTATGAAATACAAAAGATTGAGGATTTAGCTTGTCCCTACACGAACGTTCGCTATTTCATTCAGGAGAAGCACAAAATAGCAGGAACGCGACCAGGAAGCGGCAATACCACTAACATTGGTTCATTCCCCACCAAAGATATTAACGACCTAAAAGCAGGCCGAGGTCCTTTTGCAGGTAAAGGCGAAGAAGCTTTTGAAAAATACTGGCGAAGTTATAAACAGAAGCATTAAGCAGCTAATCTTTGCCAATCACAAGTATCTCGGTTGATTTATGGTTTGTGGAAAGGACATATTTGTATTTACCATTTAGGATATGCAAAGATACTTGTTTTTTGACTTTCCCCATCATACTGACAATCTCATTAGGGGCTGGTATTCCATCCGACCTATATGAAACAACGAGTGTACTATCTTCAAAACGATTAAATAGTTTTTGGAATTCTTCGTGTATTAACTTCCGGTTGTTCCATGGTGACTTAACAGGTCGCAGTCTCTTATGTTTGCTGCTAAAATCAATTCGATTTTCCCAATTCTCGTAATCAGTCAAGCCCTCAAGAAAATGATAAAATCCATAATAATCGACACCGGTTCCTTTGCAATTTATATAGGGGGTGTCGATATACACTAAATCAAATTTTCCAGGTACTTCTAAAGCATCCATATTTAATGCATGACATGTACAACCATTCTCAAACACGGCCACATTGGCTTCTTGCACAAAAGAGCGAAAATGTTCCTCAAACGGTTTGTCCCATGTTGTTTTGTTTCCGAAAGACCGTGGAACTTCCGAAGTCCGTATATAAAGATTTTTGCGGTGGAATAAATTGTATGGCCGTTTTGATATTGCTGCTTGAAAAAGAGCATAATACGCAATTGCCATTTTATTTAAATTTGGCAATTTAGGGATATTTTGCGCAACCATATCGAGCCACGCATTCTCGTCATCCGTGAAATAAATGTCATGGAAAGTACGTTCAATAAAATCAGAGTAATCTTGATTCTTATGTTTATGAAGTAGAAAAGATATATCCGAACGACTCAGAGTATCGGTACTGTTTGCTATAATAGCTTGCCCAATAAAGTAATGCGATTTGAGTGTGTCGTTGTATGTTACTTCTTTACCTTTAGCTTTCAAAAAATGGGCAACACTCCCGCTCCCACCAAAAGCATCTAAGACAGTAGTGAAATCTAATTCTGAAAGGTGCTGCCATATCCAATCTAAAAGTTTATATTTACTTCCCTGATAGCGAGTTTGGGGTGGTGGTGGCGGAATAAGACCCGCTGAAACAAAGAGAGGTGTTGACCGATCACCCCTAACTAAATTCTGCAAAATTCCAGACATCATATTCTTCTTGCTCTCGTTAATTCAATCATTATCGTTTCCGACTACCATTATAATAATATTGTTCTCCAATTCTATCCTTCACCGCTCCTTTTTCAACGGCAAAACCACCACAGGAGAAAAAACCTCGCAATGACGGCGGAGTTTACCCTGCCCTACGAGTGGATTCCCGCTTGCGCGGGAATGACAAGTATCATGGGAGAAAGCAGTATTGAAGATGTGGCAGGGCCGGCAATCGACAGCAATGATTGTAACTGCACTGAAGACGGCCCTGATGGTTTCCTTGACCTTACGTTGAAGTTCAAAACGAGGGATATTGTTGAAGCGATAGGCGATGTCAACTATGGCGATACGTTGACTTTGAAGCTTACCGGCGTGCTTATTGGCGAAAGACCCATTGAGGGAACCGACTGTATTCTTATTGGCGGCAAAAGCAAACCTTTCAATAAATTCGACGTTAACAAAGACGGCGTGGTTGATTCGCAGGATTTTGCCATTTTTGCCGAGAACTGGCTGCAATCAAGTATCGTGGAAGATTAGTATCCTGTTAGGGATAAAGCCCTGTCCCACATCTACTGGATTCCCGCTTGTGCGGGAATGACAACGAGCAATCTTTACGCAGGCCACCCTCATTTTCAGGTTAAAAACGAACTTGCCCCTTCTTCGCCAAAGGCTACGCAGGGCAGGCCCTCTACCGACACACACAAAAACCAATGACAAGTAATGACAACTAAAAACTTTCTTATAACAGCATTAGTATTTGTTATGACTATTTGGGGGGTTAGGATTGCGTGATAACAGTTTTTTCAACGACGGCCAATTGTTTCGGGAATGTGAAGAAGAAGGTTGAGCCGACGCCGGGTTTGGAGGTGAGCCAGATTTTGCCGCCGTATAATTCGACGATTTTTTTTGCGAGCGTCAGGCCGACGCCCGTGCTTTCAAACTGGTCTTTGGCCTGAAGGGTCTGGAAGAGCCGGAATATTTTCTCGAAGTGCTGTTCAGGGATGCCTGGGCCGTTGTCCGCGACGCTGAATTTCCAGAAACCGTTTTCCTCAGCGCAGGCGACTTTTATGAAACCTTCGGGTTTATCCATAAATCTTACGGCGTTGCTGAGCAGATGCTGAAAGAGCTGTTGTATGCGGGCTGGTTCCGAGGTAATAACGGGCAGCCGGCCTTCGACGGTGATATGAATCTTCGCGGGCACGTCAAGCAACTTGATGATTTCGGGCAAAAGCTGATTGAGGTCGATTGGGGCCGGGTATTCCGTAACACGACCGATTCTTGAATATTGCAGGACGCCATCGAGGAGATTTTGCATCCTGTTTACGCGGGTAGTAAGCATCTTGAGCTGTTCTTTTCCGTCGTCGTCGAATTTGTCGGCGTAATCCGTGGCAATCCATTCGGTCAGCGCATTTATGGCGCGCAACGGCGCCTTCAGGTCGTGTGAAATGATGTACACGAAGTCCTGGAATTCTTTGTTGATGCTTTGAATTTGTTTGAGCAGGTTTTCGCGTTCGTCAGCACTCGTGACGCCCGGCTTTTCCGTCAATAAAGTGCTCATACGTCGTCCTCAATTAATAGAAAACGCCCCAATCGTTGAAACCTAAAATTATGCTCTTTATATCGTTGTTAAATTGCGACGGATTGAGCGTTTAGACGGCTCTTTCTGGGATAGCGTGGTATTTCCGCCCCAGAATAAAGGAATCGAGGACTTTCATACGGGCGATTTTGCTATGGTCCTATAAAGTGACCGGATATTCAGTAAGTTTTGGTATTGGAAAGTGGTCGTGGTGCATCTGGAATGGGAAGCAGCAGGGCTGTTATTTTCTTTTTTTCGAGCTTGATTTTGCAGATGCGCAGGGATTTGTCGCCGACTTTGAAAACCGGCTCAAACGGCTCATTGTTAAGCAGCGATCTGCATACCTGAGCGGCGATATTATTCGGCTCTGTGCCCGTGAACACAAGCCAGTCAGTAAAAGCTTTGTTGCCCATTGATTTTGCGAGCGTTGCGACGCCTGCCGCTCCGAGCGATACGCTGTCAACGCGGATATTTAACTGGCCGAAATAATCTATCGCGGGAGTAATCCTGATGGTCAGGACAGGACTTGCAAAACGCGTTCGGGCTGTCGCCATCAGTATGATTTGATTTTGCGTTAAAATTGCTTGCGGATCAGTGAAAGTGATGTTATTGAAATTCATCGGCTGACGCCATCGAGCGATTATGTCATTCAGGCCTTCTTCAGTGATTACGACCTCAAAAGGGGCATCAAGCTGGGAGTTATTGTAAATTGTCGGCATCAACTGATGAGTCAGATAGGTGCTGATTTGGTACTGGTCGGCGATTCGAAGGGGGGCGTAGTTTTTTGGTCTGTGCGTTATCAGGACAAACGCCAATAACCCGAGCACGAAGGGTATCGCCAGCCAGAAGTATGCTTTGACTTTCGGTTTTTTCATTTTCTCTGAATCTTTTTTCATCTTATTGCCACTGAAAGCTTGTTAGAAATCAATCGGGCGGTTATAGTAAGGCAAAATACAAGCAGCTTAAAGCGAAAAACGAAAATCGAATAAGAAAGGATTTATAATAATATGGCTAACCATTTTGGCGACCGGCTGGTTGATGCGATAAAGAGCAAGCGAACACCGTTGATTGTGGGCTTAGACCCGGTTTACAGCCGGCTGCCCGCTGCGATAACGAACAGAAGCGATATGAATGACGAGTTCGACGTGGACTCGGCGGTCGATGCGATATTCGATTACTGCACGCAGGTGCTGAGGATTGTCTCGCCGATTGTTCCGGCGGTAAAAATCAACATAGCGTTTTTTGAGAAATATCTCTGGCAGGGAGTCGAAAGTTATTATTCCCTTATTTCCGAGGCGAACGAGCTTGGCGTTGAGGTAATCGGGGACGTGAAGCGTGGCGATATAGGCCATACAGCTGAGGCATACGCGGCAGCGCATCTTGAGAACCCTGAAATTACTGGGCTTGAAGATACGCTTGCCCCGGACGCGATAACAGTCAATGGTTTCGCGGGGGCGGAGGGTATAGAGCCATTCGCGGATGTTGCCACGAAGCAGGGTAAGGGCGTATTTGTATGGGTTCGCGCGAGCAACCCCGGTGCGGCTGTCATACAGGATTGTACCTGTTCGGACGGGCAAAAGATGTATGAGAAACTTGCGGCGGTGGTAGGCGAAATAGCGAATAAGCCCGGCAGAATCGGCAAGGCCGGCTACAGCAATATCGGTATGGTTATCGGCGGGACGAGTCCCGAAGAGACGACGGCTCTGCGGAAAAAATATGACAATATGTGGTTTTTGATTCCCGGCTACGGCTCACAAGGGGCTTCGGCTGCGGATTGTGTCCGTTTCTGTAAACACGACGGCAACGGCGCTCTGATTAACGCGTCTCGCTCGATTATCTACGCATACGAGAATCCTAAATACAAGGAACAGTTCGGCGACAACTGGAAGAAGTGTATCGAGCAGGCCGTAATCGACGCAAAGTTGGATATCGCAAAGGCCGTCCAGGACGCACTGTAGCTTAGCGTTATACTCGCAAAAAAACACATTGGCTCATAGAGATATGGGTGAAGGTCTTTTCAGAGATAAAAAGATTTTGGTGATGGGCCTCGGGAGGTTCGGGGGCGGGGTTGACGTTGTGAAGTTCGCCTGCGAAGTTGGGGCAAGGGTTGTAGTTACAGATTTGGCAAAACAGGATGCGCTCGCGGAATCAATCGCTCAACTCAAAGGGCTGGATATAACATATCATCTCGGTTCGCACGAGTTGGCGGATTTTGAGCAGGCGGATATAGTGGTGGCTAATCCGGCTGTGCCTTTGGATAATAAGTTTTTGCAGATTGCCCGCAAGGCAGGAAGAAAAATCACTTCTCAAATCGAATTATTCTTTGAACTTTGTCCCGCGAAGATAATCGGCATAACCGGCGCTAATGGCAAAAGCACCACAACATCACTGACGGCGTATCTTCTTCGGAGTCGATTTGGCAAGAAGGTCTGGTTGGGCGGCAACATAGGCAATGAGCCGATGCTGACGATTGTCGGGCAGATAAAATCCGATGATTTGGTTGTGCTGGAGCTGTCGAGTTTTCAGATTGAGCAATTGGCCCAGAGCGACAAGGCCCCGCATGTCGCTTTGCTGACGAATCTGACGCCGAATCATTTGGACCGCTATAAGACATTCGAGAATTACTGCAAGGCCAAGGAGCTGATTTTTCAGCATCAGAAGCCGGACGCGAATCAGCCGGCGGTTTCTATTTTCAATGGCGAAGACGAGATTGGCATCAAGTGGTATGCGAAATATCAGAAGGACGCGGGGCGGGTTTGCGTAAAATTTTCGGCTGATTTGGTTCCCTCTGGGATGCGTGCCGCGTATGGTTTGCCGGGCAGGGCGTATCTTGCCAACCTGGCTGGCGCGATTGCTGTGGCAAAGCGTTTTGATGTAACTGACGAGCAGATAATCGGGTGTTTGCCTGCATTTGAGGCGTTGCCTCATCGGTTGCAGCTTGTGGGTGAGGCGAGGGGGGTTCGCTGGTATAACGATTCCAAGGCGACGACGCCGGACAGCTCGATTGTCGCCCTTGAGGCGTTCGACAGCCCCATTATCATAGCGGGCGGCTATGATAAGCATATTCCCTTCGATGAGTTCGGCGCAAAAATCGCCCAAAAGGCCAAGGCGGCCATCCTCATAGGCCAGACCGCTGGGGCGATAGGAAAACTCATTCAAAATCATCCGCAAAACAAGGCCCAGGTCAGGTTCGCCAAGACACTGGAAGAGGCGGTTCAAACGGCCAATGCCCTTGCGGTCAAGGGGGACGCGGTTTTACTCAGTCCTGCCTGCGCCAGCTACGATATGTTCGAAAATTACGAGCAGCGGGGGCAGCAGTTTATTGACCTTGTAGGTAAGGTCATCCGGTGATTATCGGAACATTCCTCTCCACCCGCAATTTTTATTGATAATTGATAATTGATATTTAGTGCGGAACGGGGCTTTATATAATCAATCACCAATCATCAATTATCACTCCATTAAGCTGTCCCCACAAATGGACGATTCGCAGGATGCAAACACATTAATGTCTTTTTTGAGGAACCGGCGATGCAAAACACATCCGAGCGAAGAAGAGAACAGAGATTAAGATACCACTGGCCCGTCTGGTTCGCCGAGGATTTTGCCGGTTTACTCTCACAAGGACAAATGGTCGACGTTTGCAGCGGAGGGGCGGCCTTTACCTGCTACGCAGAGAAGGGCTGCCCTTATCCGGGCCAAAATATAACGACCCGCTTTAGCGTGCCATACTACCGCGTGAATGACAGTTTTGATATCAGCGACTTCGTTCGTTCGGGTCAGGTTTGCCGGGTGGAACATATCAACAGCGGCCTGCGACGCGTGGCGATAAAGTTTTTTGACCCGCTTCCGTTCAAGCCGGGTGAATTAGCGGATTCCCAGTTGAACGATGAAGAAGTTCTTGAACCTGCGACGGCATAACAAAAAGCATTTCCAAGAGGCAATATTTAATACCACATACCACGACGGATTTTCCGTCAATAATTATGCCCTATGATGGAATAGTCCCGAAAGTCAACAATGCTGTCGCCGTTCAAGTCCGCGCAGTCGCTGTTGGCCGAGCAGTCGCCTTCATCAAGCCACTGCGATGCAAATATGCCTAAATCGAGCAAGTTGACCTGACAATTGGCGTCGAGGTCGCCTGCGCCGGAAAGCTCTTCCATTATTGCGCACCACGCGGGTTTGGGCTGGGAGTTTTCGTCGAGAAGCAGCGGCCAATCATCATGACCAAGGTGGTTTACAAGCCACGAATATTTGTCTGAGATTCCCCAGCAGGCAAAATCACTGCAGTACGGGGATTCCACGCATGCCTCTACTATCTGGCGATAAGCCGCTGCCTGTTCGGTGAGTTTGTCCGTGGTAAGGCCGGTCAGGTCATCATTGATTACGATATCGCTCTCTGTCAGGTAAACATCGAGACCAAGTTGGCCAAAACGGCTCATATTGCTCAGGATTGATTGTTTGCCGGGATACCAGTTTAAGCTGAAGATATGCATTTGCAAACCGATTCCATCGATGGGAACGCCTTCATTCACGAGGGCGCTTATCATAGCGTAAACGGCATTGGATTTTGGATTGATGCTGTCAATTCCATAATCGTTGTAGTAGAGTTTGGCATTCGGGTCGGCCTCGTGCGCGAACCGGAACGCATTGGCTATATAGTTCGGCCCCAGTGTATCGTACCAGAAAGTATGTCTGTAAGAATTTGTGGCGTCGTCAATCGCCTCGTTGACAACCGAGTAGTGGGTAACGATGCCAGGATATTTTGTTTTGTAGTAGCCGATGCTTTGCCGGATGAAGTCCCGCATAATGTTGTTGACTTCAGCCGGCGTATATCCTGCGTTGACAATCCATGCCGGCGTGGAACCATGCCATACGAGATGCTGAACCTTGACCTTCTTGTTATGGTCACGTGCCCATTTGAGCGTGGAGTCGGCCATGGCAAAATCCCAGTAATGGGGAGAACCCTGAATTACGGTCTGGCCTGTTTCCCAGCCGGTCATTATGAAGTGGGAGTTGCTGTTGATAGATTCCATCAGGGGTTCGTCGGTCATGTGCCACGATGTCGGCATGAAGCCGATTTCAAGTCCTTTTGATTCGGCCGCTTCTTTTAGTCCAGAAGGAATATTAACCGGCTCGGGGGATTTGTAGTTCGGATCCGGAACCAGCTCAATATCGTCAATCCATATCTCGACTTCGGCCCCTTCCGAAGGATACATTGAAAGCTTTAGTTCATCGGTATGGTGCAATGATTCATTGAGTGAGCCCTGGCTTTGTTCGCTGCCCAGTTCCGAGAAGCGAATGGCAAATTGCGTCCAGCTGTCGGACAGATTCAGTGCTTTATAGTAGTACTGGTAATTCGGCACCGCGTTGGATACCTGCTGGAATCTGCAATAGCCCCCGGGCGAGGCCTTGGCCCTGAACCGGATTTCTTCAAACGCCCTCAAATCGTATCCATAATCGACGTAAGGTTTGTATGCGGCACTTCCTTCGTCCCAGGCAAGCTTTAAAAGAAGCTCTGCGGCCCTCCATGTGCCGGTTCCGGCTTTTATCCTGACGTGTGCGGCCCGGTTGCCTGTCCCGTCGTCTGCGTTTTCAAGATTCAGCACTTCGCCATTGATACCCTGGGCATACGCGTAGGCGGTCCAGTAACAATAGTTATCAGCGACAAGGTCCCCGTCTTCAAAATTGTCGATTAGTAGTGATTGCGCAGGCGTGTAGGAAGGTCCCAGCCAAAGGAGGATGGCCGTAAAAATGAGCGTTTTCGCGTACGCTACAGGGAGTCCTTTCCGGGATGTTGGGTTTTGCATATTTTTTGGCAAGTGCGTTTTCATAATTATTCAGCGGAATATTAGGTATAACTGCTAATTTCCCGGCTCAACTACGCCCCAGCGCCCTTATTTAAATAGAATACCAGATCTGTCCTGATAATTCAAGTTTTCCGGCTGTTTATCCGGGCTGGTGTCTGAGTTAGGTTCGAGCTTTAAGCTGCGGTTAAAGGTAATTCGTGGTCCCAATACGGTTCTTGTTACCGGGTAGCCGAAGTGCGTTGCGTTTAAACAGGCCAGCCAGCTTGCCAGGGATATTTTTCGAATGGGAGTGCTGGGATTCGAACCCAGGACCTACGCATTAAAAGTGCGGTGCTCTACCTACTGAGCTACGCTCCCGGTAATTTAACTAGGCGAGCAGGATAACAGTTTTAGTACTACCTTGTCAATGGTCGTTATTGACATCAGCCCTTTTGAGCGATACCATCATCCGCTCGTATTTAATTCTGGAGCTTAAGATAATGACTAATGTTACGCTGATAACGGGCGACGGCATCGGGCCTGAGATAGCGAATGCCGCGCAAAGGTGTATTGACGCTACGGGCGCGAAAATCAACTGGGAAATCCGCGAGGCGGGAGTTGATGTGATGGCAAAAGCCGGGACTCCTTTGCCTGATTCGACGCTGGAATCGATAAAGAAAAATAATCTTGCCCTGAAGGCGCCGATAACGACGCCCGTGGGCACGGGATTTCGCAGCATAAACGTTCACCTGCGGCAGCTATTCGACCTGTACGCCTGCGTGAGACCATGCAAGAGTTACAAGGGTGTTCGCAGTAAATACTCGAATATCGACCTTGTCATAGTCCGGGAGAATACTGAGGACCTCTACGCGGGCGTCGAGTTCGAGAAGGGCAAAGACGAGACGGCGGAGCTTATCAACTGGCTGAATAAACACAACAAAAAGCAAATCAGGCCCGAC
>Ga0315276_10007600_pt1 | contig 10047 bp, 7 predicted proteins | sample YL17G05_0_MG_FD_204542 | JGI IMG/M metagenome (GOLD analysis project Ga0315276, IMG submission 204542) | Sediment microbial communities from Yellowstone Lake, YNP, Wyoming, USA - YL17G05_0 | ecosystem: Environmental > Aquatic > Freshwater > Lake > Sediment | place: USA: Wyoming | collected... | reverse complement strand
CAGAATGAATTAACTTCTCTTGAAAATAATTTAACAAGTTCGGGATATAATTGGCTTGTTGATTATAATATTACTTATCCTCAAGTTAATGTTTATCGGGAAAATTCTAACGATTTACTTGCGCAAGTTCTTTCTATAACTGGAAATGGTTTTAATAAATATCAGATATTTTTAACTGGTTTGGGGGATAACGAGAGTTATGAGACTTTTGACTTGCGTTCGGTAGGAAATGTTGATAACTTGTCAAGGGATATTTTGATGAAAAAATTAAGGATAGATGAATTAAAACAGGTGATTGAAAATGGAAACTAAAGAGATAAATTCAATATTGAAAGAAGGTGAAAGCGAGAAAGTTGAGTTTAAACTTTCTTTATCTCAGATAGATGAAATTGTTCAGGCAGTTGCGGGATTTGCTAATTTTAAAGGGGGGATGATTTTAACTGGGGTTTCGGATAGAGGGGAAGTTTTTGGAATTGAAATTGGGAGGGGGAGTATTGAAAATCTTGCGAATATTATAAACCAAAAAACAGAGCCAAAAGTTCATCCAGAGATTTCTGTTGAAAAGATTGATAATAAAAAGATAATTGTTATTAATGTTTCAGAATCAATTGACAAGCCTGTTTTGGCTTCTGGAAAATTATATAAACGAGTTGGAAAATCTACTATTCTTGCTTCAAGAAATGAGTTTGAAAAGCTGGTTTTGGAAAAGCATAAAGAAAAAATATTGTTTGACAGCCAGATTTGTGAGGGGGCAGGATTAGGCGAGATTGATAATGATGCGATTAAGCAATTTTTGAAATTAGCCAGAGAAGAGAACAGAATAAAAATTTCTGGAGATAATAATGTGCTCGCCCTGAAAAAGCTTAATTTAATGAAAGATAATAAATTAACCAATGCGGCAGTGCTTCTTTTTGGAAAAAATCCAAGGAAATTTTTTAGCAATGCTCTTGTTAAGTGTGGTAGGTTTAAGGGAGAACTGAAACAGGAATTTTTTGATATTAAGGATATTGATGGGGATATTTTTGATTGCATCCAGAACTCGGTTAATTTTTTAAAAGACCATCTAAGGCTTACTGCAAAAATAGAGGGATTGTATAGAAAGGAAAAGTGGGAGATACCTATTGAAGCATTAAGGGAAGCTGTAATTAATGCCCTGATACACAGGGATTACAGAAGCCAAGGGTTTACTTACATTAAACTGTATGATGATGAAATTGTGATTGCAAATCCTGGCAAGTTGCCTGATGATTTAAAGATTGATGATTTGTATAAGGAGCACGAGTCTATCCAAAGAAATCCCCTGCTTGCTGAAGCAGTTTATTATACTGGCATGATCGACGCGTGGGGGAGAGGCATTAAGAATATTGTGCAGATGCTTAATGCTGAAGGATTGCCTAAACCACTTTTTGAAGAATCAGGGGGACATTTTAGAATAATATTTAAGAGACCGAAGATAACTGAAGAAGCTGAAAAGGTGACTGAAAAGGTGACTGAAAAGGTGACTGAAAATCAAAGGCAGATTATTGATTTAATCCAACAAAATAGATTCATTACAGTTGTTGAGCTGGCTGGTAAAATTAAAATTTCCAGAAAAAGCATTCTAGAAAATATTTCTAAATTAAAGGAAAAAGGAATATTGAGCAGAGTTGGGGCAGATAAAGGAGGGTATTGGGAAATCAGATGATTTCCCAAAAGTTCGCTATAGGAGGTATAGCTTCACATATTGGAAGATAATAAAATAAAATGGTGAACAAAAGAGGAAGAAAAGAGATGAAAAAGCAGGTGAAAAGTCGAGCCTCAGGTCTCGACTTTGGGAAGCATATTGGGTCTCGATACAGACAACAGAAGTTCTCTGTTCCTTCAATTCTCACGAATTGCAGGTTCTGGGATGGATTATTGGGAGGATTCCCTGGCAAAAATCCCTGCAATAAGAACAAAAAATCCCATACTGCCTGCATAAACCCACGACGATATAATAATGTTAATGTGATTGGAGATAGCAATAAAAATCGGGGGAATGCGAGAGGGGGCGGGGGTTTTAGGTCTCGAAGATGGGGAGGGGATTTATCTGCTTTCATCCCTAAACTGCCTCTCAAAATTATCTTGACATTAACCCTTATTTCTTTTATAGTATTAGCTTCAGCATTGAGTGAGCAAGATAGAAGTAATTTACAAGATGAGTTATTTCAATTAGAATCTAATTTAACTTTGCAGGGTTATGATTGGCTTGTTGATTATTCTATAAGTTCGCCTCAGGTAATTGTTACAAGAGAAAACTCAGATGTTCCTTTGGCTGTGTTTGATAATATAATTGGAATAGGTTTCAATAAGTATCAAATTCTATTAATTAATTTAAGCGATGATGAACCATATTCAACTTTTTATTTGAGAAGTGTTGGAGATGTTGATGGGATGCATGGGGTGTTAGTTCCGCATGATGTTTATTTGATGAAGATGAGGATTGATGAAATAAGGGAGGTATTAAATAATTATGAGGTGAAAAATGGATAAAAAAGAATTAAAGTTGATATTAGAAGAAGGAGAAGGGCAATTTATTGAGTTTAAAGAGAATTTTGACTCTAAAAATTTGGCAAAAGAAATTTGTGCTTTTGCAAATGCTGAAGGGGGTAGAATATTTATTGGGGTTAATGACAAGGGAGAAATTAAGGGAATAGAAATAACTAATAGACTGCATTCGCAAATTCAAGATACAGCAAATAACTGCGACCCATCCATAAAAATAAAACTTGAAATATTGGAAAACATCTTAATTGTTAATGTGGAAGAGGGGAGCAGTAAACCTTACCAATGCTCGCAAGGATTTTATTTGAGAATTGGAGCAAACTCCCAAAAGTTATCAAGAGATGAGATTATTGAGTTTTCAATAGGAGAAGGCAAGATAAAATTTGATGAGCAGATAAATGAAAATTTTAAATTTCCTGAAGATTTTGATGAAGACAAGCTTAATCAATATATGGAACTTGCGGGATTAACTAAAAATATTCCTGTTAAAGAGATATTAATTACATTAAAAGTTGCGAAATTAGTTAACAATGAAATTAAATTAAACAATGCAGGGGTTTTATTTTTTGCCAAAAGTCCTGAGAAATTTTTTGTTAATTCCAAGGTAGTGTGCGTTAATTATAAGACAAATGAAAAAGTTGATATTTTAGATAAGAAGATATTTGATGATGGGATTCTAAATAATATTCTGGAAGCGATTAATCATGTTGAGAAGCATATTGATGTAAGATACGAGATTAAAACTGCTAAAAGGAAAGAGATTCCACAATTTCCCGATGAATCTTATAGGGAAGCAATTGTTAATGCAGTTATGCATCGGGATTATTTTGATAAATCTGGAGACGTTATTATTGAGATTTTTAAAAATAAGTTAATTATTTCGAATCCGGGCGGGCTTGTTAAATGGCTTAGACCTGAAGATTTTGGGAAATACAGCAGGGCGAGAAATCAGATTATTGCAGAACTTTTATCTAAAACCGATTATGTTGAGAAGGTTGGCTCGGGAATTAATAGAATAAGAGATGCTATGAAAGAAGCTGGACTGCCTGCACCGATATTTGAGTATAACACTTCTTTTGCAACAATTCTTTTAGATGAAACTGGAGGAAATGGGAAAGAATTAACGCAAGGTTTACGCAAGATTAACGCAAGGTTTACGCAAGATTTGTCTGATAAAGAAAAAGAAATTTTGGAGTTTATCGCTAAAAATGAGAAAATTCGCTCTGAAGATTGTGAGCAATTCCTGAAAATTAGCAGGGTAACTGCTAATAAGTATTTTAAAATGCTGATAAAGAAAAAGTTAATTGTTCAAAAAGGAGGAGGCAAGTATACTTATTACATACTGAAAAATGGGAAATAAAAAAAGAGGAAGAAAAGAATTGAAAATGAGCAAAAAAAGAGGAGGAAAAAGAAATAAAATGATAACTAAAATGGGGAAAATCATGAAAATTGAGAATTTTCAAGCTCTTAAACTTCATAGAAGATTTAAGATAAATAAAAAAATAAGCGAGAAAAGAGGTACAAATCAGGTGAAAAAGCAGGGAAGAATTGGGGCAAAATTAGGTAGGCAGGTCTCGAAGTTGGGAAGCATATTGGGTCTCGATACAGAGAACAGAAGTTCTCTGTCCCTTCAATTCTCACGAATTGCAGGTTCGGGGAAGAAAATTGGAGGAAGATTTCCTGTACGAAACCTCCCTGAAAAGAAAATAATCCCTGCGCTGAATAAACCGAACTCTGCATTGAATATCGAGGGTAAAACTAATAGGAATAATAGGAATAATCATAAAAATCGGATTGGAGATAATCATAAAAATCGGGCGGGAAATGGGCGGGGCGGGACTCGAATATGGGATGGGGGTTCTTTCACCAAACTGCCCTTCAAAATTATCTTGACATTAACCTTTATTTTATTAATTGGTGTTATGGTGTTTGTTAGCGCATTAAGTGATGATAATAAAACTGCTTTACAGGATGAATTATCTCAATTAGAATCTAATTTAACTTCACAGGGTTATGGTTGGCTGATTGATTATAATATTACTTATCCTCAAGTTAATGTTTATAGAGAGAATTCAAATGATTTACTTGCACAATTTCCTACAATTACTTCTGGAAAATATCAGATATTTTTGACTAATCTCTCTGAAAATGAGAGTTATTCAACTTTTGATTTGAAATCAATTGGAGATGTTAGAAGAATAAATTGCGATATTCTTCTGAAGAAGATGAGAATAGACGAATTAAAAAAAGTGATTGAAAAATGAATAAAAAAGAATTGGAATTAATATTGGCAGAAGGAGAAGGGTTAAAGGCAGAGTTTAAAGAGAGTTTTGACTCTAAAAACTTGGCAAAAGAGATGGTTGCTTTTGCAAATTCGGAAGGGGGCAAAATATTTTTAGGGATAAATGATCAAAGTGAAATAAAAGGCGTCGAAGTTAACAATAAACTAAAATCTCAAATTCAGGATATTGCGAATAACTGCGACCCTTCTGTAAAAATAAAGATTGAGCAATTAGGCAATATTTTAATTGTTGAAGTTCTAGGGGGAGCCAATAAGCCGTATCAGTGTTCGCAGGGGTTTTATTTAAGAACCGGGGCAAATTCACAAAAACTTTCGAGGGATGAAATAATAAAATTTGTTACAACTGCCGGAAAAATTAAATTTGATGAGCAGATAAATGAAGACTTTCAGTTTCCAGAAGATTTTGACAGAAACAAATTTTATGAATTTTTAAAGAAAAGTAAAATTTCCAATGAGAATGCTGAAGATGTTTTGGTTAATTTATCTTTGGCAACTAAACAAAAAGATAAAATTTTAATAAATAATGCGGGGATACTGCTATTTGGGCACGATATTGGAAGGTTCATAAAACAGAATTTTGTTTATTGCACTTTATTCAAAGGGAAAGAGCGGGTGGATATTATTGATAGAAAGGAGTTTAGGGAAGATTTGCTTACAAACTATTTTGAGGCATTAAATTTCTTGAAGAAACATCTGAAACTTTCTTATATTCTTGAAGGCGGGGGTCCGAGAAAAGAGGTTTTTGAGCTGCCTGAGGAAGCGCTGAAAGAAGCGTTAATTAATTCTATTATTCATAGAGACTATTTTGAAACTGGTTTTGGGGTGAATGTTGAAATTTTTGATGATAGAGTTGAGATAACTAACTGGGGAAAATTACTTTTTGATAAAAAAGAACTTGGAAAATTGAGCATCCCGAGAAATCCTGTTCTTTTTGATTTATTTCATAGACTAAATATGATTGAGAAAGCTGGAAGCGGAATAAATAGAATAAAACATCTTGTTAAAGAGAGAAATTTGAAAGTGAAATTTGAAAGTGATGATTTTTTTAGAGTGATTTTTATGAGATTTGAAACTGTGGGAGAAACTGTGGGAGAAACTGTGGGAGAAATAATTCTCGCGATAAAAAATAATCCGAAGGTTACACGAGAACAGCTGCATAAACTGACAGGATTATCAATACGAGGGGTTGAATGGAATCTTGCAAAATTAAAGGAGGAAGGAAGAATCAGAAGAATCGGCTCTACAAAAGGAGGATATTGGGAAATCAGATGATTTCCCAAAAGTTCGCTATAGGGAGTATAGCTCCACATATTGGGAAGTGATAAAATGAGAATGAAAAAAGATAAAAGATGCGCAAAAAAAGGAGGAAATAGTAAATTAATGTTAATTGGTATTTCAATTATTTTATTAATAAGTTTAGTGGTTTTAGTTAAAGCTTTAACAGATGATGAGCGAACTAATTTGGAAAATGAATTAAATAATTTAACTTCTTCTTTGAGTGATTCAGGATATAATTGGTTAGTAAATTATAATGTTAGCTATCCTTATGTTTCTGTATTTAGGGAAGGTGGAAGTGAGGAAATTGCAAGGTTTACAAATATAACCGGGGATGGATTTAGCAAATATCAGATATTTTTGACGAACTTGGGGGAGAATGAGTCGTATTCGACTTTTGATTTGAGAAGTTTTGGGGATGTTGAGTATGATTATGTTGTTGATCCGGTGGCGTATGGGATTCCTAAGGGGATGAATTTGCTGAATAATTCGTATGGGACGTTTGCGGGGATAAGTGGGCGTGTGAGACTGGTCGCTATTCCGCATGATGTTTATTTGATGAAAATTAGGATTGATAACATCAGAAAAGAACTAAATGATTACGAGGTGAAAAATGGTTAAAATGGAAAAACAGAATATTTATAAAGCGGAAAATATTAAAAATAAGGTGATATTCCCCGGTAATCGGAATGGGTTGCCGGATGCTTTTTTTAAAGTTGCGGTATTTATTGATAATGCTTATTTGCTTAGATTGAAAAACTATTTTTTCAAGAGAAAATTCAAATATTCTTTAAACGATTTTATTTTGGAGATAGCAAAAGCCAACAATCTTTTTGTTGAGAAAATATTTATTTATGATGCGCCCCCTTTTCAAGGCGAGATTCCGACAGAATGGGAAAGGAAGAAAAGGGAAGATTATGACAAATTTGCAGCCTCTTTTAAGGAGCAGGGAATTATTTTGAGAGAAGGAAGAACACAAAGACTGAAAATTGGGGGTGAGTTTGTTTATAGGCAGAAGGGTGTTGATATGCTTATTGGGATTGATGCAGTGTCAGTTAAAAATGATTTTCCAAACATCCAAGGGGTTGTTTTGCTTACGGGAGACAGTGATTTTGTTCCGTTGGTTGATAAACTGAAAAAATTGAATATTTCAGTTTTCTTATGGACTTATTTTGAAAGGACTAGGGGGAGCCCGTTTTCAAGAAGCAATTTTCTGATAAAATCTGCTTCAAAATATTTTAAGTTAACTCCAGATTGTTTTGAGAGAGTTGAAAAAAAAGATGTGAAAAATGAGAAAAAATAAATTAATGTTAATTGGAATTATGTTAATTACTTTAATTGGATTTATAGTTTTAGTATCATCACTTAACGACAATATGGCATTACAACAAGAGTTATCTTCATTAGAGAATAATTTGAGCAGTTCAGGTTACTCGTGGTTAATCAATTACTCATTAGATAATTTTACTTTACCAAGTTCACAAGTAATTGTATATACTGAAGGAACCAACAGGGAAGTTGCAAGATTTAATAATATTACAAGTTCTGGATGGTATAAGATACTATTAACTAATTTGGGCGAGAATGAATCGTATTCTACGTTTGACCTGCGTTCAGTGGGAGATGTTGAGTATGATTATGTTGTGGACCCTCCGCCTCAGACTGTTGTTAATTTTACAACAACTGGAAATTGGACAGTTCCGGCAGGAGTTACTTCAATTCAAGTTGAACTTTGGGGCGGGGGAGGAGCAGGAGGAGGAAGCACTACTAATAATAATGCCGGAAGCGGAGGAGCTGGCGGGCAATATGTTATAAACACCTCATTTCCTGTAGTTGCAGGGCAGAATTGGAATTTTACTATTGCAGGAAATGCTACTGGTGGAACAGGGGCTGGTCCTGATGGCGCTAATTCTACATTTTTTAATACTACTGCTACTTATATAAGAGCTGTTGGAGGAAAGGGAGGAGGCGGTAATTTAGGAGCAGCGGGTAATGGAAGCATTACTGGAAGTCTTGGTGGAACTACTTATGCTGGTGGTAATGGAGCAGCTGCCGCGACAAAGGCTGGTGGAGGCGGAGGCGGGGGAGCAGGTACCACAGGCATTGGTAATAATGCTTCTGGAAAAACTGGAGGAGCAGAAAAGGCAAACAATGGAGGAGCTGGAGGTGCTGGGACATCTCAGAATACTGCAGGTTCCCCTGGTAAGGTATATGGTGGTGGAGGTGGAGGTGGAGAGGATAGTGGCAGTGATCAACCAGGAGGAGACGGCGCTGCAGGCTTTATTATAATCACTTACACAATTCCAGATACAACTTTTCCTGTAGTCTATCTTCTTGCGCCTGCAAATGGAGCAAATATCTCGGCAAGCAAAAGGTTTGATGCTTCATTTACAGATGCATATCTGCAAAACTCAACTTTCTATTTATGGAATTCCACGCTTAGCTTGATAAACAAAACTTCCCAAAATATTGCAGGAACTTCAAATTATACTAATCTAACAGTTGCCATGCCTTATTCAGGAACATTTTACTGGAACTATTTGGCTTGTGATGACAGCAACAACTGCGCATTTAATGGCACAAACTTTACAGTCACATCTGATCAGGCTTATCCAATTGTTAATGTAACTTATCCAATTAATGGAACAAATTATAATATCAATGTTTCTGCAATTAATTACACAACAAGCGAGGCGGGAAATTGCTGGTATAGCAATAGTTCGGGCGTTTGGAATTCAACTACAACAACAGCAGGAACTAACTTTACAAATGTTATAAGCAAAGAAGGGAGCAATACTTGGAGTGTTTGGTGCAATGATACTGCTGGAAATGTGAATAGTTCAAGCGTAAGTTTTGTTAAGGATACTATTTATCCTGCAATATCAATAACAACTCCCGCGAATAACACAAACTCATCAAATAATAAATTGAATGTGAATTACACTGTTTCAGACACAAACTTGCAAGCTTGCTGGTATTCGAATGACACAATGAGCTTGAATATAACTCAATCAGGATGCGCAAATATCACAACAATCACATGGAGTGAAGGACAGCATAATATCACTATTTGGGCAAATGATACTCTAAATAATGTGAATTTAACTTCAGTTAGATTTAATATTGATACAGTTTATCCAACATTTAATAGCTATACATTTAATCCTATAAATGCTTCTAATTATGTTTTTAATCAAGCTTATCAATTCAATACAACTATAGCAAATACGAATGGAACAGCTGGAATTGAATTTAACGGGGCTAATTACACTATAGGAAATTTAACTTCAAATGTTTATAATGCGAGTGTTATTAATTTGGGAGCTGGAACTTATTCTTATTATTGGTGGGGTTTTGGAAATGGGGCTGCTAAGAATTTTAATAAAACAATAATTTATTATTATACTGTTAATCAAACTATTGGAGTTATAAATGGAACTATAAATGGAACTCAGGGAAATTTTACTGCTTATAATGGAACTGCGACACAAAATATTTACATTAATGCGACAAATACAACAGGATACGGGACAGGCAAGATTTATGTTAACGAAACATTATATAATTCTGGAACAATGCCGTTGTTTAATGCAACTAATCTTTCTGTTGGATTTTATAACATTACTTTTGAGTATGACGGGAATCAGAATTATACAGGAGTTAATCAGACATGGTGGGTGAATAATAGCATTCTTGTTGATACAATTTATCCAACTTTCTCAACTTATAAAGATGATAATTCAACTTTGATTAATTCGGGAGTTGGGTGGTTTAATGTGACTGTTGAGAATACAAATGGAACTGTATTTTTGCAGATTAATAACACCAATTATACTGCGTCTAATTTAAGTGCAAATGTTTACAATGCGAGTTATAATTTTACTTCATCTGGAACTTATTCTTATTATTGGGGGGGCTGGGGAAATGGGTCAAGTAATAATTATAAT
>Ga0315276_10007597_pt1 | contig 10048 bp, 14 predicted proteins | sample YL17G05_0_MG_FD_204542 | JGI IMG/M metagenome (GOLD analysis project Ga0315276, IMG submission 204542) | Sediment microbial communities from Yellowstone Lake, YNP, Wyoming, USA - YL17G05_0 | ecosystem: Environmental > Aquatic > Freshwater > Lake > Sediment | place: USA: Wyoming | collected... | reverse complement strand
TTCCTCTTAGAGTAAGAACCGATTTTTTGATTATTTTTACTTTCTTCATAACCTATCTAATAGATAGGTTAAGTATTTAAACTTTGTGGAATAATTTAAGAGTGATTAATTACGTTCGGAGATACTGTATAAAAGTGTTGCAGGTATTTTAGGAAAAAGTTCTATTTGTTCATTAATTAGTGAATGGGATGATAATTCTAAGATTATAAGAAGAGATTGCTTTATAGAGGTTGCTGTAAAAAATAATGACCCCTCTGTTTGTAACGAGATTTTAGCTGATGAATCAGGCGGTGCTAATGTGTCATTTAGAGAATATTGTCGTACTTTAGTAAGTAATCAAAATTAAGTATCAAGTAAATAAACAGGCAGGCCTGTAGAAACATTCCATTTTATTATGAAAAAAGAAATGTTATTAATATAAGGAATTTTAAGTTCACCGCCCCACCACTACCTTAAACCTTTTTCATCAGAAGTTATTCGGTTTATGTAGCTAACTTAATCCTAAGGATAAACGTCCCCACGAGAAGTTGAACTACTTCATCTTCTTCAACAGCTCAACCATCTTGCAAGAATAAGCATACTCATTATCATACCAGGAAAGAACTTTAACCATATTTCCAAGTGCTTGTGTTGATAAGCCATCAACAATACTTGTATGCGGATTTCCTATAACATCACTCGAGACAATTTCATCTTCTGTATATTGCAAAATTCCTTTCATTTTTCCAGCAGCTGCTTTTTTAAAAGCATTGTTAATTTCTTGCTTTGTTGCTTGTTTTTTTAATTCAGCGACAAAATCAACAATACTTCCGCAAGCTACTGGCACTCTTAAAGCTAAACCATCCATTTTTCCTTTTAGCTCTGGAATTGTTTCTGCAACAGAAGTTGTAGCTCCCGAAGTTGTTGGAATAATATTAACTGCTGCACCTCTTCCTCTTCTGTGTTTTTTGTGAGGAACATCTAAAATTTTTTGGTCATTTGTATAAGCATGAACCGTAGTCATGAAACCTTTAACAATCCCAAAATTATCTTGCAGAACTTTTGCAAGCGGGGCAAGGCAATTTGTTGTGCAGCTTCCCATTGATATAACTCTATGCTCTTTTTTCAGCTTTTCTTCATTTACTCCAGGAACAATTGTAATATCACATTTTTTAGAAGGAGCTGAAATTAGCACTTTTTTTGCTCCTGCTTTAATGTGTTTCTCTCCTTGGTCTTCAAAAAATCCAGTTGATTCAATAACAACATTAACCCCTAATTTTTTCCAAGGAAGTTTTTCAGGCTCTGCTTCTGCAAAAACTGCAATTTTCTTGTTATTTATTTTCAAAAATCCTTTTCCAGCTTCTACTTTTTTATCGTAGTTGCCATAAACACTATCATATTTCAAAAGATAAGCAAGTGTTTCTTCATCACAGAGGTCATTTATAGCCACAACATCTATTCCTTTTTCCAAACATAACTTTAAAACAGGCCTTCCAATTCTTCCTAATCCATTAATTGCAACTTTCATTTTTTCTTTCTCTGAGATTTTTCAATTAAGCTCCAGATAATATAAACGATAATAAAAGTAATTATTAAACTTAAAACTCCTTTTAAACTTCTAAAAAGATAGGTTATAGCTATCATAAGCAATTCAAAAGGGCCATAGTTAATACCGAATGGTGGTGGATGTGACAATTCACTAAACCAATAGTACAAAATATTGCAAATTAAAGAGATAAGAATACTTAAACTTAATTTCTTATTGTTTGGCTTAAAGTTCATTTTCTCCTCTTTTTTAAACTTTTAACTTCTTTTTTATTAAATTATTATCAGTTTTTATTATATTTATATCTTCTTTTATATTAATAAAGCTATGTTTTATCCCTCTTAATTTCTCCAACTTCTCTGTACAACTTAATTAAAAAACTTCCTAATAGGATAATAATAGCAAAATTAAACTCATCAAGCCCCGGACTTCCTCCAAAAATTAGCTTAATAAACCAATAAATAACTAAGATTGCTAATAAAATAATTACAATATTAAGGATTATATCAAAAACACTTGTTTTCTTTTTTTCTTGCATTTTAACCTAATCCTTTTGTGAATAGCATCTTTATTAATAATATGACTCCAAGTGCAATAATTAATACTAAAATCCAAAACCACCAATCATATTTCATTTTTTCCTCTTTTTTGGTTTTTCAATCAAGCTCCAGATAATATAGACAATTGCAAAAGGAATTATTATATTAAGGATGTTACTTAAAACAACTTCCCCTAGTGAGTGGCAGAAACACCCTCCACAAGCAGATTTGAATAGCAAAAAATTATAATAATCTGCTTCACATATTGGCGGAGCGCACTCTAAACAAAAAGTATAAGAGTTTTTAAAAATAATCCAGATAAACCATAAAACTACAGCTACAACACTTACAACAATTTTCCATTTAGTAGGTTTCCAGTTCATTTTTTCCTCTTTTTTTAGACTTAGTTCTTCTCTTCAAAAATCTTTTAGATTTTTGACAGTCATCAGAAATCTCTGATTTCTGAGATTTCCTAAGTTTTCTTCTTTATACGAAGAAAAGCTAGTTTTAAAATGTTTCCATTAAAAAACCAATAGTTTTAAATATTGGTTTTCTTTTGTTTTATTATGAAAAAGAAAAATGAGGTGAAAGTCGAGTCTAAAAAAGAAACAATAAACCTCGTTTCTGTTTTGTTGTTTATTCCAGGCTGTCTTCTCATTGGCTTGGGATTTGGTTTTTTGTTTAATAATATTAAAGTGGCAAGTTTGCTTGGATTGGGCTTGGGATTTGTTTTAGCTGCTATTTTTAAGTCTCTAAGAAGATGATTAAATGGCTCGTTTCACTCGCAAGATAAAATGATATCTGTTAACGAATAATCTATTACCTATCTTATATCTTCTTTAGTTGGTGTTTTGATAGTTATTTTTCTGTAAAAGGCAGTAAGCTGAAAGTTTTTTGTTTTTTCAATAGTTTTTTATATCCATATTTTCTTATCTTTTTATGGAATGGCATGCAATAAAAGAGGATGAGCTTTTAAAACAGCTTAAATCTAACAAAGAAGGGTTAAGTGAAGAAGAAGTTACAAGAAGATTAAATATTTATGGAAGAAACGAGCTGAAAAAGACAAGAAGATTAGATGCATTAAAAATTCTGCTCAACCAATTTACTTCTTTTCTTGTTATAATTTTGATTATAGCAGTAATTATCTCTGCTTTTCTCGCTCATTGGATTGATTTTTCTGTTATTATCGGAATAGTAATTTTAAATGGGTTTTTTGGTTTTTTCCAAGAGTATAAAGCAGAGAAAGAAATTGAAAATTTAAAAAAGATGCTTGTTCTGAAAACAAAAGTAATGCGAAAAAATAAAGTTGAAGAAATAGATGCAAGAGATATTGTTCCGGGAGATATTTTGATTTTGTCAGAAGGGGATGAAATTCCTGCTGATGCAAGAATTTTGCAATGCAGCAACCTCGAAGTTAACGAAGCTTCTTTTACAGGAGAGAGTTTGCCTGTTGAAAAATTTGCAAAAATCTTGAGAATGGATGTGCCTTTAACAGAAAGAATTAATATGCTTTATCAAGGAACAGGGGTTGTGCAAGGAAGCTGTCAAGCTGTTGTTATAGAAACAGGGATGAAAACAGAGTTGGGAAAAATAGCAGAGCTTGTCCAAGAAGTTAAGCCAGAGAAAAATCCTTTTAAAGAAAAAATGGATAAATTTGCAAAAACTCTCGGGTTGTTTATTATAGGTTTAATTGTGATAATAAGCTTGATTGGTTTGGTGTCAGGTTTAGATAAATTACAGGTTTTTTTTACAGCTGTAAGCTTGGCTGTTTCTGCAATTCCAGAAGGTTTGCCAGCAGTAGTTACAATAACTTTGGCTCTAGCAACTAAAAGAATGGCAAAAGTAAATGTTTTGATAAGAAAACTGCCTGCAGCAGAAACACTTGGGAGAGTAACTGTAATTGCAACAGATAAAACAGGGACAATAACAGAAGAAAAAATGTCTGTAAGAAAAATTTATGTAAACAAGGAAATAGTCTCGCGATTTGAAAAAAATAAAGAAACTTCTCTTTTATTTAAAATAGGTGTTTTGTGCAATAATGCAAGGATAGAAGAAGAAATAAAAGAAGATGGAAAAATAGAGGAGTATGTAATTGGTGACCCTACTGAAAAAGCTTTGCTTTTAGCAGCTGATGAATATGGAATAGACAAGAAAAAAGAAACAAAAGAAAAGCCGAGAGTGAGAGAATTTTCTTTTTCTTCTGCAAGAAAAATGATGTCTATAGTAAGAGAAACTAAAAATGGTTATATAAGCTATGTTAAAGGCGCGCCAGAAGTTATAATTGAAAAATGCAGTGCAGAACTTATAAATGGGAAAATTTACGAATTAAAAAAAATAAGAAAAGAAGAGCTGCTTGAAGAATACGAAGAAATGGCTTTAGAAGGTATGCGAGTTCTGGCTTTTGCCTACAAACCAATAGTAAAAGCATCAAAAGATATAGAACAAATGTTAGCAGAGCGCAATCTTATTTTTGTAGGATTTCAGGGCTTTATTGACCCTCCAAGAAAAGAAGTTAAAGAGGCAATAAGGCAATGCAAAGAAGCAGGAATAAGAGTTATTATGATAACTGGAGATTCTGCGCTAACTGCAAAAACAGTTGGAGAAGAAATTGGTTTAGAAGGAGAAATAATAGAAGCAAAACAATTAGAAAGAATTTCAGATGAAAAACTTTTTGATTCTATTGACAAAATCTCAATTTTTGCAAGAGTCTCTCCAGAAGATAAATTAAGAATTATAAATACTCTGAAAAGAAAAAATGAAATTGTAGCTATGACTGGAGATGGGGTTAATGACGCTCCCGCTCTAAAAAGAGCAGACATTGGTATTGCTGTAGGAAGAGGAACAGATGTAGCAAAAGATGCAAGTGATATGGTTCTTGTAGATAATCATTTTGCAAATATTGTTAAAGCAGTAAAAGAAGGAAGAAGAATAGATGATAATATAACAAAATTTATAAAATATATGTTCAGCGCGAATTTTTATGAAATCATACTTATACTTTTTTCTATACTAATTGCTTTGCCTTTACCTTTATTGCCTTTACAAATATTATGGCTTAACTTCATAACAGATTCTTTTCCAGCTCTTGCATTGTCAACAGAACACTCAGAAGAAGATGTAATGAAAAGAAAGCCTTCAAGAGAAGGAATTTTAAAAAGAGTAAAAACGTTTCCAATAGTCGCGGGCTTTTTAGTTTTTCTTGCTAGCCTTTTGCTTTTTTACATTTATTATAATGGAAACATGGATAATCTAGACAAAGCAAGGACAATGGCTGCAACAACTGGTTTTATGTTTGAAATGTTTTTGGTTTTTAATTGCAAAAGCAAAGGCTCTGTTTTTAAATCAAAATTTAATAAATACATAATCTATGCTGTAGCGGTTTCAATAGCTTTGCATTTGCTTGTCCTTTACACACCTTTAAATGTTTTATTTAGCTTTGTTTCTCTTGGAATTTTTGACTGGCTAAAGATACTTGTGCTCTCTGGAATTTGCTTTTTATTGCTTGAAGCAATAAAAGTGAAGATAAAATAAGAATATGTTATGTTAATTATTATTCCATTACAACAAAGATTATAAAGTTCTATATAACAATTAAAATTATGAAAAAAGGTTATGAATTATTGGTGTTGCCAGAAGAGATGACGATTTTTATAGATACTTCTTCTTTCGGACTAGATGACTATGATAATATCTATGCCTTTACAGAAAATGGAAAATATAGTATAAGCTATCTAAAAGCAAATACTTCAAGATTAGAACAGCTTACAGAAAAACTTTCACAAATGAATAATTGGAGAATAATAACAGAAGTTTTAGAGGAATTTAAAGAAGGAAATAAGTTTTATGAGGATATGGCAAGAAAAATAAAGTGCAGACAAGCAGCTTCTGCTTTTAAAAAAGCATTTAAACAAAGAGAAAAAACTTTAGGATTATTAAGGGATGATTGCAGAATAATAAACGCGAGTGGAGAGCTAATAGAATTAATAAATAGATACTCTCCTGCAGTAGAAGAACTTTTCGTAAAAAATAGAGGAGAGATTAGTGAAAGAAAAACAGACACAAAAATAATTACTGTTTCATTATCGCATGCAAAGTCTCAATCAGTTTGTGTTTTTGCTAACGACATCGCCTTATTGAAAGCATTTGTTGATTGCTCTAAAAAATTCGGTTTCGCTAATAGCACTTATATACTCACAGACAGATTTCATGAAGCGAGAAAAACAAAAGACGTAGAAATCTACGAAGGGGTGCTTTCTCTGTCAATTTAAATAGAAAATCTAATACGCATAATACCCCACTAATCCTCCATTATCTCTTATAATCAAAACATCTCCATCATCATTCCAAACGCACGAAAAATTTTTCTCAAAAAGCCCTTTTTCCAAGCTTATTTTGTAAATATGATTTGCGCTGTCTTTTAAAGTTACATCCATCTTTTCACATTTATTTTTCAAAACAAGCTGCTCTTGATTATTGCATCTTTTTTCTTCAACATACTTTAACTCAACAATTTCTAAACAGCCATAATTTTCTGATTTTTTCCAAATTCCTTTTTCTTTCTGCCTTGCTTCTTGCTCTGCTTTTTTCAATTCTTCATAATTTTTATCTTTATCATAAACATACAAATTAGCCAAGCCTTCTTGCAAAATTTCTTTGTTTAGCAAAATGTTATTAAAATAAATATAACCAAGAGTCCTGTTGTATTTGTCTTTATCATGAATTTCAATTTCAACCTGTTTTCCTTCGTATTTTTTTAAAAATTCTTTTGCTTCTTCATAATAAGCCTGCTTTTTTTCGGGGGTGTTTATTCCAAGCAATCTTATTATGCCTATATCTGTTTCAATTGTGTCGCCATCAATTGCTCTTGTCAAATTAGCTGTTTTTATTTCATAAACAGCTTTGCCTGTCCCAGTCAACTTAGGATAAAAATAAGCCAAGTCTATTAATAAGATGATTATTGCAAGAAATATCAAAAACCTCTTTATTTTCATATAAAACCTAAGATGGCAAGATTTTTAAACATACTTTTTCAATTATTTTAATGGCAAAAGTAAGAATAAAACTGCAGAGTTCAGATATTAACGAACTAAATAATATCTGTGGGAATATAAAAGACATAGCAAAGCAGGCAGGAATTAATATAGCCGGGCCTATTCCTCTTCCTACAAAAAGGCTGAAAGTCACAACGCGCAAATCACCCTGTGGAAATGGAACAGCAACTTTTGACAGATTTGAAATGCGAATTCACAAAAGAGTTATTGATTTGCCTGCAAATGATCGAGTTCTACATTCAATAATGCGCCTTTCTGTTCCAAGAAGCATAAACATAAAGATTGAGATGAAAGACTAAAGAGAACACTTTAAAAATATCTGTTCTACAATACAATTATTTTTAAAACCTCTTCTTTTAGTTTATTAATGAAAAGAGGAAAATTTGTTGTTTTTGAAGGTATTGATGGCTGTGGGAAGAGTACACAAATCTGGAAACTTGCTAAGTATCTTTCTGAACTTAGTAAATATAATCATGTTCTTGTTACAAGAAATCCATACAAATTGAGAGAAATAAGAGAGATTTTAACATCAAAAAAATCTTTTGGTTTACCATCACCTAAAGGTGATGGTTTGTTAGATTTTTAGGATGCTCAGAAATTAAAACACCAAGATTACATCCACTTACTAAATTAAGTGGTTTAATTTCTGACATTAAAAGAGCCAGCAGAAACTCAGGCAGAAAAACTTGCCGAATTATTTATTAAAGACAGGGAAGAACATATTAATGAATTAGTCAAGCCACATTTAGAAAAAGGGCACTATGTTATTTGTGATAGATATCTTTTTTCTACTTTAGCTTATCAGGCTGCGCAAGGCCTTCCTATGAAAAAGCTTATAGAATTACAAAAGCATTTTCCACTTCCAGACATAACCTTTATAATTGATTTGCCAACAGAAACCGCTTCTGAGAGAATGAAAAAAGATGGCAGAACTGAACATAAGTTTGAAGCAAATATCGAATTTCAAAAGAAAGTCAGAGAAAAATATTTAGAAATTAAAAAGTATTTCCCCGAACAGAAGATTATAATTATTGATGGAAGCAAGCCCATAGAAGAAATTTTTGAAGAATTGAAAAAAGAATGCGAAAGATTTTATATTTAGTTAACAAGATTATTTTTTAAGAATTTTACAGCTTAATTTTCGTATCAGGAATTTTCTTTGAATGAACATCTAATCTTCCTTCGTTTAGACACTTCCAGCAAGTATGAATAAGCCCATTTTTCTCTCTGACTCTTCCTGTTCCTTTGCAGTCAGGGCAAACCTCTTCGCTTTTAATTTCATTGCCAAATTCCATTTTTTATGATATTTTAAAAAATGCAGGACTTAAAAGTATTTATATAACCTAGAATATAGATAAAAATAGGCATTTGCCCACATCGCATAACGGTATTGCACGGCCCTGGAACATTTTAAAGACAGGCCGGCCCTTCGGGGCACCCAGGTTCGACTCCTGGTGTGGGCGTGTAACCTATTCATCACATTTAGGGACATGAGAAAAATAGAGCTTTTAGCACCAGCAGGAGATTTTCCGAGTTTGCTTACAGGGATAAAAGCAGGAGCAGATGCAGTCTATCTTGGCTTGAAAAACTTTAATATGAGAGATTCTGCTAAAAACTTCTCTATTAAAGAGCTTGGAAAAGCAAGTAAAATATGCAGAGAAAATAATGTTAAGCTCTATCTCACTTTGAACACAATTATGTATGACAACGAGATTAAAAAATTAGAAAACATCATCAAAAAGGTTAGAGATAAGATTGATGCTATAATCTGCTGGGACATTTCAGTCATAAATCTATGCAGAAAATACAAAATCCCTTTTCATATTTCAACTCAGGCTTCTGTTTCTAATGAAGAAACAGCTAAATTTTATAAAAAACTTGGGGCGAGGAGAATAAATCTTGCCCGCGAATTAAACCTAAAGCAAATTAAGAAAATTTCTAAAATTATTTCCGTTGAGATATTCGGGCATGGAGCAATGTGTGTTTCTATATCTGGACGATGCTTCACAAGCCAATTCTTGCAGAATAGGAGCGCAAACAGGGGGCAATGCGCCCACCCGTGCAGAAGAGCTTACAAAATTATTGATCCAGACGGATATGAGCTGAAACTGGAAAACAAAAGAATCATGTCTGCTAAAGACCTTTGCACCCTTCCTTTCATAGATAAAGTAAAGGAATCAGGAATAAAAGCAATAAAAATAGAGGGAAGAAACAGGAATCCCGAATATGTTTATGCTGTTATTTTAGAGTATAGAAAAGCTTTAGATAAAAAATTAACAAAAGAGGAAATAAAGCAATCTATTAATAATTTAAAAAAAGTTTACAACCGGGGTTTCTCTTCAGGATTCTATCTCGGGATTCCAACATCCGATGATTTTTCAAATAGCGAAGATGGAGAAGCAAAAGAAAGAAAAAAATTTGTGGGTAGAATAGAAAAATACTGGAATAAAATAGGGGTAGCTCATGTAAAAATTCTGGCTGATTATCTAAAACTAGGAGATGAAGTTTATATTATTGGGAATACCACAGGATTGATAAAAACAAAAATAGAAAGTATGGAAATGAGAAACCACAAAGTGAAGAAAGCTAAAAAAGGCCAGGATGTTGGTGTTAAACTGCCAAAATGCAGAAAAGGAGATGCAGTTTATATTATCCAAAAAAGAATTTGAAACCAATTTCAAACAAAGCTTTAAAAATACCTCATAATTATTTATAACATGAAAAAGGACACTAAGATTTATTTAAGTTTAGTAGTGATAGTTATTCTTGTTATTCTGGGAATTTTCTGGGCGAAGGGAAATGGAAGCACTGATGAAAAAACAGCAAAATGTATTGGTGAAAACTCAGTCTTATATATGAAATTAGGATGCCCTGCTTGTGAAACCCAGGAAAAGATGTTTAATGGCAATTACCCGTATTTAAATAAAATAGAT
>Ga0315276_10007594_pt1 | contig 10049 bp, 14 predicted proteins | sample YL17G05_0_MG_FD_204542 | JGI IMG/M metagenome (GOLD analysis project Ga0315276, IMG submission 204542) | Sediment microbial communities from Yellowstone Lake, YNP, Wyoming, USA - YL17G05_0 | ecosystem: Environmental > Aquatic > Freshwater > Lake > Sediment | place: USA: Wyoming | collected... | reverse complement strand
TTGCTCTAAAGTAGGCCTTTCTGCCATATTTGTTTTTGCATCTGAGCTTAAATCTTTTACCAACACCATTTTCTTTCATTAATACAAAACAAAGCTATTTTATAAAATTTATCAATACAGAGAATATATATTATAGTGTATATATTCTCTGCTAAAAACTATTCTATTGAATTATAATTCCACCAGAAAAATAGTTTTTCTTGGTTTATGCCTGCTTTTTCATTAACCTGAGAACTCCTTAAAGAGTATCTCCCCATATCAAAATCATAGCTTTTAGCTACAAACTCTGGCCTTTCTTTATAAAATCCAACCATATGCCCTTTATTTTTATCTCTTTTGGATCTTTCATAATCTTCTTTTAATTTTTCATACATATATTTTGGTTTTTCTTGTTGCATTTCCATTTCATACCCCGCTTTTCCACATCTCTTTCAGTTCTTCTGGGGTAAACTCCTGCATAGCTATTGTATAAAGAACTTCATCTTCTTTGTTAATATTCTCTCTTATTTTCTTTATTATCACATTGAGATGTTTTTCAAAAGCCATTTTTATCTTCTCCATACTGCCAGAGTCTATAGCAGCTTTCATTTCTTTGTAATGTCTTCTAAGCTCTTTGTGTTCAAATAACATCTCTCCCATAGGAACAATAATTTTCTCTTTTTTCATTATTCTAAAGATTTTCTCTTCTTTTTCTTCATGTTTGTTCCACATATCATGAAGCCTCTTAAAAACATGAATTAAATTAGGATAATTTATTGCCTCATCTTCTTCAACTGTTTCTAATTCAAGCAACTCGCGTTCTATATCTCTATGCTCTTGCTCAAGTATTTCTATAGGGTTCATTTTTGTATACTCATTCAGAACTTTAATCTTTTTATATTTTTTGTTATATCTAACGCATTAAGTTCTCGATAATTTTTATGCGTTAGATAGATAGGAAACGCATACGAATATTTAATGCGTTTACTATAGTCTAGTCTCTATTATGCATAAATATAAAAACTTCCTTTATCTTATTATATTATAATGGTAAACCCATTACTAATAGGAAATGCTGTTACAAGTGGTATTTCTACATTTAGGAAATACAGAAGTAAACTAAGAGAAGACCCTCTCACAACAGAGATAAATAGAACAAAAAAAGAACGGGGGAAATGGACATCTGCAATTGACCTTATTGGAAGAGAAAATCCCCCGATTGGAGAGATTTGTTATGAAGTTGGAGAAGATGCAATAACCAGCCTCTCAGCTCTGGAGATGGTTGTTCTGCCTTGCGCAATGCATAATCTTTTAATTCCAAACAAAGCTTATTTCTACACAGACCCCAGGATAATAAGAGAAATAAGCAAAGAAGACAGCCCCTTATTTAAAAAAATATACCCGAAGCCTGAGAAAGCTATTTATTCAATAGGAAAGTCTATTGAAAAATACATATTCCCAACAGAGGAATCTGAATGTATAGAGCATTTTAAAGAAAAAAGAGAAGCCATAGTAGAAGCTTTAGCTTCATCACTGAGAAAAATAAAAGCCCCATATGAGCCAGGTCTTGATTACTCTGCAATAAAAAATGAGCTTTTTGAAAATGTTAAAAAAATGAAAGGCATAGAGTATGATTATTTCTTAAATCTTCAGGAATTAAGCCTTAAAAGAAATATTAAGAGAGCAAAAATAGGGGTAGCTGCAGCTTTAACTTTTGCTGTCGGAGTACTGATTGGCTCAAAACTTAAAAAAGCAAAAGCCTTGAGTTCTATAGTATAAATGTCAATAAGAACAACAGCAAAGCAAATATTAAACTAATAATATAAACTGCTTTATTCCAAGAATAAATTTTAGCTCAGTCAAAAGGCAATGTAGGAATTAAATTAAATAAAGCTAATAAAGAGTTTATTTTAAAACCATAGCTAAAAAATAAGCCAATAATACTTTTTGATTTAAGAGCAATAAAGGAATAGTCTACATATATTTGATTAACTCCTCTCCCTCTTTATAAAATCCAATAGCATGCCCAAGGTTTCCTTGTTCAACAGATCTTTCATAATCTTCTTTTAGCTTTTCAGACATATCTCTGGCTTGTGTTTCTTGCATACAAATAAAAGAGAAATTTGATATTTAAGGCTTTAGATGAAATTTTGCTTGTATAATTGAGAAAGGAAAAATGCCTTTATATCTTCTTTCTTTTCATTAGCAAGGTGTTCAAAACAACACTTACAGAACTTAATGCCATTGCTCCCCCTGCAATTATTGGGGAAAGAAGCCAGCCTGTAAAAGGATATAGTAATCCCGCTGCAATAGGAATTCCAAGTGAATTATAAAACAAAGCCCAAAACATATTTTGTTTTATTTTTTTGATAGTTATCCTGCTTAATTTTATTGCCCTGACAACATCAGTTGTTTTGTTGTTCATCAAAACAATATTCCCTGTTTCCATTGCTACATCTGTTCCAGAGCCAATTGCTATTCCAATATCTGCCTGCGCAAGTGCCGGCGCATCATTTATTCCATCTCCAACCATAGCTATTTTTCTTTTTCCTTTTTTCTGAAGCTCTTTGACTTTGTTTGCTTTATCTTGGGGTAGAACTTCAGAAATAACATGATTTATCCCAAGCTGTTTGCCAATTGCATTTGCAGTTCTTTTATTATCTCCTGTAATCATATAAACAAAGATTTTTTCTTTTTGCAAATCTTTAACTGCTTTTATTGAATCTTCTCTGATGGTATCTGCAATTGCAATAAATCCCACAATCTTTTTATTAATACAAGCAACAATAACTGTTTTTCCATCTTCTTCTAGCCTGTTTATTTCTTCTTCAAATAAATTTAATTTACTTATTTTATTGATATATTCTGGCTTTCCAACAATTAATTTTTTGCCCCTATAATATCCTTCTACCCCGTGCCCCGGAATTGCTTTAAAATTCTTAACATTTTCAAGTTTAATTTTTTTCTCTTCTGCCTTATTTACAATTGCCTGCGCAAGAGGATGCTCGCTGTTTTTCTCAACACTTGCAGCCAATTTTAACAATTCATTCTCGCTCATTTTTCCGGTTGCAATTATATCAGTAACTTCTGGCTTTCCTTGGGTTAAAGTTCCTGTTTTGTCAAAAATAACAGCATATAATTTATGAGCTGTTTCTAACGCATCTCCTCCTTTAATTAAAATTCCTTTTTCAGCTCCTTTCCCTGTTCCAACCATTATCGCCGTAGGAGTTGCTAAACCCAAAGCACATGGGCAAGCTATAACAAGAACAGACACTGCAATGACTAATGCAAATGAAAATGTTTGCCCTACAATAAAATACCATACGGAAAATGCAATAATTGCAATAACTATAACTGCAGGAACAAAATAAGCGGAAATTTTATCTGCAAATCTCTGTATTGGTGCTTTTTTTCCTTGGGCATCTTCAATTAATTTTATTATTTGAGCTAATGTAGAGTTTGCTCCAACTTTTGTTGCCTTAAATTTAAAACTCCCGTGCTTGTTTATTGTGGCTCCTATAACTGTATCTCCTTTTTTCTTTTCAACAGGCATACTTTCTCCAGTAATCATGCTTTCATCCACTGCCGACCCCCCTTCAATAATAACTCCATCAACAGGAATCTTCTCTCCTGGCCTGACAATAACAATATCTCCAACAACCACTTCATCAATAGAAATTTTTATTTCTTTTTTGTTTCTTATGATTGTTGCAATTTTTGGAGAGAGATTCATAAGCTTTTTTATTGCCTCACTTGTTTTTCCTTTTGCAATTGCTTCAAGATACCTTCCGAGCATTACAAACGTTATAAGAACGGCTGCAGCTTCAAAATACTGGTCTCCCATTGGCTGGAAAAATATAACATAAACACTATAGAAATAAGCCGCACTTGTTCCTATTGCTATTAAACTATCCATATTAGCAGATTTGTTTTTTAATGCACTAAATGCACTCTTATAAATGGGCCATCCTATAATAAATTGTACAGGAGTTGCTAATAAAAACAAAATAAAATTTCTATAAGGAACTTCTATTCCAATCCACATAAAAATCATTCCAATTAAAAACGCAGGAATTGCAAATACTAAGCTGAATAGAAAAGTATTTCTTAATTTTTTTAATTGCTTTTCTCTTTTTTTAGTTTCATAATCTTTGCTATTAGCATCACTGCCTACTATCTTTGCTTTATAATCTCCAAGACTTTCGATTATATTTATAATATTATTTTCATTGGTTCTGCTTTCATCAAAATCAACACTGGCTTTTTCTGTTGTTAAATTTACATTTGCATAAGATATTCCAGATTCTTTTTTTAATCTGTTAGTAATTAAGGTTGCACAGCTTGCGCAGTGCATCCCTTCTATATTAATAATAGCCTTTTTCATTTTTATTTAAATAATTATACAACCCTTTCAAAAACATTATAAACAAAACTTTGGGTTGTTTGAAATGGAGTATTATGCAGTTCTTCTAAACTCTTAATATGTCTAAATCCTTTACTAAACAATTTCCCCATAGAATCTTTAGAATACCTTCTGACTTCCAAACCACTACATTTTTCAGGGCCATCAAGTGAAAAGGTTCCAATAATAAGATATCCGTTTGGTTTTAAGTATTTTTTAACTGACTCTACATATTTATCAATATCTTTCTTAGAAGTTAAGAAATGAAAACAAGCTCTATCATGCCAAATATCAAATCTTTCTTCTGTTTCAAATTCCATTAAATCTAAGTTTATCCATTTCACATTTTTTGCTTTTTCAGCAAGTCTTTGCTGAGCTTTTTCTAACGAGCTTAAAGAAATATCCAAAACAACGATATTTTTAAATCCAAGTTCAAGAAGTTTATCCACAAGTTTTGAATCGCCCCCTCCAACATCAATTATGTTTGCATCTTTATCTACATCAGCGGATAGTATCAAATCAACCGATATTTTAGGGTTTTCTTGATACCAACTTACTTCATTAAAATTTTTTGTATGATAAATACTTTCCCAGTGTTTTTTTGCATTATATTTCATTTTATGCTTACTTTTCTTTTCATATTTATTTCTTCTGTATTTGTTTAATCAGCCAAAATATCAACAAAACTAAAGCAATTAAAACTAAAACACCAAAAATCCAGCCAAAAAACATTCCTCCAAAGCCATAACTTCCAGACATCACCCCATACATTCCGCAATCTCCAACATCTGCAGATACCAAGCTAGCTAAACCCAGCAATACAACAGCAAACAACAATATTTGTTTTTTCATTTTACCTCCTGATTTAATTTATATTTTTTGATTTATTTATTTTTCCATATTTGCTTCTGCATATTCTAGAGCAAAACTCTCTGCTTTTATCTTTTAAAGCCATTCCGCACATTTTGCATCCTTTTCCAATCTCGCTATAAACTCTTTCATGGCATAATGGACAAGTTAAAGTTTGTTTCATATTATCCTCCACATCCGCATCCTACTCCACAGCTTCCACCGCAACTTCCACCCGCACCCATACTACAACTGCCCCCTGCAGCAGGAGCGCTTGCTTTCACTTCCTCCTGTGATGCTGTTCCTGTTTCTGTAACAACAAAACTTCCTCTTAACATTCCCATCCCGCAGCTAAACCTAATTGTTCCTGTTTTATCAGGAGTAAATTCAATTACATTTAATCCTTGTTTCAATCTAACATCGATATTATAATCGCCCATTACTAACTCACTATTGCATCCTGTAAGCTGCTTAACATTCACATTCCATTTTACAGGAATACCTTTCTTTAAAACAAAGGAATTGGGAGAGTAGCCAGAAGCAAGGACTTCCATATTTATTTCTTGGATATTTCCTTTCAAAACTGCACCTTCCCCGCCTGTTCCGCCAATAATCTTAGTTTTAATTGAATCATAGCTAAACAAGCTTCCTGTTAAAGCAAGCCCTCTGTTTAACATTATTAATCCTAAAACAAGCACAATTATTGCAGATATTTTTAATATTTTTTTAGTTGTTTTATGGCTTATTACACTTGCCAAACTTCCAAATCCAAGCATTATAGGAAGTGTTCCAAGACCAAAAGCAGTTAAGCTTATAGCTCCACTAGAAAAACTTCCAGTTCCCATGGCATATAGATACATTGCTTGTAAAGGCCCGCAAGCAATAAATAATCCATTTAATAATCCAGTTATCATTGGTCGTGAATATGGTCCTTTAAACTTTCCCGCCTCACTGCCTGCAAATCTTGTCAAAAATTTAGGATTAAACTGAAATTTTCTGAAAAATTTAATCCCAAACATACTTAAAGCATAAAACATCATAAATATTCCTGCTAAAATAGCGACCCACCCTCTTAATCCAGCAGAAAATGCAAATATCCCACCGATTAAACCAAATATTCCCCCTATTATCGTATAGGAAATTACTTTGCTTCCGCCATAAACGAAATGTTGTTTAAATCCTTTATGTCCCTCAATGGCATTTTTTCCTGTATAAGAAATTACAAAACCCCCACACATTGAAATGCAGTGAAAACCAGTTAAAATTCCAGCAAAAAACAATAAAATTAAGCTTGTTTTTTCTCCTAATTCTGGAATTTTAAAATCAAGATTAAGATTTTTAAATATAAAAAAGTATAAAATAAGAATAAGTAAAATTATGCTTCCCAACATTACAAACCATCCAACCTTGCTATCCTTCTGGCCAATGCTGTTATTTCCGTTGTCTCCAATAACTTCATAACCTAAGTTTTTTATCTGTTCTTTTATTTCTTTTTCTGAGATTTTGTTTTCATCAAAATCTATTTCTGCTGTTTCATTGGCATAACTTGCTTTCACTTTATTCACTTTTTCTTTCAGCTCATTTTCAATAAGCTGCGCGCAAGAGTTGCAGTGCATCCCTTTTATTTTAAATGTCTTTTCCATAAAAAACAGAAAAAGAAACACCTTTTAACCGCTTGTATGAAACTGGTTTCAGATAAAGAATAAATTTTATTCTAGTATAAAATAGAATAAATACAATATGAAATCTAAATAATGAACTGTTGTTAGTTTAACATTCAACGAAAACGGAGGAATGTAAAGTTGAAAAGGAGGCATCATTCTCCTTCCTATTCTTCAAATAGCTTTTGCATAAGAGTCCGTTCGTGAATAGTAGAAAGGCGCTTAGCATTAGGATTTTTCTCATGGTCTGGCACCATATTTATATAACCTACAGGAATATCCAAATTGATAATATCTCTTTCCCATTTTATTGTTTTAGCTAAATCATGTGTATCCGTACCGGCGCATTCATTTTTTTTCATATTTTTTCCATCTGCCAGCACACCGTAATACCACTTCATATCGATTTCATAGTATGCAATTAAATAAAAATCTACCATATCTTTTAGATTCTTTTTTTATTTATAAATATTGTTATAGTCTAAAGTAAGGTTATGTTAATTAATTCAAACAAACGCAGACATTAAAGTAACAGCATACCAAAGAATTAAATTAATTATGCTTAAAGATTTCATTTGTTTTTTAGCTCTTAAAAATTGTGGAGAGGGTTTTTCTTTTAAAACAGGAGCTAAGTTGCTAATTTTCTTGCTCTTAATCCCAATTATAACTCCTATAATAATTATCCAAACAACAAGAACATGTTTTACAATTAAAAGTTGTTTGTTTAAAGGCCAGGTTATAAAAAAAGGCAAAGCAATTCCCGAAATAATTAATAATGCCATGCCAATCCAGATAAATTTAACAACAGAAGGCATAATTTTCCCAGCTGCTTTTCCTACATCTTTATCTTTTTCCGCTTTTGAAGAAATTACAGCAGCAATACTCGCTCCGCCCAACCCAAAAGCTAATCCAAGAAAGTGCAAGAAATTAAAAATTTCTAATGCTACCATAAAAGTTATAAGATAAAGGAGTATTTATATTTTTTGTTATAAATTACCATCTTTTTTCTTGAACTTTTTTTCCAAGACCTGTAATCTGATGAATAGTTGTTTCTTTTTGGGTTATAGTATCATATAGTGTTGCACTTTTTAAACATTCACGTTTTTTTAAAATTTCTACATCACCCTTAACCTCTGGTGAATAGATTACCCAATCTCCTTTAAGTGCGTCAATTAAAGTTGAGTAAATTCTTATATAAGCATCAAGTTTCAAGTAATGAATTGTTTGGTTTGTTTCTGCGTCATGTTTATCTTTTTTGTTTTTAGGTTGTTCTCTTCCAGTTTGGGGTTCAGATTTCCTTTTGCTCATCATAAAGATTGCTTAGAAAGAGTATTTATAATTTTGTATTATGCAGAACAATGATGGAAATTTAATGCAATTCTATTAACTCAAAAAGTATTAAGTTTATACCTTACTTGTTTGCGGGAATCAACTTAATCTAAAGTGAGAGACCATTTAATATTACTAAATTACTTCAACACCACAACATTAGTCATTCCTCTTCTTTTTCTTTCAATAAGCTGTCGGCCTTCAAGCCTGTCCAAAATTCTGCTGACCTTAACTTTTGAAAATTGAGTTTTATCAACTAAATCTGACTGAAAAATTGTGCCCTGAGCTTCTTCTACTGCTTTCATAATAACTTTTTCATCTTTGTCCAGCTTTGAATAATCAATTGGCTTGCTCTTTTTTTCAATCTCTTGTTTGATTTTTTTAACAACTACTTTTTCTACAATTTCTTCTTTGCTGAAAACAAGAAATAAGCCAATAACTAAGATTAGTCCAGCAATTGCCAGGCTAACATAGGTTTGTATTGCAATTGTATCATACATTGTGCAACTTGTTCCATGCGAGCATGTCTTGCCAACAATATTCTTCAAGCCGAGATTAAAAATTAAAACTATAATTCCTATTATAACTGCAATTCCTATAATTAAAGCTCCAACATTTTTGTTTTTCATCTTTCTTTATTATTTTTTATTAGTTTATATAACTATCTTTTATCAGTTTTTTCTTTATTTTAAGCCTTAACAAATAAAGAGCACCAGCACTCGCCTTTTTCTTTCCAGGTTTTTTGCATTTTAAAATTGCACGGGCAGATTAATCTTGCATCCTCGCTTGGATTTCCAGAAATCATCCTGCACGGGCAGTACTTTAATCCCCGCTCTTTTTCATTGCTTAAAACACCTTTTGCAAGAAGTTTCACTCTCCCGGCATCAAAATTTAAGTTAAATTTTTCATTGCTGTCTTTTTGCCTTTCAGCAAATTCTTTCCAGATTAGAATCTGTTTTTCAGCTTGTTTATCTATATTTTTGCTCATCTTCAGTTATAAGATTTTGAAATGCCAACTAGCCTGCTTGTTTCATGCAAACTTCTATTATTTGCACTTAATCCAGACTCTCCTTTAGTTCCTTTATGTCCTTTTAAGCAGCATACCCAGACTTGCCTTAAGAAAGGGCTTTTAATCTCGCTAACATATTCATCTTCAGGAAACCACACAGGCATTTTTTCTATTCCTAAATTGTTCAGCATATTTCCATATTCTCTTGCAAGCTCTTTATAAGCCCATCTAGTTAGTCCAAATTCTCTAAGTTTATTTGTAGGAACAAAATAATTGTTTTTTTGTCTAAATTTTTCTAATTTTTTTTGTTCTTCTTCATCAAATAAATACACTGCTCTTTCTTCGGGAGGAACGTTTTTATTAGATTTTACTAATTTGCAAAAATGCTCAAATATAGCTCCAGAAACAATAAACTCTTTTTGTTTTTGCTGAGCACTAACTGCTCCATCAAGCATTTTTCTATTGCTCAACAAAATTGAGCCAGAAATAAATAACGGAAAATTTCCAGAATTAAACAAAACAGAATCTCTAACATAAACCCCTCTTGAAAGGAAATCTCCTTCTCTATTTGCATTCATTCTCAAATAAGCCAGATCTCTTAATCCTATTAAGCTTAATCTGTGTCTTTTTAATAAAGCCAATCCATTTTTAAAAACAATTTCAGGAGTTGCCCCTATTCTTCCTAGCCCTGGAATTTCAAATTCTTCAATTTCAGACCCTATTATTTTTTCTTGTTGCATTTTAATTATTTATTCTCCTATCTATTTTTGAGTTATCCATTTTTTCAGCTCCCCATAGCTTGTTTCTCCGCAAATTGCCT
>Ga0315276_10007593_pt1 | contig 10049 bp, 5 predicted proteins | sample YL17G05_0_MG_FD_204542 | JGI IMG/M metagenome (GOLD analysis project Ga0315276, IMG submission 204542) | Sediment microbial communities from Yellowstone Lake, YNP, Wyoming, USA - YL17G05_0 | ecosystem: Environmental > Aquatic > Freshwater > Lake > Sediment | place: USA: Wyoming | collected... | reverse complement strand
GGCCGGCGGTTATCCATTCAAGAATCTTTTTGCCTTCGCACTTGCCCGTTTATCCGTTATGCCTGTGTCAAGCTTTGCGTTCGGCTGATGCCGATGAAATCCTGGTTTTTGTATGGGGGTAAGGGGGTTTATGCGCCGATGGCGAAAAATTTGAAAATACTCCGCTAAATTCTGCCAAAATCACCGGTCTCCGCTAAATTTGTACCCCCTATGAAATATCCAGGCTAACAAAATCTCCTGCTTTTCAGTAATGAAGTTTTTGGGGGTCGGGGTATTTTAACAGAAAAAGGCCGGCTCAGAGCGGAACACTCAGGCCGGCACTTTTCATTGCGGAACTACCGCCAGCAGGTTCTTCTGTGCGGGAAGTTGGTAACAAGCACAATTTTATCGCTGGGGGGAAGCCACGTTATAGGGGAGGGGTGGTATATGCTCTTAGTATCGGCGGTTAGCCAATCGCCGGCCGTGCTGCATTGATTGTGGGACGTGTTGTAAGCCTTGCAGCAATTTTAAGGATGTCTATTATTCGGAACGTGAGCCGGTGAATTAAATTGCCGAGCGGAGCAAGGGGATTAAACGATACTTCTTAACGTCTTTTTGCCCGGCGTCCGAAGGAGCGATGCGGCCTTTTGCCGGCGGCGGCAAATCTTCCTCTGTGCAGTCCCAACAGAGGTTTTGGTGGTTCGATTCTGGTGTAGGTAAAGCCCGGACATTCAATGGGGGTAAATTTACGTCCTATAAATTTTTCAATCTGGCGGAGATACTTTTGCTCGTCTTGCGAAACAAAGGTTATGGCGTCTCCGGTAGCCTCTGCCCGGCCTGTGCGACCGATGCGATGAATGTAGTCTTCAGGAATGACGGGCACGTCGAAATTGAAAACGTGCGAGATTCCTGTAACATCTATGCCTCTGGCGGCAATATCAGTTGCTACCATCGCACGGAACCTGCCATTTTTGAAGCCATCCATAGCCCGCTGCCGCTGGCTCTGGTTTCGGCCAGAGTGTATCGCTACGGACACGATGCCTGAGCGTTCGAGGTGTCTGTCAATCTTGTCCGCGCCGTGTTTTGTGCGGGAAAATATCAGGACGCTGGACATTTGCGAGTTGTTGAGCAGGTGCAGAAGCAGGCCGATTTTCCGCTCTCTATCAACAAAATAGATGTGCTGAGTAATAGTTTCGATTGGGTTTCGCGGCAGACCAATTTGAATCATTTCAGGAGACTTCTGGACGCCTTCGGCGAGATTGCTTATTTCAGGCGTTACGGTAGCGGAAAAGAGCATAGTCTGACGATTAGAGGGCAAGGCTTTAATGATTTTTTGGACGTCCCGGATAAAGCCCATATCAAACATTCTGTCGGCCTCGTCAAGAATGAGGATTTCGATGTGCCGCAGGTCGATGGAGCGGCGGTGCATATGGTCGAGAAGCCTTCCGGGTGTAGCAACAACGATGTCAACGCCTTGATTAAGAGCAGTAAACTGCCCATTGATATTTACGCCGCCGTAAACGGCGAGTGTTCGCAGGTGCAAGAATCTGCCATAACCGCGTATAGCCTTTTCGATTTGCACTGCCAACTCCCGTGTCGGCGTGAGGATAAGCGAGCGAATAAATTTCCTTTTGGCAGGGTGTTCGTGGCTCAGGCGGTTGAGAATTGGCAGGACAAAGGCAGCGGTTTTGCCTGTTCCGGTCTGTGCGCAGCCGATAATGTCTTTGCCTGCAATTGCGGCGGGAATCACCTGGGACTGAATTTCTGTGGGAGCGATGTAACCGGTGGCAAGAATGCCCCGCACGAGGGGGTCGGAAAGACCAAATGTTTTAAATGGCATCAGATAATCCTATCAATTTTCTCCTCCGACCTCCAAAGTTAACTTTAAACGTTTTTGCCGGCCTTGTGACCGGCATTAGTTCCGGCGGCGCTAAGGCAATATTCTTTTGTTAAAGTTTCAATGAGCTCTTTAACAGAGATGATTTTGTCAATTCTATATGCGTTAGCGCCGACGAAAGCGAAGCCTTCTTCAAGGTTACCCTTTTTTGCATTGGTCAATGCACGCCCAATACAATAGGGAACATTTTTAAAATCACAACTTCTCAGGCACTTCCAGGGGCATTTGAAAATTTCTTTGCCACCAGCGGCGACTTTATCAAGAAAGTTATTGCGTATAGCTCTTCCCGGCAGCCCAACGGGGCTGTTAATTATGATAATATCTTCTTTTTTGCATTTCAAATAAGCATCCTTGAACTGAGGCGAGGCATCACATTCATAGGTAGCAACGAACCTTGTTGCCATCTGCACACCCTGTGCGCCTAACTGCATAAATTTATGGATGTCTGCCCCCGTATATATTCCTCCGCCGGCAATTACAGGGATGTTTTTATTGAATTGGTCCTGATAGGGTTTTATCGCAGCGATTACCTCCGGCACTAACTTTTCCAGCGCATAGTCGGGATTATCAATCTGCTCCTTTTTGAAGCCGAGATGGCCTCCGGCCAAAGGGCCTTCGACGACCACGGCATCCGGGACGTGTGAATACTGTTTTGCCCACGACTTAAATATAATTTTAGCAGCCCTGTCAGAGGAAACTATAGGGGCAAATTTGGTGGACAGTTGCCCTAATCTATCGAGCGGCAAAGTATGAGGAAGCCTTATTGGAAGGCCTGCGCCGAGAAAAAGTATATTCACACCCTCGTCAACGGCACATTGGACAAGGTCATCAAAATCCGAGAGAGCAACCATTATATTTACGCCGATAATACCTGCTGTTTTTGCCTTTGCCTTCTTTATTTCTTTCTGCAGGGCCCTTATGTCGGCCTCTCTGGAGTTTGTATCCCAATCAGGTTCAAACTGACCAATTCCGGCAGTGGCAATAACTCCGATGCCGCCGGCATTGGCAACAGCCGAAGCTAAGCCCGATAAAGAAATACCTACACCCATTCCTCCCTGCACAATGGGTATCTCAACTTCCAAATCACCTATTCGCATTGTTGACATTTTTTCCGAACTCATATTTTATCTCACTAATGTTTCGAGGCTCAGCAATATACGAGCCGGCTTTAACTATAAGAAAAAGCAATTCTTTTTACAAGTTAATAAAAAAATACGAGAGAATTTTAAAAAACTGCTTTTAGTGAATTGAGTGAGAGGTTGGTTCTCGGCGTTTTCAATCCATCCGCCGCCAATAATAATATCGTTATCATAAAAGACGGCGGCCTGACCGAGATACATAAATACGCTGGGGTTTTTTGACATAATGAGTTTATTATACCACGCCATAAAAAGATTAACTATTGGCAGGAGGTTGCCCAGTGAAAGAAAATAGGCTTTAAGTCCAAAAAATCAGCAAAGCCGTCAGAGGTAATATCGCCTGTGAGATTGGGGCCTTGCTTTAACCAATCGCCGGCCCAGCGGGAATAATCGATAAAATCGATTTGGGTGTCATCATTTAAATCGACACCACTGCAGTCGTAGCAGGGTGTAAGCCACTGGTCGCAAAAGGCGGCCAAATCCAATTCATCAATTTTATTATCATCGATTAAATCGGCGGTCAGCGGATTTTGCTTTTTGAGCCATTCCTGCGCCAACCGGCTAAAGTCAAGGAAATCGACAAAACCATTGTGGGTAATGTCGGCGGAGCCGGCCTTTGGGCCGATTTCACCGAAGATGCCGAAGTTTGAACCATCCTGTCCCATACTCTGCCAGACGGTTATGAATTTGCCGCCAGGCAGCATCGCAACGGCTGGATACTTCTGGTCGTCGGCGAGATATGTGTTAATCCGGAACTCGTCGCCAAGAGGATTGCGGGCAGGCTTGAATCGCTGGCCGAATATGTCCCTTATGCCGCTGCCGGCAATGGTTTCACTGTTCCAGACGACAATAAATTGCTGGTCGTTGCTTACGACCTTTGGGCTTTCCTGTGCACCGGCAGTGGTGATGTTAACGATGAACTGTTCAGTCATCGGTGCGCCGGCGGAGTTGTATCTTCTGGCGTTAATATCATTATTGCTTTTGGATTGGGGGTTACTGTCCCATACGATTACAAAATAGCCGTATATATTCATTGCGATTGCCGGCTTTGGCGTTGAATTGAAGTCGACAGTGCTGACTTCAAACGGGTCTGCTTGCGGCGAACCGCCGGCATTATATTGGCGAGCCATAATCAGGTTAGAGCTGTGATAAATATCATCCTGTGTCCAGACGATGGTAAAGTTGCCGTTATCGTCCATTGCGACGTCAGGATTTCGACACTGGGAAAGAAGATTGGCGGTTGTTTCTGTCCCAACTGCTGTGCCGTTGGAATCGTAAAGTTGAAAGGAAATCCACCAGACATCGGAAGGACTCCCGGCCGTCTGGTCGCTTTCCCAGACGATGACAAAAGAGCCGCTCTTGCTAACAGCAATCTCTGGGCTATGCTGGTGGCTGAAAGTGTTTGTGTTTACGCAAAACTCGCCGCTGAGAGGCTGGCCGTTAGGGTCAAAACGTCTGGCGAAGATTTCTTCCTGGCTTGTACCGGGGCCTTGCCAAACTATAACAAAACTACCCGCACTGTTTACGGCAACATCAGGTTCGCTCTGATTACCTGTGATTGTGGTGTTAATCTGAAATTCATCGCCGGCGGGTGTGCAATCAGGGTTAAGCTGCTGGCCGAAGATGCCGTTGGAATTGCCATCCTGGCCGTAGCTGTTCCAGACTACTATGAAGTTGCCGTTGGCATCGGCTGCAACCGCGGGATTTGACTGGTAGCTGGATGTGTAGGTGTTTATCTGGAATTCTGCGAAAGAAGCTGATATGGCGACTGAAGCAGCCACCAAATATGCAAAAAGCAACTTTTCCACCTACGCTACCCTCCGGACGATAGCTTTTGAAGCAAAAACCCATCATAACTCCATTTGGAAGAATAATTCTACTGTGTTTCAGCAGGCAGGAAAGCGAAAAATATACGGAAGATGCGATTTTTTGGCGAATTTTTGAACAATTTTCCGGATTTGGCAGTAAATTATAAGGGCTGCGATTAAGATTAAAAAAAATTCATAAAAAAAAGATTGACTGTTTGCCGACGGTGTAATAAACTAATGTTAATACCATTAGCTGGGTTCGTAAGCCAGCTTAAAGAAAGAAGGTCAGGTAGGGTTTTGAAGAAGATTCTAATAACACGAGTCTTTTTGCTTTGAACTGTTAGTGGATGTGTTGCGGAATGAATAACCGCTGGCAGTGAAAGCAGCGGTTTTTTTATTGCTCTTTTTTAAGTATATAGTTAGACTAACGAGCCCAAAAGGATTGTTGAACGCCGATTTTCGATTTCAAATCGACAATCGGAAATCGTCAATCGGAAATCCCGTTAGGGCTCGTAGCTCAGTTGGTTAGAGCGTGCGCCTGATAAGCGCAAGGTCGGAAGTTCGACTCTTCCCGGGCCCAATAAATTGTCGATTGTCAAATGTCGATTTTCGATTTGAAATCGAAAATGATGTTGGGTTCGGGGACGTAGCTCAACTGGGAGAGCGCCGGCTTTGCAAGCCGGAGGTTGCCGGTTCGACCCCGGTCGTCTCCATTCTGCGTCGCTCGCAAGGCGAGCTATGCAGAATGCTCTTCGTAGCTCTTTGAAGCGTTAGCGGCAAAGAGCGAAGTAGGGCAATGTTCTTTTACAAGTTCATAATATGCAAGATGCGGGTGAATTTTTTGGTTTTTTCCGAGAAATTTACTCAACGAGCGTAAATTTAGGAGAACCGAGTACCTAATCCATAGGCAATCAATGATTGATATGGTCAAGTTACTAAGGGTATACGGGGAATGTCTTGGCGTCAGGAGGCGATGAAGGACGTGGCTGGCTGCGATAAGCCCGGGGCAGGTGCCGAGCAACCGCTAATCCCGGGATGTCCGAATGGGGAAACCCGGCGGGACTGGGTAACCAGATTCCGTCATCTACAGCTGAATGCATAGGCTGTGTGAAGCCAACGCAGGGAACTGAAACATCTCAGTACCTGCAGGAAAGGAAATCAACCGAGACTCCGTCAGTAGCGGCGAGCGAACGCGGATCAGCCCAAACCCCGCACCTATTTTTGTCCAGGAGGCGAATATGTATTATGTGTATTTGATTGTTGAGAAAGCCACGAAAGAACGCTATATCGGGTTTACTGGCAACCTCAGAAGCAGATTGGAATCCCACAATAGCGACCGTGGCGGGAAGTTTACAGCAGGCGGTATCTGGGAACTTGTATATTACGAAGCTTATCTCAACAAAAAGGACGCGACCAAACGCGAGTATAGACTTAAACAGGATGGCAGAAGCAGAAGATTGCTTTACGAACGAACTGCCAATTCGCTTGTTGGCCGAAAATAGGTGCGGGGGGTTGCGGGCGCCGGTAAGCAGTTACAAAGGCATCGCAAGCAAAATCCGCTGGAAAGCGGAACCGCAGAAGGTGATAGTCCTGTATGCGAATGCGAGAGCCCTGCGTTACTGCCGGCGTTCCAGAGTAGCACGGAGCTCGTGGAACTCTGTGTGAAGCTGGGGGGACCACCCTCCAAGGCTAAGTACTACCTGACGACCGATAGTGAACCAGTAAGGCGACTGAACGATGAAAAGAACCCCTATTAGGGGAGTTAAAAGGACCTGAAACCGTATACCTACAAGCTGTAGAAGCCCTATGTCCCGCACCTACTTCGCTATTTTGTAGCAACCGGCGCCGATTTGGCGCCCGATACTAATCAACAAAAACGAACTGTTGGCTATGAAATGTCGAAGTAGGTGCGGGAAATGGGTGACTGCGTGCCTTTTGCATAATGAGCCGGCGAGTTACCGTTTGTGGCAAGGTTAAACACTTTAAGGTGTGGAGCCGTAGCGAAAGCGAGTCTTAACAGGGCGATTAGTCGCAGATGGTAGACGCGAAACCACGTGATCTATCCATGGCCAGGTTGAATCCGCCGTAAAAGGCGGAGGAGGACCGAACCCGTTAACGTTGAAAAGTTATGGGATGAGCTGTGGAGAGGAGTGAAAGTCTAATCAAACGTGGAGATATCTCGTTCTCTCCGAAATAGCTTTTGGGCTAGCCTTGTGAACTACCCTGCGGGGGTAGAGCTACTGAATGGAGATAAGGACCCACCAGGTTGCTTACTCCAACCAAACTCCGAATACCGCAGGGATTATCACAGGAGTCAGTCTGTAGGGGATAACCTCTATGGTCAAAAGGGAAACAACCCAGACCGCCAGCTAAGGCCCCGAAATCATGCTAAGTTCTAAAGGAAGTCGAATTGCACTGACAGCCAGGATGTTGGCTTAGAAGCAGCCACCATTTAAAAAGTGCGTAATAGCTTACTGGTCGAGCAGTTTGGCGCCGATAATGATCGGGAATAAGCATGATGCCGAAGCTGCGGGTTTGTCCCGCACCTACTTCGCTATTTTATAGCAACCGGCGCCGATTTGGCGCCCGATACTAATCAACAGAAACGAACTGTTGGCTATGAAATGTCGAAGTAGGTGCGGGATAAGCGGTAGGAGAGCGTTGCTGCCAGCGTTGAAGCCATACGGTAACGAGTGGTGGAGCGGCAGCAAGTGATTATGCCGGCATGAGTAACGATAAACCAGGTGAGAATCCTGGTCGCCGAAAGCCTAAGGTTTCCTGGGGAAGGTAAATCCGCCCAGGGTTAGTCGGACCCTTAGTCGAGGCTGAAAGGCGTAGACGATGGACAGCAGGTTAATATTCCTGCACTATGTGTCGAAGGCTTGAACTGTGGGGGTGACGCGGTGTGAAAGGCTGGAAGCCGATTAGTAGTGGCTATCGTGCCTCTGGCGCTGCCGGCAGGAAAATCCACCGGCAAAAGGCGTCGGAGGGCCGCAAGGGCCGATTTGCGATGCCCGAGCAGTCGGACCCACCGCCAAGAAAAACCTCAAACAGGACAACGACGCGTATCCGTACTAAAACTGACACAGGTAGGCGAGGAGAATATCCTAAGGCGCTCGAGAGAACCGTCCTTAAGGAACTAGGCAATTTGACCCCGTACGTTCGCAATAAGGGGTTCCTCCAGGTTCGCTTGAGTAACATTGAGCGAATGCTGAGGACGCAGTGAAGTGGCTCTGGCGACTGTTTATCAAAAACACAGTTCTCTGCTAACTCGTAAAGAGGATGTATAGAGAATGACGCCTGCTCGGTGCTGGAAGGTCAAAGAAGTCGGTTCGTGTCCCGCACCAATTTTGCCCAGTAATAGGGTATGCTTAATTTGTCTGTTACTGGTCGAAATTGGTGCGGGGTGCAAAGCTGGCGACTGAAGCCCCAGTAAACGGCGGCCGTAACTATGACGGTCCTAAGGTAGCGAAGTTCCTTGTCGGGTAAGTTCCGACGTGCATGAACGGCGTAACGACTGGAGCAGTGTCTCAAGGACGGACTCGGTGAAATTGTACTCGTGGTGAAGATACCACGTACCCGCAGCAAGACGGAAAGACCCCGTGAACCTTAACTGTAGCCTGGTATTGATGCCTGGCGTATCATGCGTAGGATAGGTGGGAGGCGATGAAGCCCTGATTCCGGTCAGGGCAGAGCCAACGTTGAAATACCACCCTTGCTACGTTAGACACCTAACGGCGACCCGTGAATCCGGGCGCCGGACAGTGCTTGGTGGGCAGTTTGACTGGGGCGGTCGCCTCCTAAAGAGTAACGGAGGCGTTCAAAGGCACACTCAGCGTGGTTGGCAATCACGCTTAGAGCGTAAGGGTATAAGTGTGCTTAACTGCGAGACCCATAGGTCGAGCAGATGTGAAAGCAGGACCTAGTGATCCGGTGATTCTGTGTGGAAGGGTCATCGCTCAACAGATAAAAGGTACTCCGGGGATAACAGGCTTATCTCCCCCGAGCGTTCATAGCGGCGGGGAGGTTTGGCACCTCGATGTCGGCCCATCACATCCTGGGGCTGAAGGCGGTCCCAAGGGTTCGGCTGTTCGCCGATTAAAGTGGTACGCGAGCTGGGTTCAGACCGATGCGAATCAGGTCGGTCCCTATCTGCTGTGGGCGTAGGAATCTTGAGGAGATATTTCCCTAGTACGAGAGGATTGGGAAGTACTGACCGCTGGTGTACCGGTTGTCCCGCTAGGGGCACCGCCGGGTAGCTATGTCGGGAAAGGATAAACGCTGAAAGCATCTAAGCGTGAAGCCTACTCCAAGATAAGGATTCCGTCCCGCACCTATTTTTGCCCAGATATGAGTCTAAAACTCATTGGCTGGTCGAAAATAGGTGCGGGAGAAGAGCCCTCGTAGACTACGAGGTCGATAGGCCGGATGTGTAAGCGCAGAAATGCGTTGAGCTAACCGGTACTAACGCTCAATCACTTGACCATATCAATCTTTGGTTGATGTGGACAGGACTTGTGTTTTCTTTACGCTCGTTCTGCATCTTGCATATTATTTTGAATCAGTCCCGCACCTATTTTGATTGATCGCAGCAACTGTAGTAAAGTGAATTGGAATACGAACCAATCTGCTTGTTTACAGACCTGCGTGATTTTCCAAAATAGGTGCGGGATAACGAATTTCCTGGTGACTATACCGGCGAGGTAACGCCTGATCCCTTTCCGAACTCAGAAGCTAAGCTCGTCGGGCCGATGGTAGTCCTTCGGGGTGAGAGTAGGTATCGCCAGGAATTATAAAGGCCGGCTCCGAAAGGTGTCGGCCTTTTCCTTTTTTATGCTTCAGTTTTTCCATATTATATGGCGATAATTTCTCGTTAAAATCCGGCGGACAGGAATATAAATTTGACGTTGGAACATATAATTGCCTATAATAAATGCAATATTGTGATTGTGTGTGTGGGAGTTTTGTGTTTTTATTATGTTTAACCTTGTTCTGAGGGAGAAAAAATGCGTTCAAGCATGGGGCAGTTGTTACAAGTTGTAAAATCCATCCCCACGATGGGAAAAGATTCACAATCTTTCATCGGAGCAAAATGGCTGATACCAATTGCATTTAATATATGCGCTTTGAAGGAGCGGACAGTCATTGCGAGGCCTGCCGTTTAGGCCGTGGCAATCTCAAAAACGAACGGCAAAGAGATTGCTTCGCTGCGCTCGCAATGACACC
>Ga0315276_10007591_pt1 | contig 10051 bp, 8 predicted proteins | sample YL17G05_0_MG_FD_204542 | JGI IMG/M metagenome (GOLD analysis project Ga0315276, IMG submission 204542) | Sediment microbial communities from Yellowstone Lake, YNP, Wyoming, USA - YL17G05_0 | ecosystem: Environmental > Aquatic > Freshwater > Lake > Sediment | place: USA: Wyoming | collected... | reverse complement strand
GCCCGGGGCGAGCTGCGGTGCGTCGGCGCCACCACCCTGGACGAATACCGGAAGCACATCGAGAAGGACGCGGCCCTGGAACGGAGGTTCCAGCCGGTGATGGTCCTCGAGCCGTCGTTGGAGGACACGATTGCCATCCTGCGCGGGCTGAAGGAGCGCTACGAGGTCCATCACGGGGTGCGCATCCAGGATTCGGCCCTCATCGCCGCCGCGACCCTCTCCCGCCGCTACATCTCCGAGCGGTTCCTCCCGGACAAGGCCATCGATCTCATCGACGAGGCGGCCTCACGGCTTCGGATCGAGATCGACTCCGTCCCGACCGAGATCGACGAGATTCAGCGCCGGATTGTCCAGCTCGAGATCGAGAGGGAGGCGCTGAAGAAGGAGAAGGACCCGGTCTCCCTGGAGCGGCTGGAGAAGCTGTCCGGGGACGTGGCCCGGCTTTCCGAGCAGCGAAGCCGGATGCGGGCCCACTGGGAGGCCGAGAAAGGGGTGATCCGGGAGATCCGGACGCTCAAGGAAGAGACCGAATCCGCCCGGATTGCCGGGGAGAAGGCGGAGCGGCAGGGAGATCTGGGGAAGGCGGCGGAGCTCCGGTACGGGACTTTGCAGGGCCTCCAGAAGAGACTCCAGGAAGCCAATGGCCGCCTCGCGGAACTCCAGAAGGACCTGAAAATGCTCAAGGAGGAAGTGGACGAGGAGGACGTGGCGGAGATCGTAGCGAAGTGGACCGGGATTCCGGTCTCCCGCCTGCTGCGCGGCGAGGTGGAGCGGCTTCTGGGCCTTGAAGGACGCCTCTCGCTGCGCGTGGTGGGGCAGGAGAGAGCCATCGATTCGGTCTCCAACGCGGTGAGGCGCGCGCGGGCGGGGATTCAGGACCCCAACCGGCCCATCGGATCCTTCATCTTCATCGGCCCGACGGGCGTGGGGAAGACCGAGCTGGCCAAGGCCCTTGCGGAGAACCTCTTCGACGACGAGCGCGCCATCGTCCGCACCGACATGTCCGAGTATTCGGAGCGGCACTCGGTGGCCCGTCTGATCGGCGCTCCTCCCGGCTACGTGGGGTACGAGGAGGGGGGACAACTGACCGAGGCGGTCCGTCGGCGGCCCTACTCCGTTCTCCTCTTCGATGAGATTGAGAAGGCGCATCCGGAGGTCTTCAACGTCTTCCTCCAGGTGCTGGACGACGGGCGTCTCACCGACGGGCAGGGGCGGGTGGTTGACTTCAAGAACACTCTGATCATCCTGACCACCAACATTCCCCTGCCGCCCCCGGCTCCCGGGCGGCGGGAGGGGCCGGATCGAGAGATCCTCGGCGAGCTGCTGAAGTTCTTCCGACCTGAGTTCCTCAACCGGATCGACGAAATCGTCCGGTTCGACCCGTTGAGCCGGGAGGATCTGAAGCGAATCGTGGACATCCAGATGGGGCGGGTGGAGAAGACCCTGGCGGAGAGAAAGCTGACCATCACCCTCAGCCCGGAGGCCCGTGATTACCTGGCCCGCATCGGCCACGATCCGGACTTCGGCGCAAGACCCCTCAAGCGCGCCATCCAGCGGGCCGTTCTCGACCCCCTGGCGGCCGATCTCCTGAAAGGGGTCTTGAAGCCCGGGGACCGGATCCAGATCTCCCTGGACGAGAAGGGCACGGGGATGGTATTCAGGAAGGACGCCTGAACGGCCGGCTGCGGGTTTGACCCCTTGAGAAGCCGGCCTCTATAATGATGGCGTTTTTCAGCGTGAGCCGCGGCTGCAGCATTCGAGCGGAGGATGCCTCCGCGGGAGGAGAGCCTTGAGCATCACAAAAGACTCTTTCGGGGACCTGATGAAGATCCAGGAGCGCATGAACCGGCTTTTCGAACAGACCCTGGCCCGTGGGGGCATTCCCGAAGAGGATCTCCGGGGCGGGGGCTGGGCCCCCGCCGTGGACATCGAGGAATCCCAGGACCGGATTGTCCTCCGGGCCGATCTCCCGGGCGTGTCGATGGAGCAGGTTGAGCTCAAGATCGAAAATGACCATCTCACACTCCGGGGGGAAAGGGCCTTTCCCGCCGGCTCCAGGAAAGAGGACTTCCACCGCATCGAGCGCTCCTTCGGGAGCTTCTTCCGATCCTTCACTCTTCCCCTCAACGTCAACCAGGCGGCAATCCAGGCGGAACTGAAGAATGGGGTCCTGGAAGTCACGCTGCCCAAGAAATCGGAGACACGGTCGAAACAGATTCAGGTCCAGATCCGGTAGCCCCCCGCCGGACACGACCCGGAGAGCGAAAAGCCATGATCAATTCCATCAAGACCGCCTTCCTCCTCGGACTCCTGACCGCCCTCATCGTGGCCGCAGGCGCCTACTTCGGAGGCCGGGGAGGCGCCATGCTCGCTCTGGTCCTGGCCGCGGCGATGAATTTCTTTTCCTACTGGTTCTCGGACCGGATGGTCCTGGCGGCCACCCGCGCCCGGCCCGTCGCCCGGGAGGAGTCTCCGCGGCTTTATTCCATCGTGGAGAGGCTTTGCGGACGCTCGGGCCTGCCGATGCCCCGCCTCTATCTTCTTCCGGAGGCCGCTCCGAACGCTTTCGCCACCGGGCGCAACCCCCAGCACGCGGCCGTGGCGGTGACCCAGGGGATCCTCCAGCTGCTGAACGACGAAGAGATGGAGGGAGTCCTGGCTCACGAGCTGGCCCACGTGAAGAACCGGGACATCCTGATCGGTTCCGTGGCCGCCACTCTGGCCGGGGCGGTGATGATCATCGCCAACATGGCCAAATGGGCCGCCATCTTCGGCGGATACGGCGGGAGGCGTGACGACAATCGGGAGGGCGGCGTCCTCGGGCTCCTGGTCGGCATCATCGTGGCACCCCTGGCGGCGATGCTCATCCAGATGGCGGTCTCCCGGTCACGGGAGTACCAGGCCGATGCCACGGGAGCCGAACTTGCGGGCCAGCCCTACGGCCTGGCCCGGGCTCTGGAGAAGATCGAACAGGTCTCGAAGCAGGTCCCGATGATGGCATCGGGAGGAGCTGCCACCAGCCACCTCTTCATCGTGAAGCCCTTCACGGGGAAAGCGATGATGAGCCTCTTCAGCACGCATCCCCCCGTCCCGGAGAGGGTCCGCCGGCTTCTCGGCCGCTAGAGGAATCCGCCCAATGGCCGACCACGACGAGAAGCAAGACAAGGGGGCCGGGGAAATTCCCGTCCAGATCCGGGTGACCGACCGCAGACTCCATTTCGGGGCGGAAGGTGCCGAGGAGGCCCCTCCGCAGGCCCCTCTCGAGCCGCGCTATCCCAGCTTCGTGGCGGAGCTGGAGGCGCGGGGGCATGCCGCCGAGGAGAAACTGGCCCAGGCCCTCGATCTTCTCCGGCGCCGGGAATCGGAGGCCGACGATTTTCGGGCCCGTCTCCGGCGGGAGATGGAGAAGCGATCCCGGGGGCAGGTAGGGGGCTTTCTCAGGGAGCTTCTGGATGTGGTGGACAGCCTGGATCGGGGCGTGGCCGCCGCGGCCGCGCAGACGGATCCCGTCTGCCTTCGACAGGGTCTCATCCAGGTCCGGGATCAGTTCCTCTCCTTCCTGGCGCGCCAGGGGGTCGAGCCCATGAACCTGGCGGGCACAGACTACGATCCCCACCTGGCCGAGGCCCTGGCGGTTTCCCCGGCCGAGCGGGAGGAAGACGACAACAAGGTGGTGGAGGAGATCCGGCGGGGCTTCACTCTCGACGGGCAGGCCCTGCGCCCGGCTCAGGTCCGCGTCGCCCGCCGCATGGACCCGGTGGCTTCCGCCACGGACGCCGAGACGCCCGCTAGTGTTCCGTCTCAGAAATCGCGTTAACAACGAGGCCGTCGAAGCGCCCGGCCCGCGAGGCGCGACGAGCGCGCATATCGGGAATATGTAAGCGAGGAGCAACAAAGCGGGCCGGGATGAAGCGGCGGCCGAATGTAGCGAGATTTCGGAGACGGGACACTAGGGAGTCCTGAGGAGCCCCGGCGGGACCTTCCCCTGCTGCTGCCCCGACGGGCGGATCCCCAGAAGGCGGCACGCAAGGGAGTAGAGATCCACGGCGCGGACCCTTTCCACCGTGCCGCCCCTCCGGAACCCGGGTCCCCACCCGAAGAAGATCCCCCCCATCATCTCCTCGCTCCCCCGGTAGCCGTGCACCCCGCCTTTTGCCCCCTCCGGGTCGAAGGGTTCCCTTCCCAGGCCCGTCCCCACGGGCGCCAGCAGGACCAGATCCCCGGTCCTGCCGGGGAAGCGATAGCGCAGATCCTTCGGAAGGGCCTCTCCCGGAAAGACCTCCAGGCCGGGCAGGCCCGACAGCACTCGCCGGGCACGCTCCCGGTCGCCGGGCCGTTCCAGGTAGACGTTGGCGGAACCTCCCGAGCAGAAGGTCCTGTTTCGGATCCTCGCGCTGTTCAGGGCGGCCACGGGATCGAGGGTCCGGCCACGACCGGCCATGCCATGGTCGCTGACGATCACGAGATTGACGTTTCCACCGTCCGGCAGGGTCTCCACACGATTCAACAGGAAGGAAAGGACGCCGTCCTCGAACCACAGCCGCCTTTCCACTTCCGCCGAGTCCGGACCGTACCGGTGTCCCGGATGATCGGCGCCCTTGAGGTAGGCCATGATCAGCCGCGGGCGACGACCGGCCGGGAGGCGGAGCCACCGCAGGAGGTCGCCCACGGTTTCACGGTCCGAGCGCTCCAGATAGGCTTCGTCATGGTAGGTCGCCCGCGTCCCACCCCAGGCCCCGTAGGATCCAACCCAGTTCAGGACCCCTGACTTGATCCCCTGCCTCTCCGCGCTGACCCAGAGTGGCTCGCAGGCAAGCCAGTCGGGATCCGGCGATCGGTTGAATTCCCCCCGACGGGCGTCCCGGAAGCGGCTGTTCAGGATTCCGTGGCGCTCGGGATGGCAACCGGTGGCCAGGGTGGCATGAGCGGGAAAGGTGGAGGCGGGAAAAGGAGGTTCCAGTCGGTTGGCCCGCACTCCCTCGCGCCGAAGCCTGGAAAATGCGCCGCCGGAGACGCGGTCGGGGTAGTCGTGGCGCATCCCGTCCAGGGAGAGGATGACCAGGGTGGTCCCTCTCTCCCCTGCCGGCCGCGCCATGCCGGCCGCGGACAGGAGGAGAATCAGGAACCCGACAACGCCGAGTTGAAGACGGCGAGGAATCCTGAGAGCACCCCGGGAATGAGGGAACCGGCCCTCTTCAGACCAGGTAGGCAACCGCGAACCCTGCCTGGGCAAACATCATCATGAGATACATGTGGGTCCACGACGGGTGGTTTTCGGTGGTGGCAAGATCCTCGGGCCTCCGGATGATCAGGTACGAGGTGAAGATCCCCCAGAGCGTCAGGAGCACCCCCATTCCGGTCAGGACCGTCGCATTGCCTGAGAGAATCCGGTGGGCCGGATTGAACGGATCCCGCAGATGGGCGCCCAGGGGCAGGAGCATCCACGGAAAGACGAAGAAGGGCGTGATGATGCGGGCGGCACGACGCACCCCATGTCGGATCGGCAGGGTGATGCAGCCGTGCGCGCGGTCCCCTTCCATGTCGGAGAAGTCCTTGGTGGTGCTGGCGCCCAGGAGGAACAGAAAGAAGATGAACCCGATGAACCAGGGCTCCAGATGAAAGACGCCGGCCACCATGGACCACCCGGCCACCTTCAGCAGGCATCCCCGCGGAACCGCAATGGTGAAATTGGCCCAGATGCCGTTGCGTTTTGTCCGGCCGAAGGCGGGAACCGAGTAGACGAAGGTCAGGACCATCCCGACGATGTAGATGAAGAAGCACTCGTGGCGGACCAGGGGCGCGCCGAGCTTTTCCAGAAACCGGGAATAGGGGTGGACCACCACGAGCCAGGTGGGAAGGATGGCCAGGGCATAGAGGACCGCCGAGAACCACCACCCCTCCCCCAGGGAGAGGGCACCCGTGACGAGGGGCCTCCCGGGCTTGTTCTTTCGATCGATCTCCAGGTCATAGACTTGGTTGATTCCGTTGGACGCCGCGTTGAGCATCGCCGCGCAGAGCGATCCCAGGGCGATGGTGACCAGGACGCTCGCCGAGAATCTCCGGGCCGGATCCGGATTGTGGACCGATCCGAAGGCCGTCACGGCCCCCGAGACCACCCCCAGCAGGGGGGGCAGGAGGGTGAAGGGGCGGACGAAATCCAGGAAGACCCGCCATCTCGACAGGGACCGCGACAGATGCGGAAGCGAAAAGGGTGGCAGATCACCCAGGGTGTCTGAGGGTCTCATGGCGCGACTCCGCCGCCCCAGTGCAGCAGGGCCAGCGCCGCCGCGCCCCCCGCAGCCGTGTTGACGAAATTGATGGTCTCACTGCCGATGAGCCCCAGCGGCTCCAGGGTGGCCCCGAGAAACGACTCCAGAAGGGCGCCCAGGAGAGCGGCCGCCACCACGATGAACACGGCCCCGGTCGGGATCACTCCCAGCGACGCGGCCGCGGCCGCGACAAGGAGGGCCGCAGCCGCCCCCGCCGCCGTCCCCAGGAGCGAGACGGCTCCGGGGGTCCCGGCCGGAACCCGCCGGAGCCGCGTCACCAGAAACGGATCCCCTCCTGCCAGAGGCCCGATCTCCGAACCGAGGGTGTCGCAGGCGGCCGTCGCCACGGATGCCACGAACGCCACACGCAGCGCGTCGGATAGCGGCGCCGTGGTGGAGGCGGAGAGAAAGGCGAGGTAGGCCGGGACCGAGCAATTTGCCAGGGCGTGGACCACTCCCCGCGCTCCCCGGGCCTCCTGGGCGATCCCCTTTCTCGCCTTGCTGGCATAGCCGAACCGGGTGGCGGCCGACCCGAGAATGAAGAAAAGGGCGAGGACCGCAAAGCCGCCCATGCCCGTGAACGTCGCGATGGCGGTCCCCACGGCCATGCCCCCCGCCACTCCGGACCAGGAGACCGAACCGACGACTTTCGCCGCCAGGGCGAAGAGACCGGTCACCGCCAGACCCTGGACGAAGCTCCGGGGCAGTGCACCGGAAGGGTCTGACCAGAGGGCGGGCTCCACCTGCTGGAGGGAGAGGACGAGGACTCCGGCCAGGAGCGGGACCGAGAGGTTGTCGTCGAGTTTCAGAGGGAGGCTCTCGACCACCGCTCCCGCCAGGGCCGCGACCGCGGAAACGAGGAGGGCAGCCGACGGCCCCGGCGGGCTCTCGTAGCGCTGGGCGACCCAGAGCATGAGGCCGCCCCCCCCCAGGGCCCCGAAAATCAGGAAGGCCGCCGAACCCGCCCAGCTCTTGGAGTGGTTCCAGGGGAGGCGCGCCGCTCCGAGCCATCGCCCAAAGAGGGTGGCTGCTCCATCACCGAAAGCCAGGATTCCCCAGGCGCAGGCTGCCACTTCCAGGTGGTCCCGGAAGGCGAGGACCAGGATGAGAACGGAAAGAGCGTAGAAGGCCACTCCCGTCCGAAGACCCTTCCTCCGCTCCTCGGGGCGCATCAGGCTCTCGCCCACAAGGCGGGGGAGGACCAGGATGTTGAAAAGGAGTGCCGCCAGCGCCATCAGCGACCCCGCCCACCAGGGAATCCACCGCAGCAGCAGGGCGAAGCCGGCCATCGAGACATGGACGAGCTTGCGCAGACCCTCCGAATGGGGACTTCCGCTCATGATCTCCCCTCCCGCAGCCCCCGCACCGTCGCCTCCAGTCCCGTCCTCAGTGGCGTGATACGGTAGGCGAGTCGCTCCTCCGCGCGGCGGCTGCTGTAGGCCCATTCGTGCCGGTAGATCTCCACCACCTCGTCGGTGATCTCGGGCTCTGCGCCGGTCAGGGCCGCCCTCCAGCGCTGAAACCGACCCGCGGCCTTCGCCAGGAAGTAAGGGATCTTCCGGCGCGGAGCGGCCACCCCGGTGATCCTCTCCAGTTCCTGGAAGACCTCCCGGAGCGTCCGGTTCTCCCCTCCCAGGATGAACCGCTCGCCGTTCCCGGCGGCCCGGAGGGCCAGGAGATGCCCCTGCACGACGTCCGGGACGTAGGCATAGCAGAAACGGCGGTCTCCTTCCCCCAGAATGCCCGGGATTTTCCCGGCGATGAAATCCGTGATCGTCTTCCCCACGAGATTCCCGGAAGTGAGGGGCCCGGGACCGTAAAGGACACCCGGGTAGAGGAGCACCAGGGGCGCCCCCCGCTGCGCCTCCCTCCGGGCCACCTCGTCGGCCAGGGCCTTGGTCTTCTCGTAGAGGTTGTGAAACCTTCGCCTGGGAAGACTCCAGTCCTCATCGGCGACGTGGCCGTCGGTGGGCCCCAGGGCGATGAAGGAACTCGTGTAAAGGACCCGCGCGAGTCCCGCTTCCTCGGCGGCCCGGAGGACGTGGAGGAGACCTCCCACGTTGACCGCCTCGAACCGGCCCGGATCCCGGCCCCACGCTCGGACATGCGCCGCGGCGTGGATCGCCCGGTCGCAGCCGTGCATGCCCCGGCGAATCGATTCAAGGTCCGTGACGTCACCGGGCACCGCCCGGACTCCCTTCGGGAGGTGCGAGGCCTGCCCCGGATCCCGGACCAGGGCCACCACATCCTCCCCAGCAGCCGCGAGTCCGGCCGCCAGGCTCGCACCCAGGTAGCCGGTCCCTCCGGTCAGGAAAACACTCCTCACCTCACTACCTCACTCCTCCGCACACGCCCCCAGCGAGGCGGCCAGCGCCACCCGCCACTCTCGGAGGCGGCGGTCGCTCAGGGAGACGAACCTTCCCGTATCCAGCACGGCGTTGGGTCCTCCATTTTCCCCTAAGGAGGCCGGCCCCTGTCCTCCCACAAGCTCCGGCGCCGAGGAGGCGCCCAGGAGCCGGGCCGTCTCGGCTGCGAGCTCGGAGAGAAAGCAGGAGCCGCCGTTGGCCAGATGGAGGATCCCGCGCCAGTCGTTCTTGAGAACGGTCGCCACGGCAGAGCCGAGGTCTTCGGGGAAAACGGGGGAAACGCGCCGGTCGGCCCAGGGCAGGGCCTTTCCTTCCTCCAGTGCCCCGGCAATCTCCACCAGGGGATCCATCGCCCCCCCGCCGCCGCAGACGAGCGAGAGGCGGAGGATGAGGTGGTCCGGATTTTCCTCCGCGGCCTCCTGCTCCCCCAGACGCCGGATTCGACCGTACGGGCTGGAGGAGTCCGGGGGATCGGACTCCAGATAGGGGGAGGGCTTGCGGCCGCCAAAGACAGCCACCGAAGAGAGATGGATCAGCCGGCAGCGGATCTCCCGGCAGGCCCTGGCAAGGTTCCCCACCCCCTCGCGGTTGGAGGCCAGGCAGGCTTCCGGCGCGGCCTCCGCCTGCCGCGGGTCGCTGAGAGCGGCGCAGTTGATGGCCACCGTGGGGGGAGGGTCCAGGCGCTCCATCTCCAGGACCAGGCGTGCCTGATCCGTGAGATCCATCTCCTCCCGGGTGGCCGCGACGAGGCGATCCGGGAACCGCGCCTCCAACTGGCGCTCCAGAATCCGCCCCACCCGGCCGCCGGCCCCCGCGATCAGGATCATCAAGTCGGAGCCCTCCTCCGGCGGCGCCGCGGCGCCCTCCCATCTCTAGAAATTGAGAGGAATGCTGGGGATGGCCGCCGTGCCGCTGTTCATATCCAGCACGTTGCCGATCCCCTTCAAGTTGACCACCAGGCGGAACTCCTGCTGGCTCACTCCCATGTAGTTCCGATCCAGGAACTCGAACGTGAAGCCGCAGCATTGTGTGTTGTAGCCGACCTTGTACCGCTGGTCCTGGAGATTTCGCTGGACCACGTCGTAGTTTCCCTGAAAGCCCAGGACCAGCTTCCGGTTCATCAGGTTGGTCTCCCCCAGGAGCCCGATCTGGCTGCTGTCGGTGCTGAACGGATCGAGACCCGCGTTGTAGAACCAGGTGAGATCCACGAAGCCGTGCTCCTGGCTGCGGAAGTTGGCGCTCAGGCTGGCCCGCCGGAAGGCATTGTAGAGAATGTCGTACTGGGCCTTCAGATCCACGCTGGCGTTGAGAGTCGGGTTGAAGCGGAACTGGCCGTCGAGAGCCGAGAGGTTGCTGATCCCGGTCTGCTCGCAGACCGAAACACCCAGGATGGTGGAGCAGTCCACCCTCCGGCTC
>Ga0315276_10007589_pt1 | contig 10052 bp, 7 predicted proteins | sample YL17G05_0_MG_FD_204542 | JGI IMG/M metagenome (GOLD analysis project Ga0315276, IMG submission 204542) | Sediment microbial communities from Yellowstone Lake, YNP, Wyoming, USA - YL17G05_0 | ecosystem: Environmental > Aquatic > Freshwater > Lake > Sediment | place: USA: Wyoming | collected... | reverse complement strand
GACCCGAAGTACAATATAGACCCTTCGCTTATAAGCCAGGATGTGAGGTCTAAGATCAAGTTCATGAGCGATTTCTCGGTTCTCTATACCTGGAAGGGACTTGAGACGGGGTTCCTGTTTTCAAATATCAGTTTTGGCGACGCCAGCTATAAAGATGTAGCCCTGAAATATAATCCCCTGTCCAATTTTCAGTTTCATGCAACCTACCTTTATTCATTTGCTGAGAAATGGGATGTTGCCCCTCTGTTAATAGTGAGGGGAGGAAAATATGTTAAAAGCCAGTTTGAGCTGGCTTCACAGGTAATGTATCTGAAAAGGTTCTGGGGAAGCATTGTCTTCCGAGATCCCGGGGTGCTGGGATTTGGTATCGGGGCCAGTGTTGACAAAGGGCTGAAGATCTCCTATAATTTCAATTTTGCATCAAACGTAGCACTGGGAGCATTTAATAACCATGAGTTTTCGATAGGGGTGAATCTGTTTGAGTATCTTGGCAAACCTAAATAATATTGGCCTTTTAGCTATTTATGGCCAGTTGAGAAGGATTGCATCGTCGCTACGCTCCTCGCAATGACCGATTACTTAAGAATATGCCCTACTTAATCTGGTTGCAATGTACTTAACTTCAGTTGTCATTGCGATCCCGCAAAGCGGGAGAAGCAATCCCAATCAAACTTCAAGAGTTAAACTTAAGTCGTGCCATTCCGGATTAATACGGTCGATTAATTCTATCTTTTTCTTCCTGGAACCTGCTTTTATTTGTTTTTCTCGCTTAATTGCATCACCCATGGAATTGAAACATTCAAAATGAACCAGCTTATCTACATTATACCTTGCAGTGAAACTATGCGGATGCTTTTTTGTCTTATGCTGATAAAGTCTTCCTTGAAGATCCCTTGTTACGCCAGTATATAAAGTTGAATTGTTTTTATTTGATAATATGTAGACAAAAGCTTTCATATATTCCCATTAATCCAGCCCCTTTATGCCCTTACGCCCTTTCACCAGTTCATATCTTCCTTAAAAACGTTACCGGTATTTTCAGCAGGATATTCTGATCAAGTTTATCGATCCGGACCACTACCCTTTTCTTAGTGCCAATCCTGATCAGTTCTCCTTTAAGGCCCTGAAGTGACCCGCTAATTACTTCAACATTATCACCGGTCTCCAGTTTCATGCTGGTGACTTCTATTTCTGCATCGCTGTTAACCAGCAATCGCAGGTTATCTACCTGATTCTGAGGTATAGGGACGGGGTGTCCTTCAAATGTCACGAACTTCACAATACCGGGGGTTTTATAGACTATTACGAAATGTTTGCTCTTTGTCTTTACAAATATATATGAAGAGAGAAGCGGCTTTTCGATCAGCTTTTTGCGGTCACTCCATTTCCGGAACGTCTTCTGAAGGGGCAGAAAAGTTTCAATACCTGCTTCAACCAGTCTCTGGTAGACCTGCTTTTCAGCCCTGGGACGGGTATAGAGTGCATACCATTTATTTTCTTCCTTGTTTTGAAGAATGGCTTTTTTTACAGCTTCCGGCAGGTCATTCTTTTCTATCATCATCTATTGTCTAAAACGAATCCAAAGATAATGGTTTATAAAATCAATTCTGAATAAATAAAGACAGGTGACGATTTGAAATTGGTGCGGGGTATGGGGTATGGGGTTGGCGATTGAAGGCAGGGGGTAAAGTGCAGCAACCGGACTCACATTGACTTATTGGTTGGTTTGATTGTACAATGAAAACTGGATTGCTTCTCCCGCTTTGCGGGATCGCAAGGACTTTGCACGTAAGTCACCAGTCCGACAACTGGTTCCAATGCTACTTAGAGGCAGTGTCTTTGCGAGGAGTGCAGCGACGAAGCAACCTTAATAAACAGTCCGGTACTTTGATAAAATACCCGCATACTACAGACCGTAAACCAATGAGTTTTAACAATAAATCCTATATTTGTTATTCTATTTAGATAGTCATCTGATGTATACAGAACCTTCGATAAGGCGTTATTTAATATTATTCTTATTACTTATATTTGGCAATCTTTATTTATTATCTCAGGAAGTACCTCATCCCGTTAATAATACAGGTATTTATGAATTCCTCGATGAACTCGCCAATAACCAGGTTATAACTATCAACTCTGTTGTCAAACCTTATTCCAGGTTATTCATAGCAAACAAACTGAAGGAGGCTGAAGGGAAACGCGATAAGCTTAATCCACGTCAGCAGAAAGAGCTCGATTTCTATCTTCTCGACTTTGGAAAAGAGCTTAATGAAGGCAAGGAGTGGAAAAGACGTAAAGACCTTTTTTATTATAAAGACTCGCTTTTTTCTTTTACTGCAAACCCAATCCTTGGTGGTGAGCTTTTCACAAATTCATCAGGTCAGGCCACTTACTGGCGGAATGGGGCCGAAGCCCGGGCCTATATAGGGAACTGGGGATTTTATGCTTCTCTGAGGGATAACCACGAAAAGCCTCTTCTTGGGCTGCCGGCATACCTTACACCAAGAGAAGGAGGACATGTTAAAGGAGCTACTGACTGGAGTGAGATGCAGGGGGGTGTCACATATTCCTGGAAATGGGGTAATGCCGGACTCGTAAAGGATAATCTTCAATGGGGAAATAATTATAACGGGGCAAATATTTTCGGCGGAAATAATCCGACTTTCGTTCAGCTGCGACTTCATCTTAATCCGGTTAAGTGGTTCGACTTCAACTATTCTCATGGATGGCTCAATTCAATGGTAGTTGACAGCTCCCGTTCATACTGGGTTACAAATAGTTACGGAACTGACTACCGGGAGGTGTACCATAAAAAGTTCATCGCTGCAAACATGTTTACCTTCATCCCATTAAAAAACCTCAATATTTCAGCCGGAAACAGCATTGTTTACAGCGATCTTGATTTCTATCCCGGCTACCTTATACCTCTTTTTTTCTATAAGTCAGTAGATCATTCTGTTAATTCAGGTATTGATAACATGAATTCCCAGATGTTCTTCGATATCAGTTCGCGCCAGATTAATCATCTCCATCTTTATGCCACCTTATTTGTAGATGAGCTTTCAGTAAGCAGGATATTTAAAAAAGATGAATGGAATTTCCTGAGCTGGAAAGGAGGTTTCAGGTTATCTGACTTCCCTTTGACAAATCTCTCTGTCACTACAGAGTTCACCTATACCTATCCCCTGGCATATCAACATTATGTTCCGACCCTTACTTTTGAGACAAATGGTTATAACCTTGGACATTACCTGCGCGACAACTCGAGGGAATGGTATGCAGCATTAGATTATCGGCCTGTCAGAACGCTTAATATCTGTCTCTGGTTTCTTGATGCCATCCGTGGGCCGGATTATACAGAACTTGGCGGAAGCCGTGTAGGGAATCCTCCCCTCTTCTCCGTGGAATGGCATAATACGGCAATTGGACTGAAAGCATCATACCAGGTCATCAATGATCTTTATACCTGGTTTTCTTTTTCTGCAAGCAATATAAGAGGTGATAAGAGGTGGAGCCCGGAATATTTCTTTGGCAGGAAAAATACTTTGAATTTTGGGGTGGCATTCGGGTTCTAAAAAACAAGCTATCTCCCTTATTGCACTTATCCTTTGACCCCCCTGGAGGGTTTATTGATAGCGATTGAGATGATCCTCAAGGGGGTCGGGTAGTTTGGACAACAATTGAATTTTCGTTTCGAAATCTGTAAGGTGTTGAAATTCTACCTTACTGCAACCTTGTTACCGATAAATAAGTCTTAATACAACAATTTGACTAAAATTTTGTTTACTTCACATCAGATAACCGATTGTTTATTCATATTCCAATGGAGAGACGTAAATTCAGGATAATCACATTAATAGCCGATATTGTTATTCTGTTCATATCCTTTCTCTTCATGATATGGACAAAACCGGCAAGCCTGAAATCGTACCTCCCCTCTCACAGTCTTTTCTTTGTCAGCCTGATGTTAATATGGATTGTAGTATCGCTGCTCAACGGGAAGATGCACCGGGGAAAGATAATCAGCTTTTCAACATTGTTTGCAAGGGTCATAACAAGCAATCTTATTTCTATTTCCATTACCGCACTCTTAATGTATACCTTCCGGGATTATGACTATTCCAGGGCTGTTGTTCTGGGGACCGCACTGACAGCTACTTTCCTTGAACTTCTTGTCGGAAGTGTTTTTATAGCCTACAAAAAAGCAACCCTCCAGGATTATGAAGAGTACGAAAAGTACAAGACATATAAAAAACCGAGTGAATATGAGCTTGTCCGTGAAATAAACGGAAACGGATATCATGATGAGTCACCGGCAGTTGTCAGCCCGGGAATTGTGAGCTCTATTGAAAAGGAATGTGGTTCGGAAATGGCTATGGCAGTTATTAAGATGACAGGCACGAAACTCAATGAACCAACAGCCGTGCTCTCCACTACAACTGCTTTCAATATATCAAGCCTCCCTGAAGAAAAATATACTTACATTATCAACCTTCATAAAATAAATGATATTAAAAACCTTGATGAATTCATTGACGCGGTCAATAAAAAGCTGGAGTTCAAAGGATATTTTTTCTGTTGTGTTGAGACCAAGGATCAGAGAAAATCAAGGCTGTTAAAAAAAATCCCTCCCGTTCTGAATTACATTTTTTACACTTTTGATTTTATTGTCAAGCGTGTATTACCAAAGCTTAAGTTTACCAGGCGGTTATATTTTTTTCTTACCCGGGGGGAGAATGCCGTTATCTCCCGGGCTGAAGCACTGGGAAGACTTTCCAGGGCCGGGTTTAAGATAAAGCAGGAGTCATTCATCGGAAACAAACTATGCATCGAATCAAGAAAATATAAGGATCCTCTTCCTCAGAATGAGAATATTTATGGTCCTTTAATAGCATTACCCCGTGTCGGCAGGAATGGTTCAATGATAAAAGTCTACAAGCTGCGCACAATGCACCCCTATTCTGAATATATCCAGGACTATGTTTACAGGCTGCACGACCTGCAGGACGGTGGTAAATTCAAAAATGATTTCCGTATAACATCCTGGGGTGCGGTTTGCAGAAAAATATGGCTCGATGAGCTGCCAATGCTTATTAATTTTCTGAAGGGGGATATGAAGATTGTGGGAGTAAGGCCTCTCAGCAAGCAGTACTTTGAGCTATATAAAAAAGAGGTTCAGGTAAGAAGAATTAAGTATAAGCCGGGTCTTATCCCTCCATTTTATGCCGATATGCCTTCAGATCTTGAAGGAATACAGGCTTCAGAAATTAAATACCTCGATGAATATGATAAACATCCTGTACTTACAGATTTTAAATATTTCTGGAAATCAGGCTGGAATATCCTTTTCAAAAAAGCCAGAAGCAATTAAGGAAATGTATTATGTATTATTGACGATGGTTGCCTTAGATATCGCGTGTAACATATCATAAATATTACTTTCCGGATATTATTTCACCGTTACGCCTTTATGCCTTTATGCCGTTGCGCCTTTGTGCCGTTAGACCTTTATGCCTTTACTCCTTTATGTCTTTACGCCGTTATGCCGTTCTTCCCATATCTTTTTTTATAACCAAATTTTTCTATACCTTTGCGGCATACTAAAAAATCTTAACCCATGGCTGAGAAGACTAGATATTCAGACGAGGAGCTTGAGGAGTTCAGACAGATCATCCTCAACAAGCTTGATAAGGCCAAGAAAGATTATGAGATACTGAAGTCAAGTATCACACACGAAGAGAGTAATGATACCATGGATACTTCTCCTACTTTCAAAGTACTGGAAGAAGGGGCTACTACCTTATCAAAGGAGGAAGCAGGAAGGCTTGCCCAGCGTCAGCTAAAATTCATACAACACCTGCAGGCTGCCCTGGTACGCATAGAGAATAAAACCTATGGAGTCTGTCGCGAGACAGGTAAGCTGATCTCCAAGGAGCGGCTCCGTGCTGTTCCCCATGCAACGCTTTGCATTGATGCCAAGATGAAGCAGAAGTGAAGAATGGCACAATGGCCTAACGTTACAACGGTGTAATTGTGAGAAAGATATAAAACTGGCTGCCTCAGAAATGGGGCGGCTTTTTTTATGACGAGCTGGAGATGAGCTGAGAATTATTTTGAAAATATCTATATTCTCATTATGAGATAGTTATTAAATAAACATCCCCCGAACCCTTCCGCTATCGCGGGACAGACTCTTCAAAGGGGGATTTTATTTGATTATACTATACAATGGGGTATTTTATATAAATAATCCTAAATCGTGTGTCGTGCGTCGTGTGTCGTGCGTCGTGTGTCGTGCGTCGTGCGTCGTGCGTCGTGCGTCGTGCGTCGTGTGTCGTGCGTCGTGCGTCGTGTGTCCTAATTTTTCTTCACCGATATCTTCACCATTACCTCATCAATATCTATCTCCCTGATATTATCGCCGGTAATGGAAGGCACTACTGAAACAGACGTGGCGAGTGTCTGGGAACTTATATATGGTGCATGCCGTTTTACAGCCTCCCGGATAAGATCATGATCTTCAATAAGAACCGATATCTTGTCGGTAACGTCAAAACCACTCTCTTTCCTGATATTCTGTATCCTGTTAACAAACTCGCGGGCAATACCTTCATATTTCAGCTCGTCGGTAATAATAATATCGAGTGCAACAGTCAGCCTGCCTTCATTGGCAACCTGCCATCCGGGTATGTCTTCGGAGATGATCTCAACATCTTCAAGGGTAAGCACAATGTTTGTGCCGTTTATTGTGAATGACAAGTTCCCGGAGCTCTCAAAAGAGATGATCTCCGGCTGGGTCAAAGCCGTTACAGCAGCACTTATCTCCTTCATCAGCTTACCATATCTGGGGCCAAGTGTCTTGAAGTTCGGTTTAATCTTCTTTACGACGATTCCTGAGGTATCTTCAATATATTCAACTTCCTTTACATTGACTTCCGAAAGAATAAGGTTTCTTACAGATTCAAACCTGCCCTTAAAGGATTCGTCAGTAACCGGAATCATTATTTTAGCAAGAGGCTGGCGTACCTTAATATTGACTTTTCGTCTCAGTCCGAGTATCATTGAGGATATCTTCTGGGCAATATCCATTCTTTCCTCAAGTTCCCTGTTGATAAGTGCCTCATCATATCCAGGGAAAAGTGTAAGGTGAACCGAGTCTTCTTCATCTCTTCGTGCCACTCCGTTGAGGTCCATAAAAAGAAGATCCATATAAAATGGTGCAATTGGTGCTGCCAGTTTGCTTACCGTTTCAAGACATGTATATAATGTCTGGTAAGCAGCCAGCTTGTCTTTGCTCTGTTCTCCTCCCCAGTAACGCTTCCTGTTAAGCCTTACATACCAGTTGCTGAGGTTCTCAGTCACAAAATCCTGGATAGCTCTGCCTGCCCGTGTAAGATCATAATCGGAATAACAGCTCCCGACCTCTTTAACCAGTGAATTCAACAGAGAGATGATCCATCTGTCAATCTCGGGTCTCTCTTCAACAGGTATATCCTTTTCGCTATATTTGAATCCATCCAAATTGGCATAAAGAGCAAAGAAGGAATAGGTATTATAAAGTGTTCCGAAGAATTTACGCTTAACCTCATCGACACCCGAGATATCGAACTTCACGTTATCCCATAGCTGGGAATTTGTGATCATGTACCAGCGCAGGGGATCTGCACCATATTCTTCTATCGTCTCGAACGGGTCAACCGCATTACCCAGACGTTTTGACATCTTATTGCCGTTCTTGTCGAGGATAAGCCCGTTGGATATGATATTCTTAAAGGAGACTGAATCTGATATCATTGTGGCAATAGCGTGGAGGGTAAAGAACCAGCCGCGTGTCTGCTCGACTCCTTCCGCAATATAATCTGCCGGGAACATCTTGTGGAAATTGTCTTTGTTCTCAAAAGGATAATGAGCCTGGGCATAAGGCATTGCCCCTGAGTCGAACCACACATCTATAAGATCAGGTTCGCGGAACATCCTTTTCCCGCTGTCACTTACAGAATTATCTCATCGACATACGGACGATGAAGATCAAACTTCTGGTAGTTCTCCTTGGAAAAATCGTTCTCAATGAATTTTGCCAGTGGGTTACTCTGCATGAATCCGGCCTTTACCGACTTCTCTATCTCTGCTTTAAGCTCTGCAGCTGATCCAATGAATTTTTCCTCTGTGCGGTCTTCTGTCAACCATATGGGGAGAGGTGTTCCCCAGTACCGTGAACGTGAGAGGTTCCAGTCAACAAGATTCTCGAGCCATTTACCGAAACGTCCTGCTCCTGTCGACTGTGGCTTCCAGTTGATCGTATTGTTGAGCTCGATCATTTTGTCGCGGAAAGCTGTTGTACGGATGAACCAGGCATCCATAGGATAATAAAGCACCGGTTTATCAGTCCTCCAGCAATGTGGATAGCTGTGGACTTGTTTCTCAATCCTGAATACTTTTCCGCTCTGCTTCAGCATTACAGCTATATCGACATCGAGCGTTTCATCGTCGGCCGAAAGCGTGTTATCATATTCATTCTTGACGGGCCTTGCCTCAAATCCTTTAAATGTATTGAGGTTCACCCGTTCCCTCACAAACTTTTCATCGAGATCTGCAACCGGGACCATGAATCCCCGTTTATCAACCAGCGGTCCGGTTGAACCATCCTTACGTCTCACAATAAGCGGAGGAATGCCGTTTTCCTTGCCGACCTTATAGTCGTCGGCGCCGAATGTCGGTGCAATATGGACAATGCCTGTTCCGTCTTCGGTTGTTACAAAATCGCCTGTAACCACTCTGAATGCTCCCTCATCGGGCTTAACCCAGTCGATGAGCTGATGATAATCTATTCCTTTCAGCTTTTTACCCGGAAATTCATCAAGCACCCTGAAGGGGATCTTCCTGTCTCCCGGTTTGTAATCAGATAATTCAAGTGAGGAATTTGTCTCGGGAAACATTGCGTTAAGCAGATCTTTTGCGATGATGACGCATATCGGTTCACCGGAATAAGGATTGAAACTTCTCACTTTTATATACGTAATCGCCTCACCCACAGCGAGTGCCGTGTTTGAAGGAAGGGTCCATGGAGTAGTGGTCCAAGCCATTATATGGACATCTGCGGTGTCTGTACCTCTATAGAGAAATTCTGATCTTTCGTTCCTGATAAGTCTGAAGAGGGCAATACATGTGGTATCTCTGACATCACGGTAGCATCCGGGCAGGTTAAGCTCATGGGAGCTCAAGCCGGTACCTGCGGCAGGTGAATAAGGTTGAATGGTATAACCTTCATATAGGTATCCCTTTGAGTACAGCTGTTTGAGTAGCCACCAGATTGTTTCGATATACCTGTTGTCGTAAGTCACATAAGGATCGTCCATATTCACCCAATACCCCATTTTGCGGGTCAGGTCTTCCCACTGGCCGGTGTATTTCATCACATCCTTCTTGCAGGCTGCGTTGTAGTCTTCAATAGAGATTTTTGTACCAATATCTTCCTTAGTGATTCCCAGAGCTTTTTCAACACCCAGCTCTACAGGAAGACCATGAGTATCCCATCCTGCCTTGCGTTTAACTTCATAACCACATTGTGTCTTGTATCTGCAGATCGCATCTTTAATTGTCCGGGCCATCACATGATGAATCCCCGGCATGCCGTTTGCTGAAGGCGGACCTTCGTAAAAGACAAATTCACCTTTCCCGTTTCTGTCGCGGACACTTCTTTTAAAAGTGTCATTTCTGTCCCACACTTTAAGAACATCCTTGTTTACCTTTGACAGATCGAGCCCTTTATATTCAGGAAACTTTTCCCCCATCAGATCAGTTAGTTATTGTTGTCATTCAAACTTTTAAAAACCGCACAAAGATAGTAAAAATAAGAATTACGTAACAGAGTTAGGATTCACGGCGCAGCCCGACCGAACGACTGACTCGTTCAGTCGGGCGGGGACTCACGACGCAAGGGATAGTTCTATTATTTGCTATAATTAATTTAATCATGCATTTATTATATTTGGTATGGAATAAAATAATTTTCAAACTTAAAATCTCACTGCATTATGAGTAATTATGAC
>Ga0315276_10007586_pt1 | contig 10052 bp, 7 predicted proteins | sample YL17G05_0_MG_FD_204542 | JGI IMG/M metagenome (GOLD analysis project Ga0315276, IMG submission 204542) | Sediment microbial communities from Yellowstone Lake, YNP, Wyoming, USA - YL17G05_0 | ecosystem: Environmental > Aquatic > Freshwater > Lake > Sediment | place: USA: Wyoming | collected... | reverse complement strand
AACGATTTTTGCAATACAAAAATCGTGCGGTCGCCGGGAGAAGCCAGATGCTCTAATCCGCTGAGCTACGGGCGCACGATTTCAAATACTTTTTGCCTATCCTTCTTTCTAAGATGAGTCCCTAAGATCCCGCTGCAGCAACGAGCCGGCGAAAAATGGATTTTACTTTGCAGATTTTTCTTCCACACCAGCCAACGACGGCGCCTGGCAGTCCACCATCTTGCGGAACATCCCCAAATACGCATCGTCAACTTTTTTGCCCTTAGGCAGCGGCATGTTTGGTCCAACAGAGATGAGATCAAGATCGAAATCCTTATCACCACGGTCAATCATCCTATAGGAATATTTCTTCCCCATTGCCTCGACAGTCAGGTAATAGCCGTCTTCTTTCTTCTCCACGATGGACTTCGGATAGACGCCAATCGTTGATCTTCCCTTGCGGTCAAGATTGATCTCTTTGCATTCGGTGGGACCGCGAAGATACCAGTTCCCCTTCCAGCCCGCATGGGAAGACCTCGGTAACGCAAGGAAACAAAAGGCAACGGCAAACAAGACGATGAATTTCGCAAGTTTCATAAGCATCCTTTCTATTTATTTGATATTCAAATCCCCCCTCGCCCCCCCTTTTCTAAAGGGGGGATGGGGGGATTTGTATCTGACGAGGCAAAAAACTTATCATTTCGTAAACTTCAGCGTCGCAACCATCTTATCACGAGCAGGTTTTAACTTTTTATCATACTCTGCTGCCTTCCCCTTATCCGCCATATCATCACAGAGATATTCCCCGGATGTCGTGCACAACATCTCTCCCACCATGCTGTACATGTCCTGCGTGCCGGCCTTCTTCATCGTCACCGTCGTGGTGTAGCGCCACACAGTCGCTTTTTTGTTCTTGCCGCCGATTCTCACTTTTTTGGTCTCCGGGCAGCGCATTGTCATAAGCATCGCCTTCTGGCCGCCCCATGTGACAGATTTCTGTTCGAGGGTGACGCACTCTGGCTTCTCTTTATCGGACTTCTCCTTCTTCTCCTTTTTTTGCGACTTTCCCTTTGATTCTGTCATGGTAAAGGACATGACGTTCAGGTTGATATTTGGATTCTCATCATCTTTCTTGGCCTCCGGATTTAGACCGAACTTCACATTGCAGATCTTGGGGATGCTGATGCTGCCTCCCATCGGCAAATTTATCTTCCCCTCACCAGCGCCGGGTTTCTCAGCTTCCCTATAATTCCACTCGCCGGGATAATTTATCCTGAATCTGAAATCGCTGTTATTGTAAGTTTTGTCCGGGACACCCGCCGCTTTCTTTCCTGCACTGACCAACGCCGGCATGGCCAATGCGACAACCAAAAGCGCAACAACATAAAATCTCTTCATGATTTACCCCTTTTTAAAGAACTTTTGCAGGTGATTATAATAATTGCGACCGGTTAGCAAATAAAAAAAGTTTTAAAACATATTTCCGATCGTGAAGTTGAAGACGACCTTGTCCTCGCCGGGGCGCCGCTTGATGGGGATGCCCCACTCGAATCGCATCGGCCCCATCGGCGAATTCCAGCGCAGGCCGAAACCGTAATCGGCCCGGATGTTGGTAATCGAATAATTCTCCTGTTCGGCAAAGGCGTTGCCGGCGTCGAAAAAAGCCACAGCACTTATACCTGCCGGCTCATATAGCCAGTATTCGATCTCCCCGATGAGCAAAAGGAGTTTATCGCCCCCGTACACGAATTCGTCTTCGGGACCTGAAGGCGACTGCGGGATGCGAAGCCTTGGACCCACCGAATTGGGATAGAAACCCCTAAGTGAGTTGGGACCGCCCACGAAGAAGCGCTCAAAGAGCGGAACCGCCTCGTCATTTAAACTCCTGATGTATCCGATGCGCCCGTACTGTTTGAAGACGAGTTTCTTCTTTAAGAGAGGCTCATAGGCCATGAAGCGAAAGTTGCTTCGATAAAAATCGTTGTCGCCGCCAAGCTTCGTGCCTGAAATTTCGTTGCTGTAAAGGCCGTAGGTCCCGGCCCGCGGCGTTATGCGGTTATCGCGTGTGTCCCTGATAAAGGAGAGGCTCAAGGCCGAAGTGACGCCGGAGGCGTTGTCACGAAACATTTGCGGGACCGCATAGGAAAAGTCCGACACAGAAACATTTTCGACCTGATATCCGACTTCCGCCGACCATTTATCAAAGAATCGATGGCCGAGGCTCACGTCGCCGCCCGCCGCCACGCGCCTGAAATCAATATAATGATAGGCGTTGCGGTACACCTCTGCGCCCACCATCCACTCCGTATCCAGAAAATACGGATCGCGCGCGGAAAGCATGAACATCTGACGCTTCTTGGAGAGTTCGGCGGACACGACGCCTGAAATGCCGTATCCAAAGAAGTTTTCCTTCGCAACGGAGGCGTTGAATATGAAATGTTCAATCGTGCTGAAACCCACGCCGATGTTGAAGCTGCCGGTGGGCCTCTCCTTTACCGTGATGTTTATGATCATCGTGTCATCGCGGCTGCCGCGCGGCGTTGCGAAATTCACCTCCTCGAAGAAACCAAGCTGCATCAGGCGCATCCTGCTCTCACGCAAAAGCCGCTCGCTGTAACGGTCGTTTTCCTTTACTTTCATTTCGCGTCTGATCACTTTGTCACGAGTCGTCGTGTTGCCGGCTATATTGATGCGCTCGATGGTGATTCGCTTTCCTTTTTCAATTGCAAAGTTGATATCGGCCGTCAGCGCTTCGTCATTGGGAACCGTCTGCGGAACGATATTGGCGTATGCATAACCTTCATCGCCGTAGCGGTCCGACAAAACCTGTATGTCCTCTTCGATTTCGCGCTGATTGTAGATGTTTGTGGATTTGGTCTTCAGAAAACCCAAGAGCTCTTCTTTGGTCGTCAGAATATCGCCGCTCATCGCAACATTGCCGATCTTGTATTGCTTGCCCTCGCTGACCTGAAACGTGACGAACAGATAGCGCTTATCCTTGCTCATGGAGACCTTTGCAGGCTGAACCTTTACCTTGAGATAGCCATGGTTAAGGTAAAAGAACGTAAGCATCATCGCATCCTGCTTGAGCTGTTCATCATTATACTTGCCCGAGCCCGTCACGAAAGAGAAGGCCCCCTTCTTGCTTGTCTTGACTACGCCGCGCAGATCTTTGTCCCGAAATACCCTGTTACCCAGGAAATCAACACGCCTGACAATAACACCCTGATTTTCCTGCACATCGAAGATGAGCTTTGCCTCTCCCGGTTCCGTTGCCACGACATGATGGCTCACGCGCGCCAGATAGTAGCCCTTCTTGTAGTAGGCCTGACGGATCTTCTCCATGGAATCGGCGAGCTCCTTCTCATTGACAGGCACATAGGTCTTGATTGTAACTTCTTTTTTCAGGTCGTCGCCTTTGAGTTTTTTGTTTCCCTCAAAACCGACATCCGTGATGACAGGTTTTTCCACAAATATGAATGTAAGATGGACGCCGTCGCGCTCCGGCACCGAATCGACCTTGATGTCCTCGAATTGTCCCAGCTTATATAAGGCCTTGATGTCCTGTCTTATGATCGCCCTGTTCTGCGGCGCCCCGGCGCGGCTTGAGATGTTTTGGGAAATAATTTCCGAAGTCGTGCGGATGTTTCCCTGAAATTCGACAGATCTGATGATGGGTGATTGTGCGTAGACTTTAATGCCCGACAGAAAGACAGACACAAAGACGCCGAGACATAAAAAAAGCTGAAAGGATGCCTTGGACCTTGAGCTTTGAGCTTTCTTCTTTGTGCCTTCGTGGCTAAACGTTGATATCATGTAATTTTCCGTCCCTCAGCAGCAATTTCCGTGGCAGTTGATTCAACAGGTCCTTATTGTGCGAAACAACAAGCATGGCAATGCCGTCATCGCGATTTAGTTTCAAAAGATAATCAAAAACGCGTTCACCGGTCTGACGATCAAGATTTCCCGTGGGTTCGTCAGCAAGTATCAGTTTTGGCTGCATCACCGCCGCCCTGGCAAGTGCAACACGCTGCTGTTCACCGCCCGACATCTCGCTTGGCCTGTGACTTGCGCGATTTAAAAGAGCCACCTCATCTAAGACCCTGAGTGCCCTTTCACGGGCTTCTTTCCTGCGCGTGCCGTGGATGAGACACGGGATCATGACATTTTCCAGCGCCGAAAATTCCGGCAGCAGATGATAAAATTGAAAGACAAAACCAACGGATTGATTGCGAAATTGCGCAAGTTGAGCCTCGCTCATCTCATCTAGTTTTTGCCCTTCAAAAGACACCCTGCCGGCTGTCGGATGGTCAAGTCCGCCCAGCAGATGGAGGAGGGTCGACTTTCCGCTTCCCGACGCACCGTAGATGCCTGTCAGTTCCCCCCGCCCCATTTCAAAATCAACGCCGGTCAAAACATCGACGACTGCGGCGCCGCCATCGTAACGTTTCTGCAAATTATGTGCGGTCAACAACATATTAATCCTTCATATTTTCAGTGCCTCGCTTATCGGAAGCTGGGCCAATCGTTTTGCCGCCATTCGTGACGTCACGTAGCACATCAAAAGGCTAAAGAGGAGTATCATGCCGCATATCGACCATGAAATGTCAATAGGCAGACTTGAAAGAAAATATATTTCGGGCTCCAAACGAATAAACTGATAATGTTTGAGGGATGATGCCAGCGCCAATCCCACGGCAAGTCCTGTTATGGTTCCGACGAGTCCGGTCGCCACACCGCCGCGCGTGAAAATTTTTCTTAAGGCATTTGTCGGCATTCCCAGCGCTTTGAGTATTGCAACTTCATGCGCACGATATGAAATCAACAAGACAAGCACGCCGATGATGTTAAAGGCGGCAACGACGACAAGAATCCCCATGATGATCGAAAACACGAGCTTCTCAAGTAAGAGGGCCTCAAAGAGATCGCGATTCAACTCGCCCCATGTGAGAGTCTGGTAGGGGGCTCCAAGTTCATCATTGATGATGTCGGCAACGGCCTTGGCCTTTTGCGGATCATCGAGCTTGATCTCAATCCCTGTTGCCCTTATGGGACCCGCCTCAAAAACACGTCGTGTCTCTTCAATGGACATAAGCGCAAATTGCGAATCGTAATCATAAAGGCCGGATTCAAAGATGCCGCTCACCACTACAGATATGAAATTCTTCTCCCTGCCTGTTTTGGGGACCATGAGTGTGACTTTTTTATCGCCCCATCCCTCAGTTCCCTCCCTCGCCTGTCCGCCGTCACCTTGGCGTAGGGGGGAGGGGGCAGTGGAAATCCCGATCCTCTGTGCAAGCGCCTTTCCAAGTATGATCTTGGGTATTTTATCGTCTGTCGATAAGGCTTCCTCAAGCGACACTCCTTGAGGAAGTTGTATGCTCATCTGATTGACATCACGGACCGTTTTCCAATCGACGCCCTTTATAACCACCCCTTTGATGATTCCACCGGAGATGATAAGACCCTCGCGATAAAGAAATGGTGTTGCGCCGACAAGCCCTTTGCGTCCCATTTTAGAGATTTGATTGACACTGTCATGCGCGTTGTCCGGCAGCCATTCTGCGATGCGGCGTGGATCAAGCTTTTCCCAGAAGGCGACAAAATCCGGATGCATCTCAAATTTGTAGGAAATGTCGTCATGGAAATCAATCAGCCCACGATAGATACTACTGATCGCATTCCAGTAAGGAAGCATCCAGCCAAAACTCTGCTCGAATTGTTTTTCTTCTTTCGTGTTTTCGAGCCCCGCTGTAAAACGGAGGGGTCCCGAGATGTCTTCCATCTCCCCCGCCCTGAGAATCACCACGTGCGCATTGAAATCAAGGATCGATCGCCGGTATTCACGTTGAAAGCCGGAGACGATTGAAATCGCTATTAGAAGCGTTGCCGCGCCGATGGCAATACCCGCAATCGCCACCGCCTTCATCACAACAAGCGATTTTGGCAGATACTTAAGCGAGTGAAATCTTCTTGATAGACTGCCCCTCATTTATTCATACCTCAGTGTGATAACCGGATCCTCAACCGTAGCCTGCGCCACAGGATATAATGACGCGATCATGGCGATCGCAACGCCGCCAATGACAAAGATAAAAGTTGAGCTAAATGACCATTGCACCGGCAGGATGTCCAGATAGTAAGACGCCGGCAGGCGAATCGGCCACTTGAGGAGTGCCAAACACAAAAGCGATCCCAAAATGCTGCCGATGACGCTGCCAACCGCGCCGATCCTCATCCCGTACAGCAAAAAAATCTTCCGGATGGATTTTGCGCACATCCCGGTGGCCCTTAGTATCGCCACGTCCTTCCGTTTGGAAGACACGATCATCATGAGCACGCCGACGATTGAAAAAGAGGCGATAAGAATGATAAGCAAAAGAATCCCGCTCATCGCCAGCCGTTCCAGTTTCAACGCAGCAAAGAGCTTTCTGTTCTGGACATCCCAGCTTTCCACCTTTGAGTTATCTTTAAGGTGATCTCGAAGCAACGCTGCAAGGCGCGGCGCATCCTGCGGGTTTTTGAGCATGATCCTCAAGCCGGTGAGCGCCTGCGCACCGAGGAGTTTTTTTGCCTCAGTAAGCGATACAAACACATATTTACTGTCATACTCAAACATGCCGGAGCGAAAGGCGCCGATGAGGCGGTAGCTTCTAATCCTCGGTTCCATCTCGCCGGTTGGCCCGACATCAGCCAGCGGCGCGACCAGTTCTATCTGATCCTCAAAGTCCGGATGAACTGTGAGCTGGGAAAGCAGCTCATTTCCCAATATGACGCCCGGAAGCGATGTCACCGGAGGATTCGCATTGAGCAGGGCCATCCTCTCCGACCCTTCGGGAAAATAAAACTCCACCGACGCCAAAAACCCCGTCTGGTCGGGGTTGATGCCCTGAATCTTGACGCCCGACGCAACGAGTTCGCCGACCACTTTGGTCTGGGCTATCGCCTCTCCCATTATAAACGGCGATATATCCCGGACTGAATTGCCGGGGAGCCATCCTTTGATGTCATCGGCCGTAATATTTTTTGCATCCGCGCCCTGCGTGACGGTGATGTGCGCATTGAATCCAATCAGTCTTTTTTCAAGTTCACTGCTGAACCCGCGCATCACCGACAGCACCACGACAAGCGCCATGATCCCGATGGCCACGCCGCCGATCGAGACAACGGTAAGCAGAGGCAGAAAGCGTGAAGACCGCCTAGCCTTGAAATACCGCCCTGAAATCCAAGTGTGAATGTTCATAAAGGCTGCCACAGAGACACAGAGAAATCCTAAATTCGAATATCTAAATCCTAAACAAATCCAAAATTCAAATTTTCCAAATCCAAAACACGGTTGCTTGGGTCATTTGGATTTTGGTAATTTGAATTTGTTTAGAATTTCGGATTTGGTGCTTCGAATTTTTAGCCTCCTCTGTGTCTCTGTGGCGTTTTTATTTAATCGGTTTTAGCTGCGGGAACAAAATGACGTCGCGTATCGACGCCTGGTTCGTGAGCAGCATCACAAGCCGATCGATTCCAATGCCCTCCCCCGCAGCGGGCGGCATGCCGTATTCCAGCGCCTCGATAAAATCGGCGTCAAAGTGCATCGCCTCTTCATCGCCGCGATAAAGCGCGGCCACCTGCGCATGAAATCGCTCCTTTTGATCTTCAGGATCATTAAGCTCCGTAAAGGCATTGGCGATCTCGCGGCCATAGATGAAGAGCTCAAAGCGGTCCGTGACCGTCGGATCCTTGTCATTCTTTCTTGCAAGTGGCGACACCTCCGTCGGATACTGCGTGATGAACGTCGGCTGTATGAGTTTCTTTTCCACCGTCAGCTCGAATATCTCCGTAATGATCGCTCCCAATCCCTCGTTTTTGCTCTTGAACTCGTCGCCCAGACTTTTTGCAAATTCAAGCGCACGTTCGCGCGATTCCAAAATCGCCGGATCCACCCCCCCGATTTTTATGAGCGATTCTTTGAGTGTGTATCGGGCATATGGAGGCGAAAGGTTGAGTGTAATGTCCTGATACTCGAGCGATGTCCTTCCCAACACCTTCTCGGCAACGTGAGGGATGAGTTCTTCGGTCAGTTGAATGAGGTCTTCATAGGTTGCATAGCTCTGATAAAACTCGAGCATCGTAAACTCAGGGTTGTGCTGGATGGAGATGCCCTCATTTCTGAAATTGCGGTTGATCTCATAGACGCGCTCCAGTCCGCCGACAAGCAAGCGCTTGAGAAAGAGCTCAGGTGCGATACGCAAAAAAAGATCGCAGCCAAGTTTATTGTGATGCGTGACAAAGGGTTTGGCAGCAGCGCCGCCCGGGATCTGGTGCATCATGGGTGTCTCTACTTCGAGAAATCCCCTCGCATTAAAAAAATCGCGTATCGTCTGGATGATTGCAGATCTGGTGATAAAGGTCTTCTTGACATCCTGATTGACGATGAGATCCACATAGCGATGCCTGTAACGCGCCTCAATATCGGTTAAGCCGTGCCATTTTTCGGGCAGGGCGCGCATTGCCTTCGTGACAACCTTGAGGTCCTCCGTCTTGACAGTCAGTTCCCCGGTCTTCGTCTTAAAAACGGGTCCAATAAACCATGCGAAATCACCTATATCCATCATCTTGTAAAGCTCGAACAATTGGTCACTAAGATCTTGTTTTTGAATGAATATTTGTATCCTGCCGGAGCGGTCTTGAAGTTGTATGAAGGCCGCCTTCCCAAATGCCCTGATTGCCATTATACGGCCCGCAACCGAGAACTTTTCCTTGATATGGGATAGCTCTTCGGGTGTCTTTGCATCATATAAATGATGAAGCTCCCAGGCAGTCTTGTTTGGGGCCTTTCCATATCCATACGGATGGTGACCCATTTCTTTAAGTTTTAGAGCTTTCTCCTTGCGCTGCTGCATATATTCTATTTCTGACATGTGCCATTTCCTCCAATTCTTAGTTTCAACAAGCTTGTAAATTTTCTTTCGGTGAGAGTGTGTTTGGAGCTGCGCCACTCCCTCCGGCTATTCGTCGCAAAAATATCGCTGGTCTTTTGTGAGTTAGGTGTCTTGCCGCTGTCAGCCCCTAACTCACAAGACCAGTCGATATTTTCGCTCCTCATACGCCTTCGGTCGTAGACGGCGCTAAATGCTCCAAACACACTCTCACCTACGAAAATTTACCGCCTCGTTTTCCAAACAACAAATCGTGTAACAGGTTGAATCTACATCTTAACTTCATAAAGCGATGCGAGACTCTTTCACAGCGAACCCGGCATCGACAAAGCTCGCTAGATATAGAGGTGTCGGAGGGTTCGCGAGAAAGAGTGTCGCAGCGCTTTGGCTCATAAGTTCGAATTCATTCCTTATATTCCAGCAGGTATCTCCTTATAAATTCATCAAGGTCTCCATCCAGAACGGCGTCGACATTGCCGACTTCGTAATCGGTTCTATGGTCCTTGACCAGCCGATAGGGTTGCATGACGTATGAACGAATCTGTGAGCCCCACTCGATGCGCTTCTTTTTCTTCTCCATCTCCTCGCGCTCCTTTAGTTTTTTTTCCAACTCGATCTCGTAGAGTTTCGCCCTCAGGATGCGCATTGCAGTCGCTTTGTTCTGATGCTGGCTCCTTTCGTTCTGACAGGCCACCACAATCCCTGTGGGCAGGTGCGTAATGCGGACCGCGGAATCGGTCTTGTTTACGTGCTGTCCCCCGGCTCCGCCCGAGCGGAATGTGTCGATCCTCAGATCTGCATCCCGGATTTCAATCTCGATATCCTCTTCGGCATCCGGAAGAACAAAGACGGAGGCAAAAGAGGTATGGCGGCGTTTGTTGGCATCAAAGGGGGAGATTCTAACGAGCCTGTGAACGCCGATCTCCGCCTTGAGATAACCATACGCCCCCTCGCCGTCAATGGTCAGCGTAACACTCTTGAATCCGGCGCCTTCGCCTGCCGTGAAGTCAACGACTTCATTGTGAAAACCCTTGGCATCCGCCCATCTGCGGTACATGCGCAAAAGCATCTCTGCCCAGTCGCATGCCTCAGTGCCGCCGGCTCCCGCGTTGATCATCAGAATTGCGGAGGTGCGGTCAT
>Ga0315276_10007585_pt1 | contig 10053 bp, 9 predicted proteins | sample YL17G05_0_MG_FD_204542 | JGI IMG/M metagenome (GOLD analysis project Ga0315276, IMG submission 204542) | Sediment microbial communities from Yellowstone Lake, YNP, Wyoming, USA - YL17G05_0 | ecosystem: Environmental > Aquatic > Freshwater > Lake > Sediment | place: USA: Wyoming | collected... | reverse complement strand
GTGCGCCCAACGTAGCTCTGAAGCACCTCGTCAGCAACCCCATACCAAACCATCACGATAAGTACCAACCAAACAGCGGCCTTGCGCCAGTTCACCTTTTTGTTGGGACTGATTGCAAACCACAGCAGAAAAACCAGAATAAGATATGCAAGAAAATGGAGGCTTTTATCGGACACCTGGGCTTTGTAGACCAATTGCGGAATAGGTATATGTGCGAGGATAAAAACACCAGGCCAATAAAGCAGTAATGAGATTATAGTTAGCTTTTGTCGGCGCGATAAGACCATTTACAGTCATCAATAATCAATTAAAACTTAGCTGGTTCTTTAATTTTACCAAAGATTGGTCTATAATGTAATGGGCAACTTACTAAAAACTGGAGAAAAGTTATGTTAAATTCAGTAATTGAATTTCTCAAAAGTGCGATAATGGAAGAAATAGTAAAGGACCCCGTCTGGGCAACGATAGCTTTGGTGGGCCAGGTGGTGTTCGGCGGGCGGTTTGTACTTCAGTGGATAGTCAGCGAATACAAAAAAAAGTCTCACGTGCCCATTTCTTTCTGGTACGTATCTATTCTCGGCAGCTTCATCTTGCTTGCTTACTCTATTCACATAAAAAACCCTGTGTTTATGCTGGGCTTTTCGTTGAATACCCTTATTTATATCCGCAATCTTCATTTGATTTATAAACATGCCAACAAAGGCGTAGTAACAGCCGTCGAAAGAAATGGAGACTAAACTATAACTGCATTGCCTCATCGCAGGAACTGTAACGATTTGTAATCGGCAGTCTCCTGTCTTTGCCAAAAGCCTTTGGTGTGATTTTTACCCCCGGCGGCGATTGCCTTCTTTTATATTCATTGCGGTCAACCATACGAATGACACTATGGACCACATCCTGCGGCAGGCCAGATTCGACAAGCTGCTGTGCGGATTTATCTTCTTCTACGTATCCTTTGAGGATTTTATCGAGTAAATCATAATCAGGCAGAGCATCGCTGTCTTTTTGGCCAGGCCTCAACTCGGCACTTGGAGCTCTGGTTATTACATCAGCAGGTATAATCTGCCGCCCCGCTATTTTGTTTATATGCTTGGCCAGCTTATAAACAAAAGTTTTCGGCACGTCTTTTATCACTGCGAAGCCGCCGGCTGTGTCACCATAAAGAGTGGTATAGCCGACTGCGGTTTCGCTTTTGTTGCCGCTTGTCAGTACCAAAGAGCCGGTGCTATTGCTCAGCGACATCAGGATACTGCCGCGGATTCTGGCCTGCAGGTTCTCATAAGCAACACCTTTGCTGTCCCAGCCTGGGGCCTGCCTTAATGCCTGGTCGAATTGTGCCAGTGTCGGCTCAATCGGAATGCTCAGAAATTCGATACCCAGATTTTTCGCAACTTTCCCGGCATCAGCTATTGTTTCGGGGCTGTTGAATTCCGATGGCATCGTAATGCCGACAACATTTTCGGCGCCTAAGGCGGCAACAGCAATTGCAGCGGTAAGGGAAGAATCTATACCTCCGCTAAGACCCAAAAGGACTTTCACAAAACCATTTTTTCGGACATAATCTCTTGTGCCGAGCACAAGTGCCTGATAAACCTCATCTATCAAATCGGTCGGCTGGGGTGACGGCGGAGTTATTGGTCCTATTCGCACACCCTTACCAGTGGCGGTGATATCCGCAATCAGTAAATCCTCGTCGAATGCCTTCGCACAAGCGGCGATTTTCCCGCTCGAATCGGCGAACATACTCCGGCCGTCAAAAACTATTTCATCCTGACCGCCGACAAGGTTGCAGTAGGAAACAGCGCAATTAAATTCTTTTGCGCACTGGCTGAGAATAGCCTGTCTTTGTTTGGTCTTGCCCATATAAAAGGGCGAAGCCGAGATGTTTAGGACCATTTGGATTTGCCCGGCGTCCTTGAGGAAATCGGCCAGCCAGTCTATATCCCACACATCTGCGCAAATGGTAATGGCGATATTAAGTCCTGCAATATTAATTACTAACGGCTCGGTGCCTGCCTGAAAGTACCTTCGCTCATCGAACACGCCGTAATTCGGCAGCAGCACCTTTCGATAAATTTTGCTTACTTTCCCGTTTCGCAGGATAGCGGCGGAATTGTAACAATCGTTTTTGTAACTCTCGGGGAAACCGTCAATTATGATTGCTTTAGGGCAGTCGGCTGCCAACTTTTCGACAGTCTCGCGACAGTCTTCTAAAAAATGCTTCTTATGCAGCAAATCTTCCGGCGGATAGCCGCAAACGGCCAGTTCCGGAAAGACCAGCAAGTCCACCTTAGAGCGGAGAGCATCGGTGTATATGCTGCGCATCTTTTCGGCGTTGCCGGACAGGTCGCCTACCACCGCGTTAAATTGTCCTAAAGCTATGCGCATAAAGCAACTTACAATTCTACCGTTCTCCTCCCAACTATCAATCAATTTTCATTCGGGGCGATTTTGAGTTGTGCGATGTTGCCGGAGGGTATTAGTAAAAATCAATCAAAAGTGCAGGTATCTGAACACCAAAAACGGCAAAATTAAAATTTTTTTACCCCTTTTGCAACAGTGACTTAGCCAAAACCTCACGCCCCAAACGGGCAAAATTTTCGCCTCAAACGCGCAGGTTCGCCCTATTATGAGGGGGAGGTATTATTTCTAAACGCCATGAAAAAACAAACCCAAACAAAGCCTATTTCACAAGGCTTGCTCAGGGCGTTTGTTCCCCGCCGGTTTAAGCAAAATACTTATATGCAATTACGCCGGAAGAGATTGTATAATGTATAAAAACTTATTCAATTTGGGAGATTGAATATTAATCCTATTTAGGGAAGGGGCAGTATTATGGTAAAGCAATTCGCAGCGGGCAGTTGTTATTCGTATATTGTGAGCTCGGACGGAAATTGTCTTATTATCGACCCGCATATAAGTTTAGTAGAGGAATATAAAAAGTATCTAACGAAAAATAAACTTACACTGAAATTCATAGTCGATACACATACGCATGCAGACCACTTTTCAGGTGCGGCGGTATTGAAAAAGGAATTGAAGGCCCCCGTCCTGATGCATACAAAAGCCATATCGAGCGTCGCGGACAGGCGGCTTAAAGATAATGACGAAATTAGGGTCGGTTCCAGCAGCGTTAAGGTCATATACACGCCGGGGCATACGGACGACGCAATCAGCCTGTACGGAGAAGGGAGATTGTTTTCGGCAGACGTGCTTTTAATCGGAAGCGTAGGCAGAACGGATTTTCAAAACGGCTCACCAGAATCTATGTTCGTTACACTGCTAAGGATAAAAACTTTACCAGCTGAAACTATATTGTGCCCGGGACACGATTATCATAATCTGCGGACATCGACTATCGGCAAAGAGAAGGGAAATAATCCGTTTCTGAAGGAAGATAATAAGGAGAACTTCGTGAAGAACATGCGTTCGAAAGTAATTCCCAAGCCGTTCAATATCGATAATATTATACGAGTGAACCAGAAAGGCGAAGCGTCTTCAATAGAGATGATATCGCCAGGCGAGGCGGCAAAGATTTTAAAAAGTGACCAGCAATCTAAGATCCTGGATGTGCGCTCGGCAATGGAGGTCAGTCAAACTCATATAGAAGATTCGATAAATATCCCGATAGATATTATTTCGGCGAAAATAGGCGAGCTGAGCCAATCCAAACAGAGCTATCTTGTTCTCTGTCACAGCGGCAACAGAGCGGCTATGGCAGCAGATATGTTGATGCAATCAGGGATACATAACGTCAAAGTAATAGAGGGCGGCCTCGCCAGCTGGGAAAAAGAAAAATTACCTGTGATTAAAGGGCAGGGCGGAATATCTTTGGAACGGCAGGTGCGGGTCATCGCAGGGGGCCTTGTGCTGACAGGGATAATATTGGCGTGGCTGGTGCACTGGGGATTTATATTTATCCCAGTATTTGTCGCCAGCGGTCTTGTTTTCGCCGGGCTTACCGATAATTGCCTGATGGGAATACTGCTGATGAAACTGCCTTATAATAAAAATCTCTACAAAAGCAAATTAGGAGGAGGGACCTGTTCAATAAGCTGAACTTGAGAAAATCCATGAAATTCGGGATTATGGCAATTCGAGGAAGATTTTGATATTATTCCGGCATTGAAAGGCCGGGTTGCGTAGCCAAGCGTTTAATATGGATAGGAAACCGAAGTTCCGCATCTTATGCGGATCAGTCTAATTGTTGTTGGGCACTTGATAAGATAAGCAAGATAAAGGGGTTTAATAAATGAAGAAGGCAATTTGTCCACTTTGCGGTAGCTATGAGAGCGAAAAATGCTTTTCAGAAAGAAATTATGATGTCTTGGCTTGTAAAACCTGTGAGTTGTTCTTCATCCATCCATATGGAACCGATGTTCATAAAAAAGTGTTGGCATATGACTATGATGATTTGAAAATTTTAGATCCAATGAGGCGTCATATCGCATCAAAAATCTATTATAAGGCCAAATTTCTTTCATATATCGTGAATGAATGTGCAGGTGCTAAATCAATATTGGATGTCGGTTGTGGTACCGGGGCTCTTTTAGAACTTTTGTACGAGATTAATCCTGATATTCAGCGAATTGGGGTTGAATTAAACGCCAAAAGAGCTGAATTTGCCGAAAGAGTAGCTAAATGTAAAATTTATCAAGTTCCAATAGAAAAATTATCATACGAAGGAAAATTTGATATTATCACCATGATCAACGTCTTGTCTCACATACCGTCAATCGACAATCTTTTCACTTCAATTCGTAATCTAATAGCCGTAGATGGGAAACTGATTTTGAAAGTTGGTGAAATGGCGGCTGATGTTAAAAAGGACGCAGCTTTCGATTGGGAGATTCCAGATCATTTGCACTTCTTAGGGATGAACACGATTCAGTTCATTTGTAATAAGTATGGTTTCAGAGTAGTTCATCATGAAAGGCAACCGCTTTCAGCAGAACTTTTTTCTCGTAGCAGGTGGATTGCTCCAGGACGAAGCTCTATTAGGAACATGGTTAAACGAGCAATCGCATTCACACCATTTGCTTTATCGATACTGCGAAAACTTTATGACATGAGGCACGGAAATAAAATATGGTCTTCTTTTGTGGTTATTTCGCCTGTAAACAAATAGCTTACGTAGCCTGATTTCGTGCCTAACAAAACGCTGCACCTGACCGTTTTTCCGCTGCGATCCAAAGCGGCAGGTGAGCCTGATTGTTCAACGGCAGAGGTGTCGATAGAGAACTATGAAAAGACTGCTATACGATGGCTGCAAGAACAGGTACGTAAAAAACGTGGTTTGTGTGGAGTTTGAATGAATGCGTTTGACGGAACCGGTAATGGCGGCGAGCCGCCGCTGAGGCATCAACGGCGGCGGAGATACAGCGGGACACACCCTAAAAACTTCGAGGAAAAATACAAAGAGCACAACATCTCGGCCTACCCGGAGATAAAAGAACATCTGCGAGCAAAGGGGAAGACGCCGGCAGGAAGTCATATTCCTGTCCTGACAGAGGAGGTCATAGCATGCCTGCAGCCAAAGAGCGGCGAGACAATAGTTGACTGCACCGTCGGCTACGGGGGACATGCATCGGAGTTTATCAAGCACATAGGCCAAAGCGGGAAATTGATTGCGTTAGATGTCGACAGCACAGAACTTGAGCGCACCCGAAGCAGACTAAGCGGAGAGGGCGTGCCTATGAGTTTCCATCGGAGCAATTTCGCAGGGATAGGCAAGGTTCTGAAAAAAGAGAACCTCGACGGCTGCGACATTATTTTTGCCGACCTTGGGGTTTCGAGTATGCAAATAGATAATCCCGAGCGAGGGATGAGCTACAAGAATGAAGGGCCGCTGGATATGCGTATGGACGACCGATTAAAGCAGACCGGAGCAGATTTGCTCAATAGTCTCAGCGAAAAGGAACTGTCCGAGGCCTTTTTGGAACTGGCGGATGAACCAGACCATCAGAAAATCGCCCACAGGATAGTTGCACAGCGAGCCGAGCAGGCGATTACGCAGACATCGCAGTTAGTTGATTTGATTTTTGACGCCAAGGGCATTGATAAGAAAACCTGGCGTCAAGAACGCCGCAGCTCAAAATCCAACTCGCTGCATCCTGCTGCGCTGGTCTTCCAGGCGCTGCGGATATTAGTCAATGATGAGCTGGGCTGCTTAAGGGAACTTTTAAGAGCAGCGCCATACTGCCTGCGTCCGGGCGGGCGAATCGGGATAATAAGTTTTCACAGCGGTGAAGACCGCCTTGTCAAACACTCGTTTCGTGACGGTGTCAGGGGCGGGGTATACCAGTCGGCTGCGGAGGATGCGATTGTGCCGCAATTCAAAGAAATTAACTCAAATCCCCGCAGCGCATCGGCCAAGCTTCGCTGGGCTGCCGTAAAATCCCTGTAGGAACAAAATCCTGCTGCTGAAGAGGTTACTTATTACCAGCTTCGAACTTATAGCTTAGCAGCTTGTAGATGAGCTTGGCAGCGAGGAAGTCAGGAGCTTTGTTCTCTTCGCCGGGGCATAACTCAACGACGTCAAAGCCGACGATATTTTTTTTGCCGGAAACCGCCTTCAATAAAGCCAGCACATCATACCAGAATAGTCCGCCCGGCTCAGGAGTGCCGGTGGAAGGCATTATGGAGGGGTCGAAAACATCGAGGTCGATTGTTATGTACACATTATCAGAGAGTTTGGAAACAACTTTCTTAATCCAGTCGGTGTTGTCGTATATATCCTTTGCGAAAAACACCTTTGACGTATCCATAGATTTTTTTTCAGAGTAATCCATACTCCTGATACCGACCTGAACAACCGGGCAAAGCTCTTTGGCGCGGGCCATAACACAGGCGTGGTTAAATTTTGAACCGTTGTATTCTTCTCTTAAATCGGAGTGAGCATCCAGCTGCAAAACAGTCAGATTCTCATATTTTTCCGCATGGGCCTTAATTGAGCCGACGCTGACTGAGTGCTCCCCGCCTATGACCACCGTGAACTTGTTTTTTTCGAGATAATACTTTGTGGTTTCCGTAACTACTTCAACCATCTCCTTTGTGGATATTTCTCCGCCTATAGCCTCTTCGGTGAATATACCTTTTTTGTAGACCTCCGAATCAGTCTCTATATCGTAAAGCTCCATATTAGCTGAGGCTTCAAGAATCGCTGCCGGCCCATTGTCGGCACCTTTAAGCCAGGTGCTTGTTCCGTCATAGGCGACGGGAATGATAACTATGCCGGAGCTATCGGGGTTGGAATATTCTTCAGGCAGGAACCCAAAGTTAATCGCTTCTTTCATGGCAAATCCTATCGACGTGTTTAATCAAACAGAAACATTGCTATTGCTACCGTGGTAGTCCAAAGACCTTCCATGCCTTTGGCGGTTTGTGTAATATTGGTGGTCTTAACAAAAAGTCCGCTGGACCTGTAGGCCTGTTCTTTTTCCGACCAGGCTTTGTCGGGGTCGAGCTCCATACCAAAAGTTGTCCCCAGCATTCCCGCGGCCAGGTCTTCAGCCATGTCTCCAGCCTGCTGGCTGTTCATTCCGTGGCCATGCACCTCGCTGAGGTATCCCCACTGGTCTTCATCCTTGGGCAGTGCGACTCCTATCGAAGAAGCTATTAATCGGCCGTGCTCATCCGTATCGGCCCTGGCCAGCACGCAGTAGGTTATTTGTCCCGGAATCAGCTTTTTCAATCCGTTCTCCAAGCTTATCATCTTGCACCTCGGCGGCAGAATCGATGATACCTGAACTAAATTCTGCTGCGCTACACCAGCCTGTCTTAAAGCAGCCTCAAAGGACTTCAGCTGGTATTTATGCTGTCCGACTCCTTTGGTCAGGAATATCTGGGTAGGGACAGGATTGTTCATCTGACACTCCTTCTATTTTAAATTCACTTTATAAAACCGGTTGATAAAAAAAACAATTTCCAAACTTTGCTCCTCTTACTGATACTAACTCCAAGCGTTAGAACCTGTCGGCCGGTTACATTATCCGCTATCGGCCTTGCTTCAACTAAAACAACGATAATAATTTCCGGACGAAAGTCAATTTTTTTTCCTTGACCATTTAGCCAGTTTTGACTAAATAGTCAAAACCCATGAAAACCGGGACGGAAAAACTCGGGAAAAGAAGGTCGCAGAAAGGAGCCAAAAGACCGGCAAAAAGCTGAAAAAGGCCGCTTTGGACGTTTTCAGCGAAAAAATCGTCGATGCCGCAATGGTCGGGAGAACATTCGGCCTCTAAGACGGATTTTCATAAGGAGCTTATGCACATTCCTTGAGCGATGACTTTTATCTGTGAAAGTTACGCTATAAAGTGCTGATACAACTTACTTGTGGATAGTGAGACTACTATGGAGAAAAAACGAAAAAGCAAAACCAACCTGACACCAGCCGAAATAGAAAAATTCCAAGCTCTGCTGCTGGCCAAACGAAGCGAAATACTTGACAATGTAACTCACATGGAAGATGAGACACTGCGGAAGCAAAGGAGCGACTTGTCAAATATGCCCATTCATCTAGCCGATGCAGGAACGGACACTTTCGAGCTGGAAAACACTTTAGGGCTTGTGGACAGTGAACGGAAACTCCTTCAGGAAATCGATGACGCACTGGAGCGTATTGAAAACAATACATACGGGATTTGTGAAGGCGGCACAGAGCCCATCCCAAAGGCCCGATTAAAAGCGATTCCATGGGCCCGACATTGCGTAAAGTGCGCTAATCTGTCGGAAAAAGGACTTCTCACCAGAGAAGAACCATCGAACAAATCGGATTACGGCCAAACCCGCGAGGAGCAAGATGACAATTTTGACGATATCGCCGACGAACAAAATAACAACTAAGAAAATAAGCAAAGGGTTTATTTTTCCAAGCGCTGCGCTTACGATAAAACCAAGCCAAATCAAATACTACCGTTTTTTTGACAAACCTCCGCAAGCAGGAGACCTTGTTTACGGAACAATCGACAGTATCGGACAACACTCATCCCTGGAAAACGCATCAGGGCGCATACATATGATTCATGACGGCACGAAAGCAATCTTTGTGTTTGGAAACAGATATGCCCCCGATTTCTACGAGGGTTTAGTGCCCAGCGAGATGACAGACGAAGTTAACCTTCTCGCACGCTCAGGAGTAGTCGGCATCGTTAAAACAAAAAATTCAATGATAAAAGACCCAACAAAAGTGAAAATTTCAGGGTACGTCTGTGATGAAAAAGGCGATGTTTTAAACACGCGGGATTTTCCCATTATAAAACCCAGAAATACGATAAAAAAAGAGCCGAGATCCCGAATGATTTTAGTGTGCGGGACATCGATGAACAGCGGTAAAAGCATGGCTGCGGCCGCCTGCTGCTGGGCATTGACAGCCATCGGCTACAATGTAAGAGCTTCCAAGGTTACCGGAACAGCCAGCCTTAAAGATATTCTCCTTATGAATGATGCCGGCGCCAATCGCTATGCCGATTTCACATATCTGGGGTATCCATCAACATATTTGCTGGCAAAGCAGGAGTTATTAGGCATTTTTAATCAACTTGACTTAAAGTATGCAAATAACCCCAAGAATTTTTGGGTCGTAGAGCTTGCCGATGGGGTCATTCAACGCGAAACCGCAATGCTCCTGGGCTCGCCGGAAGTAGTATCAAGGATTCACAGATTGATTTTCTGCGCCAGCGATGCCTTTGGTGCAATCGGGGGACTGCGAACCCTGAAGGAAAAATTCAACTTAATACCTGATGCTGTATCAGGAATATGTTCAAGCTCTCCTTTACATACCAGAGAGCTGTCCGAATTTACAAACATCCCGGTATTCAACAGTACCCCATACATAAGTCGATTAGCAGATATTTTAGTCAATACCTGTAAACCGTCTTCACAAGCTATCACAACAGCCCTAAGTCTTAAATGCAATAAAAAGAAAACAACGTAATTCATCGGCCATTAAGACGGAAAAATGGAATTTGGTCCACAACAAGTCGGTAAATGGCTAATTCTGATGGGAATTACTATTGTGCTGGTGGGCGGCCTTGTAATGATATTGGGCCGAGC
>Ga0315276_10007581_pt1 | contig 10057 bp, 3 predicted proteins | sample YL17G05_0_MG_FD_204542 | JGI IMG/M metagenome (GOLD analysis project Ga0315276, IMG submission 204542) | Sediment microbial communities from Yellowstone Lake, YNP, Wyoming, USA - YL17G05_0 | ecosystem: Environmental > Aquatic > Freshwater > Lake > Sediment | place: USA: Wyoming | collected... | reverse complement strand
CAGCAGGGCAGTTCGGATCAGCAGCGCCCGACCTTCCGTACCGGCGTGAACTTCGTGCGCCTGGACGTGTTCGCCCGCGCGGACGGCGTCCCCGTGAGCGACCTTCGCGCCGAGGATTTCCTCATCCAGGAAGACGGCGTCGCCCAGACCATCTCCACCTTCGAGCACATCGTCATCCGGGCCGGGACGCCGGCCGGCGAGCGCGTGGACCCGCGCAACGTGCGCGAGTCGAACCAGATGGCCGGCGACCCGCGGAATCGTCTGTTCGTGCTGTTTCTCGATACGTTCCACGTCACCGATCCGGCCGCGTGGCACAACGGCCGGTCACGCAACCCGGGGAGCACCGTCTCCCGCCTGCCGGCCGAAACGCGGATGGGCCCGCCGACGAACATCGACCGGGCGCTCAACAACTTCCTGAAGACGTCGATCGGCCCCGACGATCTCCTCGCGGCCATGACGCCGGAGATGGACCCGTCGGAGCTGACGTTTATTCGCAGGCCCGAGTCCATCGAGGCGTTTCTCGGCACGACCTGGGCCCGCCGCTTTTCGGCCGACACCCTCGACCCCGTTGAGGAGCGCTACTTCAACTGCTACCCGCCAGACGATCCCCAACATCGCTTCGACGGCATCGCCGTGGAGATGGTCGTCCGCAAGCGCGAGGCGCTCACGATGCAGTCGTTGCGCGGCCTCGCGCGACGGCTCGGCGAGCTGCGCGAGGAACGGAAGGGCGTGGTGATCGTCAGCGAAGGGTGGGCCCTGGTGCGGCCGAACCAGGATCTGGCGCGGCAACTCCCGGGCATCGCGCCGCCGCAGCCGCCTGGCATCCATACGGGCGCCGGCGGCAAGCTTGCGTCGGGCACGGACCCGCGCACGTTCGTGACGGCCGATTTGCAGCAGTGCGAAGCCGACCGCGTGCGCCTGGCGAACCTCGACGACAACCGCGACTTCCTCGACGTCCTCAACGAGGCCAACCGCGAGAACGTCAGCTTCTACCCGATCGACCCCCGCGGCCTCGCGGTGTTCGACCAGCCGATCGACTATCAGCCTGTCGCCGCGCCCCGGGGCACCGACGAGGCACAAGTGGGGCGCACCAGCGGCGTCGTCGAGGATTTCGAGCGGCTGCGCGGACGGCTCGAGACGCTGGAGACGGCGGCCAGCGCGACCGACGGCCTCGCGATGATCAAGAGCAATGACCTCGCGGCGTCGCTCGCGCGCGTCGTCGCCGATCTCTCGGACTACTACCTGATTGGCTACGCCTCGACCAACTCGAAGGCCGACGGGTCGTTCCGGCGAATCGACGTGCGCGTGAAGCGCCCGGGTGTCGAGTTGCGCGCGCGGCGAGGCTATCGCGCGGCCACCGCCGCCGAGGTCGCGGCGCGGGCGGCAGCTTCGGCCCCGCCGGATCCGGAGGTGATGACGCGCACTCGCGTGCTCGCCTCGCTCGATCGGACGCGCGCCGACCGTCCCGTGCGGATCACAGGCGGGCTGGCCTGGGCATCGGCGGCGGACGAGGCGGGCCGAGCCCGTCCAATATTCTGGGTCGTGGCCGAACTGGACGGCGCGGCGGCGCGGGCGCCGGAATGGAGCGGCGGCGGGCGAGCGGTCCTGACGGTGGCGACGCCCGACGGCCGGACGATCTTCGACGAGGAAGCGGCGGTCTCGCCGGCGTTGCCATCTTTCGTCCGCTACCTGGCCGACTCGTCCATCACGGCCGGCGAGTACGTCGTTCGGGTCAGGGTGCGTGGGGCCGAGCGCTCCACGGCGGACGTCATCGAACAGGTGCGAATCATCGTGCCGCCGCCGGGGCCGGCCGCCGAGGCACCGCCGGGCGACCCGGTAGTGCTTCGTAGCGGGCCGTTTACGGGCAAAGCGTTCCAGCCGACCGCCGACGTGCGGTTCCGGCGCGCCGAGCGCCTCAGGGTGGACGTGGCCGTGGCCGGATCGGCGCCGACCGTGTCGGCGCGGCTCCTCGATCGGAAAGGCCAGCCCCTGGCCCTGCCGGTCGCCACGGCGGTTCGGGACGAGACGTATCTCCGCATCGCGGCGGCCGAACTTGCGCTGGCACCACTGGCCCTCGGCGACTACCTGGTCGAGCTGTCGCTGCAGCGAGGCTCGCGCAGCGACAAGGTGGTCGTCGCCGTCCGCATCGTGCCGTAGACCCGACTCCCAGAAACCTCTCCCGTCTTCAGCCTGCTGCGAGAGATGACGGGCGGGACGCGGGTGGCTACAGCGACGTGGCAGGATTGAACGGCGGCGTCCTCGCCCTCGCCGAGTTGCGCGGGATCTTCCTGAAGGTGGGCATCGACTACGACTTCCAGCGCCAGGACACCTCGACGATCATCTCGTTCACCCTGCCGATCCGGCGCGGCGGGATCTTCGGCTACGGGACCCACCTGCGCGTCGACTGGCTGCCCGACCGCGGCAATTCGTGGGCCGTCGGTGTGCAGATCCCGCTCGAGCCGCACATGGGCAAGACGCGGCCGCGCGACACCGACGTCGCCATGCCGAGGGCGAAGAAGCCGCCCGTCCGGGCGGCCATGGACTCCGGGGTGGCGGAGGCGATGCGCGAGGTGCGCGCGTCGTCGCGCGCCGTCGCCGTCCTGAGCACGGCGTTCCGGCCGGACGACAAGTCCGACCGCCTGAAGTCCCTCGAGCGCTCGCGCCAGCAGATCCGCGAGTTCAAGACGCTCATCACCCAGACCAGCTCCCTCCGCCAGAAGGGCGCCAGCATGGAGAGCGAGACCCGCCTCCTCCACGACCAACTCGATCTCGCCTTCGGACTCGCCGCAGGCGTCGGCGAAGGACAGGCGCGCTGCGTCGGCGCGCCGATCGCGAACGCCGCGCGCGCGGTGGTGCTCGACGAGGTCCTCTACCCGTACAACCGCCTGTGCGGCCAGTACAAGAAGCCCGACGCGCGCCGCGGGTCCGTGCTCTACACCCTTGGTGCCCCCGGGCAGCTTGATCATGGTGCCCGACTCGGTCTGGACGCACGAGCTCTGGGCCGCGCACCTGGTCGGGGCCGCGCTGCGCGGCTGCCACGTCTACGTGATCGCACGGTGCTCTACATGACGGTCGCCTCCCAGAACAAGGACGCCCGCGGCATGATGACCGACGGCGAGGTGCTGCAGGTGACGGCGGGCCCGTGGGCGCCCTGGGTCGTCTCCGACATGTGGATGCTCGCCGGCTCGACCACGTGGCTCGAGAGCCAGGAAGACCTCGACCGCCTGCTGCCGCCCTACGGGGAGTGGCAGCGCCGGATCGGCCGCTGGCTCCGCAAGGTGCTCTGACGGGCATCTGATCGTCGGTGTCGCGGAAGGCCGACGCGCCTGGCTGGTTTCGGCGCTATAATCCGCCCCAGGAGCGACCATGTCCCTGGCTGCGCGCACGCGGCTGGGTCCCCCCCAGGTCCTCGGCCTGACTGGTGCCGGGGCATTGGTGAGGTCTGCGGGGCGCGGGAAACGCGCACGGACCGCACGATCGCGATCGAGGTTCTCCCGCCAGCATTCGCGTCGCGTCCCAGGCGACGCGCGCGCCTCGACCACGAAGCCCACAGGGTCTCCCTCCTCCATCGTCCGCACACCTCCACGCTCCATGACCCGGTTCAGCCGGGGGTCCTGGGGATCGCTGACTCGCCACATCGAGCGGTCGGTTCCGCCCGAGGAGAAGGAAGCCCGGTATGAGCCTGCGGATGATCGTCCTGCTGATCGTGCTCGCGACGGTCCTCAGCCCAGCGCTGGCCGCGGCCCAGGTCGCGACCGGCGAGATCTACGGCAAGGTCACTGACGCGAGCGGCGCCGTGCTGCCCGGCGTCGCCGTCACGCTGACGAGCCCGGTGCTGCTGCAGCCGCTGGCCGGCGTCACCAGCGAAACGGGGACCTACCGGTTCCCGCTCATCCCGATAGGTATCTACAGCGCCCGGTTCGAACTGGCCGGCTTCCGCACCGTCGTCAACGAGGGGATCCGGATCGAGATCGGCCTGAACGCGCAGATCAACGCCACTCTGACGATTGGCGGCGTCGAAGAGACGGTGCAAGTCAAGGCGGTCTCGCCGCTCGTGGATCTGAAGGACGCGGGCAAGACCAACCGGTTCACCCGGGAAGCGCTGCAGGCCATCCCGTCGGCACGTGACCCGTGGGCGATCATCGAGCAGTCGGCGGGTGTCGCCATGGACCGCCAGAACGTCGGCGGCAGCGCGTCGGGTACGCAGGGGACCTTTGCCGCGCGGGGCGCCACCTGGCGCGACTCGAAGTGGAACCTCGACGGTGTCGACATCACCGACATGGCCGCCACGGGGGGCTCGCCGATCTACTACGACTTCGATGCCTTCGAGGAGATCCAGGTCACGACGGCCGCTGCCGATGTGAGGATGCAATCATCCGGCCTCGCCATCAACCTGGTGACCAAGAGCGGCACCGACCAGCTTCGCGGAACCGGCCGCTACTACCTGACCGACGATGCGTTCCAGTCCAACAACGTCACCGACGAACTGCGCCTGCAGGGTGTGAACACCGGCAACCCGATTCAGAACATCAAGGACTACGGCATCGAGGCGGGTGGGCCGCTGGTGAAGGGACGGGCGTGGATCTGGGGCAGCTACGGCACGCAGCGGATCAACGTCGGCATCAACAACTTCTACAAGCCGGATGCGACCTGCCAGGCGATGAAGGCCGATCCCCTGAGCTACCCTCTCGAGGAGATCCGGACCTGCCTCATGACGGACACGACGATCCTGAAGAACTACAACCTCAAGTTCGCGCTGCACGCGTTCAAGAACAACCAGGTCTCGTTCTTCTTCAACGCTGCCGACAAGATTCGGAACACCCGTGAGGCCTCGGACCTCCGCTCAATCGAGGCGACGTACCGGCAGATGGGCGTCACGCGCGCGGATCTCGGGTCCGCCTGGTGGACGACCGGGATCCCCAAGACCTACAAGTGGGCCGACCGCCACGTCTTCAGCGACCGGTTCATGCTCGAAGGCCAGTACGCGCACGTCGGCGCCAACTTCGCCGTGACGTTCCACGACGAGTCGTTGCGCAGCGTGCAGCCGGCCCACGAGATCACGACCGGCGCCTGGTCTCGTTCTTCTTCTGAAGACGTGAACCTGCGGCCGACCGACAGCGTGGACCTCACCGGTAACTACTTCCTGCCGGGTGTGCTCGGCGGCGACCACGCGGTGAAGTTCGGCTTCAAGTACCGCAACGACATGGCGTACAGAGAGACGATGGTCGGCGGCGACGCGTACGCACGGTTCAGGAACGGCGCGCCGGCCGAAGCGGAACTGTATCGACGTTCCAGGGTCGAGTACGGGTTGCAGAACCGCTCGTTCTACGTCCAGGACACCTTCACGCGCGGCAGGGTCACCATCAATGCGGGATTCCGGCTCGATCACCAGGACGACTACACGAGCCCGTCGACGGTGCCAGCCAGCCCGTTCTACGGCCAATCCGCCTATGCGGGCGTCTACGGCGGGGTCACGTACACCGGGCAGCCGTTCACCCAACTCCCATCGATGACCTTCGGCGGCGTCGATCCCGACGTGGCTTTCACCGACGTCTCGCCGCGCGCGGGCGTGAGCGTCGACCTCACGGGCTCGGGGCACAGCGTGCTCAAGGTCCACTACGCCCGCTACGTGGGCCAGCTCGGAGCGGGGCCCGTACCGGGCGCCGGACCCATCGCGCTCGTGTACAACACCGTTGGCTCCACCTACGTCAGATATCCGTGGGTGGACCTTAGCGGCGACAGGTTCATCCAGGCCAGCGAGATCGTGCTCACGCCAATCCCGCTGAGCTGGACGAGCGGGTACGACTACACCAATCCCTCAAGGGTGACCACGTCCGGCAGCGTGGATCCGACGCTCTCGGCCGACCACAGCGACGAGATCATCGTGAGCTTCGACAGAGAACTCATGCCCGACTTTGCGGTGACCGCGAGCTACATCTGGCGGCGGTACGACAACTTCCGCTGGAACGACAGGACGAACTGGACCAGCGCCGACTACGTACCCGTGGCCTACCAGCCAACGGGGTGCCCGTCCGGCGCCCGTTGCGACGAGGTGACCTACTACAACCCGGTCAGGCCGGTTCCCGTCGCGTACGTCTTCACGAACCAGCCGGACTTCTGGCGTGGCTACCAGGGGCTCGAGTTGACCGCGCGCAAGCGGCTGACGAAGGGATGGATGATGAACGCCGGCTTCTCGTACAACGACGCGCGGGTGCACTACGACTCGGCCAAAGCGTACGAGGACCCGACCAACATCGAGAACCTCGACAACGCGCAGTACGCGCCCGAGTCGATCTCGACCGGCCTCGGCAACGTGTTCATGAACGCGACGTGGATCTTCCGCGTGTCCGGGAGCTACCGCACGCCGTTCTGGGGGATCAACCTCGCCGGGTTCTACAACTCGCGGAGCGGCTACCCGTTCATTGCGAACATTCAGACCCCGAGCCGGCCCAACGGCGGAGGCATCACCAACGTCTATCTCGACGAGTTGGGCGACAACCGGCTCGACACCTTCCAGACGCTGGACTTCCGCGTCGACAGGCGGTTCACGTTCGGACGGCTGAAGATCATCCCGGCGATGGATGTCTTCAACCTCCTGAACGGCAATACGCCGCTCTCGATCCGGCCCGTGCAGAACGCGGGCAACGCGAACCAGGTCAGCTCGATTCTGGGGCCGCGCGTCGTCCGCTTCGGCGCACGGGTCGAGTGGTAGGGAGGCGTTGACCGACTCGTTCACATAAACGTCAGGCGTCCTGGTGGACACAGAGCAGGAGCGGGCCATGAATCAGGAACTGGGGCAGCGAGCCGACGATCTCCCCCGCACCCGCGGGTCGCTGGTGGGCCGCCAGCACGGGCCGTATCGCTTCCTCTCCCTGCTGGGCGCCGGCGGGATGGGCGAGGTGTATCGCGCGCACGACGACAAGCTCGGCCGCGACGTCGCCATCAAGACACTGCCTCCCGAGTTCGCGCGCGATCCGGAGCGACTGGCGCGCTTCCGGCGCGAGGCGCGCGCGCTGGCGGCGCTGAACCATCCCAACATCGCGGCGATTCACGGACTGGAGGAGTCCGCAGACCTCGACTACCTGGTGCTCGAGCTGGTGGAGGGGGAGACGCTGCACGGGCCGCTGCCTCTGGCCACCGCGCTCGATTGGACCTGTCAGGTGGCGGAGGCGCTGCAAGCGGCACACGAGCACGGCATTGTCCACCGAGACCTGAAGCCGGCCAACGTCAAGGTCACGCCGCAAGGCAGGGTGAAGGTGCTGGATTTCGGCCTCGCAAAGGCGACCTGGGGAACCGAGGGGACACCGGATCGCTCGCAGGTGGCGACCGTGACCGGCGCCGAAACCATGCCGTGGCAGATCGTGGGCACGCCCGGGTACATGAGTCCGGAGCAGGCCCGAGGCGCGGAGGTCGACCAGCGAACGGACATCTGGGCGTTTGGGTGTCTCCTGTACGAGTTGCTCGCCGGAAAGAGCGCGTTCGAGAGCGAGACCGTGTCGGACGCTATTGCGGCCGTGCTGGAGCACGAACCGGACTGGCAGGCGCTCCCCGCTGGAACCCCAGCGAAGATCCGGGACCTGCTGCGGCGGTGTCTTGAAAAGGATGCGAGCCGCCGGCCGAACACGATGGCCGAGGCTCGCACGACTCTCGAGGACGTACAGCGTGGACAGCAAGGCTGGCGGTTCTCCTTTGCACAGGCCCGGCGGCCGCGATTCGCGGTTCCGATCGCCGCGATGCTCCTGCTGCTCGGGTTCCTGGGCGTTCGGCAATACCAGCACATCTCCCGTGTCCGCTGGGTGAGAGAGCAGGCCATTCCCGAGATATCCCGACTGTTGGATGCCGGCGAACCCACGGCTGCTTTCCGCCTCATCCGTCGCGCCGAGGCGATCATCCCCGACGATCCGACGCTGAAACGGGTTCATCACGACAACTCTTTCCCAACCTCGTTCCGCACCAATCCGCCCGGAGCAGAGGTGTGGGCCACGGGCTACAGCCCCGACGACAACGACTGGCTGCGTCTCGGCACGACGCCGTTCACCACCAGAGAACTGCTGTGGGGGTTCTATCGCTTCCGCGTTGTGAAACCCGGATTCCAGACCATCCTGGGTGCGGGCCAAGCCATCGGAGGAACGTCTCTGGGATTCGACCTGGACGCCGAGGGCGCCATCCCGCCCGAGATGGTGCGCGTTCCCGGCGGCGCGGTGGGTGGCGCCACGGTGGGTGCGTTCCTGATCGACCGCTACGAGATCACCAACCGGCAGTTCAAGGAGTTCATCGAGCGCGGAGGATATGAGAAGCGCGAGTACTGGAAGCAGGATTTCGTCCAAGGCGGCCGCACACTCCCCTGGGAAGAGGCCATGCAGGTGTTTCGCGATTCCACGGGCCGGCCGGGCCCCTCCACATGGGAGGTCGGCGACTACCCGCAAGGCCACGACGACTATCCGGTGAACGGCGTGAGCTGGTACGAAGCCGCGGCGTACGCGGAGTTTGCCGGAAAGCAGTTGCCGACCATCTACCACTGGGAGCAGGCCGCGAGTCCGGGGTTTTTCGCCGCGATCGTCGAGCTGAGCAATTTCAGCAGCGCCGGCCCGGCACGCGTCGGCTCTCACGAAGGTATTGCCGCCTTTGGCACGCTGGACATGGCCGGCAATGTGAGGGAGTGGTGTTGGAACGAGAACGGCGGCCAGCGTTATGTCCGCGGCGGCGCATGGAATGAGCAGATGTACTTGTTCGCCAGTCTGGATGCTCGCCTCCCGTGGGACCGCTCCGCGCAGAATGGGATCCGCTGTGTGAGCTATGACGCGCGCAAGGAATCCGGACTCCAGGCGCCGGTGACCACGTCCAGACGTGACTACAGCAGGGAGACCCCGGTATCGGACGAGGTATTCCGGTTGTATCGGAGCCTCTACGCCTACGATCCGACGCCCCTCGATGCGCGTATCGAGGGCATCGACGAGGAGAATTCGTACTGGAAACGCGAGAAGATCTCCTTTGCGGCTGCTTACGGAAACGAGCGCGTCCTCGGCTACCTGTACATCCCGAAGCATGCAACCCCACCCTATCAGACGATCCTCTATGCAGACCCCGGCATGTCCATGCGGCTTCCGTCGCCGCAACCAGCGCAGGAGAAGTTCTTTGGCTTCCTCGTCAAGAGCGGGCGGGCGTTCCTGCTGCCAGTGCTGAAGGGCCAGTATCAGCGCCAGTATGCTGCCCCGGCGGCCGGCCCGAACGAGAATCGCGACCGGCTGATTTTGGAATCGAAGGATTTCCGCCGCTCCATTGATTACCTGATGAGCCGTCCGGACGTGGATCGCGACCGGCTCGGCGTCTTCGGTTTCAGTCGTGGTGCGTCCCTGCTCCCCATCCTCGCAGTGGGTGAGCAGCGCCTGAAGGCGGCCGTGCTCCTCAATGTCGGGTTGGGTTACGTCAAGCGGTTGCCTGAAGCCGATGTCTTCAATTTCCTGCCTCGTTTCCGGGTTCCCACTCTCATGGGCGGCGGCCGATCCGATTTTTCTTATCCCGTCGAAACATCACAGCTTCCGATGTTCCGGCTGCTGGGCGCGCCGGAAACGGACAAGAAGCATGTCCTCCGGGATGGAGGCCACGGCGACGTCGGGCCCGGCTTGCGGGAGACCATCAAGGACGCCCTCGATTGGTTCGACCGGTATCTCGGTCCGGTGAAGTAGGGGGACAGGCGCGGTCGCCTTCGCGTGGGGCTCTACACGCGTCGCGCGGGTGTCGACGACGTCAAGGCGAAGCTCGCCGGCGTGAGACTGCAGCAGCATCTCGGCGGTGGCGGCCGTGCCCCCGAAGTTCCCGTCGATCTGAAAGGGCGGGTGCGCGTCGAACAGGTTCGGGTACGACCGCGCCGGCCCCCGCGAGAACCAGCGACAGGACCGAGGCCAACGAGACTGTTCGACGTGAGCGGTGATGTCGCACGGCGTCGCCATTCTACCGCGTCGCGAGTCGCCCACCAGAACGGGTTGCGCCTCCCGGAAGGCGACAAGGAGGTTCAGCGCGGCTTCTGCCAGGGAGTCGAGCCGCCACGCTGGACATG
>Ga0315276_10007576_pt1 | contig 10059 bp, 10 predicted proteins | sample YL17G05_0_MG_FD_204542 | JGI IMG/M metagenome (GOLD analysis project Ga0315276, IMG submission 204542) | Sediment microbial communities from Yellowstone Lake, YNP, Wyoming, USA - YL17G05_0 | ecosystem: Environmental > Aquatic > Freshwater > Lake > Sediment | place: USA: Wyoming | collected... | reverse complement strand
AGCGCGCGCAGGTTCGTGAAGCACTGCTCCTTGTCGATGTCGAGGCCAAGCTGCGTGAGCTTGATGGACGGCTCGCTTCGCATCCCTCGCGACTCGAGCTGCGTGAGGGCATCCAGATAGTGCTCACGCACGGCAGTCGCCTCGCCGGCGTCCGTGACGCTCTCACCCAGGCGCGTGAATACGGTGAGGATGTTCGACGGGGCGAGCTCGTCGGCGGCGCGCAGCATGTCGGCGAATTCCTCGCCCGGCATGAACCTCCGCGCGGCGCGCTTGACGAACCAGAGCTTCGGCCCGGTCTCCCGCATCCAGCGGTTCTCGGATACCGCCAGCAGCACGCTCCGCATCACGCTCATCGCCACACTCCTCGGGGTCGGGACACAGGCACCAGGGGTCGGGACGGATTACAGACAGCCCCAGGTTCTGATTGCATGATTGTAAGTGGAGTTGGTGCCGAGAAAGGAGGTTACAATTCTGAGCTTCAAATCGACGGTGTACGGTAATCCGTCCCGACCCCGAGGGGGTACGTCCCGACCCCGGGGTCAGAGCCAGCGGAGGATAGCGCGGGCGGCGGCGCCGAGGACGTCCAGGAGGGCATGGGCCAGCTCGGCCGTGTCGCCGCGCTGGATGGCCACCGTGACCGACACCGGATCGGCCACCAGGGCGCTGATCAGCGCGACGGCGAGCACAAGCGCCGCCGCGCTGACACACGCCAGGACCGAGACGCCGTGCCAGCGGTTGATCGTCATGGCTAGAACTCGCGCTGACGATAGGCCAGTACCGATAGCCGCGCCGACAGCAGGAGCAGCACGCCCGACAGCCCGAGAACGACGATCGCCGTTGTCGGGACACCGAACCTGGTCGCAGCATCGGTGACCGCCGAGACCACCACGCCTCGCGGCAGTCCCTCGGTCGCGACCCCGTGCTTGAACGTCTGGTGGATGAAGTCGCCGGCGAGGACGCCGCCGGCAATCGCGAGCGCGCCGATGATGTAACCCTTGCCGTGGCCCCAGCGGAAGTAGCACGGCAGGTAGAGCGCCACGAAGGCGGCAAACAGCAGCACCCATGCCAGCGCAACGTCCGCCGCCACCATGCGCGGCCAGGCCAGGCCCACCGTGTCGAACGCCATCCCCCGCAGCATCCCGGCGGTGCCGGCGATGGTCAGTGTCAGCGCGCCGCCGAGGAGGGCCGAGACGTAGCGGGAGTAGACCACCAGTTTGCGCGACACCGGCAAGCTGTGCACGAAGCGATCGACGCCGTGCCGCCAGTCCATCTGCGACAAGCCGAGCATCAGCGTCGCCGCGAACACCAGGCTCACCCAGAAGAACACCGGGGCACGCACCGCGCCCGCCGAGCCGAGCACGAACATCACCACGAGCACCACCAGGAACGGAAGCCCCACGCGCAGGTCCTTGTAGATCAGGCTCAGCATGATCGCCCCATCAGGAACATGATGTCTTCGAGCGACGCCCGTTCGACGACCAGCGGCGCGCCGCCCAACCGCCGCCGGATGCCTTCGGCGTCGCGGGTCAGGCCCGTGAACGCGTGCGCCCCGGCCTCCCAGCCGGCAAACCACGCCCGGCGCTCGTCCTTCAGCAAATCCGGCGCGCCCTTCACCACCGCCCAGGTCTCCGCGATCTCGTCGCGGGTCGTCGAAAAGACGATGCGCCCGTCGCGGATGAAGGTGATGTAGTCGGCGAGCCTTTCCAGGTCGCTCGTGATGTGCGTCGACAGGAGCACGGAGGCCTCGCCGCCCGACACGTAGGCCGCCAGCCGGTCGAGCAGGCGCTGCCGGAAGATCGGGTCGAGTCCCGCCGTCGGCTCGTCGAGCACGAGCAGTTCGGCGTGGTGCGCCATGGCGAGCGCCAGCGCCGCCTTCGCGCGCATGCCCCGCGAAAGCGACGCCACGCGCCGGCGTCTCGGCACCTCGAATTCGCGCATCAGCGTGTCGTAAAGCGGCTGGTCCCACGTCGGGTAGAACCGCGAGACGATGCCCGCGACGCCGTCGACCGTCAGGTGGGCCCACAGCTGTGGCACCTCGTGCACGAAGCCGACACGCCGCTTGACCGCCACCTCGTCGCGCCACGGGTCGAGGCCGCACACGCGGACCTCGCCGGCATCCGGCCGCACCAACCCCAGCAGCAGGCAGACGATGGTGGTCTTGCCGGCGCCATTTGGCCCGATCATCCCGCCGATGTAGCCGCGCGGGAGATTGAAAGACACGTCGGCCAGCGAGAAGCCCGGGTAGTGCTTCGACACGCCGCGCAGTTCGAGAACGGAATCCACGCGTCCCCCTAGAGATCCTGGCGCTCGGCGAGAAATACCGAGACGTAAAACGACATCCAGATTGCGATGGCGACGATCGCCACGGTTTCGAGAATCGGACCTGGCTGGCCCAGTGCCGCGTGCCAGCCGACGAAGCCTCGTTCGGCCGCGCGGAAGAGCCCCTTCAACACATCCTTCATCCCGAGCGCACCGGGAAGCACGAGCAGCGCGATCCCGGCCACTTGCAGCACCGCGAAGAACCCGATCACACCCAGCACGCCGAACCGGATGGCCACCGGCATCAGCAGCGCCACCGACACGCCGGCAACCGCGGCGCCCAGGAGCAGGGTCTTCGGCTCGAACGCCTGCGCCGCGCTCTGCACCGACCACGGCAGGACCGCGGCCATCCCCGCGACAAGCACCAGCGCGGCGGCGCCCATCACGAAGGCGAGCAGGTACCGCGCCTGCACGAGGGTGCGCCGCATGACCGGCAGGCTCGCCAGGACGGCCGTCGCATGGAACTTGTCCTCGCGGGCGCAGATGCTCACGGTCATGAGCGCGCCAATCAGGGCGCCGGACACGGCGGTCATCGCGCCCATGCGCTCTTGCCCCAGAGCGTACGCCGCCCAGGCGAACCAGGGAATGAGCCCCCAGAACTGCTTGCCGTTGAGCAGCAGGTCCTTGCGAATCGCATTACGTAGCATGGGCCGCCTCCCCTTCCATCAGGACCATCACCTCGTCGAGGCGAGGCCGCTCGATGACGGCCGACGGGCCGAGCGCCCGCCGGGCCGACGCCGCGTCGGAAACCAGCGCCTCGGCTCCCGTGCTCCGGTGCCGCGTGCCCCTGACCGTCTCGGGATCGAGGCGCGCCAGGACGGCGGCATCGCCCTTCACGATTGCCCACGCGTCGAAGAGGTCGTGACGCGGCATCGAGAACGCGATCCGGCCGTTGCGCACAAACGTGATGAAGTCGGCCACGCGCTCGAGGTCGCTGGTGATGTGCGTCGAGAACAGGATCGACTTACCCTCGTCCTGGAGAATCGCCGACAAGCGTTGCAGCAGCTCGCGGCGGAACACCGGATCGAGGCCCGCGGTCGGCTCGTCCATGATGAGCAGGTCGGCTTCGTGCGACAGCGCCATCGCGAGCGCGAACTTCGTCTTCATCCCCGCCGACAGCGTCTTGAACTTCCGGTCGAGCGGCAGGCCGAACTCGCCCGCGAGCCTGTCGAAGGTCGCGTCGCTCCATCGGGGATAGAACGCGCCCAGCGCCCGGCGGTGCAACGCCAGGGTCTGGTCGTCCCAGAACCCGGGCACGTCGTAGACGAACCCGATCCGCGACCGGACCGCGACCTGGTCTCGACGGTTGTCGAGGCCGAACACGCGGATCTCGCCCGCTTCGCGCCTGGCCAGATTCATGATGAGCTTGATGATGGTGGTCTTGCCCGATCCGTTCGGGCCGATCAGGCCGCCGATGTAGCCGCGCGGGAGGTTGAACGACACCTCGTCGAGGCAGAACCCGCGATAGCGTTTGCAGACGCCGTGCAGTTCGAGCGCATAGTCGGCGCTCATGATCCCTCCTCGCAGAGCAGCCGGAGCATCTCGCTGAGCTGCGCGTATCCCATCCCCATCACGCGTGCCTCATCCACGGCGGCGGCCATCTTCTCCTCCACCATCTTCATGCGCTTCTCGCGAAGGAACTCGGCGTTCTGGGCGGCGACAAACGTGCCCTTCCCGGCCACCGTGTCGATGAACCCTTCGGCCTCGAGCTCGTCGTAGGCCCGCTTGGTCGTGATGACGCTGATCTGCAGGTCCAGGGCGAGCTTCCGGATGGACGGCAGCGGCTCCCCCTCGCGGAGGTCGCCGGCGATGATCTGCGCCCTGACCTGGCGCACGATCTGGTCGTAAATCGGGTCCGGTGAGGAGTTGGCAATCAGGATTCGCATGTGCATTCCATATCTACTGTTCATATACGATATGCACAGTCATAAGTTCTGTCAAGCTGTTTTCTTGGGAATTCGAAGGAATTGGTCACCGATGGGGATGGTGACCCTGAGCAACCAAGGAATTGGGGTGGGATTTTGAGGTGGCCGGGGACGGAGCAGACCGCCCGGGGAAGGGGCGGGTTTTCTTGAACGTCGGGGGACGGGGCGGGTTTTCGGATGTTGGGGCCTGGGTAGAGAAAACCCGCCCCGTCCCCCGACATTAGAGACCCGCCCTGTCCCCCGTTTGGCTACTGCAGCGTGAAGTTCACCGTCACCGTCATGATCACCGGCACGGCCTGGCCGTTCACGATCGTCGGCGTGAAGTACCACTTCATCACCGCGCTGTATGCAGCGTCGTCCAGCATCGGGACCGACCGCAGAACCCGCGCCCCGGCGACGTGGCCGTCGGGCGCAATCACCGCTTCGAGAATCACGATGCCCTGGACGCCTGCGGCTTGGGCGTCTGCCGGGTAGATCGGCCTGGCGTCCGCAATCTTCGCCGGCGGCCGGATGTCGCCGCCGACGCGAATGGCATTCGGATCGATCGACTTTGCCCAGGAGTTGTCGGCGGCGGAACTCACGCCCCCTGGCACGCCGCCCGCCACGCCACCGACAACCCCGCCGGCGACGCCGCCCTGGACACCCCCGGGAACTCCGGCTGACTTGGCCGGAGCTGGAGGAGGCGGGGGCGGAGGTGGCGGCGCAGCCACGTAGGCGACCGTGCCGTCCCCAAGCGTGAAGTTGACTGTCACGGTCATCACAACCGGCACGTACTCGCCGTTCAGAATCGTCGGCGTGAACTCCCACTGCTTCACCGCGTCGAGCGCCCCCTGGTCGAGCAGCGGGATCGAGCGAAGCACTCGCGAGTTCTGCACCTTGCCATCCTGGCCAATGACGGCTTCGACGATGACCACACCCTGCACCCGGGCGCTGGTCGCCAATTCGGGATACACGGGCTTCACGTCTTTGAGTTTCTTCGGCGGCGCGATGTTGCCGCCGACGCGCACGGCGTTGGGCGGCACGGCGTCCCAGACCTCCCGCGCCTGCTTGATCTTGATGGCCTGATCGCGGAGGGCGTCCGCCTGGGCAATCAGCGCCTGCTGCCTGCTCGGGTCGCTCTCGTTCGTGGCCTTGAGACGCAGCAGCAGGTTCTTGTAGGTAAGCGCCTCCATGTAATCGGCCTTCAGGCGAATCGCATCGTCCGCGTACTCGAGCCCTCGCGCAACCAACTCGCCCTTGTCTGCCGCAGACAGAGCCTGGTCCCTGTAGGCCTTGTCCCAGTAGTAAGTCGCCAGGGTGTACGGAGCCTCGGGGTTGCCCGCGTCAATTGCAAAGCGCTGCTCCAGGGCGCCGATGGTCTTCTGGAAATCGCCGCGCCGGTTGTAATAGCCGGCCAACTGCAGCAGTACCTTGACGTCGGTCGGCTGTGACGCCTTCGCGTCGAGCAGCGCCCGTTCGGCCTTGGCGAGGTCGCTCTTGTCCTCGAAGAACTTTGCGAGGACGAAGTACCACGTCACATCGGCCTGATTTGCTGCAATGTGCTGTCGGATAGCAGCCTCATCCAGCACAGGCGAAGCGGGAGGGGCGCCGGGTGCCTGTGCCCGTGCGCCGGCTGGCACGGTGGGCTTGGCCTGCTGGCCGGCGGCCTGATCGACGGTGGCCTTCGGCGGGGCAGGAGGCGGCGGTGGAGGCGCCGCCGGCGCGTGAGCCACGGGCGCCGGAGAAGGCGGCAGGACGGCCGCCACCGGCTCGGCGACCACCGTCAGTGGGAACGCCTGGACGACATACGTGCCGCCGGCGAGCAGCACGGCGAGCGCGACGGCGAACGAAGCGACGAGACGTAAGCGCGACATGGACGCCTCCCGGACGAGCAACGCCACCCGCTGCGCGAGGTGGCCGTGTTTCAGGAATGCGGAGGCCGGCTGCAGCATCGGCGTGGGCCCGGCGGCCGCGAGTTTGAGGAGCGCTTCGAGGTACGGCTTGCGCGCGCCGGCGAGGCGGACCACCGCGTGGTCGACGACCTGCTCGACGCTCAGGTGGATCTGATCGACGAGCCACCACAGCGCCGGATGGAACCAGAAGACGGACAGAATGAGTTCGTCCCCGAGCGTGCGCACCCAGTCGCGGCGCGCGACGTGCAGCAACTCGTGCACCGCCACGGCGGTCTGTTGCGGCGCCTCGAATGACAGGAACGACGGTGGCACCAGGACGACGGGCCGGCGCAGGCCGAACGTGACCGGGCGGACGACGCGCGAGGACACGTGGAAGTCGGCATCGACACCGGTGAGCAGCGCGGCATCGTCAATGGCCGCGGGCCGCGGAGCGAGCGGCACAGACGACCGCCTGAGCCGGGCCAGTGACAGCAGCCCGATGCCGAGCCAAGCCAGCCGCATCGCCACGCCCGCCACGTAGATGCCGAGCACGGTGGTTTCAACGGGCCAGCGCCGGATCGACGCGAGCACTGACGGCCCAGGCGTGGAGGCGGCCGGCACGCCGCCGCCGGGCGAGCCTGCGAGCAGCGCTTGGTCCTCGATCGACACGGACGCGGCGTTCACCGGCGCCGAGCCCGGCGCCGGCACGGGCACCCACGGCTGCAGCAGCGGCAGCGCGAGACACGCCACCAGCAGCGCGCGCAGGTAGAACAGCCGCGCCCGGGGCGACGTCACCCTCAGCAGGAGCGGCAGCAGGACGCCCGCGAGGCCAATCGCCGTGACTTGCACGGCCCACGACACGACGTTCGCCAGGGAGAGCTCTGGCATCTCACGCCTCCTCGATCTGCCGGGCCAAATCCTCGAGTTCCTGCTTGCTTAGACGCCGATCTTTGACCAGATGCACCAGCAGCGGGTGCGCGGCCCCGTCGAACAGCCGATCCACGAACTCGCGGACCATCGACCGGACGACGGCAGCCTCCGGGCGGGTCGGGCGGTAGACGTAGGCCCGGTCGTTCTGGCGCTTCTTGAGGTGCCCCTTCCCTTCCAGCACCTTCATCATGGTCATGACGGTGGTGTAGGCGATCTTGCGGCGCTCGAGGAGATCCTCGTAGACGTCGCGGACGGTGGCCTCGCCTTTCTGCCAGACCACCTTCATGATTTCGAGTTCCTGCGGGGTGAGCGTGGAGGATTTGGACTTCATGACTACTAACAACTTAGTAGGTAGTAGGCAGTTTGTCAATGGGCGGACGAGAAATAAACCGGCGTCCCCGTCCCGCCGCGGTTCCTGTTCCTTTGGACACCAGAATTCGCGCTGCGGACGCCTGAAATCTGACGGCGGTAGTAAGATACCCCCCGCCCCCGTCCCGGCATCCCGCCGGCCTGCCGCCGGCCTCGGCTTCCATGAGGTGGTTTCGATGAGCACCCGCCCGCGCCTGTTCCGCGCCCTGTTTGCCCTCGCCCTCGTCTCCATCCTGGCCGCTCCGGCCCTGGCGCAGCCGCCGCAAGCGCCCCAGGCCCAGACGCCCGAGGACAGACTGCTCGCCGCCATGCACGCCGTCTCGAGCAACACGATCCTCGACTGGGTGAAGGAGATGGTGTCCGAGAAATACGAGGGCCGGCTGACGGGTACGGCGTCCTACGACGCGTCCGCCGCGTGGACCGCGGACCTCTTCAAGTCGTGGGGCGTGAAGCCGGCCGGCGACAAGGACACCTACTACCAGAAGTTCCCGAACCCGTACACGCTGGTGAGGCCAGGCGCCGAGCTGAAGCTGCACCTGAGCGTGCCCGGCGGCGGCACGGTGCTGAAGTCGTACGCCTTCGAAGACGAGTACTATCCCGGCTCGACGTCGGACTCGGTCTCGGCCACCGCCGAGGTGATCTACGTCGGCTTTGGCATCACGGCGCCGGAGCTGGGCTACGACGACTACAAGGGCGTCGACGTCAAGGGCAAGTTCGTCGCGTTCGAGCCCGAGGCGCCCATGGGGCCGGATCCGGACGCGGAACTCTTCAAGAAGTGGCGGTCCTATTCGTTCCACGACTACAAGATGAAGAACGCCGCCGAGCACGGCGCCATCGGCGTGGTCTACGACTACTTCATCGTCAATCCGAACTGCGCGTTCATCAAGGGATTCCAGTGGGCCGCCGTGAGCCGGGTCGTCATGGATGACCTCTTCGCGGGCACAGGCAAGAAGCACACCGACGTCGTGGCCGGGATTCGCAAGACGCTGCAGCCAGCCTCGCTGCCCTTGGGCAAGACGATGACGATGAAGAACGTGACGGAGCACCATCCGGAGGGCGTGGGATCCAACGTGATGGCGTGGATGGAAGGGTCGGATCCGGTGCTGAAGCAGGAGGTGGTGATTATCGGCGGCCACCTCGACCACCTGGGCCTGAATCCCGTGCTGATGCCCGGCGCCCACGACAACGCATCGGCCGTCGCCGTGGCGCTTGCGGTGGCCGAGGCGATGACGAAGGGGAAGGTGCCGATGAAACGGTCGGTGCTGTTCATCCTGTTCGGCGCCGAGGAGCAGGGCGTGAAGGGATCCGAGTACTACGTCGCGCACCCGTTCATCCCCAACGCGAAGGTGAAGGCGTTCATCAACCTCGAGAGCGTGGGCCGCGGCGAGCGCATCAGCGTCGGGTCTGGAAAGAACTACCCGGAGATCTACGAGGTGATGGAACGGCTGAACGCGAAGTTCGTCCATCGCCCGATAAGCGCGAGCGCAAATGCGAACCTGGCGCGGCCGCGGCAGGATGCGGCGCACTTCCTGTGGGCGAACATCCCGACGGTGTCGGTCGGCGTGTCGGGCGCGGCGCCGCTGCCCTACGCGAGTTATCACACGACGAAGGATCGCTGGGAGATCCTGACGCCGGAGATCATGGAAGACCTCGCGCGGGTGGTGTTCCTGTCGACGGTGGAACTCGCGAACAAATAGGGAACCGGTTTCAAGACCTGCGTGGGGCGGGTTATCTCGAAGCCGCGAGCACGGGTCTTGAAACCGGCAGTCACGAAGAGAGAAGCGTCATGGCACAACCACGGGTGGTGACAGCGGGCGTTGTTTCAATCGCGTGCCTGCTCGCGGCGTGGACGATCGCGCCGGGCGCAGGCGCGCAGGCGCCGGTCCAGGCACCGGCACCGGCCCAGGCGCCGGCTGCGCTGCAGGACACGGGCAGCTATCTCTATCGCTTCGTGATCATCCAGGCCGCGCCGGGACGCCTGCTCGACCTGATCGATCTCTACAAGAACCGGCTACCGGTCATCCAGGCGGGCGGCGACGAGCTGCCGTTCATCGCCCGCCACTCGCAGGGCGACTTCTGGGATCTGTGCATCATCTATCCGAGCGCGAGCTTCACCGACTACTACAGCCAGGGGCGCGTCGCGAAGCGTGACGCGGCGGCCAGGGCGTCCGGCGTCCCGAACGCCGAGTTCGCGCAGACGTTCTACTCGATGGTGGCGTGGCACGAGGACCTGTACGCCGAGGGCCCGCCGCTGGCCGTGTTCCGCGACCACGTGCGCGGGGGAGGGCTGGCGCACTTCGAGATGCTGCAGGCGCTGCCAGGCAAGCGGGACGAACTGATCAGGGAGCGCCAGGCCGAGAACGTCTACAACCACGAGCGCGGGCGGCCGCACACGCTGATCTTCGTCCACGATCAGGGCGCCGCCTGGGACGTCGTGACGCTGGACGTCTTCCGCGACTGGCGCCACTTCGCCGAGCAGGAGACAATCCCAGCCGACGTCTCGGCCGCCGCCGCGAAAAAAGCCGGTTTCGCCGCCCCCGACGCCATCGGCCCCTACATGCGGACCCTGATTTCCACTCACCGCGATACCCTGGGCCCCATCGTCTCCAAGTAACCCCCCTTGGGGTCAGGTCTGAAGTGAGGTG
>Ga0315276_10007574_pt1 | contig 10061 bp, 7 predicted proteins | sample YL17G05_0_MG_FD_204542 | JGI IMG/M metagenome (GOLD analysis project Ga0315276, IMG submission 204542) | Sediment microbial communities from Yellowstone Lake, YNP, Wyoming, USA - YL17G05_0 | ecosystem: Environmental > Aquatic > Freshwater > Lake > Sediment | place: USA: Wyoming | collected... | reverse complement strand
GGTCGAGATCGCCGCCGGCGGCTATTACTTCGACCCGAACACCATCGTCGTCAAGGTCAACGTCCCGGTGGAACTCGTGGTCAAGAGGACTCCGGGCGGCTTCGGCCACAACATCGTGCTCCATGAACCGGAAGCCGGGATCGACTTCCAGGAGGCGCTGGGCACCGACCCGAAGTCGATCACGTTCACGCCGACCAAAGTGGGCAGGTACATGTTCATCTGTTCGCACAAGGTCCCCTTCTCCAAGAGCCACCAGCAGAGGGGAATGTACGGCTACCTGGAGGTCGTGGAATAGGCTTGAGCTTGTGGCCCGGGCGGTCACGGCGGCCCTCGACCGTCCGGGGCGCGGCCGGGTCCCCGGCTGTTCTTTTTGTCCCTGATTTGCTACAATCCGGGTCATGATGCCCAGCAGCCGCCGTTTCCTGATCGCCGCCCTGGCTTGCCTGCCGGCGCTGGCCTGGGCGGCAACCCCCGGCGCGGCCGCGGCCAAGCCGGCCCCTTCTTCCTTTTTTGTCCTGGACAACGGGCTGCAGGTGCTGCTGCAGGAAAAGCACGACCTGCCGCTGACAGGCATGACCCTGGCCATCGATCTCGGCACCAAGGACGAGAGCGAGGCGACCAGCGGCTACGCCCACCTGCTGGAGCACATGCTCCTTTTCGGCGCCGGCGCCGGGGTGGACAGCGAAGCCCGGCTGGCCGAGTTGCGCCGCCACGGCGTGGCGCACAACGCCCACACCGACCACGACTTGATGACCTTCGAGGTCTCCTGCCCGGCGGAGGAAAGCGCCTGGGCGCTGGAGCAGATGCGCCAGGCCGTTTTTTCGGGCCGCCTCGATCCGCTGCAGCTGGAGAGCGAAAAGCGCGTCATCGGCGAGGAGATCCTGCAGCTGCGCGACGACCCGGCCTACCTGGGGCGCCTGCTGGTCATGGAGCGGCTTTTTGCCGGGCACCCCTATGGACGGCCGGTCTTCGGCGACGGCAGCGCCATCCGGGCGGCCACGGTCGAGCAGCTGCAGGCCTTCTGCGCCCCCCGGCTGGTAGTGAACCGCTGCGCCCTGTCGCTCATCGGCGATTTCACCCTGGCCGCGATGGAGGCCGAGGTGCGCCGGAACTGGGGGGCCATGCCCGCGGGATCGGCCCCGGCGGCGGACATCCCCGTGGTCGGCCGCCTGGAAAAGAACAGCGAGCAGCAGATCGCGCTGGATGTCCAGGAATGCCATCTCTTCTTCGGCTGGCGGGCCCCCGAGTTCAACCATGAACAGCGCCTGCCGTTCAGCCTGCTGACCCATATCCTGGGCAGCGGCCTCAACCCCTTGCTGGGCGTGGTCCTGCGCGGCGGCCGCCTGCAGGTGGACCGGGTCGACATGAGCTACCTGCCCATGCGCAGCGGCGGCATGGCCCTGCTGCATGTGATCCTGAAGCCGCAGGACATCCGCGGCGCCAGGAACGAGGTGGCTGCCTTCCTGAGCCGGGTCGGCTCCTTCAATTTCAGCAAGGAGGACGTCCTGCCCGGGGAGCGCATGTACGTGCTGGACTACCTGGAGAGCGCCAGGAACCACATGGAATACGGCGATGCCAATTTCCGGGAAGGATCGCTCAACCTGAGCATGGCCTGCTCCCGCTTCCTGCTGCTCAACCGCGCCCCCATCAAGGGCTCCTACCTGGAAAGCGTGGACAAGGTGAGCTCGAACGACCTGCGCCGCGCGGCCGGGAAATTCCTCAGCGGCAAGAAATGGGCGGTCCTGGTCATCATGCCGCTCGCCGGGGAAGGGCAATGAAGACGGCCGCCGCGATCCGCCTTGTTTTGCTGCTGGCGTTCCTGCCGGCGGCGGTCAATGGCGGCGACGAGGCTTCCTGGCAACTGGGCCGCGAACCCCGGGCGTTCACCCTGGAAAACGGCCTGAGCGTGATCCTGCAGCAGGACGGGGCCGCGCCCATCACCGTGGCGCAGCTGCTGGTCCGCGGCGGCGACCGCGACGACCCGCCCGGGCTCAGCGGCCTGTCCTATCTCGCCGCCCGGCTGAGCCTGGAGATCACGGAAGAGTCCAAGCTGCAGAAGCTGATGGACCTGGGTTCGTCGTTCTTCCTGTCCGCCGGCGGCGATTATTCCCTGGTCACCATCCGTTCCCTGAGCCGGAACTTCGCCGCCACCCTGGCCGTCCTGGCCGCCATGATCTCCGAGCCGCTCGTTTCCGACCTGCGCGTCGACGGCGTCAAGGACCTGATGCGCCACCTGCAGAAAATGGAGGCCGACGACCCGGACCTGCTCATGCGCAAGACCCTGGCCGGCGCCTTTTATGATGCCCCTGCTTACGGGGCGGCGCGCTTCGGCGACGAGGCCTCCCTGGCCCGCATCGGCAGGAAGGATATCCAGTCGTTCCTGCGCAGCCATTTCGTGGCCGGTAACATGACACTGGTGGTCATCAGCGACCTGGATGAAGCCGAGATCCGGCCGCTGCTCGCCAGCCGGCTGGGAGGCATCACCGCCGGGGGAAAGCCGCCGCCGCGGCCGGTGCCCCTGCGCCGCCCCCCCCAGAGCGCACTGGCCGTCGAACGGCAAACGTCGCAGGTCCTCGTTGCCCTGGCGGTGCAGCTGCCGGAACTGAACGCCGGGAACTTCGTCCTGGCCTCCCTGCTGGAATCATGGCTGGGCAAGGGCGTCGGCAGCCGGCTGTGGCGCCTGCGCAGCCGCGGCAGCCTGGCGTACGGCGTGAACGCCGACGTGCAGCCCAACCGGGAAGCCATGCTGCTGAGCGTTTCGCTCAAGACCGACGCTCGGCGCAGCGCCGAGGCGCAGGCGGAGCTGGAACGGCTCATGAAAGAGGTCAGCTCCGGCGGCATCGCCGCCGCCGAACTGGACGCGGCCAAAGCCTATGCCCGGGCCGATTTCTGGCGCGAGAACGAGACCCGCGAACGGCGCGCCGCCACCCTGGCCTTCCTGGAGGGGGCCGGGCTCTCCTATCGGCTGGGCGGAAGCTTCACGCGGAGCCTGGATGAGATCGGCCTCGAGGAATTCAACGATTTCCTGCGCACCTGGCTGGCCCCGCCGCGCTGGTTCATGCTGCGCATAGGGCCGGGTCAATAGCGGGCTCAGAGAAGAGAAGGGAAGAGAGAGGGAAGAAAAAGGGAAGAGGATCCGGCGGCCCGCGGCTTGCAATTTACGGTGGAAAATAGTATAAATAAGGATGGCCATAACGTTTTTTTCCCATGGCGCCTGCCAGGAAGTCACGGGCTCCAAGCATTTCCTCGATATCGACGGCCGGCTGCTGCAGATCGATTGCGGTATGTTCCAGGGCCGGCGCGCCGAAGCCTACGAGAAGAACCGGCAGTTGCCGTTCGACCCCAAAACGGTGGCCGCCATCATCCTGACCCACGCCCATTTCGACCACTCGGGCGCCCTGCCCATCGTGCTGAAGAAGGGGTTCAGCGGCGATATCCACGCGACCTCGGCCACCCGCGACGTCGCCCAGATCATCCTGCTGGACAGCGCCAATATCCAGCAGAAGGATTTTGAGATCCTCCAGGAAAAGGCGGCCAGCCACCCCGAGCGGGAACTGACCCCTTACCCGCCCCTGTACACCCCGGAGGAGGCGGTCGCCGTCATGGCCAATTTCGTTTCCAGCGGCTACCACCGCACGTTCACCCCCCTGGAGGGCGTGCAGGCCGAATTCTTTGACGCCGGCCACATCTTGGGCGCCGCCACCGTCCACCTGACCATCCAGGACCGGGTGACCGTCGGCTTCAGCGGCGACCTCGGGCGCGACGGCCTGCCGATCATCCGCGACCCCGAGATCCTGCCGCCCATGGATTACCTGGTCCTGGAGTCGACCTACGGCAACCGCCTGCACAAGTCGATCGGCCTGGCCTCCGAAGAGCTGGCCGGGCTCATGCGCAAGGCCCAGGCGCGGCGTGGCAAGATCATCATCCCCGCGTTCACCATCGAGCGCACCCAGGAGCTGATCTACCTCATCCATGCCCTGCAGCAGGAGGGCAAGGTGCCCATCCTGCCGATCTTCATCGACTCGCCGATGGCGGTCAACGCCACGGCGATCTTCAAGGTCCACCCCGAGTGCTTCGACGAGGAGACCATCCGCCGCTTCACCAGCGTCAACGTCGACCCCTTCGGCTTCGAGAACATCCGTTACGTCGTTTCCACCGCCGACTCCAAGAAGATCAACGATTTCGCCGGCCCGGCCATCATCATCTCGGCCAGCGGCATGGCCGAGTCGGGTCGCATCCTGCATCACCTGATCCGCCATGTCGAGAACCCGGCCGACATCATCGCCATCGTCGGCTTCATGGCCGAGCACACCCTGGGCCGCCGGCTCGCCGAGCGGGCCCCGGAGATCAAGATCTTTGGCAAGACCTACCAGGTGAAGGCCGAGATCGCCACCCTGAACGCGTTCTCCGCCCACGCCGACTACGCCGAGACCTGCGCCTGGCTGAAGCGCCACGATCTGCGGCGCCTGAAGAAGGTCTTCCTGGTGCACGGCGAGCCCGAGGCGCAGAGCCACCTGCAGCAGGAGCTGCTGGGCATCGGCATCCCGGCGGTGGAGATCGTCCGCTCCGGCGGCAGCTACGAGCTGAATTGAGAAACGGCGCGGACAAAGCCATCGAGACCCTGGACCTGGAGGGCATCCCCTGCCAGGTGGTGCGTCGCAACAGCCGCCGGGTGCGCATCGCCTTCCTCAGCGGCCGGCTGCGCATGGTCCTGCCCCGCAACCTCGACCCGCTGACGATCATCGACCGCTACAAAAAGTGGATCCTGGACAAGCATGAATGGTTCAAGCAGCAGCGCCTCCTGGCCGAGCGCCTGGAGCTCGTCCATCGTTCCAACGAGGAATTTCTCGGCCTGGTGCGCGAGCTGAGCGGGCTCTATGCCGGGGTCCTGGCAGCGCGTCCCGCCGGGATCGGCTTCCGCAGGATGAAAAGCAAGTGGGGGAGCTGCAGTTCCCTAGGCAAGATCACCCTGAACACCTGGCTGCAGGTTCTGCCCGACGAACTGGTCGCTTTCGTGGTCTTCCACGAGCTCGCCCACTTGCGGGTCCACAACCACGGCCCCGAGTTCAAGGCCCTGATCCGCTCGCAATTCCCCCACCGCCGCGAGTTGGACAAGCAATTGAAGTTGTACAGCCTGAAAATCCTTTAAAACCGCGTCAACTTGACATTATTCCAGCCAGTCGCTATACTTTTTGCCGATGGCAAGGACGAAAAAAGAGAATCCCGATGACAAGGAGTTATCCCTTAAAAACGAGATATTCGGGATTTTTTTCCTTTTTTTTTCATTTTTCCTGATCTTCAGCCTGGCCAGCTTCACTCCCCTCGACCCCAGTTTCTTCCATTCGGCGCCGGCGCGGGTGGTCACCAATTTCGGCGGCCGGGTGGGAGCCGAAATTTCGGCGTTGCTGTTCAACATCTTCGGCTTCGCGGCGCCGCTCTTCATCCTGATCTTCCTCTTCCTGACCGCGTTTTTCATCTTCAACCGCGGCATCGAGCGGGCGGTCAGCAAGGGGATCGGCTTTTTCATCCTGCTCTTCTCGCTGGCGGCGCTGCTGGCCAACCTCAAGCCCCAGGCCCTGATCTCCGGGCAGCCGGTCCAGACGGGGGGCATGGTCGGCCTGCTGCTCAACGATTTCGTCAGCGCCCAGATCAAGGGCGTGTTCGCGGCGGCGCTTTTCCTGTCGCTGCTGGGGATCTCGCTGGTGCTGATCGCCAAGATCTCGATCAAGAATATCATCGTTTTCCTCTGGCGGCTGCTCGAAAAAGGCGCGGCGCTGCTGTCCGCGTTCTTCCGCAAGCGACTGGAGAATTCCCGCAAGAACCGGAGCCGCAGGATGGTCCAGCAGAAGTACGACTCCGGGGAGGGGAATTTCGTGTTCATGGGCCGGCAGCCGCTGAAGGAGGGGGAGAAGGAAAAGGAAGCCCCGGCCCGCACTGAAAAAAGGGTCCTGGTCAAGAAACCCAGCAAACTGCCCGAGGAGAGCGGCATTTTTCCAGAGTTGGAGCAGGAGTTCCAACCCGACGGCCAGTACCAGCCGCCGCCCATGACCTACCTGGACGCCGCCACCCAGAAAAGCCAGATCGACATCGACGAGCTGGAGGACAAGAAGCTGGAGCTTTCGCAGCGGCTGCGCGAGTTCAAGATCAACGGCGAGATCGCCGAATACACGCCCGGGCCGGTGATCACCACCTTCGAGTTCGTCCCCGACGTCGGCGTCAAGGTCAAGGACGTGTCCAGCCTGACCGAGGACCTGGCCCTGGTGGTCAAGGCCCAGTACGTGCGCATCGAGCGCATCCTGGGCAAGAAGGCCATCGGCATCGAGATACCCAACCGGAAGCGCGAAATCATTCACCTGCGTGAATTGCTGGAGACCTCCGAATACAAGAATTCCAGCTCGCCGCTGACCCTGGCCCTGGGCAAGACCGCCAGCGGCGACATCTTCATATCCGACCTGAAGGATATGCCCCATCTGCTGATCGCCGGCGCCACCGGCAGCGGCAAGAGCGTGGCCATCCATTCCATCATCCTGAGCATTTTGTACAAGTCCTCGCCCAAGACCGTGAAGTTCATCATGATCGACCCCAAGCGCATCGAGCTGGCCATCTACAACACCCTGCCGCACCTGCTCACCCCGGTGGTGGTCAATCCCAAGCTGGCCAAGAACGCGCTGGACTGGGCGGTCTTTGAAATGGAGAACCGCTACAAGAAGCTGGCCATGCTGCAGGTACGCAACATCGAGCAATACAACAAGAAGCTCGAGATGCTGCTCCAGTCCGAGGACGAGGATCTGGAACAGCTCGAGGACAAGGAGCCCATCCCCTACATCATGATCATCATCGACGAGCTGGCCGACCTGATGATGGCGTCGGCCAGGGAGATCGAGGACGACATCCTGCGCCTGGCCCAGAAGGCCCGGGCCATCGGCATCCACCTGATCCTGGCCACCCAGCGGCCTTCCATCGACGTCATCACCGGCAGCATCAAGAACAATTTCCCCTCGCGCATCGCCCTGGCCGTCCCCTCCAAGTATGACTCGCGCACCATCATCGACCAGGTCGGGGCGGAAAAGCTGCTGGGCAACGGCGACATGCTTTTCCTGCCGCCCAAGACCGCGTCGCTGATCCGCCTCCATTCCGCTTATGTCTCGGAGGCGGAGACCGTGCGCGTGGTCAATTTCCTCGCCAAGCAGGCCAAGCCCGAATTCAACACCCAGATCATCAAGCACAGCGGCAAAAAGGAAGAGCCGGGCGAGGAGCAGGAGATGGACGACCTGTTCTTCGAGGCCGCCGAGACCATCATCTCCACCGGCCAGGCTTCGGCGTCCTACCTGCAGAGGAGGATGAGCGTGGGCTTCGCCCGCGCCGGCCGCCTGATCGACCAGCTGCAGGAGAAGGGGGTCATCTCGCCAGCCAACAGCCGCAACCAGCGGGAGATACTGATGACCCTGGACGACCTGCAGAACTTCAAGAAAGAATAGCCCGGCCGGCTAGCGCAAAAACTTGACCTGGAAGATGAAGTTCTGCAACGAGATGCGCGCCGACTCCTCGCCGCTGGTCTTGGAATCGTAGTCCAGGCGGTAGATCAGGTTGAGAACTTCCTGGATCTTGCGGTCGGGGAAATTCTTGACCAGGGCGATGAACTTGTTCAGGATGAACTGGGGCTGCTGCAGCACCTTGCCGATGTCGGCGACCGAGAAGCGATGCTTCATCAGGAACTTGGCCGTGTAGATCTTGTGGTAATAGGAGATCAGCGTGCCGATGATGAAGCTCGGCTTGACGCCGTTGATGAACAGGTATTTCAGGATGTCCAGGTAGACGGCGGCGTCCTCGCGCTCGATGGCCTCGGTCAGCTCCCAGATGGAGTGGGAGTTGATGCCGGTGATCAGCTCGTCGACGTCCTCGCTGCCGATATGCAGATTCTGGGCGGCGGCAGCTTCCAGCTTGGGCAGCTGGTGGATGATGGCCACGAAGTCGTCGGCCATGATCTCCTGGATCCGTTCGACCGCCTCGGCGGTGATGGTGATCTTCCTTTCCTTCATGTGCAGCTTGATGAAGTTCTTGATCTCGGCCTCGCCGGTGCGGTCCAGGTCGATGCTGACGGTGTGCGGCGAGTCCAGGTTATCGCGCAGGCGCGCCAGCTTGTCCTTTTTCAGCTGCTTGTAGTCGTCGCGGCTGAGGTCCAGGGAGATGAAGACGATCAGGGTGGTGTGCGGGTTGGGCTTCTGCAGGTAGGCGGCCAGGGCTTTTTTCGCGGCCGCGTTCAAGGTGATCTTTTTTTCCTCGCGGACGGCCACGGTAATGACCTTCTGGGCGCTGATGAAGAAGCTGGAGCTGTTGGCCTCGTCCAGGATCTCCTCCCAGCCGGTCTCCTCCTCGCTGTCGAAATAGTAGCGCTTGAAGTTGAATTCGGTCCTGTCCTGGCCGAAGGCGCGCCCGATCTCGGCGATGATGTATTCGCCGAGGAATTCGTTGAAGCCGTACAGCAGCAGCAGGGGCGGGAATTTTTTTTCCGCCTGCATGCGGCTGAGGAAGGAGAAGAACGTGCTTTCGGCCATCAGAAATTTTCCAGGATGGAGGAGACGATGCTGGCGGCGAACTTGGCCCCGATCTTGGCCAGCGAACCGGTTTCCTGGGAAAAGAAATCGCTGGTCTCGGTCTCATAGATCTCCTGGAAGCTCATGCCGTTCCCCTGGTAGAACACCTCGCCGCTCTGCATGTCGATCAGGCGGACGTCCATGGTCAGGCGCACCTCGTACAGGTTGGCCGCCCCGGCGTCGGAGTAGGAGACGGGCGTGGTTTTGAAGGCCGTGATCGTCCCCTCGAGCACCAGGTCGGCGTTCGCCTGGTCCTCGACCAGGAGCAGCCGGCTCCTGCGGATGAACTCCTCCCTGACCGCGAAGGTGACGAATTGATCCGCCTGCGGCCGCGAGGTCTGGTTCTTGAAATCGGGGATGGCGATGGTCCTGGCCGCCGGCGGCAGGTCGTTCCCGCGCCCGGAAAGCCGGTAGCCGCAGTGCAGGCTCAGCAGCGCCAGGGGGAGCAGCAGCCACGCTCTCTTTTTCATTTGCTGACGATGCTCAGCATCTTGTTCTTGATGAAGATCATTTTCACCACCTGGCGGCCGGCGAGCATCTGCTTCGTCTTCTCGCTGCGCAGCGCCGCGGCCTTTACCGTTTCCTCGTCGCAGTCCAGGGCGACGCTGACCTTGTCGCGGATCTTGCCGTTGATCTGGATCATGATATTGACCGCTTCGTCGACGGCCACGGCGGGGTCGAAGGCGGGCCAGGGCGCCCGGTAGACGGTCGTGTCGTGGCCCAGCTGCCGCCACATCTCCTCGCCCAGGTGCGGCGCGAAGGGGGCCAGCAGCAGGACCAGGGTCTCGGCCAGCTCGGAAACCACCGCCGGGTGGAGGCCTGGGGGCAACGCCTCCCGCTCGGGCGGCGCATAGGCGAAGATCTCGTTCAACAGCTCCATGATCGCCGCCAGCGCCGTGTTGAACTGGAACGTCTCGATCTGCGATCCGACCTTTTGCACCGTCTGGTGCAGCTTGCGGCGCACGATGCGTTCTTTCGGGTCCGGATCAGCAGGCAGGGATCCTTGCCAGTCCCGCCGGCAGAGCGGCAGCGCGGCCTGCAGCCAGCGCCAGACCCGGGTCAGGAAGCGGTGCGAGCCGTGGATGCCTTCCTCGCTCCAATGGACGTTGTCCTCGAACGGTGCCACGAACATTTCATAGACGCGCAGCGAATCGGCGCCGTAGCGCATGCTGATGTCGTCCGGGGTGACCACGTTGCCCTTCGACTTGGACATGCGCGCCCAGCGCCAGACGACCTGGTCGGCGGGATAGCTGTCGCGCTCGTCATGCTTGAGAACGATCCAGTCGACGATCTTCTCGGCGCTGCCGCCGCTCTCCTCCTGGGGCCGGGGCCGGCGCCCCGGGGTCATGGCCAGCAGCGAACCCTGGTTGCGCAGCGTCAGGAATGGCTCCTCGAAGCCCAGCAGCCCTTCGTCGAACAGCACCTTCGTCCAGAAGCGGGCGTAGAGCAGGTGGGAGCGGGCATGCT
>Ga0315276_10007572_pt1 | contig 10062 bp, 7 predicted proteins | sample YL17G05_0_MG_FD_204542 | JGI IMG/M metagenome (GOLD analysis project Ga0315276, IMG submission 204542) | Sediment microbial communities from Yellowstone Lake, YNP, Wyoming, USA - YL17G05_0 | ecosystem: Environmental > Aquatic > Freshwater > Lake > Sediment | place: USA: Wyoming | collected... | reverse complement strand
ATTCAATTAGTGAAGATCGCTAAAGACATCAAATCAATCCTGTTTGGAAAGGAATACAAGCTTCCAAAAGAAGTTAACAGGAAAGCTATTAAAATAAATACTGATCTTTTCACCAGGCTTTGCGGCGTATATCAGCTCGATCTGGATAAGGGCCAGTTGTTCAGAATCGTGGCTGAAAAAGACAAACTTTTCATGATTGATAATTCGGATGAGAAGACAGAACTTTCCCCTGAATCAGAATTTGTATATTTTTCTAATCCGGAAAGTGAAGATGGTGTTGAATTTGTAAAGGATAAACAAGGAAAAGTTATTTATATCAATTTAATGACAATGGGGACAAAGATCAAAGCCAGCAAAATAAAATAGGTACTTACTACCGGAATCAGTGCTTACAAAGTAATCTCAACCTTTGTCCCCTTACCTTGCTCCGACCAGATATCGAGTGTTCCTCCATGCATACGTATAATCTGACGGGAGAGGCTTAAACCGATCCCGGATCCCTTTTCCCTTGTTGTGAAGAAAGGAAGAAATACCCGTTCCATATTCTCTTTTGATATACCCTCTCCGGTATCGGTTATTGCAATAAACGTTTTACTATCCTTAATAAAACATTCAATGCTGATCTTCTTTGAAGCAGATTTTTCCAACGCCTCAACAGAGTTTTTTATGAGGTTAATCAAAACCTGCTCAATCAGGTTCTTATCACCCCTGATTTTTATTCCCTCCTGGCGGATATTTACCAGAACTTCTATTTTCAGCCTTTCAATTTCGTCTTTCATTAGATTATTTACCTGAGAGATAAGTCCTGATATATCTATCGTGCCGGCTTCCGGAGGCGGTATTGCTGAGGCATTCTTATACCTGATGACAAAGTCTGAAAGCCCTTTCATCCGCTCCCCAATAATTTCATTGTTCAGAATAATATCGTTTAAGCATTCAATGGCTTCCTTATCTAATGATTCTGAAGCCTTGATGCTCTCAAGACTTTTTCTGCTTGCGGTTGTAAGGTTTACAACAGGGGTAACGGAATTCATTATTTCGTGCGAAAGTACCCTTATCATTTTATGCCAGGTCTGAATTTCAGCATCTTCGATCTCCTTCTTCAGGTCCTGGAATATAAAAAGCCGGAGTGATTCCCCGGCAAGGGTAAACTGTGTTGACCGGACCAGAAGTACATTCCTTCCTGAACCGGTTGTTTTGAAAACCCGGCTTTCGCCATGCTTCAGACCGTTTAAAAAAGCAGGCAGATCGGGGATTGATTTCCCTATCGTCCCGAGTGATGAAGGCTGACTTATCTCAAGTGCACCGGTAATAGCATTATTATACAGGACATTATTACCCCCGCTGTCAAAAACCAGCAATCCAATACCTACCTGGTCTGATATGAATTTAAGGAACTGGAACTGCTTCTCTCTTGCAAGCCTGGCATCCTTAAGTGCTGCAAATGTTTCATTAAGGGCTTTTGTCAGTTCACCGAATGTTCCGCTGCCACCATCGGGGAGAAGATTCAATGTGTTATCATTGTCTTTCAGTGCATTGAAAAACTTACCCAGTTCGATATTTGTCCTGTTGTTGTACTGGATAAGTGAATAAGCCTGGAGGAAGATAAGGAATGAAATTACAATAAGTGTGTATGGTTTATCTTTTAACTGCCATACAAAAGCCAGCAGTATGCTTGTCAGTACAATAAGAACTATCCTGATAATGAGATGAAAATAATATTTCTTATAGATCATGTTTTTTTATTTTTGAATAAAGTGTGGTTCTTGAAATATCGAGCAGCTTTGCTGCTTCTGAAATATTGCCTTCTGACCTTTCTAGTGCATTTCTGACAGCCTCCCTTTCAATTATTTCAAGAGAGAATACAGCTTCATTTTTACTTTTCTGTGAAGAAGTATTCAGGTTCAGGTCAGAAGGTTTTATTGTATGGCTGTCGCACATGATAACGGTGCTTTCAATGGTATGCTTCAGCTCCCGGATATTACCGGGCCATGGATGCTTGTTAAGTACAGTATAAACATCATTTTCAATCTTCAGCGGATCTTTCCTGTATTTGGCCCCGAACTTTCTGAAAAAATGATCTGCTATCAGATTTATGTCCCCGCTCCTTTCCCGCAGCGGTGGTATTGCAATTTCTATTGTTTTCAGCCTGAAGTAGAGATCTTCGCGGAAAAGGTTCTTCTCAATCATGGACTTGAGGTTGTTGTTGGTAGCTGAGATAAGTCTGAAATCGAGTGGTATCTCCTGGTTACTCCCCACCTTTGTAATTACCCTGTTCTGTATGGCCGAAAGTATCTTTGACTGCATATCGTATGGAAGATTTCCGATCTCATCCAGGAAAAGTGTACCCCCTGTGGCAATTTCGAACCTGCCCTGCCGGTCATTCTTTGCATCGGTGAATGCTCCTTTTACATACCCGAACAGTTCACTTTCAAAAAGTCATGACGTTATAGAACCGAGATCGACATGAATGAAGATTTTATCGGCCCGGCTGCTTTGCCTGTGAATCTCTCTTGCAACGAGCTCTTTGCCCGTTCCGTTTTCCCCTGTAATCAGAACATTTGCATCGGTGGAAGCCACCTTGCTTATTATTTCATACACCCGATTCATTGCATGAGAGGAGCCAAGTAATGGATCGTACTGGCTATCAATATCATGCTGAAGTATATTCTTTGTGCTTTCCAGCTTCTCCAGCTGTTTCTGCGATCTGTGCAGCTTTATTCCGGCTCTTAATGACACGATAAGCTTTGCAGGATCCCATGGTTTTACTATGAAGTCCGTGCCACCTTCTTTTATTGCTTTTACGGCCAGCTCTGTATCACCGTAAGCTGTAATAAGATAAATAATGGCATATCTGTCGGTCTTCAGGATCTCTTTAAGCCAGAACAGACCTTCATTTCCAGTTTGCTGCCCGGCAGAAAAATTCATATCCAGAAGTATAATATCAGGTTTATTATTACTCAGGAACGAAGGAATTGTGTTTGGATTCCTCAAGGTATCAATTCTCTCAAATTCAGGCTTGAGAAGCTGTACCATTGATAATAACAGATCTTCATTATCATCTACAATCAGTATATGTCCATCTTTTTTCATTGCACAGGCTTTCTGCAAATATATAAAACATGTTCAATATACGACATTCTTGTCGGATATTATACACATTCTGCACGATTATAATATCTAACAATATTATATATGGTTGATATTCAATAATATAAAAAATATGGCATTAAGGTTGTGATAAGGCAGTGGGCTGAAAGAGGTGCGCAGAGCAAAGAATAAAGGGAAAGGACAAAAGTAAGTTCTGTGGATGGTCCAATAAGATTGCTTCTCATGCTTTGCGGGATCGCAATGACAATGAAAGAAAATTACTCCGGTATTTGAGAAGCCTGAGAATTTAACTCCGTGAAACCCGTGTCCTAAGTGGTTAAAATAACATATAAACAGAACAAAATTCAAAAGCATAAAATGGTAATTATAAATATAAAAAGGAAAAAAGCTATGAGTAATCGTTTATTCAAGACTCTTTTACTGGCAGTACTTTCTGGAGTCTTCCCTGTTGATATTGCAATTTGCCAGGAGAATCACGGAATGACCGACAGGGAGGCTATCGATAAGATGCGTGACAGAGATCTGCAACCAGAAAAAATAATGGATGCCATTAAACTAGCCCCGGGCATGACTGCGGGCGAAGCAGGTGCCAGCTATGGGTATTTTACATTCAGGATGAGCAAACGCATCGGAAACTCAGGGATATTATATGCAAACGACATTGATACGGCTGCACTTAGATTGATAGCGGAAAGATGTAAATCAGAGAAGATCATCAACATCAAAATAGTTTCAGGAGTTGAGGATGATCCCCATTTCCCGGTAAAAAACCTCGATATGGTGGTGGTATTCGATTGCCTGTTCGAATTCTCGCAACCCCAGAGATGGATGTTAAATACCAGGAAGTATCTTAAACCCGGTGGCAGACTGGTGATTGTCGATCCGGATCAATCTAAAATGGGCGGTTCCAGCCATTTTTTAAGCAGAAAACAGATAAAAGGTTTTGGCCTTGCAGCAGGATACCAGCCGATTGAGGTTGATGATTCATTTTTAAAAAGTCATATGATCATTGTACTGAAATTGCCGGAATGAGGTTGAGGTGAGGTATACGGAAGGTAGTAAGAAGAGCAGATTGAGGAACAAAGTGACGAACCGGAACGAAGTGGAGCTCGGCGAAGCCAAATCCCGCTTTGGCGGGAGCGCAGAGAGCAAAGAGCAAACAATTATATCAACCTATATCAACCTATATCAACTTATATCCCCTTATATCAATTTATTTCCAAAATTACTTCTGGCGTAAAATACCTGTTCTATACCAGGGAACAGTACGGAAAAGCCTATATCTATTGGGTCGATGCAAAAGCAATTAAAAAGCTGAAGCCGAAATAATGAAGAAGAGCGGCAGGCGATTGAGGGCATGCGAAGCAGACCGAAATCCCGAGAGCGAAGCGAATCGGGACGGGCAACAGGCGACAGGAGCTTGCAACGAAGTCTTACTAAGTGTTCATTTCCCGACATATATGTCGTATAATGAACATTCAAATCAACAGAAAGTTAAGTAATATTTGTGTATATAATTGATATACTGAGATATAACTAAAATGGCATAAAGATTGACTCAGGATAGAACAAAACTAATAAATTTGAAATATGATAAAGCATTATTTAAAAATAGCATTCAGGATCTCAAGGAAAGCAGGTAATATCTCACTTGTTAACATACTGGGGCTGTCGATAGGCCTGGCTGTCTGCATTATAATTTTCATTTATGTGAGGTTTGAAACAAGCTATGACAATTTTCATAAAGATAAAGACCGGATTTTCAGGGTTGAAGAGGAATCAAATCAGCACTCAAATGGTGCGAGACGGGCTCTCTGCACAAACTTTATCGGTCTGGCACTTGAGAAGATGGATGAAGTTGAATGTGTTGGCAGGATCAGCGGCTGGCGTCCGTCAACCGTCAGATATGAGGATATCGCTTACAAGGAGAGTAACATAGTTACCATCTCGCCGGAAATGTTCAACATCTACAGTTTTACCATTCTTGAGGGGAATCCCTTAAAAGAGATGGCCAGGCCAAATACCGCTATTCTGACAGAGACTACAAAAAACCGTTATTTTGGTAAGAAAGAGGCTCTTGGTAAGCTGATAAAAGTGGATACCACCTTTTTTGAAGTAGTTGGTGTGGTGAAAGATATACCTTCAGATTCTCATTTACCCGGAGATCTGTTATTGTCATACTCATCCAGAATATCACCAGAAGGTATGCCTGAGGAAGGTATTTTGTATGGATTCAGCCTGCATACATATATTAAACTGAGACCAAATGTCGATCCTGAGATATTTGATAAAAAGATACGCAATCTCCCCGATCTTGTTGCAGGAGAAGTCCTTAAAAAAAGCGGGGAAAAACTGCAATGCTTTCTTGATCCGGTAAAAGATATTCACCTAAATTCCAAATCCAGTGAAAACCTTAAAGTGCCTGGTAACAAGAGCTTCCTTTACCTGATATCTGCAATCGGCCTTCTCGTTCTGTTTACAACATGCTTTAACTATATGAACCTTTCTACAGCAAGGTTTATTAACCGGACAAAAGAGCTGGGTGTAAGAAAGACATTCGGAGCAGGCAGGAGACAACTTATAGTTCAGTTTATCGGAGAATCCTTTTTCATCGTTTTCATTGCTCATTTTATAGCGATGGCTCTTGTCGAGACCGGGCTTGTTTTCATTAACGATATTGTACAGGTGAAGCTAAGGGTACCTTATTCCGATCCCGGTTTCTTCCTTTTCATTTTATCAATCATTATTTTTACTGGCCTTGTGGCCGGATCATATCCTGCCTTTATGCTCTCATCTGTCAATCCTGTTTTGGTCATAAAGGGGGCAAAGATTCCTGGTAAAGCCAGCAATTCTCTCAGAAAGGCACTGGTAATAGCACAGTTCATGATAAGCATCTTTCTTATCATTGCTACTTTTATAATAACCAGACAATTAAATTATATAAAGAATACCCCGCTAGGGTTTTCAAAGGAACAGAAACTTGTTTTCCAGTTACCTGAAGGAAAAGTCGGCCGGGAGAATTATGAAAGAGTAAAGGCAGCATTCACGGATAATCCTTCTGTGACGGGAACCACAATTTCATCAAGTGTGCCCGGGAGATGGATGTATGGATGGCAGATGTGGCCGACAGGAGAAAAAGCGGCTAATACACAAATCATCAATTGTATGCAGGCCGATTATGACTTCATAAATCTTTATGGTCTTGAGATGATAGCGGGAGAACCTTTCGATCGTAAACTAAGCAGAGAGGAGAACCGGGGAATAATCATTAATGAGGCAACAATTAAAGCTTTTGGATGGAATTCGGCCCGGGAGGCTTTGTCAAAAACACTTCAGGACAAAAGGGAAAGGATAAGGGGCGTTTTCAAAGATTACCATTTCAAAGGCAAAAATCAGGAAATTGGTCCGTTAGGATTTTTCCTTATAAGTGAAGACTTCAGGTATATAACTATAGTATTCAGGGAGAACAAGGCATCGGATGTTCTTAAGCATGCCCGTGAGAAATTCAAGGAATTATTCCCTGAAGCCGCAGAAGATTATTTCTTTCTCGATGATGATTTTGACAAGCAATATGATAAAGAGAAGACAACCACAAGCCTTGTAATGATCTTCACAATTTTCGCGATACTGATAGCCTGCCTCGGTCTGTACGGTATGACTGCATATACCCTGGAGACCAAACAACATACCTATGGTATAATGAAAGTCAATGGTGCATCATCATTAAAAATATACACCGGTATCATGAAAGAATTCATGATCTGGATCGGTCTGTCATTTGTGGTAATGACTCCCCTTATGTACTGGGCCGGAACAAAATGGCTGATGCAGTTCCCATACAGTACCAGCCTGTCAGTCTCGATCTTTATCTTCTCCGCATTGATCCTTACTGCAATTACAGTTGCAACAGTCAGCCTTGAAACCTATAAGATATTCCGGCTCAATCCGGTAGATACAATAAGGAATGAATAAAAATCAATATGCCCAAAGCCTTAATCCGATAATATTCCAACTGATGCAAAAGATCAGAGCCACAGCAAAAGCTGTGGCTGTCAAAACCATATAATATTTATTAAAGCCTCTCCTCTTCCTCGAATACCTGAATACAAAATATATACCACCGGCTGATAATATGGCAAAGATGATTGTCCCAAAAAAGAATGTGACCGTTCTGAAGCTCACCATTCCTATCTGATAAAGCTGAGATAATTGAAGATTGGAAACGCTCAGAAGGGTTGCTATAAGAGCTACAATGGCCAGAAGAAAGAGACTATGATCCAGGAAGATAACATTCTTTACTTTCTTAAAAAGGTAGCTGATCCACCATCCTATGGAAACGGGAACTATTAAAAGCATTACAACAATACTTATAATAAAACTGCACAGTGCGATGGAATGAATAAAGAGTGACCTCTTCTCATAATAATCTTCTCCCAGGTTTGAATTCACAAAAAATAGTTGTCCGTTTCCATTTTTCCCGAAGTACAAATGTCCGTCACAATAACCTTTATATCTGAATATATGGTCGGATACAGGGATCATTACCTGATGATCTTGCATGAACATTTTGCTGTAAATTGTATCTCCTTTATTAATTATTCTGATCCCCTGTAAGAGGCGGGCCGGACCAGAAAATATATCATTTCTCGGGTTTCTCAAGGAATAATAGCCGGCCAGTTTCTTATAATCCTTTGCATTATAAGAATTTGCTGACAGTTCAGCTTTTTGTTTCATATCTTTCGTCAGATAGTTCTGCAGCAGGTCAGATATCTCTTTATAAGCTTCATTGCTTACCATGTTAAGAAGGACCACAAACCCAAGGCCGACCGAAGGAAAATAGCGGTATTTTGAAATGAATCCATCTATTCCGCCCGAATGTCCATAGCTTATGACATTCCCTTTCACACTTATCATATTGGCCAGACCATATCCTCCCTTTAATCCTTTTTCAGATGCATATGAGGTTGTATGAGTTTCCATCCTGAAGACAAGGCTTGTATCAATTGTCTGAGATTCACCAGACCATCCCCTGTTTAAAAGAAACCTGACAAACCCGGCCATATCTGAAGCAGATGCATTAAGAGATCCTGCCCATCTGAAGCTTACTTCCCTGTAACCTACGGCAACCGCATTCCCGTCAATAATTTCATATCCAATGGGTACTTTGCCGGGTTCTATTTCCGATCTGTCGAACGTTCCATCGTTCATCCCAAGTGGAATAAGAATAAGTTCTTTAAGGTACTCTTCATACCTCTCACCGGTAAACTTTTCAAGCAGGTAACCGGCGACAGCATACCCGGGGTTTGAATAAGACATTCTGGTACCAGGCCTCCATCTTACCCTTCTTGAGGCCGGGTTAATCTCCAGAATCTCCTTTGCAGACAATATTTTGCCACCGGGACTGTAAAACTCATTGAAATGCATATCATCAAATCCCGCTGTATGTTCAAGTACATTTACTAGTCTGACCGGATCAGTTTTCTCCCAGGGGTTCTCTATTTTTATTTCGGGAATTAAATCTGACAATTTTGCATCTAATTGAAGCTTACCCTCCTCAACCAGTTTAAGAATACCAATTGATAAAAAACTCTTTGTGATAGATGCTACTCTGAAAAGGGTATGGCTATTCACAGGTTTTTTCGTTTTCATGTCTGCCACTCCTATTCCATCGGCCCAGATAAGTGAATCTTTACAGGTTATGGCAACTCCTGCCCCCGGAACATCGTATCTTTCTAAAATATTTTGAATGCTGTCCCTGATAAATTTAATTGAAACCTGATCAAAAATCTGACCGGCTGCAACATTTGTAATACTGAAAACCAGTAATAAAGGAATTAATCTTCTTTTCATGAATTGTATAATTAGATGGTTCACTGTGAATAATCGCTTTATGAATGTATAGACTAAAGAAATGGGTATACTGAAACTTAAATTGTTACAACCTTATAGTTCAGATGAATTTTAAACATACATAGCATAACGATGCTTCATGATAAAAATTCTATTTCCTTAAAGCAAGGAATCTCAAAATTTTTGTAGTAAAAAGATATAAGATAAAAGCGAGAGCAAAAGCAACCGGTATAATCCAATACCCGAGAACTTCAGTAACACCCGCTTTATTGACAATACCTATCACAAAATTGCCTTTACCTACATATAAACCTATTTCAGGAATAAAAATTTTTGCTATTCCGGCAACACAAAGAGAGAAAACAAATAAATAAATCAAACCGAAAAACAGGAATAGCATGGTACGCTTTGTTGATACTCCGATATTTTTGACAAAAGCCTGAAATAATATGCGTGGATTAAATGAAGAGCCTGCATTATTTATAAGCATATCTGCAACCACCGGATCAAGATAGTGATCAAGGTCACCCAGCTTTTCAACAGCATTCAGAATCTTCTCTACCTCGCCTGCACTTTGATCCGAAGCCATACTTTCAAATAAATGACTTTCTATCTCGCTAAAGATCTCCAGTTTATCCTGTTCGCGGAGGCGCATAGTCTTTTTATCTATCTGTCGTTTATAGTCAACATATATCCGTTCCGCTGACTTTTCCTTAAATGATATCATTTTTACAGATTTACAGAAGTTTTTTAAATGAATAATTGAAATCCTCCCAGTACCTGCACATTTCGCTTAGAACTGCTTTGCCTTTTTCAGTAATTTTATAATACTTTCTTGGAATTCCCGATCCCATTTCAACCCATTCCGACTCTACCAGTCCTTCTGTTTTCAACCTGTTAAGCAAAGGGTAAATGGTTCCTTCAGCAATATCAAAAGATAACAGCTGTTTAATATCGATTATGAGTTCATAACCATAATATCGCTGTTTTCTCAGACAGAGCAGAATAACAAAATCCAGAGTCCCTTTTTTTACCTGGGTTGTCCACTTATTTACAAATTGGTCCACAATTGTAGAATTTGAATACAAAGTTATATATATT
>Ga0315276_10007571_pt1 | contig 10062 bp, 9 predicted proteins | sample YL17G05_0_MG_FD_204542 | JGI IMG/M metagenome (GOLD analysis project Ga0315276, IMG submission 204542) | Sediment microbial communities from Yellowstone Lake, YNP, Wyoming, USA - YL17G05_0 | ecosystem: Environmental > Aquatic > Freshwater > Lake > Sediment | place: USA: Wyoming | collected... | reverse complement strand
CAGCCAAGAAGGCAATCAATGGTAGCCGAATTCTGGTTCTTGGTATTGCTTGCACGAAAAACGTGGATGACGTGCGCGATGCACCCTCTGTTTCGATTGTGTTCGTCTGGCCACGGGGCAGGATAAACTCGACTGCGCCATGTTCAAAGTGAGCACCGAACTCATCGGTGACTCGCGCATACGCTGATACGCCCTCCTACTAACATCACAAAGGCCTAAAGAAATGAGGCGTTTCCCAACCCCCATTACCAATCGTAAGATTCGTTTTGCCCTCGTGGGTTGTGGTCGTATCTCTGCTAATCACTTCAATTCGATCAAGCAGCATACTCAGCGTGCCGAGCTAGTTGATGTCTGCGATATTGCCCCCAAGGCCCTCGACGCAGCCGTTTCCGAGACCAAGGCCAAACCCCATGAAAATTTGACTTCCCTCCTGAAAAATACCGACGCAGACACTGTCATTCTGGCCACCCCAACTGGATTGCATTCAAATCAGGCAATAGAAATTGCTGCATCTGGCCGGCACGTAATGACAGAGAAGCCCATGGCAACTCGTTGGCATGATGGTTTGCGTATGGTTAAAGCATGTGATGATGCAAATGTTCGACTCTTCGTCGTCAAGCAAAATCGCCGCAATGCGACCTTGCAACTGCTCAAAAAAGCTATCGAGCAAGGCCGCTTTGGCCGCATCTACATGGTCAACATCAACGTCTTCTGGACTCGGCCTCAGGAGTACTACGACAGTGCTGCCTGGCGCGGAACCTGGGAGTTCGACGGTGGCGCACTCATGAACCAGTCCAGTCACTATGTGGATCTGCTGGACTGGTTGATTGGCCCGATTGAAAGTGTCCAGGCCTACACAGGCACACTGGCTCGCGACATCGAGGTTGAGGATTCCGGCGTCATCAGCGTTAAATGGCGGTCGGGCGCATTGGGCTCGATGAACGTCACTATGCTGACCTACCCGAAAAATCTGGAGGGGAGTATCACTATACTCGGCGAGAAGGGCACGGTTCGCATTGGGGGGGTCGCGGTTAACGAAATCCAGCACTGGGAGTTCTCGGCGCCACGCGAAGAGGATGAGCAAATCAAGCAAGCCAATTACGCAACAACTTCAGTCTATGGCTTCGGGCACCCGCTGTATTACGACAACGTGATCAACGTCCTGCGTGGCGAGGCAGCCCCGGAAACCGACGGCCGAGAAGGTCTGAAATCGCTGGAAGTCCTTATTGCGGCGTACCTGTCAGCCAGAGACGGTAAGCGCGTCGCGTTGCCGCTAGATTACTGACATGGCCGCGACCATTCATCCAACCGCCATCGTCGACGAAGGCGCGCAAATCGGCGAGGGTTCTCGTGTGTGGCATTGGGCGCATATTTGCGGAGGGGCACGTATAGGGAATGGGTGTTCACTGGGGCAAAACGTCTTCGTCGGTAACGATGTTGTGATTGGCAACAACGTCAAGATCCAAAACAGCGTGTCGGTCTACGACACCGTGCGGCTTGAAGATGACGTCTTCTGCGGGCCCAGCATGGTGTTTACCAATGTGTACAACCCGCGCTCCGCCATCTCCCGGAAAAAAGAATATCGCCACACACTTGTTTGTCGTGGTGCAACGCTAGGAGCCAACTGCACCATCGTGTGCGGAGTCACGATTGCCGAACATGCTTTTATCGGTGCTGGTGCAGTCGTTAACCGGGATGTGCCCGCGTATGCCTTGATGCTTGGCGTACCTGCTCAGCGCCGCGGCTGGATGTGCAGTTGTGGTGTCCAGTTGCGGGGGAAAGGCCAGGTGCGGTGCGATTGCGGAGCCAGCTACCAAATCGACGATTCGACCTGTACGCCACTATGACCAATAAAATAGAGTTCATTGACCTCAAGACTCAATATTCCGACCTGAAAGAAGCAATCAATACACGCATTCAGCGAGTTCTCGACCATGGCCAATACATCATGGGGCCGGAGGTTCGGGAGCTAGAGGAAAGGTTGGAGGCCTATACCGGGGCGAAACATTGCATCACTGTGGCGTCTGGCACCGAAGCACTCTTGATTTCGTTAATGGCCCTCGGCCTCAAGCCGGGAGATGAAGTGATTACGACGCCCTTCACCTTCGTAGCCACGGCAGAAGTGATTGCCTTGCTCGGTGGAGTACCTGTCTTTGTTGACGTTCAGGCCGATACCTGCAATATCGATCCCGCTTTGATTGAAGCGGCGATCACGCCCAAGACCAAGGCGATCATCCCTGTCTCACTGTATGGTCAAGCGGCTGATATGGATGAAATCAATGCCATTGCTTTTCGGCACAGCCACATCCCGGTTATCGAGGATGCGGCACAAAGTTTTGGTGCATCGTACAAAGGTCGTAAGACTTGCAACCTATCAACCGTTGGCTGCACCAGTTTCTTTCCAAGCAAGCCGCTCGGTTGTTATGGGGATGGCGGTGCGATCTTCACGAACGATGACGCCTTGGCCAAGGCGACGCGCGAGATTCGCCTTCATGGTCAGGAGCGACGTTATTACCATGCCCGCATTGGCGTGGGCGGGCGCATGGATACGCTGCAGTGTGCTGTGGTGCTCGCCAAGCTGGACCGATTCGATTGGGAAATCGAGCAACGTATCCAGGCAGGTGAGCGTTATCGTAAGTTGTTGAACGATGTTCCAACCGTTAAGCAATTGGCTGTGCGTCCAGATAGAACGTGCGTGTGGGGGCAGTTCACTATCCAGGTGGAAAACCGTGAAGCGGTTCTGGAGAAGCTCAAAGCAGCAGGTATCCCGACCGCCGTCCACTACCCGGTGCCACTGCATCGCCAGCCGGCTTACCAGTCCCTGTGCCGCATTTCCGGCAATCTCGAGTATGCCGACGCCGTTGCCGCCAGAGTTGTCAGCTTACCCATGCATCCCTACATCGACATAGACACGCAAGAAGGCATAGTCAGCGCTATTGCAAAGGCAGTTGCATGAAGATCGTCACCGTTGTCGGGGCTCGCCCCCAGTTCATCAAGGCTGCCGCGGTATCACGGGTTATTCGTGATGGCTACTTCGAAAAGATCGAGGAAGTGCTTCTCCACACTGGCCAGCACTACGACGAAAACATGTCAAAGGTCTTTTTCAAAGAACTCGACATCCCGCAACCCAAATACAACCTTGGGATTTCTGGTGGCCAGCATGGTGCCATGACGGGGCGCATGCTGGAAGCGGTCGAGAATGTTCTACTACAAGAGAAACCAGACTGGCTGTTGATCTACGGCGATACCAACTCGACCCTCGCCGGAGCACTGGCAGCGGCCAAGTTGGATATCCCCGTTGCGCACGTTGAAGCCGGCCTGCGTTCTTTCAACATGCGTATGCCGGAAGAGATCAATCGCATCCTCGCGGATCGTGTTTCTTCACTGCTATTTTGCCCGACTGAAACCGCGGTCAATAACCTAAAGGCCGAAGGGTTAAGCAAAGGTATATACAATGTGGGTGATGTCATGTACGACATCTCTCTTTTTTACCGTGATCGTGCCCGGCAACAAAGCGTAATTCTAGAAACGTTGAATTTACCCCAGAGTGGTTTTGCTCTGGCAACGTGTCACCGGGCCGAAAATACCGATGACCCAAAGAGATTGGGTGAGATTCTTTCGGCACTCGCCGAAGTAGCGGGTCAGCTACCCGTTGTATTGTCTCTGCATCCCCGGACCCGCAAGCGGATTGGGGAATATGGCTTATCTCACCACTTGGCCGCCCTGGCCGTGACTGAGCCGCTGCCATTCTTAGATATGATGGCGCTGGAACAGGCCTCGCGGGTAATTCTCACCGATTCGGGCGGCGTGCAGAAGGAGGCCTTCTTCTATGGTGTTCCCTGCATCACCATGCGAGATGAAACAGAGTGGGTGGAAACGGTCGATTTGGGCTGGAATCGATTAGTTGGTGCTTCCAGAACGTCGATTATCTCGGCAGTCATTGAGATAATGCAAAGTTGTCGTGAGGGTGTGATTTCAACCCCCTATGGACGAGGCAGGGCTGCAAACGACATTCTTGCCTGCCTTGCCTAGGGAGGGCTTCAATACTATTCTTAGTAAGGAAAACAGAATGAAAGTCTTCTTAACCGGTGGTCTCGGTCAAATCGGCTCCCACGTCATTGAAATGCTGCTTGAGCGGGGCGATCAGGTTGTGACCGTTGACAACCTTGCAACCGGTCGTCGCGAGCACCTGACCGATCACCCGAATCTGACCGTGATGATCGATTCCATTGCGAACAAACCGCTGATGGACAAACTCATCGGTGATTTCAAACCCGACGCCATCGTCCATACGGCAGCCTCTTACAAAGACCCGGACGACTGGCACAGTGACACGCTGACTAACTGTGTCGGCGGCTCCAATATGGTCGATGCCGCCAAGAAGTTTGGCGTGAAGCGTTTTGTCTATTTCCAAACGGCTCTTTGTTATGGTCTGAAGCCGATGCAGCAGCCCATTCGTTTAGATCATCCGCGCTTCCCCGGCAGTAGTAGCTACGCAATTTCAAAAACCACCAACGAGTTCTATCTCGAGCTTTCCGGTATTGACTATGTCACCTTCCGTCTCGCCAACGTAGTCGGTCCGCGTAACGTCGCTGGCCCCTTACCCATCTTCTACCAGCGCTTGAAAGACGGCAAACAGTGCTTCGTCACCAAAGCCCGTCGTGATTTCGTATTCGTCAAAGATCTGTCTCGCGTCGTGTTGAAGGCCTGCGACGGAGTGGGCCACGGCGCCTATCACTTCTCGTCCGGCAAAGATGTCGCTATCCAGGAACTCTACGATGCCGTGGTGAATGCCATGAATGTGCCCGGCAAGCCGAAGGCAGAGGTGAAGGAACTGGGTCCGGACGACGTGTTCTCGATTCTTCTCGACCCCACTCGTACCTTTGAAGATTTCGGCAACATGATGTTTACCCCGCTTCAGGAAACGGTCTCTGCCGCCATCGAATACTACAAAAAACACGGTACCTTGGGTGAATATACCCACCTCCGTCTGCAAGAGAAGAAGTGAGCGAACGGGCTATGCGTATTCTGATTACCGGCGGAGCAGGTTGCCTGGGCTCCAACCTGATTGAGCACTGGTTGCCACAAGGGCACGAGATTCTGGTCATCGACAACTTTGCAACGGGAAAGCGTGAAGTCGTGCCTGAAGTACAGGGTCTGACAGTCAAGGAAGGCACCATTGTGGATGAGGCGCTTGTGACCGAGTGTTTCAACGCGTTCAAGCCGAATGTTGTCATTCATGCCGCTGCCGCCTACAAAGACCCCGACGACTGGGTGGAAGACGCGCGTACTAACGTCATCGGCAGTGCACATGTTGCCCGCGCTGCCAAGGCGCATGAGGTTAAGCGGTTGATCAACTTCCAGACCGCGCTGTGTTACGGCAGGCCGCAGCAATTACCCATTCCGGCCAGTCACCCAACGGCCCCCTTCACCAGCTACGGCATCACCAAAACAGCCGGTGAGCAATTCATGATGCTATCCGGTGTGCCCACGCTCTCGCTGCGAATCGCGAACGTCACCGGTCCACGCCTTGCCATCGGCCCGATTCCGACGTTTTACAAGCGCCTGAAGGCCTGTCAGAACTGCTTTTGCTCAGATACATCGAGGGACTTTCTGGACATGTCCGACTTTCTGGCCTTCATGGATATGGCCATCAAGGTCGATGCGCCGACTGGCGTGTTCAATATCGCAAGCGGAGAAGCTCACTCGATCAAGGAAATATTTGATCTCGTCACCGACTACCTTGGGCTGGGTGCGAAAGAGGTGCCGATTGTCCCGCCTGCGGCGGACGACGTGCCAGTGGTTTCCCTGGACGCCTCCGAAACACTCCGCGCTTTCGGTTGGAAATCGCAAGTCGGATTCGCAGAGACTATTCGACGTCAATTAGCCTGGTACGACCAATATGGCATCACTGATGTGTTTTCACACCTCAAGGCCCCAACGTCAAAATAACGGTAGGAATTCTCAATGAGTCAATTGTCTTTTTCAGATGCACGAGTCCTCGTCGTTGGTGGTGCAGGTTTTGTTGGCAGCAACCTGGTGCATCAAATCCTGGAGCAAGCTCCACGCGAAATCATCGTGGTGGACAATCTGTTGTCCTCCGATGTTGCCAATATCCTATCTGACCCGCGTGTCCGTTTCGTATTCGGATCCATCACGGAAGACAAAATCCTTGCCGGGTTGCCCGCGGATTTGGATTTTGCCTTCCATCTTGCTTGCTATCACGGCAACCAGTCGTCTATTGCCAATCCCCTCGCAGATCATGACAACAACACGCTGACCTCGCTGAAGCTGTTTGACCGACTGAAAGACATCAAACAACTGAAAAAAGTGGTGTATGCCGCCGCGGCCTGTGCAGTCGCGGAAAAGACCTATGATGCCCCCACGTCAACCACTGAAGACCAGCCAGTCACCCTGTACCACGATAGTCCGTACTCAATTTCAAAAATCATTGGCGAGTTGTACGGCAACTATTACTTTCAACGCCATCAATTGCCGTTTGTGAAGGCACGGTTTTCCAATGTCTATGGTCCCCGTGAAATCTTGGGTGCCGGTCAATGGCGCGGCACAGTGCACACGGTGTGGCGCAATGTCACCCCAACGTTCATCTGGCGTTCTCTGAATGGCGAGGCGCTTCCATTGGATAACGGTGGCAACGCGAGCCGCGACTTCATTTTTGTGGAAGACATGGCACGCGGCCTAATGGCAAGTGCCCTCAAGGGTATGGCTGGTGAGGTCTACAACCTGGCCACTGGCAGAGAAACCAGCATTCTTGAATTGGCCACCCTCATCAACGAATATACAGACAACAACACGCCTCTTGACCTGCGTCCCGCGCGTGATTGGGACCGCTCTGGAAAGCGCTTCGCCTCTATCGAGAAAGCGGCGCGCGAACTAGGCTTCACCGCGCAGATCGACATTCACGAAGGGCTGCGCCGCACAGTAGAATGGACGCGCGCCAACGCGGACCTGATCAAGCGCAGCATCGCCAAGCACGAAAAACTTATGGCGCAGGCGATTGGTTGATTGTGCATGTTGCCTGGAAAGCCCCGATGCAAGAAACTAGTGATTATCTGATTATCGGTGCCGGCATTGTCGGACTTTCCGTCGCGAGGGAGATCAAATCACGCGAACCAAACGCCAAGATCAGAATACTGGAAAAGGAATCGTGCCTTGGTGTTCATGCCAGCGGGCGCAACAGCGGTGTGCTGCACACCGGCATCTACTATCCACCCGGCACTCTTAAGGCCAAGCTTTGCAAGACAGGTGCCGATGCAATGTTTTCCTTTGCGAAGCTCAACAGCATCCCGGTGCGCCGCGATGGCAAGGTCATCGTGGCCACTTCAGAGGAAAATGCAAAAGGTCCGGATAAACTTCTGGCCAATGCTGTGGCCAATGGCATCCACGCGAACAGGATTGACACCAACGAGATTCGCCAAATCGAACCCCACGCGCGTGCTGAGTTCGGCGGCATCCACTGCCAGGATACGGCCGTCATCGACAGTCCCAAGGTACTGGAAACCTTGCGTGCGCAGCTTACGCAACAGCGTGTGCAGATCGACATGAATCAAACCCTGACAGGCATCAACGACGAACAAAAATCAGCAACAACCCGACATCGCCAATACGGTTATGGGCGGCTCATCAACGCCGCTGGAGCCTATGCCGACCGGGTTGCACATCTCGCTGGCATGGGCCAGCACTACCAGCTCGTGCCCTTCAAGGGGCTGTACTACAAACTTGCGCCCGAAGAGGCCGGTCGTGTGCGTGGGAGCATCTACCCGGTGCCAAACCCGGCACTGCCCTTCCTGGGTATTCACTTCACCCGGGTGATCAACAACGAGGTGTCTATCGGCCCCACCGCCATCCCGGCACTCGGGCGGGAAAATTACGAGCTGCTGAGCGGCGCCAAGCCTGCTGAAGCTATTAGCATCGCGGTGCAACTGGCACGACTGTACGTCAGCAACCCCCAGAATTTCAGGCAACTTGTACACAATGAGATTCCGCACTGCCGCAAGATAAATTTTCTTGCCGCCGCAGGCCAATTAGTGGATAGACTTGAGCCGGGCTGGATAGTGTCCACGCCGAAGGTGGGCATACGACCGCAATTGGTAAATACACGTGAAGGCCGACTGGAAATGGATTTTGTGGTAGAGCATGGCAGGCACTCGGTGCATGTGCTTAACGCAATCTCCCCGGCGTTCACCAGTGCCTTTGCATTTGCAGGTTATATTGTTGATCAATTTTCAGAGAAGGTAACGGATGGATATCAAGGGTAAAAAGCTGGTTATAGTTGGTGGTGCCGGACTTATCGGCTCCCACACCGCCGACCATCTATTGAGAGAGAATGTCAAAGAGGTTTCGATCTACGATAACTTCGTGCGTGGCCGGGTCGAGAATCTCACCAACGCACTCAAGGATCCCCGCGTCAAGATCTTCGATATTGGCGGCGATGTCATGCAGACTGACATCCTCGAAGCAGCCTTTGAAGGAGCCGACGGCGTCTTTCATTTGGCAGCCCTCTGGTTGCTGCAGTGCCATGACTACCCGCGTAGTGCCTTTGATGTCAATGTGCGCGGCACCTTCAATGTAATGGAAGCCTGTGTCAAAAAAGGTGTTAAACGCCTCGTCTCTTCCTCTTCCGCTTCTGTCTATGGCGATGCGGTCCAAGAACCGATGACCGAAGACCATCCGTTCAACAACAAGAACTTCTACGGCGCCACCAAAATTGCCGGTGAAGCCATGCTGCGCGCGTTTCATCACCGCTATGGCCTCGACTATGTCGGCTTGCGCTACATGAATGTCTATGGCCCGCGCCAGGACTACCACGGTGCATATATCGCCGTAATCATGAAAATGCTCGATGCCATTGACCGGGGCGAAGGTCCAACCATCATGGGAGATGGTTCCGAGGCTTTTGACTTTATAGCAGTGGAAGATTGCGGCTTGGCTAATGTCTGTGCCATGAAGGCCGACACCAGTGACCGATACTACAACGTCGGTACTGGTAAGCGCACCTCACTCAAGGAGCTGGCTGAGCTGATCGTGGAGATGACCGGCTGCAAGAAACCAATTAACTTCGCCCCGCGTAGCCAGGCAACTTTAGTGCGCAATCGCGTTGGCTGTCCTAACCGGGCTAGTGAAGAAATCGGTTTTACTGCACGCTTGGATCTCCGTGGAGGGCTGAAGCAACTTATCGAATGGCGCGCCAGTCACAAGGCCGAGGTGGAATCTCGCCGCCGTGCGGTGGGATTGCCGGTCTAAAGCCAGCTCGAATATGAAAGAAATATTGAAAAGACAGATCCAGATATCACTGCCCAGCACGGGAGATGAAGAGTGGCAGGCCACGCGCGAACCACTCACCACGGGCTGGCTTACCCAGGGACCGAAGGTTGCGGCCTTTGAAAAGGCGTTTGCGCAACGTCATCAAGTTAAGCATGCGATTGCCGTGACCTCGGCGACAACGGGGTTGCATCTCGCCCTTGCCGCCCTGGACATTGGTCCCGGGGATGAAGTCATCGTCCCGGCGTTTACCTGGGTTGCTACCGCTAATGTGGTGGTCTATTGCGGGGCGACGCCGGTGTTTGTTGATGTGGATCGTATCACGTTTAATATTGAACTCAAGGACCTCGCGCGACGTGTAACCCCGCGAACCAAAGCAATCATTCCAGTCCATCTGTTCGGGCTCTGTGCTGACATTGATGCGGTGCGGTCAGACATTCGGCTGGATATTAAGATCGTTGAAGATGCAGCTTGTGCAGCAGGAGCTGCATTGCGTGGTCGGCCAGCTGGTTCGCTGGGAGATCTCGGAGTCTTTTCCTTCCATCCGCGCAAGTCCATCACAACGGGCGAAGGTGGAATGGTGACGACGAACAACGACAAGCTGGCAGAGCGCGTCAAGATGTTGCGTAACCACGGCGCGTCGGTGTCCGAAGAGGAGCGACATCGAGGGCCTCGTCCCTACCTGCTACCTGACTTCGACCTGCTCGGGTTCAACTACCGGATGACCGATCTGCAGGGCGCAGTGGGCCTCGTCCAGCTCAGGAAATTAGATCAATTCAT
>Ga0315276_10007570_pt1 | contig 10063 bp, 7 predicted proteins | sample YL17G05_0_MG_FD_204542 | JGI IMG/M metagenome (GOLD analysis project Ga0315276, IMG submission 204542) | Sediment microbial communities from Yellowstone Lake, YNP, Wyoming, USA - YL17G05_0 | ecosystem: Environmental > Aquatic > Freshwater > Lake > Sediment | place: USA: Wyoming | collected... | reverse complement strand
TAAACCTTTTCGCAGGCGGGATTTATTTTGACCAGCCTGACAGTAAAATAACGGATGAGGCGACTATTCAGACCAAAATCGACCGGTTCGCCAACAGTACCGCTACTGCTTACAAGTTCACACCCACCGCGTCCACCATTGTCTCCACGCCTCGATACCCCGCTGTTCAGCTTGAATTTTTTGTCGACCCTGCTGATGGTGCCGGCAAAGTCCGTATCACCAACAACTGCACCGTCAAGGCTGTTACCGGCGGCAGCCGTGATTACGAGATAGTCCCAGGCAGCGGCGGCACCAGTTATCGAATATACTCCACCTACGACTATCACTTCAAGCGAAAAAACGAGCCATCTGACGTACAAACAGTAGCGCTTACCAGTACGTATGTTAGCCAATCGATTGGTACCATTCTGTCCGAACCGGGCGGACAAATCTATGTCAGAGGCAACATTGTAATAGGAAGCGACGACTATGTCGATATGGTCGTCAAGGGCAAGATGACCGTCGTGGCGGCCAGAACAACCGATGGAAAAGGAGGAAATATATGGATCGCGGACAAGATTGTCGTTGACGGCGCGCACGATGCCAACGGTTTACCAACCGAAGACAACCCCAACATCCTTGGCCTTATTGCCCAGGGCGTCGTCAAAGTCGTTAACCCCACAACCGTCAGCTCGCCTGCCAATCCGAGTCCAAGCACACTTACCTATCAGCCGATTGGAAACAGCCGTTCCCCCGTTGGTACCAACCCAGGCCGATGGTTACCTGACCCGATGGTAGTTGAGGCCGCTATAACAGCCGGCGGCGGAGGCTGGGGCGCTGAAGAGGTCGGAAGTAGACGTGAATACAGCAGCCCCCAGGACGACCTGATTGTACGCGGCACTATTGTCGAGGCTGTTCGAGGCGTTGTCGGCGTTACCGGCACAGACGGTTTTATAAAAAAGTATTACATTGATGAAAGACTGCTCGAAGGAGTTCTGCCGGGCGATATGTGGCTAAGGGGCAAGTATATTCCTGCGCCAGCCGGCTGGTACGATTATCGGCCAAGTGAATAGCAATCATTTCATAACTGTCATTCCCGCGTTCGCGGGAATCCAGACCGTTTTACAAGTTGCTGGATACCTGCTTTCGCAGGTATGACAAGTAAAGGTTATGAAATGGCTTGTAGACAAGACTTACACTATTGAACCCTACGACCGATAATTTTCAAAAAACCATCGTCAAATCTTTTACAGCCACTCAATTTTAGAAGCCCTGAAGCAATCGAGGGGCTTGCTAAATGTTCAAAATCTTCATCCAAAGCCTAAGCCTGCAATACTTATAAGACTTCAGGCGCTAAAATCACGATACAGACCTGCGGAACCGGTGCGCGTTAATTTATAAGTAAAACACCCACTTTTTTAAGCCGATGAACCGGTATGCGTTCAGGGTTGGATTATGGCTGTATTACGGGAAAACAGGGATAATGGAAGGTTTTATGGGCTTGGATTTTAAACGGTTGCTTAATCTTGAGGAAACGCAGGTGCTGGGTCTTGATATAGGCTCTTCTGCGGTCAGAATAATCCAGCTTCGCAAGGATGATGATGGCTACGTCGTTACCGCGGCGGGCATAGCTGATGTTGCCAATGGTGTGGAAACCAACCAGAAGCAAAAGTCAGTCAACACCGTCAATGCGATTAGGGAATGTCTTCGTTCGTCCGGAGTTCAGTCGCGGCTGGCTATTTGTGGTGTATGCGGCCCGGAAGTCGCGGTACGCTATTTCAAATTTCCTTTCATGCCTTCTGAAGAACTCCACGGAGCGGTCCTGCTCGAGGCTTCACAGGTTTGTCCGTTCAACATTGACGATAGCTCCGTTGATTACCAGTTGATTCCTAACGGCAAGGAGAGTGTCTGCGGCGTATTAGTAGCGGCGACAAACAAGCTGATAGAAAGAAAGAGACAATTTGCGAGGGAGGTTGATCTTGATTGTGTTTTGATGGATGTTGACGGATTGGCGCTTTTGAATTGCTTTGGTGAATATGAAAAAAGCAAAGCTGACCGAACATCGGCTATTTTGAATGTCGGCAGCTCTTACACAACCCTTGCAATAATGGGATCCAATGCTTTGCCGTTTATTCGCGATATAGCATACGCCGGTATGGAAATTGTTGAAGAGATTGCAAATGACAAGGGTGTTGCAATCGAGACTGTCAAGAGGGCATTGCTTGGCCGTGGAAATTCAGCAGAACCTGAAATGGACCTTGGTGACAGTTTGGAGAAGACCTGTCAGAGATTGATTATCGATATAACCGAGACGCTGCGATACTACACAACTCAGGAAAAATCGGCTGTTGTTGAAAAAATATTTGTTTGTGGTTTTGCTCCGGCCAAAGGGTTTGTCGAGTTACTGGACAGCCGTCTTCCGGTCAAAACAGTGTTGTGGAATCCGTTTGACAAAATCCCCTGCGATGGAGACCAGAATTGCCGGAACATTCTTCGGGAAAATGGTCATGCAATGGCGGTAGCTGCAGGTCTTGCTATGAGGTCAATCTAATATGTTCACGATAGATTTACTAAAGGGAGCCGGCATTCCGGCAAAGAACAGGCCCTGGGGAGCGGCTGTTGTCGGTGTGGCATTTGCTATGCCTGTTCTTATTGCAGTGGTAATGCTCGGCTTTTATGTGAGCAACAGAATTGTCATCAAAGTCGCGAAGCAGGAAATAGTTAATTACGATAAATACATCGAGACCTTGTCGGACGCCGTGAAGATGCAAAAGTCGTTCGAAGCGGAGAAAGGCAATATAGATAATTGTTTGTCGGAAGTTTTATCTTCTATCGGCGGACATACTCAATGGTCGCCTGTTCTGGCAATTTTGACGGAGAATATACCCAGTTCGATGGTCCTGACTAACCTTGAGGTAAAGCAGCTCTCTGTGAGTAAAAAGGTTCCCCTAAAAGACGACCCCAAGAAAATGGTTAGTATCAGTGTTCCTGTGAGGACGTTGCAGATGAGTGTTAGCGGAAGGCCTCAGAGCAACAATGACGAAGCCGTTAAGGATTTCAAGGACCGTCTTCGCCTTTCCGCGTTGCTTGCTCCGAGACTTGAAGACATCAGGGTTTCGCAGAAATCTAATACTTTTGAAGGGCAGGAGGTTGTCTCCTACGAGATAAATTGCGTTTTTAAACCGGAGTTATAACGGGTTTTTTTATGAAGTCGATTTACGGAAAGTATTTTATAAAATTGATTTTAACGTGGGCAAGCTGCTCCGTGCTGTTTTTCCTTGTTTATATGTTTGTGCTGGGGCCGCAGGAAAACAACAAAAAACAGCTCGGAAAGCAGCTCGTAGAGAAAAAGCGGATATACAACTCCGCACTAAATGCGACACAGAAGGAAACCAAAATTCAGTTGGGCGAGCAGATTCAGCAGTTGCGGGATAAATTGAAAGACTTTGTTATTGATTTCGAGGATTCGGCCAATTTAACGTTTGATATAAGTCAAATTGCCGGCGGGAAAAAGGTTTCTTCGTTTAACATCGAGAGTACGAAGGATAACAGCAAATCCCGTGCGGGGTCTAATAAATACATATTTGAGAATCACATTAATGTCAGCTTTTTAACGGCTGACTTTAACCAGTTTGCCGCCTTGCTGAATGCCCTGGAAAGGCATCGGCCGGTCATCTTTGTGGATGGGTTTTCGATAACTCGTGCGGAAAGGGGCAATTCGGATCATAAGGTGGATATGAGTTTGTCGGTTTTTGTCAAAAAGACCCAGGATAGTTGAAAGGCCGGTGAGTTCTCGGCCTGAGTTTGCGGGATAAGATAAAAATGAGAATAATAGCAATAGCAAATCAGAAGGGCGGTTGCGGCAAGACAACTACTGCGGTGAATCTTGCGGCTGCTTTTGCAGAGAAAGGCAAGAGAACGCTGATAATTGACCTTGACCCTCAGGGCCATACCACGCTGGGGCTTGGCCATAACCCTGAGATTCTTGATAAAACCATTTATCATGCCCTTACCGGTGTGCGAATTCCAATCTCCAGAGTCATATTAAACACCGACATAAATGGTCTTGACCTGGCGCCTGCCAATATTCTGCTTTCGGGCGCCGAGGTTGAATTGACTGATGTACCCGGAAAAGAATTAGTCCTGAGCGAACAGCTCAGAACAATAAGTAACCAATACGATATATGTGTTATTGACTGCCAGCCTTCGGTCGGCCTGTTGACCCTTAACGCACTTGTTGCGAGCACGGACGTTGTGGTGCCTGTTCAGGTCAACTACTATGCGATGGAAGGTCTGAAACAATTATTCGAGACGGCTAACATTATCAAAACCCATTTCTATCCTTGCACCGTAAATATACTGGGCTTGCTGCTGACCTTTGTTGAAGACAGGGTTGTTTTCAGCAAGCAGATTCTAAAGCAAATGCGGGAGTTTTTCGGTGGTTTGGTATTCGATACGGTTATTCACAGGAACGTCAAATTGGTTGAGGCGACAAGCGCAGGCCAGTCCATTTTAGATTACGCTCCTGAAAGCAGAGGCGCTGTTGAGTACAGGGCCTTGGCGGACGAGATAATCCATGGCAAGGCTTTGGCCGAGGACGTGAACGCCGGCGAAGCTTTGATTGAGGAGATAGACAATGTCGGATTATAAAGCAGGGCTGCACAAAGACGTCTCAGCGATTTTTAAGGGCGTGTCACTTCCCAAAGACAACAGCCAGCGGAAGTCTTCTGCTCTGCCGGAGCAGGGTAGCCGAAATTATAATGCTCCGAAACCGCCTGCTCCAAGTCATATGACTCCTACCATACCGAAACCCGAGCAGTCACCGCCAAAAGCGGCCGAGGCTAAACAGCCTGAAGCTGGTGCCGCTATAAAAACCGGGGAGCCAAAAGCCTGGCAGCGGACGCTGGGGCAGATTAAAAGCAAACTTTTTCCAGCCCCCTCGTCTTCCGGCAGTCGGGGCGGCGGGACGCAAAGGCAAAAGATGATGGTTATATTGGCTCCGATTCTTTTTATTGCCTTGATTTTTATGTTTGTTCGGGCTTTTAGTTCACCTTCACAAAAGATAAAAGGGGCCGGGACATCTGCTTCGTTAAATGCTTCTGCCGCGGATTCCAAGACTAAACTTGATTGGCAGGTTCCGCAGCCCTATCCGACGACGCTTCGAGACCCGATGCAGTTTGGCTCGGCAGCGTCCAAGACAAGCCAGACCAAGACCAAGACTGAGACCAGTACCGCTGAGCTAATCATTAAAGGAATTGTCTATAGCAAAGATAATCCCTCTGCGGTTGTTGGCGACCGGATAGTGCATCAGGGAGATAAAGTGTTGGATGTAGTCATCGTAAAAATAAATGAAAACAGCGTTGAATTCGAGGCAAACGGCAAAAAATGGGAACAAAAGGTTCAACGTTAACAGTTAATTTAGAAAGAGGCCTGTTTATGAAAAGTCTTAAAAAAGTGAAATTTTTGACGGTTTTTGCATTCGTTATCGCGGCTTGTACTATAATCTTTGCCAAAGGCAGTGATGAGTCTTCAAAACAACAGCAGCCTGCAGCGACTGTTACTATGTCGGACGCAAACGGCGCCGTAATCGAGGATTCAAATAATGTCTCAAAGACTCTTCAGGAGCGAATGCTCAAAAAGATAAGCGTCGATTTCACGAATACGCCTATCGAAGATGTGATAAAGATGATAGCAGAGCAGGCGGACGTGGATATTATCAAAAGCCCCAGTGTTACCGGCAATGTAACCGCCAAGCTTACAAATGTGCCGCTGGCGGAAGCGCTGGATAATATTTTAGCTATAAGCGGCTATGGCTGTGTAATAGACAAGAGCCTGATAAGGATAGCGCCGCTTAGTGAGATTGCGCAAAAGGAAGAGATACTCCAAACGAGGGTTTATCGAATTACTTACGCGGATGTTAAAGAAGTCGAAAGCGCTTTGAAGAAATTCATTTCAAAGCGAGGTTCACTATCTTGCAGCCCCGGCACCAGCAATATAATAGTTACCGATAGCGAAGGCAAAATCAAGGCTATGGATTCTTTCATCGAAACAATAGATCGGGTGACACCCCAGGTTCTGGTCGAGGTAAGAATCTACGACGTAGCCTCAACGGACGGCTTCGAACTCGAGGCAAGCTGGGGTGCAGGCCGAAACAACCCCATATCTGTATTTGGCACTAATAATCAGATTGACAATAGTGTTCTTAACAATCTAACCGGAATTACGACCCCTGATACTAGTACTTTTAATACTACTAAAACAACTCAGACGACCTGGCAGCCAAATGGCGCCGGAGGCGCAACGGGCGGCAGTGCCTATCTCTACAGAAAGAGTAAGCCCTATGTAGGCGGCTACTACGACGTGGATGCGGACACCGGTGTAGGTTTTGGCAGCATACGTCTTGGTTTTCTCGATGCTGTTAATATAGACCTGGCGTTGAACATTCTGCGTTCCCAGATCGGCGCCAAGCTTCTTGCGAACCCTCGAATACTGGTGCTAGATAACGAAACCGCCGATTTCAAAATTGTAAGAGAAATTCCTTATACGGAAGTAAGCGAAACCTCATCCGGCGGTTCGATGACGTCAACCAAATGGAGAGAAGTCGGCGTTGAACTAAAGGTTACCCCGCATGTTACAAGAGAAGGTATGGTAAGACTGCACATCCTGCCGGAATTTGGTGTTCGTATAGGCACTGCTTTGCCGCCGACCATTGACACCCGCAAATTTGATACGAAAGCGCTGGTAAAGAGTGGCCAGACCGTCGTGCTGGGCGGGCTTCGCAAAAGGGATGTTTCGCTGAATACTTTCAAAGTACCGCTGCTCGGCGATATACCGATTATGGGGACTTTATTCACGCATACGAAAGAAGAAGTTAAAACCAACGAGCTGCTTATTTTCATAACTCCGAAGGTTGTTACCGATCCGATACTTGCGGCAGGCGAAAGCGAAAGCCTTGAAGCAACCACATTCGAAGGCCCGAATCTTTATTATACCGAATCCGAAAAAGCTGAGATGAAGGCTGAAGAAGCCGAGAAGGCCGGGAAATAACCGGCTTGTTTCGCCCTGTGAGATTGGCTTTGTTTGGTCCCCGGTTTGAGGATTCCGAGAAGCTCACCCGTAGGGATCTCCGCTTCGCTTCGAGTTCAATTGGCTTTGTTTGGCTTTGAATTGGCTTTGTTTTTGATGGTTCATTGTTCATAGTTTCTCGTTGTTAGTTCTTGTCGAATAGGAAGTTAAGTTCATTTCAGGCATATCGGAAATTGGGTTTGTTTTGCATAATTTAGTTGTTTTGATTGAAACATTTTTAGCCACAGAGTTCACAGAGAACACAGAGATTTTTTTTAAGTTGGTTATTAGTAGCATCTCATATCTCACAAAACATAGACCTTCTCCTTAGTAGGGCGGAGATGCGCGATTGGGTCGAAAATTATGGGGTTTGGGCCCGTCTCCGTTAAAAACTCCGCCGAGGTCTTCGCTACGCTTCGAGGTGCTGGCTTGGCTAAGTCGTTGCGATTAAAGAAACAAAAAAATTTAAATTAGCCGGTTTTGGTTTCGGGGTAGATGCGTTTTTAATTGAATCACTGATTACGCAGATTAAATGGTTTTTTCACCGCAGAGGGCGCGGAGAACGCAGAGAGGATGAAAAACCAAAAGTATATTAGTCCGCAGGATGGCTAACGCCATATGTGCGTATATACTAATATAGTAATCCAACAATCCGGGTTTTTAAGTCAGAGGGTTTTTAAAGTTAAGGATTTGAGAGGGAGGTTTTTTTAAGTCAGGGGTTTGAGAATGGGATTTTTTGCGGATTGTGATGTGCCTACCGGCAAATCGACGGGAATTTTAACATATTTTTGAAGAAAAGTCAACGAAAAAAGCTGCCTAAGCTAACAGGGAATTTTTTGCCACAAAGACACTAAGGCGCTAAGAAAATTATAGACGCTGATTGCGCTGATTAACGCTGATTTTTTATTTAGCCACAGAGGGCACCCCACTTCGCCCTACGGGCTACGCAGGGGCAGGCAGAGACCACAGAGGTTTTGTTCGGCTTTGGTGTTCTCAGCTAAGGGTATTCTCGATGCGAGCATCTGTGATACCCATCCGCTTCGTCCACCGAAGTCCCAAAGACCGGGACTTCGTTTAGAAGCCGACCAAATAAAGAAGCTCTCGCCGCAGAGACTTGCATCGTCCACCCCTTCGCTAAAGCTACGGAGGGGGGGTATCAGCCAAAAGTTGCCTAAGTTAACGAAGAGGGGAGAGGGGGAAGTCATTTATTATTGACAATTTACTATTTGTTAAATTGGGGGAAATGCGTTTAAGGCCCGTCTTTGTCCAATAGACTATGCTTATACGCTTTGTGAAAGTTGAAATTTGGGGATGGAAAAAAATTAGTCAGGTGAAGTGGGGACTATTACAAATTACTTCTTGATTTGCTGTCTACACTATCGGCACAAAACTTTTGATGTCGGAGCGAAGGTCTTAAAATTTATTGCAAAATCCGATTTAGAAATTTTGAATGTTTTGTCAATATATAGGGCACTCCAATCAATAAAACGCCTATAAGGGTTTTGAGAAAAAAGACGCTTGTGCCAAGAATCGGAGAGGGCAATTTCATAACTGAAAACCTTGTGCGCAACTAGCGAATTATAAAGTTGGTCAATATCGCCTGGAATTAAAATAACCCTACCTGCTCCTCTAATATTTTGGATTGTACCGTGACCACCATGACAAATGACGGTCGTTTGTGGTCCTACTAACGATCTGTAATCTGTACTATTATAAATACAATGTACCCTCGGTATTGATTCTTGCAATAGAGAACCTGAAATAACAACATCTCCGTATGCTTTTACAGCTTCTTTGAGGAAATCAACAGGAATTTTTGTGTTGCCATCAGAGCAAGTAGTTATGAGAAGTGATACTGGTTTTGCTGAGTTCCAACCTATTCTTGAATGCAAATTTCCTATGTTAAGGCCGAGTTCTGAGGGTTCAGACTCTTCGCTGTTTGGGATTAATATATCCCCTGAAGCTTGCAATTCAGACCACGTTGAGAATGCGCCATCAGAAAATAATTTAACGATAGAATCAATACCTTTCCTTGCGACCTGCCAAACATTAGCTGCGAATAAACCAATTGAACCTTCGACATTTTTCTCTTGTTCAAAGAGCGGAGACAAGGGGAGATAACACCCATGCATTAACCCTCTCCAAGGAATCCTACATTTAGCACCTATTAACCCAGCATAAATACCAGGACTACCTATAATCAAATCTGGTGATAAACTCGCACATATCTGGAAATTTTCATCCAATACTTTTTTGAAAGCTTCACAGTCAATTTTGCCTGTCGGGTTATTTACAGAAAAACACGAATCCTGAAGAATAATTTTAGCAAAAAGTGGTAAATGACGTCTTGCATGTACTTCAGCCTCTTTAGGCACAACTACAAATACTTCATCTGTTCTGTTGTTATAAAAAGTTTGTATGTATTCTCCGATTCTTACTAAGTGACCGAAAGCAGTTCCGATATGAGGTAATGTTAAAATACGGTTGCTCACCACTTATACTTCCTAATGATTAATAATGCGGCCAACGGGAATATAGATGCAACTAAGATTGCATTATTCAAAGTAGTAAAATAGGATACTACACCTACAACTAAGGGACCTAATACTTGACTCACGCGCCCTGATACCTCTAAAAATCCCCAAAGAGAACCCTGAGAAGTTTGGTCTTGAATAGACGCGGCAATATGGCCAACTTTCCCCCTTATAACCGAATGATACGCGCCAAGCACAAGACTGATAGCGGATAAAGCAAACCAAATTGAAAAACCTTTGCTTATTATCCAAAGCAAAACCGGAATCAAAATCCAGATAAAGATTATAAAAATAAAGACTTTTTTTGCGTTTGTTCGATCGGCTAAATATCCAAATAACCATGTACTAAAAAATGCACCTCCCTGAACTATTAAGGTGCATTTTAAAATTTGTGCCGCGTTCAAATTGGCATATTGGGAAAGGAAAATTGCTGTAAAATACACAACAACTGTTGCCCCTTCTCCCACAAGCCAATAAGTCAGCAA
>Ga0315276_10007565_pt1 | contig 10065 bp, 6 predicted proteins | sample YL17G05_0_MG_FD_204542 | JGI IMG/M metagenome (GOLD analysis project Ga0315276, IMG submission 204542) | Sediment microbial communities from Yellowstone Lake, YNP, Wyoming, USA - YL17G05_0 | ecosystem: Environmental > Aquatic > Freshwater > Lake > Sediment | place: USA: Wyoming | collected... | reverse complement strand
CGTTGTCGGCGGGCTCGAGATGGAACTCACGTACGGCGCCGGTCTGGGGAGCGTTCAGGCGGACATCCTCGTCGGCGCCGCCAGCAACCGACCGCGCAGTGAATGCGGGCGCGCCTCGGTCACCTGTACATCGACAAAGCGCTGCAACAAGCTTGCTGGACCGGAAAAATTGACCCAGCGATTGTTCTCAGTGCGGCCGGCAAGTTCGGCGTGGTCTTTCTTGGCATGGCGCTCGACCAGCACGCGTTGCGTGCTGCCCACCATGGTGCGACTGATCGCCAGGCTCTGCGCATCGAGCTGTGCCTGCAGGCGTGCCAGGCGCTGTTGCTTGATCTCGAGTGTGACTTCATCGGGCAACGAGGCTGCGGGCGTGCCCGGTCGCGCGCTGTAGATGAAGCTGAACGACTGGTCGAAATCGGCGTCGGCAACGAGCCGCAGCGTGGCCTCGAAGTCGCGCTCGCTTTCACCAGGAAAACCCACAATGATATCGCTGGAGATCGCGATGTCCGGCCGCGCCGCGCGCAGGCGCCGCAGCTTGTCCTTGTATTCGAGCACTGTGTAGCCCCGCTTCATGAGCGCCAGCACCCGATCGGACCCGCTCTGCACCGGCAGGTGCAGATGATTGGCGAGCTTTGGCACCTGGGCGTAGGCCTCGATCAGGCTGTCGGAAAATTCCAGCGGGTGCGAAGTCGTGAAGCGAATGCGCTCGATGCCATCGACGCGCGCCACATGGTGAATGAGCGTGGCCAGATCAGCACGCGCGCCGCCGCCAGCTGCGCCGCCGCCCTGCGCGCCGTCGGCAATTGCGCCCGCGTAGGCATTCACATTCTGACCCAGCAGCGTCAGCTCGCCCACGCCCTGAGCAGCAAGCACGCGCACTTCCGCCAGCACCGACTCGAACGGCCGGCTGACCTCATCGCCACGCGTGTAGGGCACAACACAGAAACTGCAGTATTTGCTGCAGCCCTCCATCACCGACACATAGGCGCGCGCGCCCTCGGCCCGCGGTTCAGGGAGCGAATCGAATTTCTCGATCTCCGGAAAGCTCACATCGACCACCGCGCGACCGGCCGTGCGCCGCTCTTTGAGCATCTGCGGCAGGCGATGGATGGTCTGCGGGCCGAACACCAGATCGACGCAGGGCGCGTGCGCACTCAGCGCCGCGCCTTCCTGGCTGGCCACGCAACCGCCGACGCCGATGATCAACTCCGGGCGCTGCTGCTTGAGCAGCCGCCACTCGCCGAGCAGCGAATAGACTTTGTCCTGCGCCTTCTCACGCACCGAACAGGTGTTCATCAACAACAGATCGGCGCTGGCCACATCGTCGGTAGGCTCGTAACCCAGCGACTCGCGCAGTACGTCCGCCATGCGGGCGGAGTCGTACTCGTTCATCTGGCAACCGTAAGTCTTGATGTAGTAGCGACCGGCCATGTATCAGAACGGAATATCGTCGTCGAACTCTTCGGCGCTGGCGCCGGCGCCGGCGGGCACGCCCTCCGGTACCGGGCTGCGCTCACGCGCTTCGAAATTGCCCGTGGCGCCACCACTGGCCCCGCCGCCACCGCCACCGCCACCGCCGCCACGACTGCCCATCATCTGCATATCGCTGGCGATGATTTCGGTCGTGTAGCGATCACGCCCTTCTTTATCCTGCCACTTGCGGGTGCGCAGTGAGCCCTCGATATAGACCTGGGAACCCTTGCGCAGGTATTCCCCGGCGATCTCCCCCAGGCGACCGAACAGCGCCACGTGATGCCACTCGGTGCGCTCTTTCTGTTCACCCGATTGCTTGTCTTTCCAGCTCTCGCTGGTGGCGATGCGAATGTTGGCGACCGTCATGCCCGAAGGCATGGCTCTGGTTTCCGGATCAGCGCCAAGATTGCCGACCAGGATGACTTTATTGACTCCGCGCGCCATGTGCAGACCCTCTTGCGGGTTATTAACTGTGGGATGCCTATTGTAGTCGCCGAACGGGTGCCCGGCAGTGGTCGTTTGTGGCGGCTTGATGGCATTTGGGCCGGGCAGATGCCCGGCAAGGCCCCTGATATGCCGGGAAATGCCCGAATCGGGCCCCCGGCTGCCCAACCGGCCCAAGCGGCCTGCACCCGGGTAGAATGGCCGATCCCCGATTGGGGGTCTAACCAGCACTGGCCCGGCCAGGCATCTGCACCTAATGAAGACCATCAGCGTACGCGGCGCGCGCACCCACAATCTGAAGAACATCGACCTCGATCTGCCACGCGACCGGCTCATTGTCTTTACCGGTCTTTCCGGGTCAGGTAAGTCCTCCCTCGCCTTTGACACGCTCTATGCCGAAGGCCAGCGCCGTTACGTCGAATCGCTCTCGGCCTACGCCCGCCAGTTCCTCTCGATGATGGACAAACCCGACGTCGACAGCATCGAAGGCCTGTCGCCCGCGATCGCCATTGAACAGAAGGCCGGCTCGCACAACCCGCGTTCCACCGTCGGCACGGTCACCGAAATATACGATTACCTGCGCCTGCTCTACGCGCGCGCCGGCCTGCCCCGCTGCCCGACCCATGCCATTGATCTGGCGGCACAGAGTGTCGGCCAGATGGTTGATCAGGTCATGCAGGCGGGCGCCGAACGGCCAGCGCTGCTGCTGGCGCCATTGGTAATTGATCGCAAGGGCGAGCACGCGCAGTTGCTTGCTGATCTGGCGGCGCAGGGTTTCGTGCGGGCACGCATCGATGGCACAGTATATGAGCTCGATCAGGCGCCGACACTCGAGGCGCGCCGCAAGCACACTATTGAAGCCGTGATCGACCGCTTTCGCGTGCGCCCCGATGCCGCGCAGCGGCTGGCGGAATCCTTCGAGACTGCACTGCGCCTGGCGAATGGCACCGCGCGCGTCATTTTCACGGACGGCGATCACACGCCACTGGTGTTCTCCAGTCGCCACGCCTGTCCCGAGTGCGGCTTCTCGGTACCGACTCTCGAGCCACGCATGTTCTCGTTCAATAATCCCGCCGGCGCCTGCCCGGCCTGCGATGGCCTGGGCGTGCAGGATTTTTTTGACCCGCAGCGCGTCGTCACGCAGCGCCATCTGTCGGTCGCGGGAGGCGCAGTGCGTGGCTGGGACCGGCACAACCCGCATTACTTCCAACTGGTACAGGGCCTCGCGCGTCACTATCACTTCGATCTGGAAGCGGCCTGGACTGCACTGCCCGAAGCCATTCGCCACAAACTGCTGTTCGGGAGCGATGGCGAAGCAATCGAGTTCCGCTTTCAGGATGGACGCGGCGCCAACCAGCGGCGTCGACACGCTTTCGAAGGCATCATTCCCAATCTGGAACGGCGCTGGCGTGAAACTGAATCTACTGCGGTGCGCGAAGAACTCGGGCGCTTTCGCGGTGAGCGCGCCTGCCCGGAGTGCGCCGGCTCGCGCCTCAATGGCGTGGCGCGCGCGGTGCTCATCGATGGCCGCAGCATTGCCGAGCTCAGTCATCTCACCATCGGCCATGCGCTCAGCCATTTTCGCGCCCTGCAGCTGGCCGGCTGGCGCGCCACGGTGGCTGACCGTATCGTCCGCGAAGTCATCGAGCGACTGCGCTTCCTGACCGATGTGGGTCTCGACTATCTCGGTCTCGATCGCGCCGCCGATACGCTCTCGGGCGGTGAAACCCAGCGCATCCGCCTTGCCAGCCAGGTAGGCTCGGGTCTCACCGGTGTCATGTACATCCTCGACGAGCCTTCCATCGGGCTGCACCAGCGCGACAACGAGCGCCTGCTGGTCACGCTGCGGCGCCTGCGTGACCTGGGCAATACCGTGATCGTTGTTGAACATGACGAGGACGCGATCCGCAGCGCCGATCATGTCGTTGACCTGGGCCCCGGCGCCGGCGTGCATGGCGGCATGGTGGTGGCGCAGGGCACCCCGGAGGAGATCTGCGCCAACGCCGGATCGCTGACCGGTCGTTATCTCGCGGGTGTGGAACAGATCGCCGTGCCGCGCCAGCGTCGCAAGCCGGGCGCTGCCCGCATGCAGATCAGCGGTGCGTGCGGCAACAATCTGCGCAATCTGAATGTCAGCGTGCCGGTCGGCCTGTTCACCTGCGTGACTGGCGTATCCGGCTCGGGCAAGTCAACGCTCATCAATGACACCCTGTTTCGACATGCGGCCGCGGCATTGACCGACTCCGGCAGCGAGGGCGCTGCGCCCTGCGAGAGCATCAGCGGCCTCGAACGCTTTGAGCGCGTGGTCGACATCGATCAGAACCCCATCGGCCGCACGCCGCGCTCAAACCCCGCCACCTACACCGGCCTGTTCACCATTATTCGCGAACTTTATGCGCAGGTGCCCGAGGCCCGCGAGCGGGGCTACGACGCCGGGCGCTTCAGCTTCAATGTGCGCGGTGGGCGCTGTGAAGCCTGTCAGGGCGATGGTGTGCTGCGCGTCGAGATGCATTTTCTCCCCGATGTCTACGTGCCCTGCGACGTCTGCCGGGGCCGGCGTTACAACCGCGAGACGCTCGAGGTGCGCTATCGCGGCCTGAACATTCACGAGGTGCTCGAACTCACCGTCGAGGATGCCGCCCGGGTGTTCGCCAGCGTGCCCGCCTGTGCCGCGCGACTGCGCACCCTGCTCGAGGTCGGTTTGAGTTATGTGCGCCTGGGGCAAAGCGCGACCACACTCTCGGGCGGCGAAGCGCAACGCATCAAACTGGCGCGCGAGCTCGCCAAACGCAGCATCGGCCGCACGCTCTATATTCTGGATGAGCCCACCACCGGCCTGCATTTTCATGACGTCGCGCAGCTGCTCGGGGTGCTGCAGCAACTGGTCGACGCCGGCAACACCATGGTGGTGATCGAACACAATCTGGATGTGATCAAAACCGCGGACTGGATCATCGATCTTGGGCCCGGCGGCGGCGAAAACGGTGGCCGCGTGGTGGCAGAAGGCACGCCAGAGATGGTGGCGGCGAATGCGGCCTCCATTACCGGAAAGTACCTGGCGGCAACGCTACGGCGTGCGGCAGCGAGCGCGGGTTCAGGTACTGAAGCGGCGCTTGCGTAGTCCGGCGGGTACCAGCAGGAACTCGAACACTTCGAACACGCCATGTGCCAGCAGCGCCATCGCCGCAGCGGGGATGGCACCGGTGAGTATGGTGGGCACATCGTTCAACGCCAGTCCGGAGACGATGGGAGCACCGTAACCACCCGCACCTACCAGCGCGGCGAGTGTCGCGGTCCCGATGCTCACGATGGTTGCCGTCTTTACTCCCGCCAGTAACGTCGGGCTGGCCAGAGGCAATACGATGCGAAACAGGATCTGTGGCTTGCTCAGGCCAAAGGCCCGGGCGTTCTCCAGGTGCCTGGCATCAATGGAGTTGATACCGGTGAAGGTATTGAGCACCACCGGCAGCAGGCTATAGAGGCACAGCGCCACCAGCGCCGGCGCCGTGCCGACGCCAAACAGCGGAATCAGGAAGCACAGCAAAGCCAGTGACGGTACGGTCTGGATGACAGCACTCAGCAGCAGTATGGCCTGCCCGGCAGCGTGAAAGCGCACCGCGGCAATTCCCAGCGGTACGCCGATGAGAATCGAAAACAGCAATGACACCCCGACCAGCCACAGGTGCTCAGCAGTGCGGTGCGTGAATCTGCTCCACTGGGTATCGGTGAGCGCCCGCTCCGCGCCCAGGAAGCGGGAGGCAATCTGTTCGAAGCCGATTTTCTGAATATCGGCCTGCGCATTCATCTCGAGCATCGCCGCCTCGGTAATGGTCCCATCGATTGTCAGCAGCGCCCGCCACTCATTCGGATACTTCTCGACAAAGGCTTTCCTGGCGACCCATACGGCCTGATAGCTGGGGAAGTACGCCAGATCATCCCTGAGTACGCGTAACCCTAGTTTTTTGATCTTGGCGTCAGTGGAATATACGTCGATAAGATCCACGGCATCATCGCCGATCGCCTGATAGCTCAGACTATGCTCCATACGCTTTACCATGCGTGGATTGAAGCTCAACTGGTAGCGATCGAGCATGCCACGGTAGCCGTCCTGGCGGTCCATGAACTCGTAGCTGAAGGCCGCTCTGATAGTGGACTGCAGTGACAGCAGGTCGCCAATGGTGTGCAGGTTGTATTGTGCTGCGAAGGTTTCCTTTACTGCCAAAGCATAGGTGTTGTTGAAACCCAATGGCCTGGAAATCACCAGGTCCAGGCTGGCCAGCGCCTGGGCAATCTCGTCGAGCGATCTGAGATTCGGATTCTTGATGATGGCCTCAGCCAGGGTACCGGTGTAGTCCGCATACACATCTATCGCCCCGCTCTTCAGTGATTCAAACAGGATCCCGGTGCTGCCCATGCCCAGTTTACGATCGACTGGAATGCGCGAATGGGATTCGATGGTCTGGGCGGCGATTTCCCCGAGTATGTAACCTTCAGTGAAAATCTTGGCACCGACGACAATGCGCTCAGCGCCAATCGTCACCAGCGGGAACAGGCAGGCGAGCACTACACCGACGGCGCGCCGCCAGCTCATGGCGCGGCTGCTGCGTCGGGGAGACTGCGCTGCGCATTGATGAACAGCGTCACGAAAGGATCGGCGGGCCGGGCCAGCAGTTCACGGTAAGTGCCGGTTTGCAGCACCCGGCCCTCGTGCAACAGGCTGATCTGCTCGGCAAGAAAAACCGCTTCGCCCAGGTCGTGGGTAACCAGCAGCACCGTTTTGCCGAGGCGCTGGAATATGGCTTTCAGCTCCTGTTGCAGACTGCGCCGGATCAGCGGATCGAGCGCAGCCATCGGTTCATCGAGCAGCATCACGGGCGGATCCATCATCGCGGCGCGCATGATCGAGGCGCGTTGCCGCTGGCCGCCGCTCAGTTCATATGGAAAGCGCAGCAGCTCAGCCACCTCCAGACCCACCAGTGTGCGCAGCTCTTCCATGCGGGCGTCGATCCGGGCCTGGCTCCAGCCCCGCAATTTCGGAACCAGCGAAATGTTCTGCCGGGCTGACATATGCGGGAACAAGCCGCCGTCCTGCGGCACATAGCCGATGCGATCCGCCCACTCGAAGTGCCTGAAGGACAGCAAGGCCTGATCGTTGATCTTGACGTAGCCCTTTTCGAAGGGAATCAGCCCCAGGGTTACCCGCAGGAGCGTGGTTTTTCCCGAGCCACTCGCGCCAATCAACGCACGGGTAGCGCCCGCCGCGACCTCGAGATTGACATCGGTCAGGACCGACTTGCCATGGTAGGTCTTGTAAATATGTTCAAGCTTGAGCATGGGCGTAGCGTGCCACCCATCTTCAGGATCGGTGCCTGCGGGCCGTCGCCGGAACTGTCATTGCAGCCCTGCGTAGACCGCCCGGGCCTGCTGAAGTCGAGTGAGCACACTCTGCTTCTCGGCAGCGTTGTTCCAATCGGGGTACGCATCCGTGGATTCGATAACGCGATCGATCCAGGCGGCGAAATACTGCGCGTCCTGCGGTGATTTCGCGCGCTGGCCACCAATGCTGACATAGATGGGACTGGTCGTGGCATAGACGTAGTTGTCCAATACCGGATGGTGCGCGGCATCGCTCGAGGCACGCAGCAGACACCAGCCGCTGGAATCCAGAGTGATGCTGCCGCGGTATTCGCCCTGCGCCAGCGGTTTTCGATCGACGAACGATTTCATCACCCGACCGTTGCAGACCAGCTCCAGGTGATCCACCGGCACGATGGACTGCAGGCGCACCGAATATTGGACGCTGCTGCTTGCAGCAGCGAATTGCAGGGTATCACCGATCTGTGCTGCGCCCAGGCTGAAGCCCAGCAGCGGCGCATTGGTGGCGAAACTGCGGCCCTGCTTCAGGGCTGCCAGCCATTGCGCCAGCTTCAGCCGATCGTCGCGTTGGCCGTTGCCTTCAGGCACGCGCGCGTAGACGCGGTTCATCCCCACGGGTCCGCGTAGCGAGGCGAAATTGGCCATGGCGTCAGTGCCGCCGGCAGCCGGCAGGTGGAAGCCCAGGTTGAGCAGCCGGTACCAGACGGCTGCCGTGGCACGGTGATCGCTGAAGCCAGTAATCTCCATGTAATCGACTTTTCCCAGAGCTACGTCGACCGGCAGTTCGTTATGCAGCGCCTCGGCAGGCTTGAGTAGAGGCTGCGGCTCTTCATCGAAAGGATGCACATAGCCCACCAGAGCGCCCCGGGCATGCGCGATATCGGCAATATCGGCATTCATCGGATAGAGACTCGACGCCGCGCTGTTGGGATAGCCCGCATACCCGGGCATGATGGCGCCATCAATGTCGAGCAGGCCCAGATGCCCCCAATAGCTAGTATGAAATTCCTGGCCGTGAACGATCAGCGCATCCGGCGCCGAGGCCGGGTCGATATGCGCACCGTTATAGGCAATATCCGGAAAGCGCTGCTCCTTGTTGACGATCAGCGCGTTGACCAGGCCCAGATGCTCGGCCTGCGCCTGCAGCACCAGGTGTGCAGGCTGGTTGCGATAGGCACCGCCATAGTTCATATGCACATGAACATCCGCGCTCAGCCAATGTCCGGCGTCAGGCACTGACCAGGTCCCCTCGCTCAAGTTTACTGCCAGCTCCGTGACCTGGCCTGCGCTCGTTGTCAGGTCGTGAGCCTCCAGCTGGCGCTCAAACCCCTGCATGATCTCGACATGGACCGGGCCCGCCGGCACGTCGATGGTGGTCTCACCGCGGACGTGAAAATAATGCGCCTCGAAGTGTCGCTGGCTGCGATCAAGACCGTCGTCGGCGTGTATCCACGCGGCGGCAGGCGCATGGAACTTGCCGGCGGCATCGGTAATGCTGATGCGCGCGGCGTCAGAGCCACCGCTGGAATTGGCCAATACCAGGTGCAGCTGCGCCATGGGATGCAGATAGCGCCGCTGGGGCGCGCCCAGGCAGGAGACACTGCCACCCGGCATCGGCATGAGGCACAACTCGGTGTTGCCGCTGCGATTGCCGATGAACGCGATCGCCCTGCCATCCGGTGACCAGCGCGGACTGGTCTGATCCCACTCGCCGAATGCGATCGGCAGGGGATCGCCACCACCCGCTGGCATCACCCAGAGATTGTTCCAGGCGCGGCCGGTGTAGGAGCTGAACACCAGGCGTGAACCATCGGGGGAAATATCGGGGCGCGCCTTCCAGTTGGTTTCTTCGTAGTGAATTTCCCGGGCCTCGCCACCAGCGCTCGCCGGCGTACGCCAGATTCCGCCGGTGCCGTAGATATGATCGCGATTGGACACGTAGATGATCTCTCGGCCATCGCGCGTCCACAGCGGATTGATCTCGTGATCGTAGGCGCTGTAGTAATAACGGGGCAGCGGGCTCCTGTTCTCACCGCTGAGGCGCGCGACATTTACCAGCCTGCCACTCTGCAGATCGCCCGTGTAGATATGAAAGCGCTGGTTGAACGACGTCGAGACGAACAGCAGGCGTTTGCCATCGGGCGAGAATCTTGGCTCGAGGTTCACGGCGCCGTCGCTGCTGAGAGCGTGTGATTCACCGCTGACCAGGTCCAGCAGCCGCAGCTCAACAGATTCGCCGTTGTACGAGTCATAGACGACCGAACGCCCGTCCGGCGACCAATCGGGTTGATAGTCGTAACCCGCATCAGCAGTCAATTGCTGCGCCGTGTCCGTCCCCAGGCGCTGGCGCCACAGGGACCCCGCCATGGAATAGATCACTTCCTGTGAATCCGGCGACCAGGTGACGCCGGACGGCCCACTGGTCAGCTGCGGCAGATACATTTCCCGGAAATAATAGGGATGCGGCAGATCAATCTGCCTGAGAACGGGCAGGCGTGCAGCGAATACCAGCGTGCTGCCTATGCAGCTCAGCAACACCAGCGCGCGTAACAATTTGGTTGGTATGGGCACTCTTGGTCGGCTGGCGTGAGCGAGACGGCAGCAGGATAGCATTTGCCTTGGATTTTCACCTCCCACATGCCTTGCAATGCTCCCGCAGCAGCGTATGACGCTCTTGAGAGCCGGAAATGGCCCTGAACTGAACTAAAAACATCCATCTCAGCAGTGCAAGTGATCAAAGAGTCTTCGCGGATTCGTGCGGCACGCACGCTG
>Ga0315276_10007562_pt1 | contig 10068 bp, 11 predicted proteins | sample YL17G05_0_MG_FD_204542 | JGI IMG/M metagenome (GOLD analysis project Ga0315276, IMG submission 204542) | Sediment microbial communities from Yellowstone Lake, YNP, Wyoming, USA - YL17G05_0 | ecosystem: Environmental > Aquatic > Freshwater > Lake > Sediment | place: USA: Wyoming | collected... | reverse complement strand
CATCGCTGCTACAGCTGTAGCTCATAGTGCTTACGGACGGCTTGGTCTGCGGCATTGGCATGTTCATCGTCATGCCATTCGGTAATTTAACGATTTGGTGAAGCCCTTCGCAACAGGATCGACGCAAAGGCCGTCTTCACCGCCGACGCGGATGAAGGTCTCGGCGTAGACCGCGCCATCGAGATGATTGTGCAGGTCGGCCCCCTTCGGCATGCGCTTCAGGAAGACCCGAAGCGCCAACGGGTCGGAGCGCACCCTCTCCAGCTCCTGTGCGGCGCGCTGCTCGGAAGCAGCTTCTTGCAGCGAACCCGCGGCAAGTTCATTCGCGGCCAAAGTTACCAGAGGTAGGAGAAGGCCTAACGCGCGCCAGCCGAAGGTCATGCTCCGCTACCCGACGATCTCGCTCTTCTTGAAGCACAAAGCGATTTCCTTTTTCGCCGTCTCCGGCGCATCGGAGCCATGCACGGAATTACGCTGGTGATTGACGCCTAAATCCTTGCGGATCGTCCCCGGCGCGGCATCGACCGGATTGGTCGCGCCCATCGTCTCGCGATATTTGGCGATGGCGTTGTCGCCTTCGAGGACCAGCAACACGATCGGCCCCGAGGTCATGTAGTTGATGAGCTCCTTGTAGAAGGGCTGCCCCTTATGCACCTCATAGAACTTCTTGGCGTCCTTCTTCCGCCACCACACGCGCTTCTGCGCGATGACGCGAAGTCCCGCGCTTTCCAGTCGCGCCACGATCAACCCGGTAAGATTCCGTTCCGTTGCATCCGGTTTGATGATCGACAGCGTGCGTTCGATGGCCATGGCGAATTGATTCCTCTACGGCTTTGAAATATTGCGGGCTTATAACGGCGCCGGATGACAGCGGCAAGGCACCCAACCGTGCCCTTCGTGGTAAGCTTTGAACCTGTGTTACCATGTCTGACCAAGGACCGGAGAAGACAATGCTGTATGCGACATTGAAAGTTCTCATCACGAGCGTCCTTGTCATCGCGGTATCCGAAGCAGCCAGACGATCGAGCGTGCTTGGAGCGCTATTGGCATCTCTCCCGCTGGTGTCGGTACTCGCCTTTATTTGGCTCTATGTCGAGACCGGCGACAGTGACAAGATCGCGAGCCTGGCACATGGCATTTTCTGGCTGGTGCTGCCCTCGCTCGTTCTTTTCTTGGCGCTGCCGTTTCTGCTCCGCCACGGCATGGGCTTCTATCCAAGCCTCGGCCTATCTATCGCGTTAACGGCCGGAGCCTATCTCTTGATGACATTCGCCCTTGGCCGCTTCGGGATTGCCCTCTGAGTCCTCACGCCTTCTGCTGCCAGCGCCCGTCTCCGTCCTGCTGCCAATAGCTGACCGCATGCCCTGAACCGCGCGCTTCCTGCCATTGCGCGCGAGCCCTTGTCACCGCCTCCGGATCGCGTCCGTCGAAGATGAAGACCACGCGTTGATACGTAGAGGGATCATCGAGCTCCGCGCCATCGAGCAGGAAGCGCACCTGCGCGCCATTCGGATTGTCGCGCTCGACGGTCAGATAAATCGGCTGCTCGGTCGCTTGTCCGTCCCGTGCCGTGCCGTGCGCCAGGAAACTCTCCTCCGAAAAACTCCATAACAGCGTGTCGAGCGCTTCGACGCGCTCCTCGCTCGTCGCCTGCACCGCCGCGCGCCATCCCTTTGCCACTGAACGCAGCAGCAAGGTCGGCAGCACATCCTCGAGCGTCCGCCGCTCGAGATGATAGAAGAAGATCTCGGTCGTCCCGCTCATTCGGTTGCGCCCTTGGCATAGGGGTTGGCGCCACCACGCAAATGCAGGCGGATCGGCACGCCCGCCATGTCGAACGTCTTGCGCAATCCGTTCACGAGATAGCGCACATAGGAGTCCGGCACCACCTTCGGCCGCGAGCAGAATAGAATAAAGGTCGGCGGTCGCGCATTGGCTTGCGTCATATATCTAAGCTTGAGGCGCCGGCCGGAGACCGCGGGAGGCGGATGCGCCTCGACCACCTCTTGCAGCCATTCGTTCAACTTTCGCGTCGGCAGCCTAAGATTCCATAAGGCATCGGCCTCGAGCACGGCCCGCATCAATTTGTCGAGCCCCTTCCCGCTCAACGCCGAGACAGGCACCAGCGACACGCCCTTGATCTGCGGTAACAGCCGATCGCATTTTTCGCGAAGCTCGGCGAGCCGCTTCTGCGGCTCCTCCATTAAGTCCCATTTGTTCACCGCGATGACGACCGCGCGTCCCTCTTGGACAATGAGGTCTACGATCTGAAGGTCTTGCTTTTCGAACGGTGCCTCAGCATCGAAGACGACGACCACGGCCTCGGCGAAGCGGATGGCTTTGAGCGTATCGCCGACCGAGAGCTCCTCCGCTTTTCCTTCGACGCGCATCTTTCGCCGCAAGCCCGCCGTATCGAATAGCCGCAACGGGCGCCCCTCCCAGGCAAGATCGGCGGCGATCGCGTCACGCGTAATACCGGCTTCCGGCCCTGTGATCATGCGCTCCTCGCCGAGCAGCGAATTGACCAGCGTCGACTTGCCGACATTCGGCCGGCCGACAATGGCGAGGCGCAACGGACGCACTCCATCCTCGTCACTCGCAGGCTCGTCATCCGCAGCCAGCGCCGTTTCGCCAAATGCGGTGGCTTTCTCCTCGATCGCGTCCGCCAGATCGCCAATGCCGGTGCCATGCTCGGCCGAGATCGCGATCGGCTCCCCGAGGCCGAGCGAGTAAGACTCATAGATGCCGCCCTCAGCGGCGCGGCCTTCGCATTTATTGGCGGCGAGGATCACAGGCTTGCCGGAGCTCCGCACCAGCGCGGCGAGACTTTCGTCGGGGCCGATGATACCTACCCGCGCATCGATCATGAACACAACGAGATCGGCCTGCGCGATCGCGGCCAAGGTCTGCTCCCGCATCCGGGGCCCAAGACCCGTCTTGGCGTCCTCGAAACCGGCCGTGTCGATCAAAGTCGCGTTCAAAGGTCCGATTGAGGTTTCAGCTTCACGCCGGTCACGCGTAAGTCCCGGCTGATCGTCGACCAGCGCCAGTCTCCTTCCGGCAAGCCGGTTGAACAGCGTGGACTTGCCGACATTCGGGCGGCCGATAATGGCGATGGTGAATGTCATCTTCCGCGAGTTCGGCTAAGGGTGACCGGGTGTCGCATCAATTGAGGGCAATCAGGCGCGCATTATCCGACAAGATATACATACGCCCGTCGGCGACAACCGGCGAGACATAGACGGAAGTACCAAGATCGACCTGGCTCGACAACGTGCCGGTTCTGGCGTCCGCACCGACCAGGAGACCGTCCGCCGAAACGGACCAGAGCTTCCCGCCGGCAAGCACAGGTCCGCTCCAGCGCCCGCTTGCCGGCAAATCCACCTTCCAGCGAATCTTTCCGTCCGAACGGGAAAGGGCGAGCAGCTTGCCGGTGACCTCGACGACATAGACCGTATCGCCAGCCACCCAGGGCATTTGCGTGCTGGCGATCGATCGCGACCACAGCCTCTCGCCAGTCGCTTCGGAAGATGCAATCATCTTCCCGCCATGGCTGACGGCGAAGACCACGCCCTGATCGATGACGGGCCGCGCCGGATCGCCGAGAATGCCAGACGCGGTGTTGTCGCTCTCCCGGGAAAGTGAATCGTTCCAGGCTTTTTGGCCGTCGCTCACCTGATAGGCGACGATGTCGCCGGCCGCGTAGGGCGCCACGACAAATCCCTTGCCTACCGCGGGACTGACATTGCTGAGAAGCGTCGCAGGCTGCGGCAGCCCGCGTGCCGTCCATAATTCGGCGCCGTCCGTGGCGCTCAGAGTATGCAGCACGCTATCCGTGGAGACGAAATAGATCTTGCCGCCCGCCGCCGTGGGCGAGCTCCTGATCGGCTCTCCTGTGCGCTTCGTCCAGATGATTTCGCCGCTATTGGGATTGAGTGCGACGACAGTGCCGTAGCCCGTGGTGGCGTAGAGATGACCGCCGTCAAGAGCGATGCCGCCGCCGAACCCTTCCGCACGCTTCTCGTTCTCCGGCGTGACACTCGCGGTCCACAGCCGCGCGCCGCTGCCAGCGTTGAAGGCAGAGACGGTACCGCCCGCATCGAGCGTGAAGACCTTGCCGTCGGCGACGAGCGGCAGCGCGGTCAAGCGTCCCTTGGAAGACGACCCGGTTCCGGCATCCGCCGTCCAAACCTGATGCACGCTGTCGCCGAGAGCCAGATGACCGAGATTGTTCGATGCGATGCCGCCGGGCTGCGTCCAGCTTGGATTGCTGCGCGGCGGCGGCAACACGATCGGTCTCGTGGCCAAACTCGGATCGACATCGCCAACACCTTGCGAGGTGATCACCGCGACACGCTGGCCGGGGAGCTTCTCCTCATTATCGGCAAAAGGATTCTTGATCGACGGCAACCCGCCGGCGCAACCGCCTAACCACGGCGCCAGCGCCATGACGGCTATAGCCGCTAAGATGACGCGGTATCGCATCCGCCTTCGCCCCGGGGCCACATTCGAAATACCCCTCATGTGAAAGCTAGTTGGTCGTTGCAGCCGGCGCCTTCGCGCCCGCGATCAGAGCCAACATCATGTCGGCGCGCTCGCGCATGTTCGAGGGCGTCGACTCATCGCTGGCCAGCGCCGAGAACTGGTTCTCGGCGTCCGGCATGTTGTCCAGCTTGTAGGCAGACAGTCCGAGCAGCTCGCGCGCAGAAAATCGCCAGGGGCTCGTGCCCTCGGCCAGGGCCTTCAAGCGGCGCGCCATCTCCGCATAATCGGCGCTACTTAGCTTCAGCGTCGCGGCTTGGATCGTCGCGTATCCCTTAAGGATGGCGTCCACCTCGGCATCGTTGGCAAGCGAGTCATAGCTGGCAATCGCCTTGTCGGTCTCGCCAGCCTTGGTCTCGGCCGCCGCGAGCTGGAAGCGCGCCAGGGCGCGATAGCCTTTGGGGCCCTTCTCGGAAAGTTGTGTGAACGCCTCGCGCGCCTTGTCGGCCTCGCCCGTTTTCGCCAGCGTCAGCGCCTCGGTGAATTGAGCGCCGGCGTCGCCAGCCTCTTTCTCGCGCCAATAGGTCCAGCCCTTATAACCGGCGACCCCGGCGACGATCAGGCCTGCGCCAATGATGGCGAAGATGCCGTAGCGATCCCAAAGCCTCTTATATTGCTCGTGGCGAACGGCCTCGTTCACCTCGCGAAAAAATTCACTATCGCTCATTGCTAGCGGACTCTGATGCGTTATTGCCGGTTGATCGCTGGAACCATGTCGAGGCTCCCGCCTAACGCCGTATAGTGAAGGCCCTTCCCCCGCGCAAGGCAGTGAGCCTCGAATCTCGGCTCAAGCGATTAACGCGCTACCGTCCAATAATCGGCTAACTGCCTGTCATTTTGGTCTTTTTCGTGACTTCGCCCGGCTCGGCATACATTGGATAGGTATGCTCGGCGGAAGGAAACGCTCGGGCACGAACGTCGCTCGCATAGGCCTTAACCGCCCCCTCGATCGCATCGCCGAGGCTCGCATATTCCTTGACGAATTTCGGCACCTTTGGGTTCAGGCCGAGCATATCCTCGAGCACGAGGATCTGGCCGTCGCACTCCGCGGACGCCCCGATGCCGATAGTCGGAATCGGGATTTGTTTGGTGATGCGCGCGGCGAGCAGTTCGGCGAGCGCCTCGATCACCACTGCGAAGGCGCCGGCCTCGGCGACGGCGCGCGCGTCTTCCTCAAAGGCTCCCCATTCGGAGCGGTGACGGCCCAGCGGCTTGAAACTGCCGATCATGTTCACGGCCTGCGGCGTCATGCCGATATGGCTCATCACCGGAATGCCGCGCGCGGTCAGATAGCGGATGGTTTCCGCCATATGCGCGCCGCCCTCGATCTTGATGGCGCCGCAGCCCGTCTCCTTCAGCACTCGCGCCGCATTGCGAAAGGCGATCGCCGGGCTCTCCTCGTAGGAGCCGAACGGCATGTCGACCACGACCAGCGCCCGCGTCGAGCCGCGCACCACGGCCTGCGCATGCATGATCATGAGATCGAGCGGGACCGGCACGGTGGTTTCGTAGCCATGCATCACCATGCCGAGCGAGTCGCCGACCAGCAGCATGTCAACATAAGAGTCGATGATACTCGCGGTATGGGCGTGATAGGCGGTGAGCGCGACAATGGGCACCTGCCCCTTGCGCTTGGCGATATCCGGCGCCGTCACCCGCTTCATTGTAATGTCCTTCGACACGGTCTCATGCTCCTAGGCAAGCAAGGGCCAATGGCGTCTTATGACAGATATATAGGTGTTTTTGCAGTGCAAAAAAAAAATGTCACAGGGGGCCTATCCCGAGGCCAAGGGTGAAACCCCAATTAGGAGGGGGTGTAGCCAGACGAGAAAGATCACATAGAGCGCAAGGCCACCGAAGACGCTGATGATGTCGTTGCGCCGGGCTTGAGCTTCCGAAGGCTGCGGCATCGGCTCCGCAGGTAGCCGCCGCTTGAGCAGAATCCGATCGATCACGGCGTAGGCCAAAAACGACCCGAACAGAATGATCGAGGCGAGATCGCCATTGGCGATCAGATGGGCGAGTGCCCAGAACTTGATGGCGGAGAGCATCGGGTGGCGCAGCTTCGCCTTGATCTTCCCCGGGAGATACGCGGCAAGCAGCAACGGAAACACCGGGAGCATCAGCAGCAGAGCCAGGTGCCGCGTCCAATCCGGCGGGGACCAGATCTGCACGACCGGCGCCTTGGCAAAGCCCCAGATAACGAGCGCAAGACCAAGTGTCGAGACGATGGAGAACAACGCGCGGTAACCGCTCTTGCCGAGCCGTGCCATCAGCCTGTCGCGCAAATCCGGAAAGGCCGGCACGAAATGAATGCCGATCAGAACGAGGATGCCAAGAATGAGAATGGTCATGGGATGGCCTCAGTGGTTGCTCGCTTCAGCGACAGTTTTCAACTGAGCCAGGCCCTTATCGAGCAGCTCGCCCATCATTTTCTTGCCGTTCATCACCAGGCAGAAAGCCTTGCCCATGAAATTCTGATGACCGTACAGCGTCCAATTGACGTGGGTCTGATCGTCCTCCGGCTTGAAACTGAATTCGGTGGTGTTGCTCATCTCCATTGGCTTCGCGATGTCGGTCCTGATCTTGATGAACTCGTCAGGACGGCTCTCGGTGAGCGTCATGGTCCCCTCGCCCACTTGACTGTTGCCGGACCATTTGGCGATAGCGCCAGTGCCGGACTCCGGTCCTTCGAAAGTGATTTTCGCGTCTGGATCGAGCTTGGCCCAGGGCGACCAGGCATCCCATTTACGCAAATCGTTGACTTGCGCGAAGACTGTTTCGGCGGGCGCCGCGATCGTCGTCGATCGTTCGACCCGGAACTCCGATGGCTGCATGGCGACGACGATGACGAAGATCGCAACGATCGCCGCCAGCGTGATCAGAATTTTCTTCAGCATGGTATCCCTCTCCGCATCATTCTGTTGTTGCCCTGTGTTTCATGTTTCGCATCTTAAAGGCAACTAAGTTTGACGCGGGCGCGCAGAACCGTTGCCGCGACGTGAAACACGTCCTGGCTTCGTGCCAAAAGCACATCTCTGCCCTGTCGCTAAAACCCAAACAGCGCGCGGGTAAAATCGTTGCTCAGATCGTTGCGCTGACGGGACCGCTTGCCGCGCGGATCCGGCTGGCTTGCGACAACTTCGCTGTCTTGTTGGATCGGCTGATCATAGACCATGTCTTTTCCGCTCAGCGCGGCTGCCATTCTGGCGTCGTGACCGTAGACATCGTTGAATTTGGAAATCGAGCCGTCGTCGTTCACCTTTAGAGTGAAATAGGTGATGTAGACCGGTATCTGGTGTTGCAGAGCGATGTGATTGTCTTCGGAAGTCTCGATGGCCGAGTTAATCTGCGCCTGTGACCAGCCCTGGTCGTGGTGCAGTAGGAGCAACGCCAACGCCTGAGGATTCTGCACCCGCATGCAGCCATGGCTCTCGGCGCGAACGGTCTGAGCGAACAGATTTTTCTGCGTGGTGTCGTGCATGTAGACGTCGTGCTTGTTGGGAAACACGAATTTCACCGTGCCCAGCACGTTGTCGGGTCCTGGCGGCTGAAACAGTTCGTAGTTGCGGATATCGACTCGACCCCAATCGATCGTGTCCGGATCGATTTCGCGACCGTTAGCTCCACGGATACGCAAATTGTGACGCGCGAGGACAGAAGTGTCCCATCCGCCGCCGAAGAAGCCGCCCCCTTGCTGCAGATATGGCGCGATCTCTTCGGTCTTGATGGAGTTAGGTACATTCCAATAGGGATTGAACACGATCTCCTCCATATCGTCGGAGAAGACCGGGGTCTGCTTGTCAGGCTTGCCGGTCACGACGCGCGTGGAGTGGATCGTCTTGCCGTCCTCGACCACGCGCAGCATGAATTCAGGAATATTCACCCTCACGTAATAGGATCCCAAGTCGTGGGGTAACCAACGCCAGCGCTCCATGTTGATCAGAAGGGTCTCGATCTTCGCCTGGCCTCCGGCCTGCTGCGGCGGCTCCTGCTGGTTGTTGAGCATCCGCCGCGTGCCGGCGCCCACCAATCCGTCGGGAACGGCGCCGTGTTCGGATTGAAAGCGCTTCACGGCCTCGAGCACATCTCGGTCGAACATCTTCTCCTTGGCGCCCGCTTGAGACTGAACGTCGAGCCGCTTCCTGAGGAGAGCCACCTGCTCATCCTCGACGTCGAGCTTGAGAACCGGCCCGTCGGGGATCGTGACCACGCCGGGTTTGGCGACCTCAGCTTGTTTGCCGCCGCCGCGGATCTCGATCAGCTTCTGCCTTAGCGCTTCGAATTGCGGCTGGTCAGGCTGGAAACTGCGTAAATAAGCCGCCGGGTCTGAGCGAATGGCGATCGAGTCGATCACCTCAGACGGATTGGGCAGCGCGAGGCTCGGATCAAGATTATCGCTCAAGCGCTGCGGATCGATGCGGCCGCCCCGGGCGTCGTTGGCGTAGTCAAGCACGGCGTAGCTGATCTTGATCTCGGCATCGGCCAGCCAGTCTGTGGTTTTCGCATCGGCGGCCTTGGAATCGGCGGCCTTGGGAAGCGCGTAGTCTGAGGCGCGTAGGCCATACTCGTCGGCCTTCCCGATCTCGGCCATAACGGCCTCGGCCCGCCCGGTCAGGCCGTTTTCGTCGACCCAGAGGAGGCGCTGGTCGGGAATCGAATAATATTCCACGAGCGCGGCTTGCTCGGCCTTGCGTGCCGTGGACTTGGGGGAGAGCCGACCTTGGATGGCAATCAGGACCGCGTCTGTTGGCGTTATCAGTGTGGCTGGCCCATCGGGCTCAGCCGCAAATCCGGGCAGGCTGAATGCTGCCGCAATAATAAGCCCGAATGCGATTGGCCTCATTGTCTGCGCCTTTACAAATCCGAGGCTTTGAAGTCTCGAAACAGCCCTACTCGCGTAAATGAAGAAACCGCTCAAATTTTGGCCGATTAAGGCGAGGAGACATGCGTGATGCCGGGCGTCAAGCGACCCAACTTACGCATAACCTAGAATTCGGAGTTCGAGAAGCTCAGCTCGGGAGGGTTCCGCGCATGCCGCCGACTGAAGTCCTTGAAATCCCTGGGCAACAGCCAAGGGTCATGAGCGGGCGCATCATATCTGGGGCGGTATATCGGCTTTCGCCGGTAAGAATGGCTCGCCTCACTCCCACTCGATCGTCCCCGGCGGCTTCGAGGTGATGTCATAGACCACGCGGTTGATGCCGCGCACCTCGTTGATAATGCGCTAGCGGGATGTCCGCTGAGTGCTCCATTGAGCGCCGATTAAGCCACCGTTCGCGGCAGCGGACGAGAGACAAGGGACAAGAGATAAATTTCACTGCCCTTTGCAAATCGGCGTTGGCTGCGGCGGCGGTGCCGGATGATCCTTCGCGTATTTAACGAGGATCGGCTCGAGGGTTTCTTTTGGCCAAAATTTCGGAGAGCCGATTTCTTTCAAGCAGGAGGCGTTCCAATATGATCCGGCGCGCGACGGCGACCGGCCGGCCTTCACCGCTTGCGCGATCGCCGCGATGTCGTCTGACT
>Ga0315276_10007559_pt1 | contig 10071 bp, 11 predicted proteins | sample YL17G05_0_MG_FD_204542 | JGI IMG/M metagenome (GOLD analysis project Ga0315276, IMG submission 204542) | Sediment microbial communities from Yellowstone Lake, YNP, Wyoming, USA - YL17G05_0 | ecosystem: Environmental > Aquatic > Freshwater > Lake > Sediment | place: USA: Wyoming | collected... | reverse complement strand
CCGGCGCTCCGACCAATCATTCAGATGGAACCCTCGCGGGATCAGCCTGCGTCGCGCTCCAATGCATGCCGAGCTGGTCGAACAGGAACGAAAGCTCGTCGGCCTGCTCCTCGATGCGCGTGGCGAGCGAGCTGCCTTGCCCGTGACCCGATTTCCTGTCGGTGCGCAACAGGATCGGCCGGTCGGAGCGGGTGGCAGCCTGCAGCGCCGCCGCCATCTTGCGCGAATGCAACGGGTTTACGCGGCCATCGGTCGCGCCTGTCATCATCAGGATTGACGGATAGGCCGTTCCCGCCTGGACATGGTGATACGGCGAATAGGCGTAGAGCGCGCGGAACTGGTCGGGATCCTTAACCGTCCCGAATTCGGCGGTGTTGAACGAACCGTTGGGATCAAGCTCGACACGCACCATATCGTAGATGCCGACCGCCGACACCACGGTGCGTGCAAGCGTGGGGTGCTGGGTGACCATCGCGCCCATCAGCAATCCGCCATTCGAGCCGCCCATCAACGCCAGCTTGTCGTGCGTCGTGTAGCCGGTGTCGACCATGTGCAGCGCGGCCGCTTCGAAATCGTCGAACACATTCTGCTTGTGGGTCAGATTGCCCTCGACATGCCAGCGCTCGCCATACTCCGCGCCGCCGCGGATGTTGGCGACGGCGTAGATGCCGCGGGCCTCGATCCAGAGCCGACGCATGGCTCCCAGGAACGCGGGTGTCATGTTCACGCCATAGCCGCCATAACCGTAAAGCAGCACGGGATGGGTTCCATCGGGTTTCGTGCCCTTCTTCATGATGATGTTCACCGGAACGTGCGTGCCATCTTTCGATACGGCGAATTCGCGCTGCACGACGCAGTCAGCGAACGAAATCGGCGAAGTGACGGTGAGCTTCGTTTCGGTGGTAACGCCGGTGTCGGCCTCCCATTTCGCGTAGTAGCGCGGCCGCGTGTAGCTTGAGACGCCGTACAAGATGTCGCCATTGGCGAGCGGTTCGATTTCGTCGACTGCGGAAACGGGCGGCAGGTCGATGCGGCTGGCGTGGCCGCCGTCATGGTCGAAGACCCGCACCTGGCTGGGGCCGCCAACGATGTCGCGCACGATCAGGTGCTGATCCGTCAGCGCCAGCGCATGCTGCTGGCCTTCCGAAACGATCGCGGTGTCGCCTTCCGGCACGATGGTCCTGGCCGCCGCGAAGCCGCCGGCATAAGGCGCGGCCAGCTTCAGCACCTTGCCATTTGGGGCTTCCCTGCGGCTGATGCCGAAAAGCGCGCCATCGGGGCCCATGGTCGCTGCAACGATACGGTCGTCGTATCGGGCAACCTGCAAGAATCCGCCGCCGGCCTTCAGCACCCAGTGCTGCCATTCGCCGCCGTCGCCGAGTTGCACCGACGCGAGCACGTCCTTGAGGCCGGAGGTGTTGTCGAGGAAGATCTCGCCGGTGCGCGGGACGCCGTCCTTGGTGCCAAGCACCATCGGGTCGGTGGCCGCGTCGCTGCCGATCACGTGGGAATAGACTTGTTGGAAGAAATGGCGGTCGGCCTCGGGCGCGTCATCGCCCGGATAGCGCGTATACCAGAACGCCTTCGAGTCGGCGGTCCACGCCAGGCTGCCGCCCGCGGTCGGATATTGCACGCGCGGAATAGGCGCATCGATTTCCTTGCCCGTCGTAACTTCATAGACGTGCAGCGTGCCGTCCTCGCTGCCATTCAGCGACAGCGATACGGCCACGCGCGTGCCGTCGGGCGAAGCGGCATACCAGTCGATCGCCGTGTGACCGCTGGCGTCGAGCTTGTTCGGGTCGAGCACGGTCGTGCTGCTGTCGGGATCGGCGGCGGCGTTCAGCACCACCAGCATCGACTGCTGGAACGCGGGATCAAAGTACAGTGCGTACACGCGCGCATCCCGCACCTGCAAATCGTAAAACGCCGGCGAGGTGGCGGTGATGAGCCGCATCAACTCGGTCTTGATTGCGTCGCGCCCGGGCAGGGCGTCGAGGTACGCGCGGGTACGATCATTCTGGGCGTCGCTCCAGGCCTGCACCCTGGAATCGTCCCAGTTCTCGAGCCAGCGATACGGGTCCGCGACGCGCACGCCATGAACGACGTCGAATGCGTCGCCCTGCGGCGCGTCAGGTGCTGGCGGCATGTTCGCGGCAAGCGCAGTGGCAGCCAGGAAAAACAGGCTTGCGCCAAGGAGTGGGCGAATTCTCGATTTCATGACGGGCACTTCCTCGCATCAATTTTGAATGCCGAACGGTTGGACCGGCGCAGCCGTGCCGGATTCCCTTGAGCGTTACGATTGGCCGTCGGCGGGGTTGCGCGCCGTAATGAACCAGGTGCTCGATGGCGCCCAGACGCCGTCCTTGCGCGCGTAACGTGACAGCGTTTCGCGCAGGGCCACCACGACCTGCGGTTTCAACTCTTCGCCTTCGGGGCCTGCGAGCCGGATGATTTCCCCTGCCGGCCCAAGCGCCATCGCGAACTCGACGGCATCTTCGAGGTTCCGGCCGATGCAGATGTCGGTGTCGAAGCGCTCAAACGTGATGCCCTCGAATCCGGCGGACCGCATCATCGAGCTGACCATGTCAGGACCCGACATTGAAAACGGGCCGGGTCCGCAATGGACTTCATTCGCTTCCTCGTGCGACTTCACGGGAACGATCTCCCGGACCCGCAGTTCGGCTTCGTGCAGCCAGGGATTGTCCTCACGGTTGCGCCACACGATCTGCATCAACACTCCGCCGGGTTTCAGTGCCACGCGGATGTTCCGCAGCGCGGCGCCCGGCATCATGAAGAACATCGTCCCGAAGCGCGCGAAGGCATGGTCGTAGGGACCGCGCAGATCGTCCATCTGCACATCGGCCGCGAAGAACGAGGCGTTGCGGACTCCGGAGGCCAAAGCATCCTGCTCGCTGGCACGCACGAAATTCTCGGCGCAATCGACACCAACGGCCTGGCCGTTGGGGCCGACTTCGCTGGCAATCCTGATGGTGGTGTCGCCGAATCCGCAGCCGACGTCGAGTACACGTTCGCCGGCACGATACAGGCGCCGCGACAGCAGCTCGTCGCTATGCCCGGAAAGACCCGCGACAATCAGGTGCTTGAATCGCGAAAACTTGTCGAACAGCACCGTGTTCCAGGCTTCGACGACGACGTCATTGTCATTCATGAGCTCACTCTCTCTTCCGGCGGCTTGAGGTGGCGGAAGGTCCACAGCAAGGCCAGATCGTAAAGGATTTTCAACCCGCCACAAATGATGAACGGCCAGGCCTCGAGGCCCGCCGCAAACAGCGCGCCCGCGATCACAGGACTGGCGGCTGCCGCCAGGCTTCTCGGCACCGATGTGATGCTCGCGGCCGCCGGCCGTTCCGGCGGCGTGACGACCGCCATCACGTAGGAGGATCGCGTGGGCACGTCCATCTGCGACAAGGCGGCCCGCACCAGCAGCAGGGCCAGTGCGAGTTCCAGACTTGGGGCGATGGCCGCGAGGATCAGGCACAGGCTCGAAGGAATGTGCGTGTAGACCATCGTGTTGATGAGTCCAATGCGACGCGATAGCCAGGCCGCAGCCGGGAAGGAGAACGCGGCCAGCAGACCAGACCAGAAAAAGAAGATTCCTGCGGCCGTCAAGGACAGGCCGAACTTGTTGAAGAGCCACAGCGCGACCAGTGACTGGACCGCGAATCCGCCGGCGAAGGCATCGATGCTGAACAGTGCGGCAAGACGGTAAACGATGCGGCGCGATGGGCCCAGCGCGGAGGCCGGTTTCCTTTCATCCGGCGATGAGTCGGCGGGGATCAACCGATACAGCACGCCGCCGGCCACGCCCAGCAGGGCATAGAGCAGGAACATGGCCTTGAGCGCTTCGAGGCGTGTCAGGCCGAAATCGACCAGATATTCAGGGCTGGCTGCCGCCAGCGATCCAAGCGCCGCCGCGAGTGCGCCGATCAGGCCATAGACGGCGAACATGTGCGTACGCCTGGAGTCTGCAACGGAATCTGCGAGCAGCGCGTGCTCCAGCGGTACGAAGATGCTGACGCTGCCGGACGATGGGTTGATGGTGCCGATGAATGCGACCAGCAACAGCACCGCGTAACTGCTGGATGCTGCAAACGCGAGCCCGGTTGCGACCATCAGCCCGGAGGCCATGAGCAGAAGCCGGCGTCGTCCGGCCGATGCGCCGAACAGGCCGATGCCCAATGTCATCAATGCGGAACCGAAGAGCGCGAGGGTCGCGACGACGCCGACCTGGAAGGCGCCGAGTCCAAGATCGGTCAGGTAGACGACCAGCAATACGGCGACGAATCCGTCGCCGAAATCACGGAAGGCACGCGCGGCATAGAGGCAGGTGACGGGACGAGGCATCGGCATCAACTCTCAGCTAGTTTACCGGCACGCGCGTACCAATAACATATGTCGCATGTGACTTTACAGTTGTAGCGATCGCCGCTACACTCCGTTCCATGATCAAGAGCTTCCGGCACAAGGGGCTGAGAGAGCTCTTCTTGATCGGTAGGTCTGCCAGGGTAGCCATCGCCCTGCAGGAGCGCTGTCTGCGGCGGCTGGACGCCCTTCAGCAGGCCGTCGTGCCGATCGACATGAATGTGCCGGGCTTCGATTTTCACGCCCTGCATGGGAGACCGAAACGTTACAGCGTGCATGTCAACGGACCATGGTGCGTCACCTTCGAGTTTGAAGAAGGGCATGCCTGGCGAGTGAATCTGGAGCAATATCACTGAGAGGCGCTTATGCGCGAAGACATCGTCATCGAACAACCGAGCCGTTGCCCGACTCACCCGGGCGCGCTGCTGCGTGAAGAGGTCCTGCCTGCGCTCGATTCGAGCGTGACGGATGCCGCCCGCAAGCTCCGAGTGAGCCGCCAGACTCTGCACCGTGTCCTTTCCGGCAAGATGGCGGTGACTCCTGAGATGGCCGTGCGACTCGGGAAGTTCTGCGGCAACGGGCCGGGACTGTGGCTGCGGATGCAGGCCGCTTATGATCTCTGGCATGCCGAGCGGCGAATGAAGGGCGAACTTCGGCGAATTCCGCGCGCGGCATGAACCGGTAGCGGAGCGGCCCAGGACGATGAACCAAAAAAAGAGGCCCGGCTTGCGCCGGGCCCCGGTCCGAGCCTGTTGAGTTCGCTCAGCGATTACCGCTGGCTTTCACTTCCCAGATGTAATCCGCGTGCGAATCGCAGATATCCGTGAAAGTGTCGCCAAGCGCATTGTCCTGCGACTCGACGATGCTGGCACGTACCTCCATGAGGCTCTTCACGTCGGTGGCCGTCATCGTGGCAAGGCGCCGGTATTCACCGCCCACCACGTGTTCCATCCAGCCCCAGGACTTCAGCTTGCCTTCTGCGACCAGCTTGTCGTAGGCGGGCGCATAGACCTGCATCACGAGCGCATCCACCTGATCTTCACGGCTGTCACAGACGTAGTACGTCGAGAAGACAGCGTTTCCGGGCGCGGTGGTGCCCGCATTGCCACCAACGCGTCTCCAGATGTAATCGTCGTGTGAATTACAGATCTTGCCGTACTCGTCTTCCAGCTTCTTGTTCTTGGCGTCGGCCTGGTCGCCGATCTTTTTCTGCGCGTCCAGCAGTGCCTGGATCGTGGGTGCTACCGAGAACATTGCGCGGCGCCACTTGCCACCTGTCTGGTGCGCGTAGAGACCGTAGGCAGAGATGCTGCCATCGGCGACAGCCGCGTCAAAAAATTGCTGATCGACATCCTTGAAGATCTGATCCGACCGCTCCTGCTGAGTCACGTCGCAGACAAAGTAGGTTCCGTAGACGAAGGCTTCCGGCGCTTTGTCTTCTGCACTGGCTGCTCCTGCGACGGCCAGTAACAGGCATCCCTGGAGCAGAACTGCCCCTTTTACTAACTTTCTCATTGTTCCCCCTCAGTTCCGGGCTTGCTGCTGGCCCGGTGACAGCGTCGCGATTATAGACCCCTTGTCAGTGGACTACCGGCAAGGTGAGACTGTGGCCAGTCTTGGGAGGTGCCAGGGCGCTAGTTTGTTGATTTGCCGGAAAAGAAGGACAAGGAGGGGCTATGAGCGGGCGACTGGCATATGTGACGGGCGGCATGGGTGGCATCGGCACGGCGATCTCCACTCGTCTGTGCAAGGAAGGATTTCGCGTGGTGGCCGGCTGCGGGCCCGGTTCCAAGCGTAAGGACACCTGGGTCGCGGATATGCGCACGAAAGGGTTTGAGGTGCATGCGTCCGAAGGCAATGTGGCGGATTGGGAATCGACCCGTGCTGCCTTCGAGAAGGTGCTCAAGGAACTGGGTCCTGTGGATGTGCTCGTCAACAATGCCGGCATTACGGCGGACGGTACCTTCCGCAAGATGACTTTTGAGCGCTGGCACAAGGTGATCGACACCAATCTCAACAGCCTCTTTCACGTGACCAAGCAGGTCATCGACGGCATGCTGGACCGTGGCTGGGGGCGCGTGATCAACATTTCCTCGGTCAACGGCCAGCGTGGCCAGTTCGGCCAGACCAACTATTCCACCGCGAAGGCCGGCATCCACGGCTTTACGATGGCGCTCGCGCAGGAAGTCGCGTCGAAGGGTGTCACGGTGAACACGGTCTCGCCGGGTTACATCGGCACCGAGATGGTCCGCGCCGTCAAGCCCGAGGTGCTCGAGAAGATCGTGGCGACGATACCAGTCGGGCGCCTCGGCACGCCGGAGGAAATCGCTTCGGTCGTCGCCTGGCTTGCCTCGGATGATGCGGCATTTGCGACCGGCGCGGATTTCTCGCTGAATGGCGGCCTGCACATGGGTTAGGCCCGGAGGAGCTCACAGATGAAAACACGCGCCGCAATTGCCTGGGCTGCCGGCCAGCCGCTGGAAGTCGTTGAGGTCGATCTGGAAGGCCCGAAGACCGGCGAGGTGCTGGTCGAGATCAGGGCAACCGGCATCTGTCACACGGATGAATTCACGCGTTCGGGCGCGGATCCCGAGGGCCTGTTTCCAGTGATCTTCGGCCATGAGGGCGCGGGCGTGGTCGTCGACGTCGGGCCCGGCGTCAAGACGCTGAAAAAAGGGGACCACGTCGTCCCGCTATACACGCCGGAATGCCGCGAGTGCAAGTCCTGCCTGTCGCGCAAGACCAATCTGTGCACGGCGATCCGCGCGACCCAGGGCAAGGGCGTGATGCCGGACGGCAGCAGCCGCTTCTCGATCAGCGGCAAGAAGATCCACCATTACATGGGCTGCTCGACTTTCTCGAATTACACGGTCCTGCCGGAGATCGCGCTCGCGAAGATCCGCGAGGACGCGCCGTTCGACAAGGTCTGCTACATCGGCTGCGGCGTGACGACCGGCATCGGCGCGGTCATCAATACCGCGAAGGTAGAGCCCGGCGCCAATGTCGTCGTGTTCGGGCTGGGGGGCATCGGTCTCAATGTGATCCAGGGCGCGCGCATGGCGGGCGCCGGAAAGATCGTCGGCGTGGATATCAACCCGCGCCGCAAGCTGCTCGCCGAGCGCTTTGGCATGACGCATTTCGTGAATCCGAAGGAAGTCGAGGGCGATCTGGTCGCGCACCTGGTGTCGCTGACGGACGGCGGTGCCGACTACAGCTTCGAATGCGTCGGCAACGTGGACCTGATGCGCCAGGCGCTGGAATGCTGCCATCGTGGCTGGGGCGTTTCGGTCATCATCGGCGTCGCCGGCGCCGGTCAGGAAATCAAGACCAGGCCATTCCAGCTCGTCACGGGACGAGTCTGGAAGGGAACGGCATTCGGCGGCGCGCGTGGCCGCACAGATGTGCCGAAGATCGTGGACTGGTACATGGAAGGCAAGATCAACATCGACGACCTGATCACTCACACGATGCCGCTGAAGCAGATCAACGAAGCTTTCGACCTGATGCATCGGGGCGAGTCTATCCGTAGCGTCGTGACATTCTGAAACCGCAGCAAGGGGAACACATCATGGCTGTCAAGATTCATCCGTCCGTCGACAACGGCGTCAAGCCAGGCACCAAGGGCTTCAAGGGCGGCACTCTGACCTGCAAGTGCAAGAGTGCACCGGTCACGGTGACGCTCGCGAGCGACGTGGCACACAATCATGCCTGTGGATGCAGCAAGTGCTGGAAGCCGGAAGGCGCGGCGTTTTCGGTCGTGGCAGTGGTGGGGCGCGACAAGCTCTCCGTCACGGCCAATGGCAACAAGCTCAAGGTGGTGGACGCCAGCGCCACCATCCAGCGCCACGCCTGCACCGGCTGCGGTGTGCACATGTACGGCCGCATCGAGAACAAGGGTCATCCATTTCATGGCCTGGATTTCGTGCACGTTGAGCTATCCAAGGACAAGGGTTGGGCTGCTCCCGAATTCGCGGCTTTCGTCTCTTCCATCATCGAGACGGGCAGCGCCAAGCCCGATCAGATGGCCGCAATACGTGCACGGCTGAAGGAACTCAAGCTGGAACCGTACGATTGCCTGTCCCCGGCACTGATGGACGCAATCGCCACTCACGCGGCCAAAGCCAAGGGTGTACTCAAGGCCTAGTGAGCGAAACAATCAGCCGCCACGGCGCCTTCGGCGGCGCCGTCAGCTTTCATCGTCACAGTTCCGTCGAAACGGGCTGTGCAATGCGCTTTGCCGTGTTCCTGCCGCCGCAGGCAGCGAGCGGCAGGGTGCCCGTGCTCTATTACCTTGCCGGTCTCACCTGTACCGAAGAGACCTTCATGATCAAGGCGGGCGCCCAGCGTGTGGCGGCGGAGCTGGGGCTCGCGATTGTTGCGCCGGACACGAGTCCGCGTGGCGCGCCGCTACCCGGTGACAGCGAGAACTGGGATTTCGGCGTCGGTGCGGGCTTCTACCTTGATGCCACGGAAACACCCTGGTCACGGCATTACCGGATGTATTCCTATGTCACGCGCGAGTTGCCCGCGCTGATCGCCGCAGACTTTCCGGTTGACGCGAAGCGCCAGGGCATCTTCGGGCATTCGATGGGCGGTCATGGCGCGTTGACAATCGCGCTGAAGAATCCTGATCGCTACCGTTCGGTTTCCGCGTTCGCCCCGATCGCGGCGCCAATGCAATGTCCCTGGGGCCAGAAGGCGTTTACGGGTTATCTCGGCGCGAATCGCGATAGCTGGCGCGCCCATGACGCGAGCGAATTGATTCGCGGGCTCAAAACGGTTGCCGGGCGGCCGCCGCTCCTGGTGGACCAGGGGCTGGCGGATCCCTTCCTGCAGCAACAACTATTGCCCGAACGCCTGGAGCAGGCCTGCGCCAAGAGCGGGTATCCGCTGACGTTGCGCCGTCACGCTGGCTACGATCACGGTTATTACTTCATCTCGACATTCATCGAGGATCACCTGCGTCACCACGCCCGATCGCTTCAGGCCTAGTCGCGCAACTCGACGCCGGGCGCGAAACGCCGGTGATGTTCTTCTGAAAGCGCGGCCGCCACTTCCGGCAATGGCCGGTATCGGTGCACGAACTCCGCAGGCATGCGCTTGGGTCGGCCGCTGTCGAGATCCATGCAGACGTAGTGGATCAGGCCGCGCAGCAGCGTCCTGCCATCCGCCGGGCGGAGAATCTGGAAGCGGCGGTCGACACGCAGCCGTGCATCCTCGAATACGAGCCAGGTACCGATCTCGAGTGCATCACGCGCGAAGGTCGACGCGAGGTAGTTCAGCTGGCTGCGCCAGACCACCATGCCCCGTCTGGTAGTGACGCAGTGTGCCGGCGTCACGCCGAGCGCCGAGGAATGCGCCCAGGCCGTTTCATCCAGCCAGCGCAGGTAGACCGAATTGTTGACGTGCCCATAGGCGTCGACATCCGAGGCCTGCGCGCTCACGCGATGGATGAAGGGCGAGGGCAGGTCCCAGGCCGCTGTCACCGGTAGAGAATTCTCACGAGCATTCGGAACATCCGGCCGTAAGGCGGCATCAGGAATCGCGAGCCGCTCAGCCGCCCGTCGTAGAACACGGGCTTCTGCTTGGAGAAGGTATCGAAGCCCGCCTTGCCGTGGTAATGACCCATGCCACTGGGGCCGACGCCGCCGAAGGGAAGGTCTTCCTGGATCACGTGAAAAGCCGTGT
>Ga0315276_10007558_pt1 | contig 10071 bp, 6 predicted proteins | sample YL17G05_0_MG_FD_204542 | JGI IMG/M metagenome (GOLD analysis project Ga0315276, IMG submission 204542) | Sediment microbial communities from Yellowstone Lake, YNP, Wyoming, USA - YL17G05_0 | ecosystem: Environmental > Aquatic > Freshwater > Lake > Sediment | place: USA: Wyoming | collected... | reverse complement strand
CGAAGGCTGCACGGTCGAAGACGACTGTCTCATCGGGTCCGGTTCGGTGGTCCTCCATCGAGCGATCGTGCGCACCGGTGCACTTGTCGGAGCCTCGGCCTTGGTCCCCAACGGGATGGAGGTGCCGCCTCGGGCGATGGCCCTGGGCGTACCGGCCCAGATCCGGCGAGACGCCGTTGCAGAGGGACAGTTCGCCGACGCTGTGGCCAGGTACGTTCACAACGGCCACTGGTACCGCGCCGAGCTTCGCCGCCTCGACTGACGCAAGGCCTGCCAACGGCTTTTTGACTCGCACCCCTACACTTCCGCGATGCGCACACTCATCGTTGGATGCGGTCTGGTCGGCAAAGAACTCGCCCGGCAGTTGCGGGCTGAGGGCCACTACGTGATCGGGACCACCACGACACCCGCGAAAGTGCAGGCCCTGCAAGAGGTGTGCGACGAGGTTGTCGTGCTCGCGGGCGGGGACACCGAGAAGGTCCACGCGGCTGCGGCTGGCGCAGACGCGATCGTCGTCACAGCCGGGCCCGCAGCCGCGCAGGCGATGACCGTCGAACAACGCCAGCGCACCTACCGGCAGGTCTTGGTCGATACCGCCGAGTCAGTGGCATCGGTCCCGGGGACGCCGCACATCGTGATGCTCTCGTCATTGTCGGTGTACGGCGATGCAGCCAATCATCTCGACATCATCGACGAGGACTCTCCGCTGACCACCAGCGAGGACCCGAGCCCCGCGCGGTTCCAGGAGGCCGAACGCACGTACCTGAGCGCTGCACCCGGACGGGTCACCGTCTTTCGTTGCGCGGACATCACTGGCGGCGAGGACCCGCCTATCGCCGACAAGATCCGGATGGCGCATCAGGTTCTTGGCGGCTCGGTGCCCTTCCACGACGATGCGCTGTTCTACCGAGTGCACATGCTCGACGTCGTGGACGCCATCAAGTATGTGCTCGTTCACGACGTGGTCGGCGTCTTCAACCTCACCCACGCCGAGGTCCCGCCACGGATGGCGCCGTACTTCGATGCGATCAGTGCCCTGGACGGATTGCCGCCGTTGACCTACCGCAACGAATTGCGCGCTCCCACCGTCCCGGTCTCGGTCGACCGGCTGCTGGCCACGGGGTTCCGTTTCACTCACACCCAGGTCGAGGAGATGCCCGCTGCGGATGCGGCACCCCCCGAGCGCACCGTGATCAGTATCGATCGCTCCGGCGAGAAGATCGTCACGGCCGCATTGGCACGGATCATCGACGCTCTCGGTCTCGTCGAAGAGACCGCGGCGGACGGGGATGCGGCTCTGCCTCTTCACGCTGTCGGTGGGCCGCTGGACGGCGCCCGCATCGGCGAGTTCAGGATCTTCACCCGAGCCGACGGGACCCGGTGCGTCTACAGCCGGCTTTCCATCGACGAGTTCGGCATGGACACCCACCAGGTGTACGCCTTCACCGCAGCCAACAGTCCGGTGCCACACCTCTTCCTCGACACGGCGATCAGTCCGAACACCGAGGGCACCTTCCACTTCGGACTCGACCTGGTGCCACGCGTGGACCTCGGTGCCAACCTCGATTACACCCTGACCGTCTATGGCCCGCTCGCCGAAACCCGGGCCGCGACCTTGACCCAGCCAGGTGTCCTGCCGGTGCCCTCGCTCGGTCCACTGCAGTGGACCCTGCGTTCACCCTGGATGGTCGCCGCGATCGTGACCCCGGCAGATCTGCACAAGTTGACGAATGTGACCGACGCGTACATCGATCGCTGGCTGGACCTGATGAGTGCGGGACTGCCGGCCGAGGTTGCCGACTCCGTCACGTGGCAGGACCTTCCGCAGCGCGACCGACGCAATCGCGAAGCGATGTTCTCGCCCCGGACGAACCCGGTCTGGATCTTGCTCGATCGGCTGGTTGGGGCCGACGCTGCCAGCCAGATGCGGGAATTGTTGATCGGCTGAGTCCATCGCGCCGACCCTGATGTGGCGGTTGGCGTGCTTCTTCAGTTGCGAGCGGCCTTGATCAGCGACTCGAGTGCCGTAGCGACACCGGGACAAGACGCCAGCAGGATGGGTTCCGGATCGTTGGTGCGGTGCGCTTCGACCGCGGTCACGTGGACCCCGGCCTCGCGAGCAATGAGCTCGCCGGCCGCTCGATCCCAAGGAGCGAGTCCGCTTTCGTAGAACGCATCGATCTTTCCGTCTGCGACAAGGCACAGGTCGATGCTCGCGGCGCCGAGTCGACGGATGTCTCGTACCTGCGGCAACAACATCGCCACGACTCGACCCTGATCTTGTCGACGAACGGCGTCATAACTGAATCCGGTTGCGATGAGCGCGCGACTCACGTCCAGACAGTCCGATGGCGCCAACTCCGTCATTCCTGAGCCGTAATGGCGTCGTGCTCCGCGACCGAGTTCAGCGACGTATGTGGTCTGCTGGGCCGGCACGTGCACGACTCCCGCTAACGCGGTCCACGTCGATGACTCGTCGGACGGTTGCGTTACCGAACCCACTGCGATCGACACCGCCCAGTTCGGCAAGCCGTACATGTAGTTGATGGTTCCGTCGAGGGGATCGATGATCCATCGCAGTCCGGACCCACCTGTCCGCTCGCCGCCCTCTTCGCCCAGCAGGCCGTCGTCGGGGCGGGCGGACTGAATCGACGCCACGATGAGTCGCTCGGATGCACGATCCATGTTCGTGACCGCGTCAGTCGACGAGGACTTCGTCTCGACCTGCAGAGTCGAGCCCCATCCACGTAACAGGAGTTCACCAGCATCTCGCGCCGCTCGAAGCGCCAACGACGCCAACGACGGAAGGTCGACTGGCTGACCCGGGGGCTGCGTCACCGCGAGACCTCCGGACGGGCGCGGACGGGTCGTGGACAACATGTCGCGGCACAGACATCCCAGGACGGACCCAGCGGGCTGCAGGCTCGTCCCGGCAGCGGGGTGCCCCTGCCGCTCGCGGGGGCCAGTCGTTCCGAGATCAGTTCGACGAGCCCGGCGACGAACCGTGCACTTGCTCCGACCGTCGTGGCACGCGCCATCACCAGACCCAGCTTGTCCGCGACCGCCGCGGCCTCGACATCCAGATCCCACACCACTTCCATGTGGTCGCTGACGAACCCGATGGGCACGAGCACCACCGCCGCGACTCCGTCAGCGGCCAATTCGACGAGCCGATCGGTGACGTCGGGTTCGAGCCATGGCGTGCTCGGAGCTCCCGAGCGTGACTGAAAGGCGAGTTCCCAGTCATGCGCATTCGACCGGATCTCCGCAACGCGCTCGACCACGGCGTGCGCCGCAGCCAGGTGTTGGGCGACGTACGCGCCGCCGCTGCCCAGGCCGTGGAACTCCGGCGGCCCCGACGTATCGGCAAGCACCTGCGGCAGCGAATGCGTCGTGAAGACGAGGCGGACCGGCCCGGATACTCCCGCCTCGACCGAGTCCAATGCCTCGACCACGTTGTCGGTCATCGAGTCGATGAAACCAGGGTGGTCGAAGTAGTGGCGAACGCGATCCAAGACCAGATCGGAGACGCTCGCCTGCGCGCAGGCCCGGTCCCGATCGTCGGAGTACTGCCGGCAGCCGGAGTACGACGCGTAAGCCGATGTAACGACGACCAGTGCGCGACGTACGCCGTCTGCGTGCATCGTTGCCACGGTGTCGGCAAGGTACGGGTGCCAATTGCGAGCACCGACGTAGACCGGCAACCTCAAGTCCTGCTCGGTGAGCTCCGCACTGAGGGCGACTCCCAGCGCGTGGGTCTGCGCCGTGATCGGCGAGACACCGCCCATCGTGAGGTAGCGCGCTCGGACCTCCGCGAGGCGATCCTCGTTGACCTCTCGCCCGCGCAGGACGTTGGCCAGGAACGAGTCGACGTCGTCCGGGCCGTTCGGTCCCCCGAAAGACTGGATCAGGACGGCGTCATAGGCGTCTCCCCCGTCTTTGGCGGCAACCGACACAGGCTGAGCCTGCCGCACGTAGCCACAACTGGTCGCGGCGGGACCGTCGTCATTTCGGTGGATCCATGCACGCAGAGGGGGGCAGTGCTAGCGCCGAGGCCCACTTGGCGACAGACTGCCACCCTGTCCCGCAGAACACCGACCCCGATCCGTCGTACTGGAGTAGCACATGCGCGAGTTGTCCTTCGTGGGTCTGAGCGATGACGCCGCGACCCTGCTGCTGTCCGGCAGCGACGGTGAGCGGTATTCGGTGCCGCTCGACGAGCGCATCACCGCAGCGGTACGCCGCGACCGTACCGGTCTGGGGCGACTCGAGATGGCCGCCCAGGGCTTGTCCCCCAAGGACATCCAGACCCTGGTCCGTGCGGGACACTCGGCCGAAGTCGTCGCAGAGAGGTACGACGTCGACATCGAGCGGGTACGCCGCTACGAAGGCCCCGTCCTGGCCGAACGTGAGTACGTCGCAAACCAAGCCCAAGCGATCGAGATCCGCAGTGACGAAGGGGGCCGCGCGCTGGGCGATCTCGTGACTGCCCGGCTTCGCGCCCGGGGCATCAATTCCGGCACCCTCAACTGGGATGCATGGCGTCGTGAGGACGGCCGTTGGACCGTTGTGGTGACCTGGACCCACAACTCAGAAGACGGTCTGGCGACCTGGGCGTTCGACACGGTGGGACGCAGCGTGACCGCAAGTGACGACGATGCCGCCGCGCTGCTCGACGACACGGAGACCGAAGTCGATGACGAGGCACGCCCGCACCTGATCGGACTGCCGTCAGTCGTCGAAGATCTCGCCGAAGTCGAGTTCGTCAAAGAATCCGAAGAGATCCCGGCACCTTGGGTCGCCGAGGATGATCGCCATGTCACGGCGCCGGTGGCAGCAGAACCGGAAGAACCGACGCCTGCGCCCCGGCGGGGACGCAAGGCCAAACGGGCCAGCGTTCCCTCTTGGGATGAGATTCTCTTCGGCTCGCGCGACCCCGACAGTTAGTCACAGAGCAACACCAGGTGCTGTTTCGACATCGACCTGGCGCATCGGCTGCGCAGACGCGTCAGTGACCGTGACGCTCGCTCGCCGTCGACTCCGAGAGCGCGGAAGCGAACGCTAGCGCCTGCGTGACTACGTTGGCTCCATCCGCTGCTTCGGACACTCGAAGGGACAAGTCGTCGTTGCTCGCCGTGCCTGTGTAGCCGTGATCGGCATCGCAGTCGGGATTCCCGCAACCGGCCGGTTCGAGCTCGATGCGACTCACCGCACCCCACCCGATCGTCAGCACGACTTCGGCAACGGGTGCGCCGGTGCGATGTGTCGCGGGGTCGCTCACCACCCGCGTCACCACGACTGAATCCACCCGTTCGAGGCGTACCGCCTCTGTCGATGCGGTCGCATGCGCGACAGGGCTGCCCTCGTCGGCCGGATGCTCATCGGTGTGGCCGACGATCAAGCGGGTGGGAGTCAGGGCCAACACGGTGACGTGGCGACGCAATTCATCACGGTCGAATGTGGCTTCGTGATGCACGACGTACGCCGTAACCGGTTCCCCGGCGAGGCACGTGTTCAGCGCATCCGCGACGAGATCCGGGTAGTAACCGCTGCGTTCGATGTCGCCGCGCAGCCGAGCGTCCAGGGTCGGCGCCGAGCCGGCACCGGGGCGATCACGCATGTGGCCATCCTGCCACGTCCCAAGATGCTTCGCGGGCGTGCTGACGCTCATCGGATCCCCGCCGCGACATGGGCATCAGTTCAGGAGGCGCCGGGCACCCGGGTCGGTCCTGACATCGGGATTCGTGAGGGTGACCGATGCGTCCAGGATTGCGAGTCCGTGCCGAGTGGCAATGACTGGGTCGAGGACCAGTTCGCCTATCTCCGGATGCTCGTCAGCCAGTTGACCGACTCGGAGCAGCAGTTCTTCCAACGCGGCGAGGTTGACCGGCTCGGAGCCGCGGTGTCCGGTGAGCATCGGGGACGCGCCCGGAGCTCGAATCAGTTCCCGCGCATCCGCGTCGGTCAGCGGCGGAATGCGGTAGCCGCGGTCTCCGAGCAGTTCGGGAATCACGCCGGCCAAACCGAAGGTCACCACCGGACCGAAGAGCGGATCCTCACGACTTCCCACAACGACGGCCACCCCCGGTTCGGCCATCTTCTGAACCACGAGTGACTGTGCGGCCTCGGATCCAAGGGTGCCCACCATCGAGTCGTAGGCCGCTCGAACCGCGGTGGTCGAGCCGAGGTCGAGGCGTACGCCGCCGAGGTCGATGCGGTGGGCAAGCGCGCGGGCGCGTGTCTTCAGGGCTACTGGATAGCCGACTCGCTTGGCGGCAGCCACTGCTTCTCGTGCCGAGCCGACGTCGACCCACGGCCACACGTCGATGCCGTAGCAGGCCAACAACCTCGTCGACTCGCCTTGGTCGAGGAGCACCGGTCCAGCGTCGCCTCCGAGGTGATCCGCGATCACGGCGCGTGCGGCTTCGGGGTCGATGCGGTCCAGTTCGGGGAACTCCCCGCGGGAGCGAGAGCGCCACGCCGCGTAATGGCTGATGAGGCTCAGCGCGTAGACGGCGTCTTCGACCGATGTGAAGACCGGAACACCCTCGCTCGCAGGGCCAACCGCCTCCGGGTCACCCTGCAACAAACTGGTCTCCGATGATGCGATCAAGATCGCGAGTACCGGTTTTGCGGAGCGGGCCGCCGTCGCGGCGATCACGCGCTCGTAGGCCGTCGCATCGGATTGCAGCGGAGGTACGTGCACAACGAGGATTGCGTCGGCAGCGGGGTCTTCGACGATGGCCGCCAAGCCCCGGCCCAGCGCCTCCGGAGTCGCGTCAACGCCGAGAGTCAGCGGTGCCCCGGCAACATCAAGTCCCCATGTCGCGCAGGCATCCAAGGCCAGTACCGCGAGCGCGTCGGAGTTTCCGATCACCGCGACCCGTCGACCCGTGGGCAACGGCTGAGTGCTCAGGACACTCGCGACGTCGAAGAGTTCGTTGAGAGTGTCGGTCTGGATTACGCCGCTCTGCGAGAAGATGGCCTCAATCGCGGCCGTCGGCAAGGCACTCTCGCGAACGGCATGCCCAAGCGGGTTCCACCGAGTCGAGCGACCGGACTTCACCGCGATCACCGGCTTGTTCATCGACATGCGTCGCGCAATCCTGGTGAACTTACGCGGGTTGCCGATGCTCTCGAGGTACAGCAGGACGAGGTCGGTGGCCTCGTCCTCTTCCCAATACTGCAAGAGGTCGTTGGCGGAGATGTCGGCGCGATTCCCGGCCGACACGAACGTCGACAGGCCCAACCCTCGTCGTCCGATGTTGTCCAGGATCGCCGTGCCCAATGCTCCGGACTGGGAGAAGAACGCGGTACGCCCCCGTTTCGGTGTCGTCGGCGACAACGACGCGTTGAGCCGGACAGAGGGATCCGTGTTGATGATCCCCAGACAATTGGGTCCCACGACTCGCATTCCGTGTTCGCGAGCCGTCGCGACCAGGCGACGCTGACGATCCCGGCCCTCGGGACCGGTCTCCGCGAAGCCTCCGGAGATGACGATCAGGCCGCGCACTCCCGCCGCCGCGCAGTCCCCAACGACCGCTTCAACTGCGGCAGCGGGTACGGCAACGACGGCAAGATCGATGGAACCGGGTGCATCCAGAACGCTGGGAAACGCCGGTACACCGGCGATCTGCTCGGCCTCCGGGTGAATGGCATACACGGGGCCGACAAATCCCGCCGCCAAGATGTGGCGCACGAGTTCATGCCCGATCGTGCCGGGCTTGCGACTCGCGCCGATCACGGCGACCGAGGAGGGGGCCAGCAGTCTCGCCACGCTGCGCGCCTCGGCGCGATGTTCACGAGCGGCCATCACGGCCAATGACGACTCCGTGGGTTCGATGTCGAGGACGAAATGGACGACGCCGTCGACGGTTTCGCGTTCGGCTTGGTACCCGGCTTCGAGAAAGGTCGCGATCATTCGGGCGTTGTTCGGGAGGACCTCGCCGACGAAGTGACTCACGCCGTTCTCTCTGGCAGCAACGGCGAGATGCTCGAGCAGGATGGAGCCAAGGCCTCGCCCCTGTTGGTCATCGCGGATGCTGAATGCGACCTCCGCGGAGTTCGTATCGATGCGGTCGTATCGCCCGACGCCGACGATCTCGCCGGCCATGGTTGCTGCGAGCGCTACTCGATCGACATGATCAACGTGGGTGAAGCGCTCGACATCGCGCGCCGACAAGGTGGGGTACGGCGCGAAGAAACGGAAGTAGATCGTCTCCGGGGACAACCGCGAATGAAATTCGACCAGCAGATCGGCGTCCTCGGGCCTGAGCGGGCGGATGTGGCAGGTTCGGCCGTCGCGCAATACGACATCCGCTTCACGGTGCGCCGGATAGTCCGCACCCTCCGTCACCACGGCGGCCAACCTAGCCTCCCGAGCGGCCGGTCGGGTCACAGCCCGAGGGTGTCGGAGACGAACCCCGTGACCGGACACCGGGAGAATGACAAGGCCTCGAACCGGAGTGCCCACCGCTGTTGGAACATTGGAGTGGCCCGCCATGGCTCGCCGTACCACTGCACCGCCTCCCGCCTCTGGACCGGAGAAGGTCGTCGACATCGACGTCTCGGAGGAGATGCGGGGGTCTTTCCTCGAGTACGCCTACTCCGTCATCTACTCCCGGGCCTTGCCCGACGCTCGCGACGGCCTCAAGCCGGTTCAACGCCGCATCCTGTTCCAGATGGCCGAGATGGGCCTTCGCCCGGATCGAGCGCATGTCAAGAGCGCCCGCGTCGTCGGCGAAGTGATGGGCAAGCTGCACCCGCACGGCGATAGCGCGATCTACGACGCGCTGGTTCGGATGGCACAAGACTTCTCGCTGCGACTTCCGATGATCGACGGGCACGGCAACTTCGGATCCCTCGACGACGGTCCCGCGGCGATGCGCTACACCGAATGCCGGCTGGCGACCGCCGCGATGCAGATGACTGCCTCGCTCGATGAGAACGTCGTCGACTTCGGATCGAACTACGACGGTCGTGAGACCGAACCCAGCGTGCTACCCGCCGCGATTCCCAACCTGCTCGTCAACGGGGCATCGGGAATCGCGGTCGGCATGGCCACCAACCTTCCGCCGCACAACTTGGTCGAGGTGATAGCGGCCGCGCGGCATCTCATCAAGGATCCCAAAGCCACGCTCGACGACGTGGTCCGTTTCATTCCCGGCCCTGACCTACCTGGTGGGGCGAAGATCGTCGGGCTGGATGGCATCCGGGAGGCGTACGCCACCGGGCGTGGCACTTTCCGCACCCGAGCCGCTGCGCGTATCGAGAGCGTCTCGCCGCGACGCAAGGGAATCGTCGTCACCGAACTCCCCTACAACGTGGGACCCGAGAAGGTCATCGAGAAGATCAAAGACCTCGTGATGTCCAAGAAACTGCAAGGCATCTCGGCGGTCAACGACCTGACCGATTGGGATTCCGGTCTGCGCCTGGTCATCGAGGTCAAGAATGGTTTCAACCCGGAGGCGGTGCTCGAGAATCTCTACCGGCTCACGCCCATGGAGGATTCGTTCGCCATCAACGCGGTGGCGTTGGTCGACGGTCAGCCGCGCACACTCGGCTTGCTCGAACTGCTGTCGGTCTATGTCGATCATCGGCTCGACGTCGTACGCCGCCGTACCGCTTTTCGCCGTCAGCGCGCATTGGATCGGCTTCACCTAGTCGACGGCTTGCTCATCGCCATCCTCGACATCGACGACGTCATCGCGATCATTCGCAGCAGCGAGGACACTGCCGAAGCGAAGACACGACTGATTCAGGTCTTCGAACTCTCCGAGGTCCAGGTCACCTACATCCTGGAGATGCCGCTGCGTCGACTGACCAAGTTCTCGCGACTCGAATTGGAGGGTGAGCGCGATGAATTGAGCGCCACCATCGGGTCGCTGACCGAGATCCTCGATAGCGATGCGGCGTTGCGAACGGTCGTGTCCGATGAGTTGGCCGCAGTCGCGCGTGAACATGGCACCCCGCGACGAACGGTGCTGCTCGAATCGGCCGGGGTTGCCGCGACTGCCGCGATGCCCCTGGAAGTTCCCGACGAACCGTGCCTGATCCTGCTGTCGAGCGCTG
>Ga0315276_10007557_pt1 | contig 10071 bp, 11 predicted proteins | sample YL17G05_0_MG_FD_204542 | JGI IMG/M metagenome (GOLD analysis project Ga0315276, IMG submission 204542) | Sediment microbial communities from Yellowstone Lake, YNP, Wyoming, USA - YL17G05_0 | ecosystem: Environmental > Aquatic > Freshwater > Lake > Sediment | place: USA: Wyoming | collected... | reverse complement strand
CTGTGGCCGGTCGACATCCGCCGCTTTGGCCGCCACCATCGCTCGCATGACTGGGTGCGTACCCGCACCATCGAGGCCTACAGCAAGCACTACACGATGGCCTGGCCGTTCGAGGAATATCGCAGCGCCCGCCCACTGCGCGTGTCGCCGCTTTACCAGCGGCTCAAGGATCAGGGCGCGTGCTTTGGCGAGAAGCTCGGATGGGAACGGCCCAACTGGTTCGCACCGCCCGGCATGGGGGCGAAGGACGCCTACACCTACGGCCGGCAAAACTGGTTCGACCAGGTCGGCATGGAACATCGGGCCTGTCGCGAACGCGTTGCGCTGTTCGATCAAACCAGCTTCGCCAAATTCATGCTGATCGGCAACGATGCCGAACGCGCGCTGCAGTGGATCTGCGCCAACGACATCGCCAAACCGCCGGGAAGCCTGACCTACACCCAGATGTTGAACGCTCACGGCGGCATCGAATGCGACCTGACCGTTGCGCGCTTGTCGCCGAACGCGTTCTACATCGTCACCGGTACCGGATTCGCCACCCACGACTTCGCCTGGATCGAGCGCAACATCCCGCAGCATTGCGCAGACGCCAAACTCGTCGACGTCACCTCGTCTTTTTGCGTGCTGGCGCTGATGGGTCCAAGAGCGCGCGACGTGCTGTCCGGCGTGACGCGCGCCGACCTGTCCAACGCCGCCTTCGCGTTCGGCACATGGCGCGAGATCGACGTTGCAGGCACACCGGTGCGCGCGCTTCGCGTGACTTACGTCGGCGAACTGGGCTGGGAACTGCACATCCCCGTCGAGTGCGCGCTCGCCGTCTATGAGAAGTTGATGGAGGCGGGCAGACGACACGGGGTCGCCAACGCAGGCTATCGCGCGATCGAGTCGCTGCGGCTCGAAAAAGGCTACCGGGCCTGGGGAGCCGATATCGGCCCCGATCACACACCGTTCGAGGCGGGACTGGGCTGGGCGGTCAAGCTGGCCAAGGAAATTCCGTTCCTGGGGCGTGATGCGCTGTTGGCGCAGCGATCGCAGCCCTTGAAGAAGCGGCTGGTCTGCTTCACCGTGGACGACCCGGTCGTCGTGCTGCTCGGGCGGGAGACGATCTACCGCGACGGCGAACGCGTGGGATGGCTGTCCAGCGGCGGGTGGGGCTACACCGTGGCCAAGAATATCGGATTCGGCTACGTGCGCAACGCGAACGGTGTGGACGATGCCATGTTGCACTCCGGACGCTACGAACTCGAAGTTGCCACCGAGCGCGTCGCCTGCAACATTCACCTCGCGCCGTTGTACGATCCTCGCGCGGAAAGAGTGAAATCCTGACGGGAGGCATGTTGCGTCCTCTCCCTCCGGGAAACGGTTGGAGGTAAGGGAACGAGCACGACAAAACCGACTGGTCCTCTGCGATGTCGTGATGAGCCGAACTCGGCAGCCACCAACTCGAATTCTCAATGTCTGAATATCGGCCAGAAGCGGTCGTCGACGCCTGGTGAAAACGATTTCATTCATTATTTCGAACAACCGACTGATTACTTCAGGCGGGACGTCGTAGTGGGGGGCGGGCGCTCGCGACGCCAGACGCTCTCGCGACGTCGGGGCCGCGTTCCATAAACGTAGTTATATGTACAATCAGCTTACTTATGTAGTAGTATCATACTTTCACTAAATAGATGGAATTTCTATGGATTCCTACATGACCGTCAAGGGCCAGATCGTCATTCCCTCCAAGATCCGGCGGAAGTTTGGAATCAAGGAGGGCACGCGTGTGCAGGTGGACGTTGATGAGCAGGCGCATCGAATCATCCTGACCCCCATTACACGCGATTACATTCAGAATTTGCGTGGAAAATACAAGGGTAAGGGCTTATTGACGGCGCTGGCGGCGGAGAAAAAACGCGAACGGGAACTCTAATGCCGCGCAAACCAAAAGCGCTGGTACTCGATTCTTGGGCGGTACTGGCGTATCTCGGCGATGAAGCGTCTGGACAGGAGGTCGCCGACATGATTACGAGCGCCCATGAAAACCGCATTCCGATGTACATGTCCATGGTCAACGCTGGAGAGGTCTGGTACATCCTCGCCAGAGAAAGTTCCGAGGCGAAAGCGGACAGCGCGGTGGCCGATCTGACAGGTCTCGGTATCGATTTGATCGGCGTGGATTGGCCAATCACGCGGATAGCCGGATCATTCAAGGCGCGCTACAGAATGTCCTACGCGGATTGCTTTGCCGCGGCACTCGCGAAGGATCGCAAATCCGACCTCGTCACCGGAGACAAGGAATTCAAGCAGGTCGAGGGGGAAGTCAGTATTCGCTGGCTCTAGTTGTTTTGCGCTGAAGACCTGGAAATACCCCAAAGCATTCAAACAATCCTTGGCCAATTGATGGCCACCCCCTCACTGGACTTGCCGCGTCAACTTGAACAGCAGCTCGCCGACTCGGGTACCGCAAGATGGTTTTCGGCGGGCGCATCAACCAAAAGGCATCTATCGAAGCCGCGTCTGAAGGCGACCGAGGGGCTGTCGAGCGTCTAGCAAATGCATTTGACGCCGCGCTGACTGCTGCGAGAGTGGTGTCCGGGACAGGGATCAGCGATTCCTCGCTCACACCACGGAGGGCGGCTCAACGTTTCCTGAATCCAAATGCGGACAGTTGCGATTGGAACCCACAATACTCGAAGATCGACTTCGAAAAGCCAATCGTTCAGTTTTGGCGCGAGGACGTAGCAAAACGTCGGTTTAAGCGCTTCCAATCCGGTTCAAGTCTCTGTTCCCTCCTTGATCGTGATACTTCACTGGGCATAGGTCGTAAGGAAATGCCCCAGACGATTCTTGCCCTGAACAGCGAATCGAAGCTCCGAACGTGGGAGGCCATTGGCCAGTTTGGGCACGGAGACAGTTCCTCGCTGGCATTCTGCGAGTCCTGTTTGATCGTTACCCAACCAAGATCCGGCAACGCGCCGGAGGATTTTTATTGGACCCTGATATTTCCCGAAGCCGAACCTGCTGAATCGAAACAGTCAGTCGTATTTAGGTGGTTTGCCGACCAGGATGGTCTCCCGCTGACAGATCAAGTTTCCAACTACCCTGCGCTAAGTGACGCTTTACCCGGTACATCAATCTGGCATTTCGGCGACGATCGCGGAGACTGGGTAAAGACGGCGGTAGGCACACACCAGGACACGCCGGCAGGACGGCTGGGGAGATTGCTTTTTTCCTACCCTCTCCCTTTTCGAATTCAGGGCCAACTGGCTCGCGGAGAAACCGAGACGGGATCGAGGACCGTCAAGCTGGCAAAGGAAATCCCGTTCCTGGGGCGTGATGCGCTGTTGGCGCTGCGATCGCAGCCCTTGAAGAAGCGGCTGGTCTGCTTCACCGTGGACGACTCCAGCGTTGTGCTGCTGGGGCGTGAAACGATCTACCGCGACGGCGAACGCGTGGGATGGCTGTCCAGCGGCGGGTGGGGCTACACCGTGGCCAAGAATATCGGATTCGGCTACGTGCGCAACGAGAAGGGCGTGGACGATGCCATGTTGCACTCCGGCAGTTACGAACTCGAAGTCGCCGCCGAGCGGATGGCCTGCACGCTTCACCGCGGGCCACTGTACGATCCTCGCGCGGAAAGAGTGAAAAGATCTTTTTGAGCCAGGTCAAGTTTCTTCCCGCTGCACCGTGTAACGTAGTTTCCGGCCGCAGCAAGGCCATTGCGAGGAAGGGGTACTTTTGCACATCGTCACTCTGAGCCAGGTCGCCAAGACCTATCATCTGGACGCGGTAGACGTGCCGGCGCTGGTTGATATCGATCTCGAGATACGGCCCGGCCGCTTCACCGTGGTCTCCGGTCCGTCCGGCAGCGGCAAGACCACGCTGCTCAACGTGATCGGCTGCATCGACCAGCCCGATCGCGGAGAGGTCATCGTTGCCGGCCAGCACGTGCGGCAGCTCTCCGATGATGCCTTGTCCGATTTCCGGGCGCGCCATATCGGGTTCATCTTCCAGAACTTCAACCTTCTGCCGGTGCTCACCGTTTACGAGAACGTCGAGTACCCGATGCTGCTCGCGCGCGTGAACGCGCGCGAGCGACGCAGGCGCGTCGAGGCTCTGCTCGAATCCGTCGGCCTGGCCGACAAGGCCACCAACCTTCCCGGACAACTCTCCGGAGGGCAACGTCAGCGCGTAGCGATCGCCCGGGCGCTCGCGCCAATGCCGCAATTGGTTCTCGCCGACGAGCCGACCGCGAACCTCGACAGCCACACCGGTGCGACGATCATCGCGTTGATGCGGCAAATGCAGCGTGAGCGCGAGGTGTCCTTCGTGTTTTGCTCGCACGATGTGCAGGTTCTCGCCGCCGCCGACGACGCGGTGACGATTCGCGACGGCCGAATCGAGAAAATCGAGCGCCGCGAGCCACAAGGCGCGGTCACGGCATGAAGACCCTCTCGCTCGCGCTGCGCAATCTGCTGCGCAACCGGCGCCGATCCATCACGACGCTGGCGGCCATGGTGATCGGCGTGGTCACCATCCTGATTTTCGGTGGCTACTTCCGCAATATCATTTACGGTCTCGAGACCCAGACCGTGGCGCAGATCGGCCATCTGCAGATCCAGCACAAGGACTATTTCCTCTACGGCACGGGCAACCCCGCCGCCTACGGCGTGCCGGAATATCGACGCGTCATCGACATCGTCGCACACGACCCAGTGCTCGCCCCGATGCTGACGGTGGTCACGCCTACGCTGTCGCTTGGCGGCATCGCCGGCAACTTCGCCGCCGGTGTATCGCGCACCGTGTTCGGCGGCGGGGTCGTCGTCGAGGATCAGAACCGGATGCGCCAGTGGAACGCGTACGGCCTGCCGTTCATCCGCAGGCCGCTGGCGCTGACCGGAACCGGCGACGATGCGGTGATCATCGGAACGGGTGTGGCGCGCGTGCTGCAACTGTGCCGCGCGCTCGGCGTCGCCGACTGTCCGCAGCCGGACACGGCGCCTGCGCAGGGCGCCAGCGCCCCAGCGGACGTCATCGCGCTATCGATGCAGGAATCGAAGCAAGTCCCGGCCACGCCCGCGGGCGAGGCACGCATCGAGCTGCTCGCCTCCAACGTTCACGGCGCGCCGAACGTTACCTCGCTGCGCGTGGTGAAGGCCGAAAGCCAGGGCGTCAAGGAGTTTGACGACATGTATGTCGGGCTGCACCTGTCGCGCGCGCAGCGCCTGGTCTACGGCGGCGACACGCCGCAGGTCACCGCGATCGTCGTGCAACTCGCGCACACCGGCCAAATCCCCGCGGCAAAGGCGCGCCTCGAAGAACTCCGCGCGACCACGTTCAAAGGGGAGCCGCTCAGCGTCCAGGACTTCAGAACGCTCAATCCGTTTTACAACCAGGTGGTGACCATGTTCGGCGCGATCTTCACCTTCGTGGCGGTGCTGATCGGGGCGATCGTGCTGTTTACCGTCGGCAACACGATGACCATGGCAGTCGTGGAGCGCACTACCGAAATCGGCACGCTGCGCGCCATCGGATTGCGCCGCGGCGGCATCCGGCGACTGTTCGTCGGCGAAGGCCTGCTGCTGGGGCTGATCGGCGCGCTGGTCGGGGTCGTGGCGGCGCTGGGGCTCTCCTGGCTGATCAACCATTCCGGTCTCACCTGGACGCCTCCCGGGCAAGCCAATCCGATACCGCTCAGCGTGCGCGTCTGGGGCGAAGGGGCGCTTATTCTCGGCACGGCGGCAGGACTCGTCGTGGTCGCCGTCATTTCGGCGTGGTGGCCGGCGCGCCGCGCGGCCGCAAAGAACATCGTCGATGCATTGCGCCATGTATAGCCTGGATAATTCATGAAGACGCCCCCGCAGGCTGGGCAATTCCTTAAATCCGTCCCGCCGCTTGCCTGCGCCCTGCTGATTGCCCTGACTGGCCTTGCCGGCGCTGCGCCGAGCGCCCAGGCAATACTGGCGGCGAGCGATGCCATCCGCAATCCGGACAAGCCTTTTCGCCTGACGGTGACGCTCGTCGAATACCGCAACAGCAAGCAGACCGACGAAAACACGCTCACCGTTTACTCGAAAGCCGACCCGAACAGCGGACAATTCCGCACCCTCATCCGCTGGGTGTCGCCGCCGCGTGACGCCGACAAGCTGATGCTGAAGAACGCCAATGACCTGTGGTTCTACGACCCCTCGAGCAAAGCCAGTGTGCGCATTTCCCCGCAGCAGCGGCTGCTCGGCCAGGCCGCCAATGGCGACGTCGTGACCGTCAACCTGGCCAAGGACTACCAAGCGCAAATGGCGGGCGAAGAAGACGTCAAGGACGGCGAGCGCCAAGTGCGCCGTTGCCACAAGCTCGCGCTCGCCGCCACGTCGGCGGATGTCACCTATCACCATATCGAAATGTGGATCGACAGCGCCAACAACCGGCCGGTCAAGGCCCGTTTCTATTCTGAAAGCGACCGGCTTCTGAAGACAGCGTACTACCGCCGTTTCGATCCGCAGCTCGGCGTGGAACGCCCGACCGAAACCGTGATCATCGACGGGCTCGATCCGCAGTGGGTCACGGTGATGCGCTACTCCGATTTCGCCTGGCGCGAAGTGCCGGAGACCTGGCTGCAGCGCGATTACCTGCCGCGCTTCAAACCCGAGTAGGCGATGCGAGCGTGTCTCGCGGTGTTGCTGATCGCGGCAGGCCCGGTGCTGGCCGCCGATGAGGAGGCGGCCGCACTGTCGCTGGCCGACACGACTGTGGCCAACGCCGGGCAACGCCGCGATTGGCGCGTATTCACTGAAGCGGCCTGGAGCGAATTGTCCTTGCGCGGCGGCGGGACGCAGAACATCGAGCGCCTGTCGCTAGACCTGTACTACGACAAGGCCTTCGCCGCCGACTGGCGGGCGGTGTTCGCCGATCGGCTCGACGCACGCTGGCAGGACGATCCCTCCGATCAGAATAACGTCAACACGCTCAAAGAGGCGTATCTCGGCTGGCAGCCGTCGCCCGATCGGATTGCCGACCTCGGCCGCATCAATGTCCGCAATGGCGCAGCCTACGGTTACAACCCGACCGACTACTTCCGCGCCGGCGCCGTGCGTTCGATCGTTTCGACCGATCCGTCCAGTCTGCGCGAGAACCGGCTCGGCAGCGTCATGCTGCGGGGCCAAACGCTATGGACCGACGGATCACTGACCGCGCTCTATTCCCCGAAGCTCGCCAACGAGCCGAGCAACGGCGAGTTCAATGTCGATCTCGGAGCCACCAACGGCGCTGACCGCTGGCTCCTGGCCGCCAGCCAGAAGCTCTCCGATCGCCTCAATCCACAATGGATGCTCTATGGCGAAGCCGGCCAGTCCCCGCAGATGGGTCTGAACCTGACCGCCTTGCTCAATGACGCCACAGTGGCCTATGTCGAATGGTCCGGGGGACGCTCTGCGTCTCTCATCTCGCAGGCGTTGATGCTGGCGGACGACACTGCCTTTCGCTCGCGCTCGGCGACGGGGCTCACCTACACGACGTCCAACAAACTTTCGCTCACGCTCGAATACGAGTACAACGGCGCCGGCCTCGATCAGACGGGCTGGAACGCGCTCAGGAGCGGCCCGGCGGACGCCTACAACCAGTATCGCCGCTTCGCAGCGAACCTCCAGGACCCGCCGACGAAGCAGAGGGTATTTCTGCGAGCCGACTGGCGGGATGCTTTCCTGAACCATCTCGACCTGACGAGCAATATCTATTACGACGCCGTGGATTACAGCCGGCAGTTCTGGGTCGAAGCACGTTACCACTGGACCCGCGTCGACCTGGCCCTGGTATGGCAACTGGACAGCGGCCAGCCCGGCAGCGATTTCGGCGGCTTGCCGGTGCAGCGCATCTGGCAAGCGCTGGCAAGGGTCTACTTCTGACTGTGATTCCTGAAGCTGTGTATCCGTGGAGAACCGTCACGATCAATGGCAACCAGACGTCAGTCCACGCGGGTGAATTGCAATTGCGGCCAAGTACGTGGCTGTGTAGACTGATGTGTAAGGAGGAACACATGGCAACCAATCTTTCTCTCGACCCTGACCTGATCGAACGTGCTTTGGAGGTGAGCGGAGAGCGCACCAAAAAGGCGGCGGTAACGCGCGCGCTGGAGGAATTCATCGCACGGCGTAAGCAAAAACGGCTGCTCGATCTTATGGGCAAGCTCGAATGGGATAAGTCCTTCGACTACAAGGCCGAGCGCTCACGCTCGTGACTTTTTCTCAATCCAGATCGGCAGGACCACATCGCGGCCGCCGAATTGCGCAATCAGTGCCGTCGCTCGGGCGTGCAGATCGGCACCATAGACGCCCTTCTCGCGCAGCTTTGTATCCGCAACGCACTTCCAATGCTGACGACCGACAAGGATTTTATCCATGCCGCCGCGCACTGCACGCTCCGGTTGTGGAAACGGTCTCGCTCTTAGGCGTCCTCCTGCGCTCGCGCGGGATTAATTCGTCGGCTCTTGAAAGCGGGTCACCTGTTTAACCGTGGACGATCCCGGCGTCGGGCTGCTCGGGCGTGAAACGATCTATCGTGATGGCGAACGCGTGGGATGGCTGTCCAGCGCGGGCTGGGGCTTCACTGTGTGCAAGAACATCGGATTCGGTTATGTGCGCAATGCGAAAGGTGTGGACGACGCGATGTTGGCCTCCGGTAGTTACGAGCTACAAGTCGCCACCGAGCGGAGCAAAGAGTTGGAGGTGAAAGCACAAGCACATGCTCCTCGGCCCACCGCGCCATAAAGAAGAAAGTAGTTTGTCTTCGATGCCTTTTGCTATACTACGAACGCCATATTTCACGTTTTGTTGAAACTACGTCGCTCTAACTATAGCCGCTTATGATGCCTCAAGGCGGATTAGGTTCGCGGTCTCGCGAGAAGCTCGCTGCGGTCCTCCGGGATACGCAGGGCACAATTTCGCCATCGCAAGCGGCTCGCGCCCTTAGGCTTTCCAAACCGCGAGCAGCCCAACTACTCGCGTTCTGGGCCAGCCGCGGCTGGCTCTCGCGCGTTCAACGCGGCCTTTACGTTCCAATCCGTCTTGAATCTAAAACCAGCGAAGGGCCGCTCGAAGATCCGTGGGTCGTAGCAACTGCCCTGTACTCCCCCTGCTATATCGGCGGTTGGTCAGCCGCGGAACACTGGGGGCTCACCGAACAAATCTTCCGGTCGGTGCTCGTCATCACCACCAAAAAACCAAGGAACCGTAAACGCGTCCTCAAGGGAACCCGCTTTATGCTGCGTTCCGTAGGCATCAAAGCCATGTTCGGCCTCAAGCCGATCTGGAGAGGCCGTGCGCGCGTGCAAGTGTCCGATCCCGCGCGAACGGTAATCGATATGCTGTCCGACCCGTCGCTCGCTGGAGGTATCCGTCCCGCCGCGGATATGTTGACCATATTTCTGAAAGAGCATCCCAAGGACGCAGGCCGGCTGATCGACTATGCCAAACGCCTGGGTAACGGTGCAGCACTTAAACGGCTCGGTTTTTTGCTGGAAACCTTGCGCCTTGATCAAGCGTCTCTTGTTGCGGCCTGCCGCAAGCAACTCACGAGCGGGTACGTGAAGCTCGATCCCGTCTTACCCAGCCCGCTTCTCATCACCGCGTGGCGCCTGTGGGTACCCAAAGCGTGGAAGCCGAAGGGCGGCGATGATTGACCGCGAAGAGATGCTGGAGTTCGCTCGCGAGTTTCAGCTTGAACCCAATGTGATCGAGAAGGACTACGCTCTGGGCTGGCTGTTGGCAGGCGTCGGCAATCATCCCGTTCTTCGCGACGCCTGGGTATTCAAAGGCGGCACCTGCCTCAAGAAGTGTTTTTTTGAAACGTACCGCTTTTCCGAGGACCTCGACTTCACGGTTCGCGAGCCGGCTCATCTCGATGTCGGGTTCTTATCCGCAGGCTAGATGCGCAGGCTAGATGGGGTCAGACTCTAGATGGGGTCAGACTCGATTTATCTGCTAGACTCTCAGACTCTAGATGGGGTCAGACTCGATTTATCTGCTAGACTCTCGATCGTCTGCGTATCCAAAGGCGCTTACCCTCTCCCATGGCCCGACTGCCCCGCTTCTTTGC
>Ga0315276_10007555_pt1 | contig 10073 bp, 6 predicted proteins | sample YL17G05_0_MG_FD_204542 | JGI IMG/M metagenome (GOLD analysis project Ga0315276, IMG submission 204542) | Sediment microbial communities from Yellowstone Lake, YNP, Wyoming, USA - YL17G05_0 | ecosystem: Environmental > Aquatic > Freshwater > Lake > Sediment | place: USA: Wyoming | collected... | reverse complement strand
GGGAACTCAAGGACGGCAGGGCTGCCATCGCGACGCGCAAGGCCAAGTGGGACCGGGCCTATCAGGAGCGGCACAGGATCACGAGCTGCAAGGCGCTGGACCTGCCGGAAGCGCTGGCCGACAGACTTGACCGGCAGGCACGGCGGATTTTCCGCGCCCTGCACATGTCGGGCTACGCGCGCATGGATTTTCGCCTGCGCGCCGACGGGACGGCGTTTGTGCTCGAGGCCAACGCCAACCCGAATCTCGCGGCGGAGGAGGACTTCGCCGACGCCGCCCTCGACGACGGCATGGATTACGCGGCACTGCTCGAGCGCATCATCGCGCTCGGCTGCGCATACCGGGCCGAGTGGCGCGAGTGACTTGGTGCCAAGTCTTATCTGTAACCCTTTGCCTGCAGGGAAAACAGATTCGCGTAATGCCCGTTCATGCGCATCAGGTCATCATGACTGCCGCGCTCGATGATGCGGCCGTCCTGCAGGACCACGATCTGGTCGGCCATGCGCACCGTGGAGAAGCGATGCGAAATGAGGATCGCAATGCGGCCTTTCGTCAGCGCGCGGAAGTGCTCGAATATGGTTGCCTCCGCGCCGGCGTCCATCGCCGCGGTCGGTTCGTCCAGTACCAGGATGTCCGCACGCGAGCGCATGAAGGCGCGCGACAGCGCGATCTTCTGCCATTGACCACCTGACAATTCGCGACCGTCGTTGAACCACTTGCCCAGCGGCGTCCGGTAGCCCTGCGGAAGCGTGTCGACGATCGGTGCCGCCAGGCCTTTTTCGCCAGCCTCACGCCAGCGTTCTTCGTCCTCGAAGTGCCGCACGTCGCCGGCGCCGATGTTCTCCCCGAGCATGAGCTGATAGCGCGTGAAATCCTGGAAGATCACTCCGATGCGATCGCGCAACGCGGCCTCAGCCCATTCACGCAGGTCCAGTCCGTCCAGGGTAATGCGCCCGGCGCTCGGCACGTACAGCCGGGTCAGCAGCTTGATCAAGGTCGTCTTGCCGGATCCGTTTTCGCCGACCAGGGCGAGCGACTCGCCGGGCTTGATATGCAGGTTCACATCGACCAGCGTCGGTTGCTCGGCATCCGGATAACTGAATCTGACATTCTCGAATCGGATTCCATCGTCGGGCCTGGGACCGCGGATGGCCGCGCCCATGCGGTCACCCACCGGCGTATCGAGATACTCGTAAAGCGTCGACAGATACAGGTTGTCTTCGTACATGCCGCCGACGGCGGACAGGATTGCGGACACGGCCGATTGCCCTTGCCGGAACAGCATCAGGTACATCGTCATCTGGCCAAGCGTGATGCGGCTCGCGATCGCGGAGACGGCAATCCATGCATAGGCTCCGTACAGCGTTGCGATTGCGATCAGCCCAAGGAGAAAGCCCCAGGTGTCGCGGCGGATCGTGAGGTCGCGATCCTCCTTGTAGAGCCTGCGAAAGATGTCGCGGTATCGCTCCAGGAACAGCGGCCCGAGCCCGAACAGCTTCACTTCCTTCACATGGTCTTCGCGCGCAAGCACGGTTTCCAGATAAAGCTGCATGCGCGTCTCAGGAGAGCGCCACAGGAACAGGCGGAACGCCTGGCCCGAGAATTTCGCCTCTGCCAGGAATGCCGGCAGTCCTGCGAGAAACAGCAACAGCACTGCCCACGGCGAGAAGCTGAACAGCAAGGTGCCGAAGCTCATCAGCGACACGGCGTTCTGCCCCAGACCGAAGGTGCGCATGACCAATGAGAGCGGCCGGCTCGAAGCTTCGCGGCGCGCACGTGTCAGCTTGTCGTAGAAATCCGAGTTTTCGAAATGCGCCAGCTCAAGTGTCAGCGCTTTTTCCAGAATCATGGCGTTCACGCGCTGGCCGAGTTGAGCGCGCAGCAGCGACTGGCACAGCGAAATACCGCGCTGGGCACCGGCGATCGTCGCGACCAGGAGGGCTTCGGCGGCGACGAAAACGAGCGCATTCCTGGTAAGCGCAGCGCGCGCCACTTCGTCCGCCTGAATCGCCGCAACGACCGCATCGACGATCAGTGCCCCGACGTACGCAACCGCGGCGGGAAGCGTGCCGGCGACCAACGTCAGCAATGCGAAGGCAACCGTCAGTGGCCGGCTGGTGGTCCAGACCAGTTCCAGCGCACGGTGGCTGTAGGCAAAGACGCCGAGAAATCCGCGCGTGAGCTCGGGCTTTGACAGCGTGGGTCTGCGTGGTGGATTCAAGGAAGGATGTCAGCGGCCGGGCACTGGCTCACTTCAGGTGCGCGTCGAGCCAGTGCAGCACTTCGTCGTGCCACTGCAGGCTGTTGGCGGGTTTTGAAATCCAGTGATTCTCGTCCGGGAAGAACAGGAACCGGCTCTCGATCCCGCGCCGTTGCAGCGCCGTGAAAACCGCAAGCCCCTGCGTGTACGGGATGCGGAAATCGAGCTGCCCGTGTATCACCAGCATCGGAGTGCGCCACTGCTTGACGAACTGCGCCGGGCTCCACTTTTCGTAGGCCTCGGGCTTGTCGAAATAGGTGCCACCGTGTTCCCACTCGTCAAACCACAACTCCTCGGTGGTGTAGGACATCATCTGGGCGTCGAAGATGCCCGCGTGCGATACCAGGCAGCGGAAGCGGTCCGGCCAGGCGCCTGCAATCCAGTTCACCATGTAGCCGCCATACGAAGCGCCGAGCGCGCAGGCGCGATCGCCGTCGAGCCACGGGTAGCGCGCGAGCGCGGCGGCGAGCCCCAGCTTCAGGTCCTCGAGCGGCTTGCCGCCCCAGTCGCCACTGATCGAATCGGTGAACGCCTGCCCATAGCCCTGTGAGCCGTGGAAATCGATGAACACGGCCGCATAACCCGCACCCGCATAAAACTCCGGGTTCCAGCGATAGCTCCAGGTATTGGCATAGCTTGATTGCGGCCCGCCGTGCACGATGAAGGCAACCGGATAGGACTTGCCGGGCTCCCAGTTCCATGGCTTGACCATGTAGCCGTAGACCTGCTCGCCGCCGGCACCGGCGAAGCTGAATTGCTCCGGTTCTCCGAAGCGGACGTCGGCGAGGCGTGCGGCATTTACTTTGGTCACCCGCCGCGGTGCCGCGCGGCCCGCGATCAGGTAGAGATCCACGGGCGAAGTGAGGCTCTGCATCGCGAACAGGATGCGGTCGCCCGCGACATCGAACTCGGTGACGGTGCCCGGCCCGGTCAGCATCCGGCGCGCGCCATCCTTGATGTTGATTGACCAGATCGGACGCTGCCCGAGATGCTCGGTCACCGCATAGATCTGCCGCCCATCCGCCGAGAACCTGAAGGCTGCTATCGAGCGATCCCAGTCGCGGGTCGTGAAGCGCACTGCTCCGGTCGCCGCATCGCGCACGACGAGATGAAAGCGATCGGCCTCGAAGCCGGGCCGATCCATTGCAATGTGCGTGAGCAGCTTGCCGTCGGGTGAGAACGCCGGCTGGGCATCCCACGCCGGGTTGTCCGGTGTCAGGTTGATTGGTGCCGTACTGCCATCGGCAGGCACGCGATAAATGTCGAAATTGGTGGACCAGGGCTCGGTGCGGCCACGGATCCGCGCCGCAAACACGACCTGGCTGCCGTCGGGGCTGAAATCGTAGTCCGGACGGTCGCCAAATGGCTTCGAGGGCACGTCGGCATCCAGTGACCCGGTCAGTGCGACCGGTGAACCCGATGCCTTGTGCTCGCTGTCGAGCGCGAGCGCAAACAACTGCGACACGCGCCCGTCCTGCCACTTGTCCCAGTGCCGCACGAACAACTGGTCATAGCCCTGCCCATGCTGCTTGTCGTTTTTCCGCTCATCAAGCCGCTTGCGCGTGCAGTCGAGGTCGGCGCAATCCGCGAATACTTCGATTCCGAGCAGCAGCCGGTCGCCGCGCGGCGAAATCCTGAAGCTCGCGACGTCGAGCGGCAGGTGGGTCACCTGGGTTGCTTCACCTCCGGCGACCGGCAGGTACCAGACCTGCGTCGAGCCACCACGCGCCGACAGGAAATAAACGCCGGCGCCGTCGGGCGCCCAGTCGGCGGCCGTGTCGTTCTCCTCGCTGCTCGTCAACCGGCGTGGCGTGGATACGCTATCGGTGCCAATCAGCCAAAGGTCGCTGCGACCGCGATCGGCCGCGAGATCCGTTTCGCGCAGCGTGTAGACGGCGCTTCGTCCGTCCGGCGAGAGCTGTGCCTCGGAGACGCGCGCAAGCGCCACCAGGTCTGCCGCATTCAGGCCGCGGGGTGCGGCGAACGAGGGCAGCGAGAGGGTCGCCATCGCGGCGGCCAGCAACAGGCGTCGCATGATTCGGGTCTCCGGCGGGATTCTGGCTGGCGATTCTATCAAGCGCTTCCGGCCATGCGCGGCCGGATCAGGCCGAACACGCTCGAGAATCCGTGCAGGAAGGTCGCGCCCTGGATCGGCGCGATCTCGCCGGCGCAGAACATGCCGGCGAGCGGAATATCCACGATACGATGCAATGCGGCGGAATCATGGCCGGGAACGCCGAACAGGCTGCGGCCGCGTGCCGCGCAGGCAAACAGGAGCGCGGCCACGGGGGGCATGCGTCCGTCGAGCGCAGCGCCGAGGCGCGCCGACAGTTCACGTGACGCCGCATCGCGGTCACGCAAGTGAAATTGCACGACTGCATTTCGCGCCAGGCGCGCCCCGATCCAAAGCGCGCCAGTGTCCGGGTCGAGGCCCAGCACATTCCGGATCAGGAACTCGCCCGTGCCGACATTCTGGCCGGGGCCGGGCAGTGCGAGGCCGATGCATAGCGAGTCCCCGAAGAGTTCGCGATCACGCTCGTCAAGACTCGCGAACAGGGCGGCGAGCAGTGCCCTCGGCCTGCGGCCATCCAGTTCGTGCAGCAGATTGCCGTCGCAGGCGGTTACGAAGAACGGCTCGCCGATCGCGCGGCATCCTTGCGCAATGACTGGATCGATCACGACATTTCCCGTCAGCGCGAGCAGCAGACCCCCCGAATGGTGGACATCGCGATTTGCAAACAGCCGTGCGTCGCCCGGTTCGGATGCACCGCTTGCGAGGCCGCCAACAACGGTTGCGCCGGGAAATGCGCGGTCGATTCCCCGCGCACAGACCTCCGCGTCGATGGTCGCCGGATCTGTCAGAAGCAGGAAGCTTGCTGCCGATTCCGGGGCGAGGTCGAGGAGTCTCCACCAGATTTCCCGCGTGGCCGTGAGTGGCGGCAATGTCGCCTGCTCGAGATGCAGCGCTGTCAATGTCACGTCGCCGAGCCGGCCTGCCAGTATCGCGACGCCCGACTCCTCTTCCTCTTCACTACCACCACCGATCAGGCCGCCGGCATTGCAGCCGAACAGGAGGCCCTTGCCGAGCCACGGGTCGAGAATCTGCGGCAGCCGTTCCATGGCTGAGCCGTAAGCGGCTGATACAAAAGCAATCACCAGATCTGGCCGGGTCATTCCCGACTCGACTGTCAATTGCTCGAGCGCCTCGTTGGCGGCCGATTCAAGATCCTGGCCAAGGCCGATGGCGCTCGCCCACTTCATGGAAGGACCGGTTCAGGCACCGGCACCGACTTCTTCCTGCGGAATGAAGATTGATTCCTGCTCCGCGGCGCGTATCCACTGCTGCAGATGATCGTCGTCAAGCATCGTTTCGAGGTAGCGCGCTGCAAGCGCGCTGAGTGGCAGGCCGTAGGTCCTCACCCGCAATGCAACCGGCGCGTACATTGCATCGGCATTACTGAAGTCGCCGAACAGCCAAGGACCCCGTTCGCCGTGATCGCGCCGGCAACCTGACCAGATGGCGTCGATCCGGCGCAGGTCCTGTTCGAGCGGCGGTGTCATTGCGACGTGCCTGCCGGTGGCGCGCGCATTCATCGGACAGCTGTCGCGCAAGGCCCTGAACCCGGCATGCATTTCATGCGCAATGGAACGGGCCTGGGCACGTAATCCTGAATCGGTTGGCCAGCCACGGCCGCCGGCCAGCTCGGAGGCGTATTCGCCGATTGCGACCGACTCCCATACCCGCAGTTCATCGTGCAACAGCACCGGTACCCGGCGCGTCGGGGAGATCTTCGGGATTTCGCTTTCGAATTCGGGCGTACCGAGGTGGTACTGCCTTTCAGTGAACTCGAGATTGAGGTGCTTGAGCAGCAACCAGGGCCGCAGCGACCAGGAGCTGTAGTTCTTCGTTCCAATGACCAGCACGAGCCCGCTCATGCGGGCGAGCCTGCGCGTCCGGCCGGGGCCGGTCAATCCTCTTTCGGCTTGCGGCTCTGGATCCAGGTCGAGAGTTTTCGCAGGTCTTTCTTCTTCTTGAATTGCGGCTTCGCCAGGATTCCGCTGTCGTAGGGGTCGTAACCCTTTCTCAGGCCCTGGGGATTCTTCTTGACCGGTTGCGAAGTGCTCTGGCTGTCGTCATCGCTGATCGCCAGGCTGGGGTCATCGAGCAGGTGCAGAATCACGTCGCTGCTCAACGCCGTGGCGCTCGGGACCCAAATGGCATTGCCAAGTTCATCGAACTCGATCTTGCCGCGGCCGAGGCGCTGCTCTTCCGCGTAACGCGTCATCTCGCGCATGTCGCTAGAGATTTTCCTGAGGTTGTCGGCGCCGCCCATGACGTAAGAATCCCTGCAAATAAGCTTTCCGAGGCAAAACGGTATACAAGCGCAGCCGGTCAAACTGAGACTGGCTTCACATAATCAGACCGTACGCCACCGGTCGCCGACCGCCGGGGACTGGATGTATATACAGTCGCCCGTTACCATGGCCGGGTGACGCCGTCCTCCCACCTGCAGCGGCTCAACGAGGCCCAGCGCCAGGCGGCCTGCTTCGGCGAGCGCCTCAACGGGGGGCCATTCACGGCGCCGGCGCTATTGGTCATCGCGGGCGCGGGGACCGGAAAGACGAACACATTGGCGCATCGTGTCGCGCAACTCGTGATCGAAGGCGTGGACCCGGCGCGCATCCTGCTGCTGACATTTACGCGCCGGGCCGCGCTCGAGATGACGCGCCGTGCGGAACGCATCGTCGGCGAAGCATTGCACCAGGGCAGGCCTGCAGCCGTGCGCCTGCCCTGGTCAGGCACCTTTCATTCCATCGCGAATCGCGTCTTGCGTGAATACGCCCAGGCGCTCGGCATGCCGCCGGACTTCAGCGTGATGGATCGCGGCGATGCCGCCGACCTCATCGACCTGCTGCGCCACGAACGCGGCCTTTCGGCGCAAAAGCGCCGGTTCCCGAGAAAGGACACCTGCCTCGCGATCTATTCGCACCGCGTGAATGGCGGCCACGCGCTCGAGGAAGTCCTGCGCGCGGAATTCCCGTGGTGCGAGGACTGGGTGGAGGAACTGCGCGGGCTGTTTCGTGAATTCGTGGATCGCAAGCAGGCGAATGCGGCGCTCGACTACGACGACCTGCTGCTGTACTGGCATGCGCTGATGCAGGAGCAAGCGCTCGCGGCGGAGGTCGGCGCCCGCTTTGATCACGTGCTCGTCGACGAATACCAGGACGTCAACCGGCTGCAGGCCGACATCGTGCTGGCGCTGAAGCCCGGTGGCGCCGGCATCACCGTGGTCGGCGACGATGCCCAGGCGATCTACTCGTTCCGGGCAGCATCAGTCGGGAACATCCTGGAATTCCCGGATCGCTGCGCGCCGCGCGCGGCCGTGATCGCATTGGAGCGCAATTACCGTTCCAGCCAGCCGCTGCTGGATGCGGCAAATGCCTTGATCGCGGGCGCCGGTCGCCAGTACCGGAAGACACTCACCGCAGCGCGCGGCGGCGGCGCACGGCCGCGGCTCGTCACCGTGCTGGACGACCGCCAGCAGGCTGACTACGTCGTGCAGGGCGTGCTGCAAAGTCGGGAAGCGGGCACCCTGTTGCGGCGCCAGGCCGTGCTGTTTCGCAGTTCAGATCACAGCGACTGGCTCGAGATCGAGCTGATGCGGGCCAATATCCCCTACGTCAAATACGGCGGCTTGCGATTCCTGGAAGCCGCACACGTCAAGGACCTGCTCGCGGTGCTGCGCTGGGCGGACAATCCCAAAAACGGTCTGGCCGCATTCCGCGTGCTGCAACTGCCGGCGGGCATGGGGCCGGCCAATGCCGCGCGCATCTGGCAGCGCGTTGCCGGCGCTGGATACCGGCTCACGGAGCTGGCGGCATGCGATCCACCGGCGGCGACAGCGGAATCCTGGCCGGCGTTTTGCGAAATGCTGTCGGTGCTATCCAGTCCGCGCGCCGTCTGGCCGGGCCAGGTCGAATGCGTGCGTGCCTGGTACGAGCCGCAACTGGAACGCCTTTACGAATCGGCCGGTGTGCGCGCGGCCGATCTCGACATGCTGGAGCAGCTATCACCGCAGTACGGGAGTCGTGAGCGATTCCTGACCGAGCTGACACTCGACCCGCCGAGCGCGAGCGGCGAACTCGCGGGATCTCCATTGCTGGACGAGGACTACCTGGTGCTGTCCACCGTGCATTCGGCCAAGGGCCAGGAATGGGACGCGGTCTACGTGCTGAACGTCACCGACGGAAATTTCCCGTCGGAATTCGCAACCGGCAAGGCGGATGCTGTCGACGAGGAGCGGCGGCTTCTGTATGTCGCAATGACGCGGGCGCGCGATGAGCTGCACCTGATCGAGCCGCTGCGTTACTACGTGACGCAACAGCCGCGCACCGGCGACCGTCATGTCTACGGCGCTCGAAGCCGGTTCCTCGACGCGGCGGTTCTCGCCACGCTTGATCGCGCGAGCTGGCCGGAAGAGTCGGAAGCGCCGGTCGCTCAGACCGCCGCCGCAGCGACGACGCGGGTCGACGTTGCCGAACGACTAAAGGCTCTTTGGTAGGAAGGGCTTTTGGTTGACCCAGTCGCTGAGGGCAGTACGCGCACGGCTGATTGGCAACATACAATCGCTCCATGCCGCGCGCACTTGAGGCAAGCCGGCTTGAGCCGGATGCAGGGCTGCAACGCGGCCTGCGGCCGCTGCACGTGCTCGCCATTGTCGTGGGCTCCGTCGTCGGCACGAACATCTACATTCGCCCTGCGTCCATCGCGCAGCTCGTCGCCACTCCCGCCCATATCTTTGTCGTGTGGGCCGGCGCCGGGTTGCTGACCCTCGCCGGAGCGTTGACCTACTCCCAGCTCGTCACCCGCATCCCGCGCTCGGGTGGTGAGTACGCATTCCTGCATGAGACGCTGGGGGAGCTCCCGGCATTTCTTTTCGGCTGGATGCGGTTGACCGTCGGCGCCGGAGGAGTGGCAGGCGGCGCGGTGGCATTCACGGTGTTTCTTGGCGACTTGATTCCGCTCGGCGGCGCGTGGTTTCGAGTGTCATTCATTGAGATTGGAGCGCGGCAAGTCATCGCCGTGCTCGTGATTGCTGTGCTTGCCTGCATCAACATGAAAGGTGTCGGGGGAGCCGGCCGCTTTCAGACGATAGTTACGGCAGTCAAAGTGATCGGTCTTCTGCTGCTCATCGGAGCGGCTCTGCTCCTCGGCCAGGTCCATGGATCAAGCGACAATGACGTCGCGATCGCTCCCGCGCAAACGTCATCCATTCTTACTTTCAGTGCGGCGATGCTCGCGGCGCTCGCGGCCTTTAATGGATGGGCAAACGCCGCCATGGTAGCGGGCGAAGTGCAGGATCCGCAGCGCAACCTGCCGCGAGCGTTGACTTACGGAATTATCATTACTATCGGTCTGTACCTCGCGGCGAATCTCGCCTACCTGTGGTCACTGCCGATGCAGGACATTGTCACTGCGAACTCCACCGCGTATCCCAATGCGCCGAGTGTGGCAGGGCGCATGGCCATTGCGGTTCTGGGCGAGCGCTTCGGGATCATCTTGCCGTTCCTGTTCCTGATTTCCGTGGTTGGCGCGCTTCATTGCCAGATCCTGTCCGTGCCGCGAGTCTACTTCGCCATGGCGCGTGATGGACTGCTGCCGGCCCGCCTCGCACGCTTGACCGATGGATCGCGCACACCAAACGCAGCGATCGGACTGCTTGCGCTCGTCGGATCGATCCTGGCCGTGCTCGGGAGCGTGGATCGGCTCATCAACATGTCGACCTTCGGGGCTCTGCTGTTCTACGCATTG
>Ga0315276_10007554_pt1 | contig 10073 bp, 9 predicted proteins | sample YL17G05_0_MG_FD_204542 | JGI IMG/M metagenome (GOLD analysis project Ga0315276, IMG submission 204542) | Sediment microbial communities from Yellowstone Lake, YNP, Wyoming, USA - YL17G05_0 | ecosystem: Environmental > Aquatic > Freshwater > Lake > Sediment | place: USA: Wyoming | collected... | reverse complement strand
CCGTGTCCAGAAAGCCGCTCCACGCCCCCGGCAACTGCAACAGCCGGATCGTGTGCCCGGTGGGCGCAGTGTCGAACACGATGTGAGCGAAGCCCTGCGTCATGCTGCCGTCGGTAAGTAGAGACGTGAACTCGTCGAAGGCCGCGATTTCGGTCGTGCAGGCGCCGGACAGTTGCTCCTCGATGCCCTTGACGACGTCATCCGGCAGCACGCCGCGCACCGGACCGACGATGCGGTCTCGGTAGGCCTGCGCCGCCGCCGGCGGATCGATCTCCAGCGCCGACAGACGCGGCACGGCGGGAATGGCCGCGATGTGGTTGCCGATCGCGACCCCGAACACCTGCCCGACATTCGACGCCGGGTCCGTGCTGACCAACAGCACGCGCCGGCCCTGGTCAGCCAGACGAACCGCCGCGGCGCAGGCCAGCGACGTCTTGCCGACGCCACCTTTGCCGGTGAAGAACAGGTAACGGGGCGCCTGATCGAGGAATTTCATCTGCTTTTCTCGGTTGCCCACGGGTTCAGCAGCACTTCGGCGCGCTCTCCGCTCCGGGCGACGGTGCCGGCGCGCAGCATGAGTCCTGCTTCTGCGGTGCGTCGTTAGATGCTACGCCGACGTCGCTCGGCACATCCTTCTCCTCGAGAGTTCGATGAGCGAGGCCCAGCACCGCTCGGGCCGGCGCCTCTTTGACCTTCTGCGCGAGATCGACGGCGCGGCGCACGTCATCATCCGCGACCCCGAGCTTTCGCGCCTTGTCGTAGTGGAAGCGGAAGCACGGCTCGCAGTTCGACGCGATCGCGGCGCCGATGGCGACCAGCTCGGCCACCTCTTCTGTAAAGAGCGACGCGGCCGAAGCAAACCCCGCCCACCGGGAAAGCTCATCGCGGGACGGATAGCGGCCGGTCGTCTTCAGCTCGGCGTCGACCAGCAGCACGGGCAGCGCCTTTTCGCCCTGCGCCTTGAGCAACTCTCGGATCGCCGCATGCTCCACAAAGGCCTGCGGCTGCTGCGCGAGGCTGACGCGCTCGACCGTGACGCCCTTCGACTTCAGCCAGTCGACGTCGGCAGCGAAGGTGACCAGCGCTTGATCGACGTCGACGCCGCACACTCCCGTGCTGCAACACAGGGCCGGATCAAAGACTCGGATCGTGGTCATTCGAAAAGCCTCCATCGCGAAAGAAGGATCGATCTCGGAAGCAGGTCACCGATGCGGTCGACTTCGACGCTCAAGAGAGCGGGCTCCATCGAAACCACGTTTCGCTCCATGACTTCTCCCGCAAGGATCGCCATCTGGTCTCCTCGCTCGATTGGAATCGCCCTGCCCGCTTCAATGCTGACGCTACCTCCCGAGTTCTCTCTCATCGAGCGTCCGGGATCGGTATGGCTCACGGCGCCGAGGCGACCTCGAAGCGCGCATCCGGGAAGAACCGCTTCTGCGCCCAGAGCGCCACGCCGACGAGCCCGATCAGCACCGGCACTTCGACCAGCGGACCGATCACCGCGGCGAACGCGGCGCCGCTGTGGATGCCGAAGGTGGCCACCGCGACGGCGATCGCGAGTTCGAAGTTGTTGGATGCCGCAGTGAACGAGAGCGTCGCGGACTGCGCGTAGTTGGCGCCGACACGCTTCGAGAGCCAGAACGATACCGCGAACATCAGCACGAAGTAGATCAGCAGCGGCGCTGCGATACGCAGCACGTCAACGGGGAGCTGCACAATCGCCTCGCCTTTCAGTGAGAACATCACCACGATCGTGAAGAGCAATGCCACGAGCGTGATCGGTGCGATGCGCGGCACGAAGTGGGAGTGATACCAAGCCGCGCCACGCGCATTCACGAGCGCAAAGCGCGTCAGGAAGCCAGCCGCGAACGGGATGCCAAGGTAGATCGCGACACTCTTCGCGATCTCGCCGATGGTGATGTCCACGACGGCGCCTTCGAGCCCAAGCCAGCGCGGGAGCAGCGTTGCGAAGAACCACGCGTAGACCGAGAAGAACAGCACCTGGAAGATCGAGTTGAATGCCACGAGGCCGGCGCAGTACTCTGTGTCGCCGCGAGCGAGGTCGTTCCAGACGATGACCATCGCGATGCAGCGTGCGATGCCGATCAGGATCAGGCCCAGCATGTACTCGGGCTTGTCGGATAGGAAGAGCACGGCGAGTCCGAACATCAGCGCGGGTCCGATGATCCAGTTCTGCACCAGTGAGAGCGCGAGCACGCGTTTGTTGCGGAAGACCTGGCCGAGCTCCTCGTAGCGAACCTTCGCAAGCGGCGGGTACATCATCAAGATGAGCCCGACGGCGATCGGGATCGACGTGGTGCCGAAGCTCATCCGCTCGAGAGCGGCGTTGACGCCGGGTACAAGGAAGCCGAGTGCAACGCCCGAACCCATCGCGAGGAAGATCCAAAGCGTGAGCCAGCGGTCGAGGAAGGAGAGTTTGCGGGTGACGGATTCACTCACGTTTGGTCTCCTGCGCCGAGTGACGCCAGCAGCGCCCGCACCTGCGATTCGATGACATCGCGCACGCCGCGGAACGCGTCCGGGTCCATGTCGCGCGGGTCGGGGATCTGCCAGTCGTAGCGGCGCTTCGCGGGAACGTGCGGGCAGGCGTCGCCGCAGCCCATCGTGACGACGGCGTCGAATTCGCCGGGCGGAACCTCGTCGAGCGACTTCGAGGTTTGGGAGGCGAGGTCATAACCGAGCTCGCGCATCGACGCGATCGCCCTCGGGTTAATCCGCCCGGACGGCTTCGAGCCCGCACTCCACGCCTCGACGCCCGCGCCGCCGTGGATCCGCGCGAATGCTTCCGCTATCTGGCTGCGGTTGCTGTTCTCGATGCAGACAAAGAGTAGTCGCATAGATAATCCTGAGAATAGTCGGTTAGCGGGAGGCAAAGGCTGTTGAAAAGAGGGAAATTACAAGCCGCGGTTACTTCCGCTGTCCTGTGGTAGGACGGCGGTCGCCAAACCAACAGAAAGGAACCGCCGCGTCGAACCTTGTCGCAGGTTCGAGGCCTTGCGAAGTCGGTGCGCTGCCGGCGCTGGAGACGATTTAGATCCCGCTGCCCCTGGCCAGTATCCTCCCGGACGGCTAGCAAGGCCAGTGAGCGCGAATGAACCTGCCCCGTCGGATGACTGCGGGTACTTAGCGCCAGCCAACCGTCCGGGGCGAGGTGGTTGAACGTAGCCTTGGCGAGAATCGAACGGCACGAGCTTCCGGTACACAGAAACAGTGCGTTCATCGGTCGATCCAGACTCTTTCGGCACGGCAGCGCACGGCAAGGCCGCCGCCGCTGCGCCACACCTGCGGTTGCTTCACGCTCGAAGTCTCGCTCGCGAGGCGCGCGGGGCAGGATGCCTTCCCATCTGAGGGCCGCATGTGCCACCGTCGCCGCTGCAACAGTTCTCGGTCAGGTACGCAAGCAAGTCGTTCATCGCCACGAAATCCGCCGCGTAGTAGATGAAGCGGCCGTCCTGCCGCGCCCTGATCAAGCCCGCGTGAGACAGCTCCTTCAAGTGGAAGCTCAACGTCGCCGACGCAACGCTGACCCTGGCGGCGATTTCGCCCGCCGCCAGACCACTTTCGCCCTGCTGTACGAGCAGGCGATAAACCCTCAGCCGCGTGGCCTGGGCCAGCGCTGACAGGGCTCCGAGAACTTCTACCGATTTCATGTTTCCAAGAATATAGAACTATCGAATCCCGTCAACCCCACTGGCTTTCTGCGCGCCAGCTCTCTGGCGGCGCTTTCGATGCTTTCTCTCCGGCAGGAGGGAAGACTCAAAAAGGCTTCGAGAGTCCAAGCAGCAAGGGCTACCCGCGGCGGCGGCGGCGTAGTGCGAGGCCACAGAGGCCCGTCAGGACCAGCAGGCCCGTGGAGGGCTCGGGGATACTTGCCAGGCGAAAGCCGATGTTGTCGATCTCGAGCGTCGGGGAGTCGGAGTTCGAGTTGAAAGCCGTGAGGTTGGACGAGTCGCCGTTCCAGGCCCCACCCCGCAGCCCGCGGGCCGCGCCGATCTTGATCTGCTCGAGCCACTCATAGACGTTCCCGCCCTGATCAAAGGTGCCGCTCGGGCTGTCGGAGAGCGCATACGCGCCCACATCCGTGAGCGTGCCCGACGGGTCCGCGTAGGGGTAGCAGTTCGCCGAGTTGCCGGTGCCGCCCGCCGGTGCCACGCAGCCGATGGTCGCATTCGTCCCCGTCGGGTAGTCGTAGTAACGCCCCGCGATCGGATCGTAGTAGGCCGCCTTGTACCACTCGCTCTCGCTCGGAAGGAAGACGCTCGCGGTCAGGTTGCGCAGCACCGAGTTGGCCGCGATCGCCTCGGGTGTCAGCGTGTAGGCGCCGTCCTCGGTCGTCAGGGCGCTCTGCGCTCCCGTGGGTTGGCCGTTCTGGAGCCAGTTGGAAAAGCGCGCCGCGTCCCAGAACGAGACGTACGTGACCGGCTTGCTCTCGAAGCCAGACTTGGCCGCGTAGCTGTAGGTGCCCTCGCTGCCGCTTCGGGTGATCCCACCAAACGTGGCCTCACTGTCCATGTAGGTGCTGTAGAGCCCGTTCGCATCGGCGGCCGCCACGCGATTCAGGAACTCCGCGTACTGCGCGTTCGTCACCTCGTACTTCCCGATCCTGTACGGGGCCGCCACGACGCCGCAGGGCGAGGCGTTCGAGAGGCCGCAGTTGACCGGGAAGGTATCCGGGGCGTTGCCGGGACTCCCGACCGTCACCCAGTCGATCGTGACGGCCGAGGCCGCCGGCGCGGCGAGCGCAGCGGCGGCGAGAGAGAGCGCGGCGGCGAGGCGCCGCAGGGTGGGGGAGACGAAACGGGCGACAGGCGGCTTCATTGGGAACTCCTTTGGGGCCAACTCGCGCCGCCCGGGGGGCCCCCGGGCGGCGCGGGCTAGGCCGCGTCCTCTTGCTCATCGTTCTTGAGAATCACCACGGCGAGATCCAGCGCAGCTGAGTAAAATTCCAAGCTCTCGTTTTCCGACACCTTTTGGCGTAGTTGCCCAATCCATTGCAGAAGATGGTCGTCGCGCACTTTGGCCCGGAGCTCTCGCCGACTGCCAAGGCCGCCGGACTCTCGCTCTTCGCTGGCCCACAGATGCGCCATGAGCCGCAGCTCATTGCCAATGTGATCCGGCAAGTCCTGCAACGGCAGAGTCCCCGCATCGAGAAAGCACTGGCGCACCGCCAGCGTGGACTCTCCCATCAGCAGCCTGCCAACGACCTGCTCGGTAGCATCCTTTCCCAGGCCCGTCGGGAGCAGCCAGCGATCGCGATAAGCCGACTCGTAAGGGGTCACATACCGCGGATTTGGCACCACGAACAAATCCATGAACTCGCGCTCCAGCTGGTCCAAAGCCTGCCCATCCGGACAAGCGATTCCCAGCGCCAGCGCCATCTGCGAGACGGCGTGCGCGCCTTCCGCGGTAGGAACGGAGCCGAACACCCCGGCCAGAAAGCCGTAGATGCGCTCCCGCTCCATCCCATTCGTCTCGTCAATCGGTTGCACGCAGTCTCCCTGGGCTGAGGGCCACTATTCGTGACATTGTCGGCAGTCGTTGGCGGGAACGTAGCCACTGGGAGGCGGAGGATTGCCCGCGAAACTGGGCACTGAGCTCAGATTGCCGAAGAGCACGCTTTCCGTAACTCCGTCTCCCATGGGCACCGCGTCCGGATACTTCTGTTTCAACGCCTCATAGTCACCAAATTCGCGCGTGATCCCGAGGCAGGTGATGACGCAGGCCGGGAGCAGACCGACAGCGAGCCGATGCGCACACATGGTGCACTCTTCGAATGTCAGCGCGATCACCTGCGACCTGACCCACGGGTACCTGCCTTCCTCGTACTCGTACACCTCGTTCCATCGCTCACCGAGGCCCACATAGTTGCCGGTCCCCGCGACGACTGCCGGTGAGTTCTCGAAGTTGTTTTCCTGCTTGCAGGCCAGCGAACAGGCGTTGCAGCCGATGCACCTCTCATGGTCAACGTAGATCGCGGGCACGAAGTCTGTCATAGCTATTCCCTTTCCGTCGTCTGCCATGTTCTTCAGGTAAGCACTCAGGCCATCGGGTGGTGGCCCCACTATTTGTAGACGCGCACCGCTCCATCCTTGAGGGCGGCCATGCCGCAGATACGCTCGGCCTTGCCCGGGATGAACTGGCCATCATTGGTTCCCTTGCCCTGGGCAATCTGGCCAAAACCCCAGTGGCCGAAGCCGTGAAGCAGGCCCACCACGTCGGGGCGAATGCGGCGGGTGACCTTGGCCCTTGCACGCGCCCGTGCATACTGGTTTTCCACCGTGACCATGTCGCCGTCGCCAATCCCCAGGGTCTTGGCCCTGTTGATGTTGATCCAAAGCTCGTTCTCGCCGTGGAATTCCATCAACCAGCGGTTGTTCATGGTCCGAGAATGCGTATGCATCGCCTCCTTCCAGTTGATGATATGGAAGGGATATCGGGTGCTCGGGCCATCCTCGGTCGGGACGTAATTCGGTAGCGGATTCAGCCCCTTGTCCAACATCTGCTGCGAGTAGAATTCGAACTTCTTGGAAGGCGTCGCGAACCCGGTTGCCTTGTACTTGTCGTACTGGGTCTCCACACCGATCCAGGTTGCACCGTCCATCGCCTTGAGCTGCGCCAGGCTGATGTTGAGGCCGGCCAGCAGAGCGTCATCCATGTACTTCTCGTAGGTCACATTGAAGGGATAGCTGTTGTATCCCAGCGCGAGCGCCAGATCCTTCACGAACTCGTACTCGGGCTTCTGTCCGAAGAGGGGCGGAACCACCGGTTGGCGCAGCGCCACCACCGGGAAGGTCACCCATTGCGGCAAGAGCTCGTAGCGCTCGAGATACGTGGTGCCCGGGATGACGTAGTCGGCCATGAGCGCGGTTTCGCTCATGTGGGTGTCCACGGCGACGATCAGCTCGAGATTCCTGAGGGCTTGCAGATTTTTCGCCGTGTTGGGAACAGAGAACACGAAGTTCTGCATCATGAAGAAGGCCGCTCTGGGCAAATAGGGCAGACCCGTGATCATGGCATCGCGCGCCTCGACATAGACTCCGGAGGAGTGGGCGAAGGGATACTGGGTGCTGTTCTGGCGATCCACGCGCGGCGGCAAGGGTGACGGAGCAGGCGGCACCGTGAACTTGGGCCCTTTGCGTCCGGGCAGAATCATCGTGCCTGGCTTGTCCACCTGCCCGATCAATCCCGCCAGGGCGGCGATGGCCCGGCTGCCCTCTGCACCGTTCATGTGCTGGCCAGGACCGGACCAGGCATCCACCACCGCGGGCTTGGTCGTCGCCAACTCGCGCGCCACCTGACGGATCGTGCTGGCGGCGATCCCCGTGATGCGAGCAGCCCACCCTGGAGTCTTGGTCGCTACCAGGGCAGAGAACTCGTCGAAACCAACGGCCCAGTTGGCCACGAAGTCGGCGTCGTAAAGCCGCTCGCTGATGATGACGTTGGCGAGCGCCAGTGCCAGCGCACCGTCGGTTCCCGGCTTTATCGGCAGCCACCGGCCGCCGTACTGCAGCGCCTTCTGGGCGGTTTCAGTACATCGGGGATCAACCAGGACCAGCCTTGCGCCGTTGGCAAGTCCGTCGAGCACGATGCGGGGGAGATGGGCCCACTTCATCGCGCCGAGCGGGTTCCAGCCGAAAATCAGCATGTACTTGGTGTTCCGGAAGTCCGCCAACGGCCGGCCGTTGCCGAGTGTCTTCTCGAACCCGAACTTGCGGGCCACGTCGCAGAGGTTGGCGTGCAGCAAGAAGTTTGGCGTGCCGAAGACATTGCAGAAGCTTTGCTGTATCGGGACGCAGGTGTTGTCCTCCGTGAACCACACCACCTTCTCCGGCCCGCTCTCGGCCTTGATCGCGGCCAGCTTGCCCGCGATCTCGCTGACGGCCTGCTCGTAGCTGATCTCCTGCCATCCTCCCGCCCCGCGCTCGCCGATCCGCTTGAGCGGTCGTTTGACGCGGTCCGGATCGTATTGCGACATGATGCCGGCGTTGCCCTTGGGACACATCCGCGCACCCGTGCTCTTCAAGCTCGCGAAGTCGGTCGAGATGTTGCAGATCCCAACCGGGTTGAATGAGTTGGGCTCGATCTTGATCACACGGCCGTTGTAGACCCGTGCAAGGATGCCCGTCGTGCCTCCGCACATGTTGCAGCAGGTGGCAACCCATTCGTCTTGCGCCACCTGAGCGGCCTTGGCTTCGGCAGCGCCGAGGCGTCGCAAGCCGATGAAGTCGATGCCGGCGAGCGCGACCAGGCCGGAGAGCTTGAGAAATGTACGTCGTCCGATGTGAGTTCTGGGCATGCCGGTCCTTTCGTTCTTTGGTTCTCTTCAATTCCGCCGCAGCTGAAGAACCTTCTCGATGTCTTCTGGCCCCGGCGTGGCGCTGCATCTCAGGCCGCTACGGTTCCCGTTCTGTGGATCGCATTTGCTATCCATTCAATACCGAAATGTATCTAATCTAGCAAGCCATTTAATACAATATACAATCATGTCAATAACTTCTTTTTGCATCATCTTTGATATCTATAAAATAGTTGGCAACGGAGTCCGAAGGTGTCAAGAAAATGCGTGCGATTATTCAAGTCCCGACGAGGGCCTACCCACATGGCGGGGATTTCAACCGGGCTGGCGCCGCGAGTGACCCGGGGCGCGTGGGCTCTGAGCTGGCCTCGCGCGCCTCGACCGCGTTGGCGATCGGGCGCAGCGCACAGGAGAGGAAAGTTTCGGTGTCGAGTTCTCCGGGGCAGCTCCTCGGGGAACCCCCGCTGCTACACGCCAGATGGTCAACCAGCTACACAGGCGACTTCCCGGCTGCCATCGCATCCCTGATATTTCGCGGAGTTACAGAGTGTTCCGGGCCCTCAGGTTGGGGAAGCCGCCCAGCCCGTTGGGGACGCCATTCCTTGCCCGTCCGATCGTCATGCGGGAGGCGCGCTTCGACCACGGCATGCTGAAGCGATGCTCCACGCGCGGCCATACCTGCGAGCCGAGGCCGAGCACGAAGCGCCCGCCGCGCGTGGAGGAGGGTAGGCTCTCCCACGGGGAACTTGCCCGATTCTTATCGGAGAGATCGCAGAGAGCTCGCTTCCTTCTCCGACGCGTCATGGGCGCGTGGACACGCTGGTCAACAAGTAGGCGGGTAAGACGAAACCGGCAGGGGCGAGAGCGCTGCTCCCGCCTCTGTCGGATCGAAGCTAGAAGTCGACCTGCACCCGGCTCTCCGCGATGCTCGCGTCGCCCAGCCCGTGCCGGTTCGAGTAGACGTAGTTGACCATCAGCCGCAGGTTCGGGTAGAGATACCAGCTGAGCCCGCCCGTGATGTCGCTGACGATGCCGCCGCCGACGCCCTTGTCGGCCAGCGTGAGATACGAGTAACGCGCGGCCAGCTCCCAGGCGCCCCAGGTGCCGTCCTTGATGCTGAAGGAATGCTTCGGCGAGGTGCGGACGAAGGCTGCCTCGACGGGATCGTAGGCTCGCGTCTCGCCGGTCAGGAACCAGCCCACCTGTCCGTAGGCGCCCCAGAACGAGGGATTGGTCAGGCCGCGGCCGCGGTCCACGAACGACGAGACGATCTCGCTCTGGAAGTTCACGGGGCCGAAGACGCCGGCGAGCTCGCCGCCCACCAGATCGACCCCGGAGACGCCGTTGATGGTTCCGGTGTTGACGATCTTCGGAGCGAGGTGTGCCTCGGGCCGCTGGCTGAAGCTGAGGCTTCCATCGCCGCGGAACTGATGGCTGTAGTTCACTCCCACGTGAAGGAGCTGCTTGCCCTCGTCCACGTAGAGCGGCAGGCCGGTCAGGCGGGCGGTCACGTTGTAGTTGGAGTCGTTCGCGAACTCGTTGCCGAACTCGTCGGTGTTCGCGAAGGCGCCGGCACCGAGGTAGATGCGCTCTTCGGCGAAGGTGCGATTGACCATGCACCGCGAACTCAAACGCGAGACCGCACGCCCGGCGGCCTCCAACCTGCGCGGCCAGCAACGCAAGTTCGACTTCTTCCAGAAGCGCTACAACGAAGAGCGGCCCCACGAAGCCCTCGAAGACCAGGTGCCCGCCTCTC
>Ga0315276_10007553_pt1 | contig 10075 bp, 7 predicted proteins | sample YL17G05_0_MG_FD_204542 | JGI IMG/M metagenome (GOLD analysis project Ga0315276, IMG submission 204542) | Sediment microbial communities from Yellowstone Lake, YNP, Wyoming, USA - YL17G05_0 | ecosystem: Environmental > Aquatic > Freshwater > Lake > Sediment | place: USA: Wyoming | collected... | reverse complement strand
CTTCGCCGGTCCGGGTGGATGGCATGGCGGGCTCGCCGTCGCGTTGATCGGAACGATCCTGCCCGGTTATGGCCGTGGCTGGCCGGGGGCGCTGTACGGGTTGATCTGGGGTTTTCTCGTTGGCGCGGCGCTCGGCGGCGTGATCTATCGCATCAACAGCCTGCACGTGCTTCGCATGATCGACCGTCTGGTCATCGCGCAACGTGGCGCCGACAGCTTTGCGCAAGCCGTGCTGCGGCTGCACGGGCCCTCGCTGGGATTGGCGATCGGTGCCGCCGGCGCGCTCGGGCTGATCGCCACGACCAATACGCTGGTCCTGCGCGGAACCGCGGCAGAGAGCGTGCACGCGCGCCTGCTGGCCGAGGTCCTGCCCGGCTACACGGTGAGCACGAGCGGCAGCATCATCGGCGCGATGGAACTCTTCGCCATCCTCTACGCGTTTTGCATCGCGTTCGCCGGCATCTACAATGCGCTCGCAGGCCGGCGGCAAATCGGGCACGCAGCAGGCGGCGCAGCCAAGTGACGGGCACGGCCATCGAACGGCCGGCGGATGTCGGCGTCGATGGCGCGACCATCAGCGTCATCATGCCGGTGTACAACGGCGCCGACGTTCTGCCCAGGAGTCTGCCGCCGTTGCTCGCAATGCAGCGGGCCGGAGAGGTGGCCGAAGTCATCGTGGTCGACGACGGATCCACCGACGCCACCGTGTCGCTCGCGTCGGCCATGGGCGCCCGCGTGATGAGTTCGGGCGGGCGCCTTGGACCCGGCGGCGCCCGCAATGTCGCCGCTCCGGCCGCCGTCGGCGACGTGCTGTGGTTCGTCGATGCCGACGTCGTGGTTCACGACGATGCGGCGCGCACGCTTGCCGACTCGTTGCGCGAGAGCGGCGCGGCGGGTGTGTTCGGCTGCTACGACGACCGGCCGGCCGGAACCAACTTCCTGTCGCAGTACAAGAACCTCGTGCACCACTACTACCATTTCCGCGAGGCGGGCGAGGCCGACACGTTCTGGGCAGGCTGTGGCGCTGTCCGGAAGGACGCCTTTCTTGCGACCGGGTCGTTCGACGCCGCGCGCTATCGCCACCCGTCGATCGAAGACATCGAGTTCGGCTTCCGGCTGCGCCAGCGCGGGTTGCGCATCGTACTGGCGCCCGGACTCCAGGGAACGCACCTCAAGATCTGGCGCCTCGGCAACCTGTTGCATACCGACATCTTCCGCCGCGCGTTGCCCTGGTCGCGCCTGATCCACGCTCGCAGCGGATTGCCGGACGCGCTCAACGTCGGCATCGGCGAGCGCTTCAATGCGGTCGTCGCGGCCGGGCTGGTGTTGAGCCTCGTGCTCGCCGGCGCGAGGCTGGTGCCGGCCTCCATGCCGTTGGCCGTGCTGGTTCTCGTGGGCGTTGCCAACAGGCGGATGTTCGACTTGTTCCGCCGCGCCCGGGGTCCGCTGTTTGCGGTGGGCGGCGTGGCGTTTCATCAAATCTACTATCTGTACGGTTCGACCGTCTTCGGTTGGTGCTGGCTCGAGCGCCAGGTCGCCAACCTGCGCAACCTGTTGGCCGGCGCGGGACGGCGCGACAAGGGCGACCACCGCGGATGATGCGTCAGGCCGCGGCGCGCGCTGCGCTCGAACCAGGCTCGTCGGTCGCCGCCGATCGCATCCGGCGCTCGCGCAGGATCAGCGCGACATAAAACAGGAGCGAGGGGGCGATTTGCAGCGGCATTCGGTTGGTGAGGCTGTCGTCCTTGACCCCTCCCGACGCGCTGCTGAAATAGAACAGGATGAAGATGAATGCAAGCGCGGCGAGCATCGTAACCGTCATCGGCGCGAGCGCCCGTCCGACGAGGATCCGCGCATTGACGACGAGGACCGCCGTCACCGCGTACCAGAACAAGTGCCAGTTATCCATGACGAAGAGATGCCGGTACACCGACAGCGATACGTTTTCGAAACGGGTCCGCAGCAGGAAGTTGAAGATCCTGAGTTCCGGCGGCCCGAACGCGACATAAAGGACTGCCACCAGGACGCCGAAACCGATCATCGCAAGTCCCAACCGGCGATTTACAGCGACGACGACGCCCGCGATCAGCGTCGACACCCACACGAGCCCCTCCAGCTTGAGCGACAGGCAAACGATCGCCATGACCAACGCCAGAATCGCATCGTCGCGCTGGCGGGTCATCGTCCATTGCCAGAGCGCCATCGCGGCGAGGCCGTAGGCGATCGCGACGAAGATGTCCGCAATCCCGGCAAGCGCCACGTGGATCGTGAGAAACGGCAGCGACAGCAGCATATACGTTCCGAACATCGCTTTCGACGCGCTGATTCCGAGCCGGCGCACCTGCGCGTAGAACGCAACGCCCAGCGCCACGAAGCCGACCAGCCATGGAATGTTGACCAACGACTCGTCCCAGCGCCCGAGACACAGCGCGGTCCACACTTGAAACAGCGGAACGGTCCCCGGATACCCGGGATGAGTGTCGGTGAAGTGCATGGTCCCGGCCGCCCTGCCCCACTCCAGCCCCGAGACGAACGGCGCCATGCGTCCGTATTCGTACCAGACCCGGGATTTCGTGGCCCATTGCGCAAAGGCGTCATAGGGAACGAGCGGCAAAAGGACGATCTCGGACCCCAGCAGCAGCACGCGGAGGGCGGTCAGGGCAAGCAGCACGGCGAACAACACGCGGACCGCAGAGGGCAGAGCCATGACGGCGTCGAGGGCACGGCGCCCGGCACCCGGGACGGTCAGCGAACGCGCGCGCCAGTACGCGGCTGCGGCCAATGCCGCGACGGGCGCGGCGATCCATACCACGTTCCATGGCTGGCCGATGAGATCCAGCATGCGCATCACCACGGTCACGCCGAAGAGTCCGACGGGATACCCGTACCCGATGCTGATCGACAGGCCACAGGACGCGCCTTGCCGGAGCACCGCGCGGATCCACAGCACCCCGGCGACCCACGGGAGGGCAACGGAGAACGACAAGCCGAGGATGTCACGCATCCCGGTCCTCGCGGGCATGAACCCCGAGCGGTGAAATCAATTTCACCGGACGCGCACCAGTAACAGGTCGGGTCTCGACAGGATCACGTCGGCCGGCAGCGTGCGCCCATCGGGCCAGACGAGCAGCTGCCTTTCTGCGTCGAAGCCAAGCGAGCCGTAGAAAACAAGCGCAAGGTAGTCGCCACCCCGCAAATTCGCGTGCAACGGCGGCGCGCCTCGGGGACGATTCTCGACCTTCGCCGGGGCATTGCGGGAGACGTTGTGCGGATAGAGGAAATGCGCGACGCGCAGGGCAATCAGGTCGCTGTCGCTAAGGATGATTATGCGCACGGGAGGCGGCGGCAGTGCGCGCCTCACGTCTTGCGCGAGCAGGTACACCGCCGCATCGTCGGCCGCGAGCGCCTTTTCCTCCGACGTCTTGCCCGCGAACCGTTCGGCCGCAAGCGCGAGCTCGCGTCCGAGGTTGACCTGCCAACGGGCATCGAGCACGATCCAGCCTGCCGCGAAGATCGCCCAGAGCACGCGCGTATCGGCCGGCCAATGACGCAATCGCGCAAGCAGAAGATAGACAACGAGCGCAAGTGCAACCGCGATCGCGACGGCCTTTGCCATCGGCATGAAATGAGCGCGCTCCGCATCGAACGGAAACGCGATCGCATAGCCCTTCAGAGGAAAGGGGGCCGCCCATTGGGCGAAGGTCTGTGCCAACGTCGCGCCGGCCGACGCCGCTGGGAGGTGGACCGAAACGACTTCAATCGGCGCCGTCAGCGGACCGCGCGCGACGAGGCCAATTCCCGTGATCGTCCCGCGCCATCCATCACTGTCATCGAGGCTCATCGGCGCAATGTGGCCGGCGAGCCATTGCAGGGGCTTCGAATACGAGCGCCGCGGGTTCTCCCGCGTGCGCCACGCGAACGCAAGCCCGGCCGGTACTTCAGCCGCGCGCACCACCCACTCAACGCGTGGATAGTCCCTGGCCTCGAACGGCCGCACGTCCGCCGAAAGGGCGGCCACACCGTCTTCCGCGGATTCGAGGAGGAACGACGTTTCGTCGGGATGCCCGCCGCCACGCACGAGATGCAAGGAGGCGCCCGCAACGGTCAACGGAGGCTGACTCCCGAACTTGTGGGCCCCCGCGTGCGTGATCACGATCCACAGGATGACGCACAGCAGTGCGCCCCCGAACAGACCGGCCGAAAGCTTCCACCAGGGCCACGAAGGCCCGGACGCGATCCCTTCCGCCGCGCTCAAGTACGGCACTCCCCGTGCGTTGCCAACATTCCTCCCCCGGCGTTCACAACCGTTCGTGCGCAGCCCTTTGCTCGGCGACGACGTCCGCGATGATCCGGTCGAGCGACGTCGTCGGCCGATATCCGATGCAGCGCGTGAGCTTCGTCAGGTCCGGCACACGACGCTCCATGTCCTCGAAGCCGACGCCATAGACCTCCTTGTACGGAAGCTTCTGGATAGGCGAGGCGCTGCCGGTGGCAGCCTTGACCTTGCGGGCGAGACCCTCGATCGAAATCTCCTGATCGTTGCCGACGTTGAAAACTTCGCCGAAAGCGCTCTCCGTATTCATCAACCTGACCAGCGATTCCACGACATCCGCCACGTGCGCGAAACAACGCGATTGCTGACCGGTGCCGTAGACGGTGATGGGCTCGCTCCGCAGCGCCTGATTGACGAAGCCGGGAAGAACCATGCCGTAGTGACCGGTCTGGCGGGGACCGGTCGTGTTGAACAGCCTGACGATAATCGCCGACAGCTTCTTTTCCTGCGAATAGGCCAATGCCAGGCATTCGTCCAGCGCCTTCGCGCAAGCATAAGACCAGCGGAGATTGGCGGTGGCGCCGAGGACGAGATCGCCGTCCTCGGCGAACGGCATGTTCTTGCTCTTGCCGTAGACTTCCGAGGTGGAGGCGATGATCACCAGCTTGTCGCGCGACGATGCCGCGTGCAGGACGTTTTCCGTGCCGTTGACGTTGGTGTGGATCGAAAGGCTGGGCTTTTCCAGGATCAGCCGCACGCCCACGGCGGCCGCCAGGTGGACCGTAACATCGCAGGCCTGAACGAGCTCATGGACCAGCGCGGCGTCACGGACCGAACCGATGACGCACTCGAAACCGCGGCAATCCTTGAGCTTGGCGAGGTTGTCGATCCGGCCCGTGGAGAGATTGTCCAGCACGACTACCCCATGGCCGTCGGCAACGAGTCGTTCCGCGAGGTGCGAACCGATGAAGCCGGCACCGCCGGTGATCAGGATCTTCATCTCAGTGCCCGCCCGGCCGCCCGAAGGGCACTGAGCGCCCCCGCGGGGGGCAGCGAACGCAGTGAGCGTGGGGGCCGTTCATCTCAGGCCTTCAGAGCGGACAGCACGCGCGCGTCGCCCTTGGCAAGCGCGGTCCCGCGCAACAGGTCGAAATACCGGTCGACGACGACGTCCTCCCGCCAGTGGGTCTCGAATGCCGTCCGCGCCTCGCGCGCAAGGCGTCCGCGGTAGTTCGCGTCGTCGTGAAGCCGCCCGAGCGCCTCGCGCAGCTCATCGCCGTCCGAAAACAGAACCCCGCCACCGCGCCCGACAATCTCCGGAAACGGTCCGATGCGACGCGCGATCACGGGCGTTCCCTTTCTGAAGGCTTCGATCAGGATGATGCCAAAAGTCTCGTAGCTGACCGACGGCACGATGAGTGCAATCGCGCCTTCATAGTAACGAGACAGAGCTTCGGGAGCCAGCTTTCCGAGAAACTTCACTCTCGGCTTGTCGGCGGCCTGCCGGCGAAGCACCGCTTCGTACTCGCCCGTGCCGATGACCAAGAGGTCGGGCCCACTTGCGCCGGCAAAGGCTGGAATGACGTCCTGAACGCCCTTGATCTTCTCAAGCCGACCCACGAACAGGAAGTACGGCCGTTCGAGCGGTGCAGCCTCGGCGTCGTCCGAGCGCTGCTCGTCGGGCAGGAAATACGGGATGACCTGCATCGGCTTGGGAAAGCCGAAGGCCTGGTGAATGTCCCGGCTGAACTCGCTCTTGGCGATGAACGCGTCGACGTGGCAAAGCTCGCGCGCCAGCGCATTCGTGTAGCGCCACACCTGCGGCGGACGGCGATAGCTCAACGTGCAGCGCAAACAATGCCTCTCGTCGCAGAGTTCCTTGTTGAATCGCCAAAGGACGTGCGTCGGGCACACGAGCCAGTGCTCGTGCGCTTCGTAGATCTTCAGGCCGTCGCCAACGGCAAGAAGGCTCGGGCCCCCGATCAGCGACACGTTGTGGTACCAGATGACGTCAAAGGCGCCCGACCGCAGTATCCGCCGCAGACGGGGACCGTGGACGACGGGCCGTCCCAGTTGGTGGGTAAGCAGCGTCGACGCGGCGCCGAAGCGGCTGCGCAAGCCGATGACCTTGACCCGCGGATCGGGCGCCGATCGCGCCGGCTCGGCACCCGCGAGGAGCAGGTAGGCGTCCTCGTCATGGATGACCGTCACCTCGCAGCCGCGTCCGGCAAACGCCGTCGACAGGCGTTGCACGCCAATCCCGTCACCCCCGAAACTGTAGGGGGGATAAAAGGTGGTCAGCATCGCGATGGAGAGCTCCGGCACGTTTCTCCCGAGGCTTAGAGCACCGGCCCACTCAGGCCAGCCACGACGACAAATCCCGGCCGATCAGGGTCTGCAGGTCACGGATATCGTCACGCCACTCTTCGCGCATCCGTTCGCGCGCCGCGGCTGGCATTTCGTCGCGTTTCGTGTTGGCCCGAGCGATGCGGTCCCTGACCCGGCGCCGCGTCTCCTGCGGCAACAGAGCGCCGATGAACCTTGACGCGACATTGGGCCTCATGACGATCGATTGCAGCAGCGGGCTCCGCGGAATACCCCCGGGATTCGCCCGATAGCTCACGTCGGGCGCGAACGTCGCGTCGACGCCGATGAACCGGAAAATCTCCTGTGTCACCGCCTGCGGGTTGGCGTCGAAGTCCTCGTACAGAAAAAGCTTTATCTGATCGCGACTGAAATGCTCGAAATAGCGGCGCAGTTGAACATTGTATCGGGCGAACTCGCTGTACTGGAACAACGGTTGCCAGCGGGCGGCGCGACGTTCGCCCTCCGCGTCGAGCGCGGCGAGGAAATCGGCCAGCGGCTCGATCATTTCCTTCCTGGCGTAGAGATAGTGGGAGTAGGCCTGCTCGATGGGATTGCGCAGAATCGCGATCAGCCGCACCTGGGGCAGCCGCGCCCGAATCCGCGCCGGCGCCTCCGGGCTGAAGAGATAGAGGGGCGACGCCTCACCGACGGCCGCGTCTTCGGGGGCGTCCGCGAACAGAGCCTGGTACGCTTCCAGCGACGCGATCGAGTTGTTCACGAACTCGGCGCCAGGCCCCTGGAAGTCGAGCGCCTGCCCCTCGAACGCAAAGAAGTTCGTCTCCTTGTTCCGGCTCATGAATACCTTCGGGTGCTGCCGCAGGTACGTATAGAGCGCCGTCGTGCCCGAACGCGCCGCCCCGATCACGATGAAGGTCGGCATGCGTGCGCGCGCCGCTGTTGCTGCATTCGACGAGGGCGCGATCATCAGTGTGTCGGGCGCACGAGCGTGTGGATTCGGCCCGCAGTTTATCCGACTCGCCGACGTCATGGTTGAACTCCGGCCCGAGCACTCCGGCCCCAGCGACAGACAAGGACGTCGAACCCCGGCATACTGCAGCATTCGTGCAAAGCCATGCCGGCCAATATCGTCATCGGTTCGGGACCTGCCGGCGTTGCGGCCGCCGCGGCCCTCATTGCGCAGGGGCGCGATGTGCTCATGGTCGATGCCGGCGAGGAGATCGAACCCTCCCGGGCGGCGACACGCGCCCGGATGGCACGCGTGGAGCCGTCGCAATGGACGCCCGCCGATGTCGATGTCGTGACGCGTGCGGCCGGATCGCAGCGCTCCGGCACGATACGTCCCTATGGCTCGGATTTCCTGTTCCGCACGCCGGCCGCGGCCGGTGAATGGAATGCGTGGGCGAGCTCGATTCATGTGCGACCGTCGTTCGCCAAAGGCGGGCTCAGCAACGGATGGGGCGCGTCGGTCCTGCCCTATCGGGACCAGGATCTCGGCGCCTGGCCGATTCGCGCAGCCGAGCTTGCGCCGCACTACGCTGCCGTCGCGTCGATGGTGTCCGTCGCCGCCCGGCGCGATGATCTGGAGCCTCTGTTCCCCGCCCATGCACTCGGCGACGAACGACCGCTTCCGTCGAGCACCCAGGCATCGCGGCTGCTCGAGCGGCTGGCAAGGCAGCATGGGCGACTCGCGGAGATGGGCGTGCATTTCGGACAGTCGCGCCAGGCCGTCGCACAGGCCTGCCGCCGGTGCGCGATGTGCCTCCACGGTTGCCCTTACGGCCTGATCTTCAACGCGGCCGACGTGGTCGACCGTCTCCGTGCGTCCGGACGGCTGATCTATCGCCCCGACTCGTACGCGATCCGTTTCGAGGAGAACAGCGAAGGCGTACGACTTTGGACCCGCAGCGCAACGGGTGGCGTGACCGAATTGCGGGGCGATCGGCTGTTCGTCGCCGCCGGCGTGTTGCCGACGGCATTGCTCGTCCTGAGTTCGCTCGACAAACCGGGCCACCCCCTCACTCTCCTCGACAGCCAGCAATTCTTCCTCCCGATGTTGCACACCTGGCCGGCGGACCCCGACCCTTCGACCGAAGCGCGGCACACGCTGGCGCAGGTCTTTCTCGAGATCGTCGAACCGCGGGTATCGATGCACACCGTGCATGTCCAGCTCTATACTCACAACGCCGCTTTTGCCGTCGACATGCGCAGGCGCTTCGGCGTCTTCGCGAACCTGTTCGATCCCGTGGTCGGAATCCTCAGCCGGCATCTGATCGTGGCGCAGGCGTTCCTGCACTCGGATGCCTCGGGACATTTCACGCTCGTGATGCGAAGCGCCGGCGGCAATGCGCGGCTGGAATGCCACCGCCACGACAACGCGACGAGCGCAGCGGCGATTGCCCGCGCCCGCCGGTGTCTCGCCCGTGCCGCCCGCGCCGCGGGTCTCCTGCCGCTGACGCCGCTGGCTCGTGTTGGCGAACCGGGCAGCAGCTTCCACTGCGGAGGAAGTTTCCCGATGCGCGAAAATCCGGAGGGGCTGGACACCGACATTCTCGGCCGGCCCGCCGGCCTGCGCCGCGTCCATCTCGTCGACGCCTCGGTGTTTCCCAGCATTCCGGCGACGACGATCACATTTTCGGCGATGGCCAACGCGCATCGCATCGCCACGCAGGCGTGGGGCGCGGCATGAGGCGTCCGCCAATCGGCTTCGGCCTCCTTGCGCGGTCGTGCGATGCAATGCTTTGCGCGTCGGCCTCATCGCGTCGACTCACCCCGGTCGCATCCCCACTACGCGGGGCCCCTGCTCCCCGGCTCGCGCCGCTAGCGGCCGTCGGTGTCGACCGGAGTGCCCAGGTATCGCCAGCGGATGTAGTCCCGCGTGCGGATCAGACCCTCCTCCAATTCGAACGCTGGCGCGAAGTTCAAGTCGCGTTGTGCCTTGGCGATGCTGCAGACACCCTTGGCCAGAAACAACTGTGGGTCGTCGTCGGCCGGGCGATAGATCGCCGCGCCTCCCCGCCCGCGTAGCGCGACGACACGGGCGCGCAGGCGCTCCACCCGCTCCTCTCCGATGGTTGCGCGAAGGAACGCCAGCAGACGGCGCGCCGGCCGCCAGTTCGCGATCGCCAACGGATCGTTCCTGATGGCCTTCAGAAGGGATCGCGGCTTGGCTCCGGTCGCGTCCTCCGGCGCCTCGCTGTACGCCAGCGCATGCCCGAGCGCCTCGGCATAGCCGCCGAGCAGGGCAGCCCAGCCAAAGGGGCGAGCGCCGGAGATGATATAAGCCTCGCCGCGGGCGTCGATCGCCATCGCGGCCGCGATCACCGCATCGACGACATCGTCGACATGGACTCCGCTGCAATGGCCCGGGCCATCACGCGGAAGCACCACCGTCCCGGCACGAAGTTGCAGGACGAACCGATCGGTCCAAAGCGTGCTGAACGGGCCGTAGACGATCGTCGGCTGCAGGATGGTCGA
>Ga0315276_10007551_pt1 | contig 10076 bp, 6 predicted proteins | sample YL17G05_0_MG_FD_204542 | JGI IMG/M metagenome (GOLD analysis project Ga0315276, IMG submission 204542) | Sediment microbial communities from Yellowstone Lake, YNP, Wyoming, USA - YL17G05_0 | ecosystem: Environmental > Aquatic > Freshwater > Lake > Sediment | place: USA: Wyoming | collected... | reverse complement strand
GACGGCGCGATCCGGAATCCGCGCCACGGCCTCGCGTGCGCTCGTGAACTTCGGACTCCCCGACACCAGCGTCGCGACACTGGTGTCGTGGCGCGCGGTCGCGATGGCCCAGCGCGCCATGCGCAGCAGCAATGCAGCCTCGTCCACGACCCGCATGTGCGCGAGCATACCCTCGCTCGCCGACGTCGCGCGCGCGAAGTACTAGATTCGAACGATGCGCGCGGCGCTTCAGCTCATCGCACCCCTCCTGCTCGCGGCGGTCGTCGCGGCGCCGCTGGCGCGCGGAGCCGCGACGGATGTCGAGTGGATCGAGATCGCTGCGGACGGAGAGACCACCGTCCAGCTCTGGTTCTTCTGGACGCAGACCTGCCCGCACTGCCTCGAAGCGAAGCCATTCGTCGAGACGCTCGCCGCGGAGCCGGGCCTCGCCGTCCACTCGCTCGAGCTGACCGAGCACCCGGAGAACGTCACGCTCTACCGCGAACTCGCCGCTGCCGCCGGTGAGGAGGCACGGACCGTTCCGGCCTTCGTGTTCTGCAGCCGCATGCTGGTCGGCTTCGATGCGAGGACGACGCCCGCGGCGCTCCGAGACGGCATCGCGCAGTGTCGAAGTGCGGCGCGCGCATTCCCCGGCGCGCCAGCTGCCGAAGCGCCGTCCACGCAAGTGCTGCGCCTGCCCGGCGGACTCGACGCTGAAACGCTGTCACTGCCAATGCTCACGCTGGTGCTCGGAGCGCTCGACTCCGTGAACCCTTGCGCGTTCTTCGTGCTGCTGTTCCTGCTGAGCCTGCTCGTGCACGCGCGCAGCCGCGCCCGCATGATCGCGGTGGGCGGCGTCTTCGTAGCGATTTCAGGCCTCGTCTACTTCGCGTTCATGGCGGCATGGCTGAACCTCTTCCTCGTACTCGGCGAGCTGCGCGCCGTGACGATCGGCGCCGGCCTGCTTGCCATTGCGCTCGGGGTCGTGAACGCCCGCGACGGCCTGCGCGCGCAGGGGGCAGCGACGCTCGCGATCCCCGAGTCTGCGAAGCCGGGGCTCTTCGCTCGCATACGCATCTTGGTGCGCGCCGAGCGGCTCTCGACGATGATCGCCGCGACGGCAGCGCTCGCGATCGTGGCGAACGCCTACGAGCTGCTCTGCACCGCTGGCTTCCCGATGGTGTTCACGCGCATCCTGACACTGCGCGCGCTGCCCACGGCGAAGTACTACGCGTACCTCGCGCTCTACAACGCGGTCTACGTGACGCCGCTCTTCGCGATCGTCGTCGCCTTCGCGTGGACGCTCGGCTCGCGCAAGCTGAGCGAACGCGAGGGGCACCTGCTCAAGCTGCTCTCGGGGCTGATGATGGCGGGGCTCGGTGTGGTGCTGCTCGCGGCGCCTGCGTGGCTCGCGCGGCCCTGGGCCGCACTCGCGCTGCTCGCGCTTGCGCTCGGCGCAACCGCTGTCGCGGCCCGCACGATGGCTCGGCGACCGTCGTCATGACGACGTCGGGAAACTCGTCGTGCCAGGTCGCAGCGACGCGCCGCCTGGATCAGGCTGCGCCGACCCGCAGCATCTCGCGATAGGTCCCGAGGTCGCGATTCGCGGGCTCCGTGCGCTCGATGAAGTCGCGGAGCATTTCGGCGAAGCGCGCCGGGTGCTCGACGTGCAGGAAGTGGCCGGCCCCCTCGAAGATCTCGAGCTGGCTCTCCGGCAGCAGTTCATGGGCTGCGTAGGCGTGCGCCACCGGGATGATGTCGTCGCGATCGCCCCAGGCGATCAGCGTCGGCACGGCGGTTGCGAGGTAGAGGCGATCGTTCGCACAGACGGTCTGTCCGCCCGGGTCGATCACCGCGCGCATGGTGCGGATGAACGCGTGACGGTTCTCGGTTTCGGTGAGCGATGCGTACGCGCTCCACATTTCGGCGATGTGGGGCGCACGCACGCCGCGGTTGCGGAAGAACGCGACGACCTTCTCGCCGCCCCTGCGCACGAAGCGCGGGAACAGCACCGGCATCACGTACTCGGCTCCGGGCAACGTGAGCGCCCGCAGCATCCAGCTCACCTCGCGGCCGAGGCCACCGCTGCCGACCAGCACGAGTCGCTCGCACAGCTCCGGATGTTGATACGCCAGCTGCAGCGCGACGCCACCGCCGAGCGACTGCCCGACCAGCGTGGCGCGCTCGATCCCGAGGGCGCCGAGCAGGTCGCGCAATCCGCTCGCGTAGGCGCCGAGCGAATAGTCGCCCATCGGCTTGGCGGATTCGCCGTGGCCCAGCAGATCGGGGGCGACGACGGTGTAGTCGCGCGCGAGCAACTGCATGGCGTCGTGCCAGGTGCGCGACGAGCCGGCCATGCCGTGGATCAGCAGGATGACCGGACCCTTGCCGGCCATGCGGTAGCCGACGTCGTGACCGTGGAGCGTGGCGTGTCTCAACTTCATGATTATTTCCTATCTCTGTGTTTGAGCGTCGCGCCCTCTGCCGCGTTTCGCAACGCTTCGAACTCGATGACGAGGTCGGCGACGAGATCGTGCAGATCGGGCACTGCGTCCCAGTCGGCGTTGAGGCCCCAATAGAGGCCGCCGTTGTAACTGAACAGCGCAATGCCGAGGGCCTGGTTGCGGTAGAGCGGGACCAGTGGATACGCCTCGACGAGCGGCGCGCCGAGCAGGTACGTCTGGAACTGCGGCCCGGGAACATTGGTGACGACGACGTTGAACGGTCGCGCGAGTGCGCTGAGTCGCGCCAGCTGCGCGAAGAGCGCGGGCGGTCCGAGCTCGCCCATCTCCCCGAGGATCTCGGCCCCGCGCGCCTGTTTGGACGCCTTGAGCTCGCGGGTGGTCTCGATCACGCGCTGGAGTCGCTTGCGTGGGTTGCGCTCGGCAAGAGGAAGCTCGGCGGTCATCATCGTGACGCGGTTGCCAAGAGCGCCAGACTCGTGCTGCGTGCGAATACTGACGGGCAGCAAGGCGTGGAAGTCGAGCTTGGCGACGCTCTCGCCACGTCTCCGCAGGAAGCGCCGCAGCGCGCCCGCGACGGTCGCCAGCACCACGTCGTTCACGGTCCCGCCGAGCTGCTTCTTCACCTCCTTCACCTGTGCGAGGTCGAAGCGCAGCCAGTCGAAGCGGCGGTGGGGACCGATCTCGACGTTGAACGGTGTGGGCGACGCCTGCTGAAAGCCCGCATTGAGCGCTTCTCCGACCCCGATCAGCGCATCGCGCAGCGACTCCGCGCTGTCTCGCGGCTGCGTCAACGCGTGTGCTGCGGTGCGCAGCGCCGCGAGTCCACCGCCGAGGTTGCGGCGCAGCTCGCCGGCAATCAGGTCGAGCGGGGTCGGCGCCGGCCGCGGCCGCCAGCGCCTCGGCTTCGCCACGATGTCGCTCGGAGACGTCCCCATCACGGCGACCAACAGCTCGGCGGAGCCGACGCCGTCCATCATGCAGTGGTGGCTCTTGGAGAGGATCGCGAAGCGGTTGTCCGAGACGCCCTCTACGACCCACAGCTCCCAGAGCGGCTTGTTCCGATCGAGTGGCAGCGACATCACGTGGCCGGCCAGCCGCTTCAGCTGGCGCTCGTCGCCCGGCGCAGGGAGCGAGAGGTGGCGCAGGTGGTAGTGCAGGTTGAAGCGCGCATCGTCCACCCAGACCGGGTGGTTGGTGACGGGGATCCGCGCGATGCGCTGGCGGTAGCGCGGCACCAACACCGCATCGACGAGGTCGCGGATGCGGTCGATGTCGACGCCGCCCTCGGGATGCGCGAGCGGCCCGGCATCGAAGATCGCGACCGCTCCGACGTGCATCGGGCAGGACTCGTCCTCGATCTCGAGGAAGGCTGCGTCTACAGCAGAAAGACGCTCGTAGTACGGGGATACCATCGGAAAACCCCTTGTTTCAGACTAGCGCTCGACAGGCGGGGCCGCGCCGTCTGCTGCCCGGCATGGGAAAGCTCTTCTGCCGGCAGGACGGAGATGTAAAGTGCGCCCGTGACATCGCGCCCGCGCCCGCAAGAGCCGTCGTTCCCCGTCGTCGCTCCCGTCCTCGATGAAGGGAAGTGCGGCACCGGGCTACTGGCGCGGCGCGTGCGGGAGGCAGCGTGAAGCGCGCGGCGTCGGTCTTTCTGCTGGTCGTCGCAGCGCTGCTGGTCGCGACGATCTGGTTCGCAGTCGCGACGCAGCCCTTCAACGTCAAACTCGAACGCGAACGACCGGCTCACGTCTACGACTTCTTTTCGTACTATCGGCCCAACGCGGAGTACGCGTTCACGCGCCTTCGCGAGGGCGATCTTCCGCTGTGGAATCCGAACCAGGGACTCGGCGGACCCTTCCTCGCGACGCTGCAGACCGGTGTGCTGTATCCGCCGAACTGGCTGCACCTGGCGCTGCCGCCGCAGCCTGCCTTCGTCTGGCTGGCGTTCGCGCATGTGGCGCTAGCGGCGGCGCTGGCGGGCCTGCTCGCGCGCAGCCTCGGCGCGGGCACCGTGGGAAGCGTCGCGGCCGGACTCCTCTACGCCACTTCCCTCCAACTCTGGGGCAGCGTGTGGACGCCACCGATGCTGTACACCGCGGCGTGGGCACCAGGTGTGCTGCTTGCGGTGGAGCACGCGGTGGAGCGGCCGGGCGCGGGACGCGCGACTGCATTGGCCCTCGTCCTCGGCGCGATGATTCTCGCCGGCTGGCCGCACGTAGTGGTGATGACGGTGCTCGCGGCAACGATCACCGGGACAGCGTCGCTGCTGCTCGCAACGTGGCGCACGCGCCGGCTTCCAATCGCGGCGCTCCTGACGGTCCTGTTGGGCGCCAGCGCGGGCGGATTGCTCGCGGCCCCACAGCTATTGCCGTCAGTCGAGTTGATGCAGCAGAGCACGCGTGCGCCGGGCACGCTCGACGACTCGAGCGCGGGCCGCGAGGGCGCGATCCACGACCCGGGGATCTTCCTCGACAGCCTCGTGCGAGAGGGGCTCAGCAGCGGGGTGCCAGGCCTCGCGAGCCCCGTGCTCGCAGTGCTGGCGGTCGTCCTCGCCGGCTACGGGCGCGCCCGCGCAGCGGTGCTGCTGGCCATCGCCGCACTCGCCCTCGCCATCTCGTTCCCGAATCACACGCCGCTCTTCGACTGGCTGCGACGGATTCCGCTGCTCGGCGATTTCCGCTTTCCGTTCCGCTACCGGCTGCTCAGCACGCTAGCCATCGCCGTGTGCGCCGGACTCGGGATCTCGCGCATCGAGCTGCGCGGTGGGCGGCGCGGCGTGCTGCTGGCGACCGCCATCGCCACGATCGCGGTGGCGCTGCAAGCGGTGCCGATGGGGGTCCACTCCGCGCAGATCGCGAACGTCTTCCCGCACGAGCAGCCGCGCAGCACCGGCGGCCTCTTCGCTCCGCTCGCCACGAAGAGCGAGTTCTCGAAGCAGCTCGCCATCGTGCGGCGACCGCAGAACGCCGGATCGCGCAGCTACTGGCACGCCTTCGGCACCGACAAGATCGGCCAGCGCAAGGGGCTCCTGGCAGTGCATGACCTCGAGCCGCTCTCGCTTGCGACGACCGGTCGCATCATCACCTTCCTCGAGACGGGCGATGCGGGCGCCGGTCTCGAGCACGATGCGGACCTGCGACCAGCGCACCGCGCGCCGTACTCTGGCAGCGCGGAGCTTCCGGACGACGAGTCGCGCGCAGCCCTGCTCGATCTGATGTCGGTGCGCTTCCTGGTAGTCGATGCGCCGCAACCGTGGCTCGACACGCGCTACCGCCGCGACTACGAGGTGCGCGAGGCGCCCTTCGTCTTCGAGAACCCGAACGCGCTGCCGCGCGCGTGGCGCGCGATCCGGGGCGAGGCGCAGCCGGCGGATCCTCGAGCAGCTCTCACCCGCCTCGTCGATCCGCTCTTCGACATCCACACGACGGTCCTGCTGGATCCGCTCCCGCCCGAAGTCGCGACGTGGAGCGACCCGAGCGACGCCGACGCAGAAACGCGTCTCGAACGCGACGAGCCGGAGCACCTCGCGATCCGCACGCGCGGCGCGAGGCCCGCCGTGCTGGTGCTCAACGACGCGCTCTATCCCGGCTGGGAGGCGACGCTCGACGGCGTCGCGACGCCGCTGCTGCGCGCGAACACCGCGTTCCGCGCGGTGCTGGTACCGGCCGGCGAGCACGTCGTCGAGATGCAGTACCGGGCGCGCTCGTTCCGGCTGGGCCTCGTGCTCGCCGGAATCGCGACGGCCCTGCTCGGAGTCGCAACGATCTGGGAACGGACCAGCTCCCCGCGCGGCGAACGGGCCTAGCACCGGAGCGATGACCGGCCCGCTCCGCCACGACCTCGTCCTCGTCGGCGGCGGCCACGCGCACGTCCAGGTGCTGCGACGCCTCGCGATGCGACCGCTCGCCGGTCTGCGCGTGACGCTGGTGGTCGACGATCCGATCGCGGTCTACTCGGGCATGGTGCCGGGCTGCGTCGCGGGCCAGTACCGCCAGGACGAGCTCGAGATCGACGTGCAACCGCTCGCGCGCCGCGCCGGCGCCGGCGTCGTCGTTGCACGAGCGACGGGTGTGGACGCGAGACAGCGTCGCATCGCGCTCGAGGGTCGCGCCGCGCTCCACTACGACACCGCGTCGTTCGACATCGGTTCCCAAGTCGCGGCACTCGATCTTCCGGGTGCGCGCGCGCTCTCTCTCGCGACGCGACCGATCGGGCGCTTCGTCGCGGAAATCGATGCGACGATCGCGCGTGTGAAGGCGTTGGCGGGCGCTCGCGTCGTCGTCTGCGGCGCCGGCGCCGGCGGCGTCGAGCTGGCGTTCGCGCTGCGTGCACGACTTTCGTGCGAGCGGGCGCGCGATGCAGCGATTACGTTGGTCGACGCGTCGCCGCGCGTGTTGTCGAACATGGCGGCGCGCGTCGCGGCGCGCATCGAGCGCGCTGCGCGCGCGCGCGGTATCGCGCTGCGCATGGGCGCGCGCGTAGCCGTCGTGGAGGAGCGCGCGCTCGTCCTCGAGACGGGCGAGCGGATTCCCTTCGACGCGCTGATCTGGGCGACCGGCGCGGCCAGCCAGTCGCTCTTTCGCGCAAGCGCGCTGCCGACCGACGAGCGCGGCTTCGTGCGCGTTCGCGCGACGCTGCAAGTGGAAGGACACGACGCGCTCTTCGCCGCCGGGGACTGCGCGCGCTTCGAACCGGATCTCCCGAAGGCCGGCGTCTACGCCGTGCGACAGGGACCGATCCTCGATCACAACTTGCGCGCGCGCTTCCAAGGTCGCTCGCTGCGCAGCTACCGGCCGCAGCGCGACTTCCTGATGCTCCTCAATCTCGGCGACGGCGACGCGCTCGGCACGAAGTGGGGCCGCGCCGTCTCCGGTCGGCGCGTTTTCGCGCTGAAGGACCGCATCGACCGCCGCTTCGTGCGCCGCTTCCAGGTGCTGGCTGCGGACGGCGCTCCGACGCACGATTACCCGCCGATGGAACCCGCGGCCGCAATGGTTTGTGGCGGCTGCGCGGCAAAGGTCGGCGAGTCGGTGCTGCAGCGCGCGCTCGCGCGACTCGATCTGCGACACGATGATGCCGTCGAACTCGGACTCGAAGCGCCCGACGACGCCGCTGCGGTTCGGACGCCGAGCGGTGACTTGATCGTCGCGAGCATCGACGCCTTCACTCCCTTCACCAACGACCCGTTCCTGGTCGGTCGCGTCGCGGCGGTGAATGCGGCAAGCGATCTGTGGGCGAAGGGCGCAACGCCGCGCTTCGCGCTCGCGTCGGTGAGGGTGCCCGGCAGCGATCCGGCGCGCGCCGAGGAATTGCTCTTCCAGCTGCTCGCCGGCGCGCGGGCGGCATTCGACATCGAGAACATCACGCTGGTCGGCGGTCACACGACATCAGGCGACGAGTTGCAGGTGGGCTTCGCGGTCTGGGGTCTTGCGGACGCCGCGCTGTTGCGGCTCGGCGGCCTCGCGCCCGGCGATCGCCTGATCCTCACCAAGCCACTCGGCACCGGCGTGCTATTTCACGCCGACATGCTCGGCCTCGCGCGCGCTGCGTGGATCGGGACTGCGACCGCGTCGATGCTGCGCAGCAACGCCTCGGCGTCGCGCGTAGCGAACGAGAGCGGTGCCAGCGCCTGCACCGACGTCTCGGGCTTCGGTCTCGCCGGCCATCTCGGCGCGATGTTGCGCGCGAGTAGGGCGTCCGCGCGAATCGCGCTCGATGCGCTGCCGTTGCTACCCGGGGCGCGCGAGTGCTTCGCGCGCGGACTGCACAGCACGTTTCATCCGGAAAATGCGAAGCTGCGGAGCACGCTGCGTATCGAGCCAGCGATCGCGGCGCGTCCCGAACTCGATGTACTCTTCGACCCGCAAACGTCAGGGGGCCTGCTGTTCGGGGTGACGGCCGCGCGGGCGGACGAAGCGGTCGCGAAGTTGCACGCCGCGGGCGACGTCGGGGCGGTTTGCATCGGCGAGGTGACTGCGGCCAGCGCGGATGGCGCGCTCTTCGCCGTGGTTGCGCGCGCCTAGCGGCTATCGTCGGCAGCCGTGTGGTCTCGCATCCCGCTCGGCGTGCGCTTCATGATCGGCAGCGCGCTGGCGTTCAGCGTAATGAGTGCGCTGGTGAAGCACGCGGGCGTGCGACTGGCGTCGCAGGAGCTGGTGTTCGCGCGCTCAGTGGTGGCGATCGTGATCTCGATCGCGCTGCTGCGTCGCGCGGGCGTGCACACGCTCGGGACCCGGCGCTGGCTGCTGCTGGCGCGCGGAATCTGGGGTTACGCCGCGCTGTCGTGCGGCTTCTATGCGATGACGAAACTGCCGCTCGCCGAAGCGACGATGATCCAGTACCTGCATCCCGTCTTCACGGCGGTGCTCGCTGCGGTGGTACTCGGGGAGCGCGCGGATCGTTCGCTCGTGGCGTCGGTGCTGCTGGGCAGCGCGGGCGTATTGCTCGTGACGCGCCCGGCGTTTCTGTTCGATGCGGGCGTCGCGACGCTCGATCCGCTGGGCGTCGCGGCTGCGCTGGGCGGTGCCGTGCTCACCGCTATCGCGTACGTCGGCGTGCGGGAACTCGCGCGCACCGAGCATCCGTTGGTGATCGTGTTGTGGTTCCCGTTGGTGTCGCTGCCGGCTTCGCTGCCCGCGACGCTCGCGCAGGGCGTCTGGCCGCGCGGCTTCGAGTGGCTCGCGCTGTTGGGTGTCGGCGTCTTCGCGCAAGTCGGGCAGGTGTGCCTGACGCGGGGCCTCGCGCTCGAGCCCGTCGGCCGCGCGATGGCGATCTCGTACGTGCAGATCGCGTTCGCGACGCTCTGGGGCGTGCTCTTCTTCGGCGAGGTGCCAGGCGTCGCGACGCTGCTCGGCTCGCTGCTCGTGATCTTCGGCACCGCGATCGGCGCCCGCGCGGTGTTGCGACGTCAGTAGAGGCGAAGGCGCACGAAAGCTTCGGCCGGGCGCTGCTTCGAGCCCCAATGCGCGCCCATCGCGCGCGCGGTGGCGACCAGTCCACCCGCCGCCTCCTCTTGACTCGCGTGCGCGAGAAGAGACGCTTGTTTGCGTTCGAAGCCGTCGACGGCGTCGACGCGCAGGTCGGGCTGCGCGGTATCGAAGAGCCAGACTTCACGCGGGTACCAGGGCTTCAACGCGTCGTCGCCGCCGAGCTGCTCGGCGTAGAAGTTGGGACTCGGCGAGCGCGGGTAGATCGCGTCGAGCGTCGCCTGGCCGGCAGCACGGTGATCGCTGTGACCGGGCTGGGCGATGCCGGCGATGGTCGTCCAAAGCGTACGCGGGTCGTGGGCGAGCACCAGCTCGGGACGCACGCGTCGCACGCTGCGAACCAGGTCGCCGCGCAATGGGTCGCCCGCTGCGAGGGCGCCGTCAGGGTGCGCGAGCCAGAGCCAATCATGGATGCCGAGTACGGCGGCGGCGCGCGCCTGCTCGTCGCGGCGGACGGCGACGGGGTCAGCGAGATTGCGACCGCCGCGAGCGCCGTCGCTGCACACCACCAGCGCGATCTGCGCACCGGCGTCGCGAAGCCGTGCGACGGTCGCGGCGGCGAAGTACTCGACGTCATCGGGGTGTGCACCGATCGCGAGCACGCGCTGCGGAACGAAGGGCAGGTTGGCCATTGCGCCGGAAG
>Ga0315276_10007550_pt1 | contig 10076 bp, 10 predicted proteins | sample YL17G05_0_MG_FD_204542 | JGI IMG/M metagenome (GOLD analysis project Ga0315276, IMG submission 204542) | Sediment microbial communities from Yellowstone Lake, YNP, Wyoming, USA - YL17G05_0 | ecosystem: Environmental > Aquatic > Freshwater > Lake > Sediment | place: USA: Wyoming | collected... | reverse complement strand
CGCGCTACGGAAGGATCTTGCGCAGGAACGGGACGAGGAAGCCCAGGGTCGCGCCGTAGAGCGCGTGGAGGGCGAGGATCACCGCCCCGTTCCCCCGCCCCGCCTGGTAGAGGAGCGGGTCGAAAACGTGCACCACACCCAGCCAGGCCGGGACGTAGAGCACCGCTCCGTACACCACGCCGACCCCGATGGACCGGCGGAGCGGGGCGGCTGGCCGGAGGATGGAGACGAAGACGAGCCCGTAGGCGACGGCGGCGAAGCTGACGAGCAGCAACCCCACGAAGACGGGCAGGCCGACGTTGTCCGGTTCGATCGCCGAGGGCCCGTAGAGGGTGGCTGCGACGAGACGCAGGGGGTAGAGACCACCGAGCTCACCCCCTGGCAGCGCCATGGCCGTGCCCCAGGCGACGAGCCCGCCGGTGACGCCGGCCACGGCGCCGGCTGCCACCTCGCTGCTGGCTGGCTGCCGGGCCGGGAGCGAGTCGCGCCAGCGCGCGGGATCTCCGAGGTCGAAGGGCATCCGTCCGGTCATCCCCCCGAGACCCGCACCGCCGCCGAGGCGAGCACCTCGTCGAGCCGTTCGACCGCCGGACCGCTCCCCTGGGCCAGGTCCGCGGACCCGCCGCCCTTCCCCCCGAGTGCGGCGACCACCTCCCGAAGCACCTCGCCCAGATGGGCGCCCGTGCCGCGCGGACGGGCGAAGCAGAGGTGCGCCCGGTCGCCGTCGATCCCGCCGACGAGCGCGACCCGCCCCCGGCCGACGAGCGCCTGGGCGACCGCGCGAAGTCCCGCGGCCGTGCCGAGCTGGCCTTCGATCCGCGCGGCCAGGGGCAACCCGCCCGACCGCGAGCCGTCGAGCCGCTCCGCCTGGGCCGCCGCCAGCGCCTCCACGAGCCCTTCGACCTCCTTGCGCCGCGCCTGTCCCTCCTCGGCCAGCTTCGCCGCCGCGGCCGGAAGCTCGGCCGGCGCGCAGCGAAGGGCCGAGCTGGCCCTCACGAGCCGCTCCTCGGCGCGGTGGAGCGCTGCGAGCACGCGCGCGCCGCAGACGAACTCCACCCGCGTCCCGGCGCCCCATTTCTGCGCGCGAAGCAGGGCGATGGCGCCCACCTCGCCGGTCCGCCGCGGGTGGGTGCCTCCGCACGGCGAGGCGTCGACCACCTCCGCCTTCCCGTCGCGCTCGCCGGAGACGACCACGATGCGCGCTCCCTTCACCGCGTCCTTGCGCAGCGGCAGGGCCGCAACCTCCTCGGGCGACCTCTCCCGCGCCTCCACCGCGAGGTCGCGCCAGACCAGCTGGTTGGCGGCGGCCTCGGCCCCGGTGAGCGCCTCGGCCGGGAGACGTGCCGGGGGAACGTCGAGGTCGATGGTGCAGGCCTCGGCGCCCAGATGGAACGAGACGGTCGAGGCCCCGTGGAGCCGCTCGAAGACCGCCGAGAGCAGGTGCTGGCCGTGGTGCTGCTGCATGTGGTCGAAGCGTCGGGCCCAGTCGACCTGGCAGGCCACGCGCGTGCCGGAAGCCGGCGGCTCGCCCGAGGCGAGCAGGTGGAGCACCTCTCCGTCCGCCTCGACCACGTCCTCGACCTGCGCGCCGCCAATGGTTCCCCGGTCGGCGGGCTGCCCCCCGCCCTCCGGGTAAAAGGCGGTGCGATCGAGCACCACGGCCACTTTCCCCGCGTGGACCCGCGCCGAGGCCACGTCCGCGTCGAATCGGAAAAGGTAGGCGTCGGTCGGGTAGAGTTTCTCGGTCACTGCCGCTCCATAACCCCGAACCTCCTGTCACGGCTCGACTTTTCGACGCACACATCCGGACCGTTGGAACCTCTCGCGTTCGAGGGTATTGTCCGCGCGCCTTTTCACCCCGAGGAGACGCACGTGTCGATCCTCACAAAGCTGATGCCGAAGACCGACGCCTTCTTCGACGCGTTCGAGAAGCAGGCCGCGCTGACCGTCGAGGGGGCGCGCCTCTTCAAGGAGATGCTCGAGGATTTCCGCGACATCCCTCGCAAGGTGAGGGAGATCAAGGACGTCGAGCACCGGGCCGACGACGTCACCCACGCCGCCTTCGCGCTGCTCTACACCCAGTTCATCACGCCCTTCGACCGGGCGGTCATTCACCGGCTGCTCTCCGCCATCGACGACGTGCTCGACCTCACCGACGCCGCCACCGAGCGCATCGGCCTGTACGACATCCGGACCGTCATGCCCGAGGCGGGCGAGCTCGCCACCGTCCTCCTCGCCCAGACCCGCAAGATGCAGGAGGCGGTGCACGGGCTGCGCAACGTCAAGGACTCGAAGAGGATCCTGGACGCCTGCAAGGAGATCAACTCGCTCGAGAACCAGGCCGACTCGCTGCTCCGGCGGGCGCTCGCCGACCTCTTCCGCAGCGGCACCGACACGCTCACGATCATCAAGTGGAAGGAGATCCTCGACCTGATCGAGACCGCCACCGATCGGGCCGAGGACGTCGCCAACGTCATCGAGAACGTCGTCCTCGAGAACACCTGACCGGCGCCGCGGGCCCCGACCTCATGCTCCTCGCCGTCGTCATCGGCCTCATCGTCGTCGCGCTCGCGTTCGACTTCATCAACGGGTTTCACGACGCGGCGAACTCGATCGCCACCATCGTCTCCACGCGCGTGCTCTCCCCCATCACCGCGGTGGCCTGGGCGGCGTTCTTCAACTTCGTCGCCGCGGCGCCGGTCTTCTTCGGCGGAGAGCTGCGCGTCGCCCAGACCATGGGCAAGGGAATCATCCAGTTCGACCTCCTGAAGGCGCAGGGCGTGGAGATGGTGCTCTCGGTGATCTTCGCCGCGCTCATCGGCGCCATCGTGTGGAACCTGCTCACCTGGTGGTGGGGGCTCCCCTCCTCCTCCTCCCACGCGCTGGCCGGAGGGATGGTGGGTGCGACCCTTCCCGCACTGGGCGTGAAGGGGCTGGTGGTCTCCGGGATCCTCAAGATCGCCGCCTTCATCGTGCTCTCCCCGCTCATCGGCATGGCGCTGGGTTCGAGCCTCATGATCGCCGCGGCCTGGCTGGTGCGCAGTTTCCGGCCGGGGCGCGTCGACAACTGGTTCCGCAAGCTCCAGCTGGTGTCGTCGGCCGTCTTCAGCTACAGCCACGGCTCGAACGACGCCCAGAAGGTCATGGGCATCATCGGCGTGATCCTCTACGGCACCATCTGGACCGATCGCCCCTTCCACGTGACCTGGTGGATCGTGCTCCTGACCCACACCTCCATCGCACTCGGGACCTTCTTCGGCGGGTGGCGGATCGTGCGAACCATGGGCTACGGCCTGACGAAGCTCCAGCCCATCGGGGGCTTCGCCGCAGAGACCGGCGGCGGCGTCACCATCCTGGCCCTCTCCCACGCCGGAATCCCGGTCTCCACCACCCACACCATCACCGGCGCCATCGTCGGGGTCGGCGCCACCAAGGGCTACCGGGCGGTTCGCTGGGGCCTGGCCGGACGCATCATCTGGGCGTGGATCTTCACGATTCCGGCCTCGGCCCTGGTCGCCGCGGGGATCTACCTGCTCGTCCGGGCAGTCCTGAATCTGTCGTCTTGAGCCCACCGCAACCGGGGGCGATTCCCGGTGTTGAAAGGAGTGGATGGCTCCGGATCCCGACGCGGCGCTCATGGTCGCGTTCCAGGAAGGCAGCGAGGCGGCGTTCCGGACCCTCTTCGAGAGACACGGGCGCGCCACCATGGCCTTCTGCAACCGATTCGTCAGAGACCCCGCCAGGGCGGAAGAACTCGCCCAGGACGTGTTCCTGAAGCTCCACCGCTCGGCCGACCGGTACCAGCCGAGCGCGCGCTTCACCACCTTCCTCTACCGCATCGCCACGAACCACTGCCTGAACGAGGTCCGGCGCGGCGAGTACCAGGCCCGCCCGGAGATCGACCCGGAGAGCGAGGACGGGGCGCCGCTCGACCCGGACGCCCTGCCCGGAACCTCCGCCACGCCCGAGGAGATGGCCCGGGGAAACGCGCTGGCACGCGACGTCGCTTCGATGCTCTCCCGGCTGCCGGAGAGCCAGCGGGCCGCCTTCGTCCTGGCTCGATTCGAAGGCCTTCCCTACGAGGAGATTGCCGAGGTGCTCGGAACCACCGTACCCTCGGTCAAATCGCTCGTGCACCGGGCCACCGTGTCGGCCGCCCGCGCGCTCGAGCCCTGGTCCGCAGGGGGAGCCGCGTCATGATCGGCCGCGACCGCCACGTCGGCGACGACCTGACCGCGCTGCTCGACGGCGCGCTGCCCGACGACCGTCGAGCCGAGGTGGAGGCCCACCTCGCCTCCTGCCCGGAATGCCGATCCGAGCGGGATCGGATCGCCCGCGCGCTCTCGTCCATCTCCCTGACTCCGCCGCCGCCCGCGCCGCGGCCCGGCTTCGAGCAGCGCTTCTACGCGAGGCTGGCCCGCGAGGCGCCGCGCCACCGCTCGCTCCTCGACCGGCTGGCCGCCCGCCCGTTCCGCTGGCTCGTGCCGTCCACCGGGCTGGCCGCCCTGCTCGTCGCCGGGATCTGGATCCGGCACGCCGATGACCGCATGGATCTCGAGATGGCCCGCCACCTCGACCTGCTCGAGAGCTACGTGGAGGTGGCGAGCCTGGGCGTGGTGGAGACGTCCGAGGACGTCGACGTCGTCTCCCACCTCGACGAGCTGCGGGAGGGGCGGCCGTGACCCTTCGCCCCATCCTCGCGGCGTTCCTCCTCCTCACTTCCTCGACGGCGCTGGCCCAGGCCCCGTCGTCCTCGCCCGCGCAGGAGCGCTGGGAGAAACTTTCGCCCGCCGACAAGGACGTGCTCCGGCAGCGCTGGAAGACCTTCCAGGAGATGACGCCCGAGCGTCAGGCGGAGCTCCGGGCCCGCCTCGAGCACTGGCGCTCCCTGCCGGCGGCGGAGCGAAGCGAGATCGCCAGCACCTGGAAGCGCTTCCGCCATCTCGCCCCGGACGAGCGGCGCGAGATGCTGCAGATGCTGGGCCGCTACCAGGAGATGACGCCGGAGCGTCAGGCGCAGGTGAGGGCTCTCTTCCGCAGGATGGTCGATGCGCCGCCCGAGATGCGGCAGCGCTACCTCGACAACCTGGAGCGCTGGAAGCAGATGACGCCAGCCCAGCGCGACCAGGCGCGAGACATGTGGCGCCAGAAGCGGCAGAAGCCTTAGCATCCAGCGGTGGAACCGTTCGCCCTCCTCGCGGCCCTGCTGCTGGCTTCGGCCGGCGATGCCCCGCCTGCTTCGGACACCCTGGCGCTGGAGTTACTGGAGGACGACGCGCCCCTGTGGGCGCGAGCCGGCCTCTCCCCGCGTTACACCTGGCAGGCCGGCCTCCCCTCGACCCTCGTCCTCTTCGACGGCGCGGCGCAGGTCTTCGCGACCGACCGCTACCTCACCCCTGGACCGGCGCAGGGCTACGCCTCCGGGATTCTCTTCGCCTCGGCGGGCTGGGAGGCCACCGGCTGGCTCGGCTTCCGGCTCGACCTCGACTCGGGGCTGGTGCGATCCCAGAGCTTTCCCTCCACCGCGGTGGTCTGCCAGTCCACCACATCTCCTTCCGGGCTGGCCATCGCCAGCGGCGGACCCTGCTTCGGCCAGGCCCGGTACACGCTGGCCACGACGACGGCGGGGCCGAGGGAGGTCACGTCCAACGGCCAGTCCTTCTCGAGCGAGGCGAGCCAGACCGCGTTCATCCGCCAGCTCTACGCCGATGTCTCGGCGGGGCGAGCCGGCGCCTTCCACGCGCGGCTGGGGCGGCAGCGGCTCCGCATCGCCGATGGCTTCGTCTATGACGACTGGGGACTGGGGCTCGACCTCGACCTCGACGTGGGCGCGTTCGGACCGCCTCTGGCCTTCTCGGCCTCGGTCTTCTATCCGTCCCGCGCCTGGCCAACCGGCTCGGCCTGGAAGTACCCGGTCGTCGCCGCCACCGCCGAATGGACCCCCTCGCTCGGCGAGTGGGTCGGGCTGTGGGGCGCCTGGTCGAGCGACTCGACGGGCGACGCGGCCGCCATCCTGCGGCAGGGGCTGGTGGAGAACGGCGTCCTGGAGCTGCTCCAGACGACGCCCGGATCGGCTGCCTACAAGGCCGCCTCGCGCCGCATGGCGATCCTCCTCACCACCCCGGCCCGGGGCAGCTCGAGCCTGGGATGGATCGGCGCCTCGGGGCGGCTCGAGCTCAACGCCTGGAGCGAGGTGCGGTTCACCGCCGGCCTGGCCTTCGGGACCCTGGGCGCCCTTGCGTCCACAACGCTCGCGACGACGCCCATCGAGGTCCCCACTCTCGGGTGGCTGCTCTCCGGCCGCCTGGTCGCGCAGCCGGGATCCGGGTTCACGATCAGCCCGTTCTTCATCTGGCTCACCGGCGACTCCCCACCCTCGACGCAGCAGATCCTCTCCGGGTCCGGCAGCTGGGGCGGCTTCCTGGCCATCTCTCCCTACATCACCGCCTTGAACCTCTTCTTCCAGGGCGGCATCTCCGAGTCCTACGCCGACCGGCGCGCCAGCGCCTCCGGGGTGAACGCGCGCGGCGTGGTGGCGCCGGGCCTGGAGGTGCGCTGGTCGAAGGGGACCTTCGACGCCACCGTGAAGGCGGCCTGGCTCTGGTCGGACGAGCCGAGCGCGCTGGGCGGCGCGTCCTACGGGCCGGAGGTGGATCTCAACCTCTCCTGGTCCCCCTGGCGCTGGCTCGCCCTGCTGGCCGAGGCCGACGTGCTCGCCATGGGAAACTTCTTCCCCGGGCAGGGCGTGGCCCGGAAGTTCATCCTGGGCGCGAACCTGTCCACCCCGTGACCGCGCTCGCCGCCATCGCCGCCGCGGTGCTGCTCGCCGGCGCGCCGGTGAAGGACCCGGACGCGGAGATCGTGGAGAACCTGGAACTGCTCGAGCGGCTCGAGCTGCTCGACCACCTCGAGGTGCTCACTGCACCGGCGCCTTCCGGGGCGCCGGAAGAGCCACGCCCGGAACCGCCGCCCGAGCCACCGCCCCCTTCGCCGGCGAAGCCCCCCGCTACCTGACCGTGGCCGCCAGCATCCCGCAGGCGGCGCTCCTGTCCTGGCCGCCCGAGTAGCGGCGCACGATGGGCTGCCCGGGCAGGTGGCGCGCCAGCGCGTCGCGGAAGACGTTCCACTCCGCCTCCGTCGGCGGCCGGAACCGTCCGGTGTCGTCGTTCACGGCAATGGGGTTGAGCCGAACGGGGATGCCGGCCAGCAGCCGCCCCAGCGCAGCCGCGTCCTCCTCGCCCACGTTCACGCCCGCCATCATCACGTACTCGAGCGTCACCCGGCCCTGCCTGGCGGCGTGCTCGCGCACCGCGTCCACGAGCTCGTCGAGCGGCTGGCCCCGCTCCACCGGCATGAGCTCGGCGCGCTTCTCCGGTGTGGCCGCGTTGAGCGACACGCAGAGCCGGAACTTGTGCCCCTCGGCGGTGTAGCGCCGGATCATGGGGATGACGCCGGCGGTGGAGATGGAGATGCGGCGCGCGTCGACTCGCCCGCCGGACGGGTCGCAGAGCACGTAGGCGGCCCGGAGCACGGCGTCGTAGTTGTGGAAGGGCTCCCCCTGCCCCATGAAGACCGCGCCGGTGATGGGCAACTGGCTGTCGCGGCGCACCTCCATCCACTGCGCCACCATCTCCCAGGCCTCGAGGTTGCGGGTGAGACCGAGGCGCCCGGTGGCGCAGAAGGTACAGGCCAGCGCGCAACCCACCTGCGACGACAGGCAGAGCGTGTGATGCGTGTCGAAGAGCGGGATGCGGACCGACTCGACGCGCCCGCCGTCGCGCAGCTCGAAGAGGTAGCGGCGGAAGCCGTCGGCCGCGTCCTCGCGATGGGCGACGTGCAACCGCTCCTCGGAGAGGGTGGCCGTGGCCCGGTCGAGGATCGCACGCCGGACGTTTCGCGCGTCCCGGATGGCCTTGCCCCGGGCCACCGCCGCGCCCAGCAGCCGTCGCGCGTCGGCGAGCTCGATGTCGAGCAGCCGGGCGAGGCCGCGCGAATCCTGGTTGGCGATGTGCTCCACGGTCCGTCTCTATGCCGAGGAAGCTCGGCGCGCCGCCCGGCGCCGCATCCCCCACTCCCGCGCCTCGTCGAGGAGCGAGTAGACCACCGGCACGATGCCGAGCGTGAGCATGGTGGAGGTGAGCAGTCCGCCGATGATGGCCACGCCCATGGGAACGCGGGTCTCGGCGCCATCGCCCCGGGCCAGCGCCACCGGGATCATCCCGGCGATCATGGCCACCGTGGTCATGAGGATGGGGCGGAGCCGGATGGGGCCGGCCTCGAGCAGCGCCTCCCTCGTCGACCTTCCAGCGGCGCGCAGCTGGTTCGTGAACTCGACGAGCAGGATGCCGTTCTTGGTGACGAGCCCCATCAGCATGATGAAGCCGATCATGGCCATCATCGACATGTACTGCCCGGTGACGAGCAGGCCCGCGATGCCGCCGATGACCGCGAAGGGGAGCGACATCATGATGGTGAACGGGTGGATCAGGCTCTCGAACTGGGCCGCCAGGATGATGTAGACGAGCACCACGCCGAGCAGGAGCGCCAGCACGAAGGCCCTGGCCGCGTCGCCCAGCTCGCGCCCCTGCCCCTCGAAGTCGGTGGTGACGCTGGCTGGCAGCTCCTTCTTCGCGAAATCTCCGAGATAGCCCATCGCTTCACCCAGGGAGTAGTTCCGGAGGTCGGCGAGCAGCGTCACCTGGCGCATCTGTGCCTGGTGCTCGATCTGCGAGGGGCCGAGCGCCTCCTTCACGTTGGCGATGGTGCGCAGCTCGACCAGCTGCCCGGTCGGCGACCGCACCGGGATCGCGCCCAGCGCGGCCGGGTCGGAGAGCACGTCGGGGGGCAGCCGGATCTTGATGTCCCAGGTGTCGCTTCCCTCGTGGAAGTCGCTCACCTTGTCGCCGGCCATGAGCGCCCTGACGTTCTGCCCAACCACCGCCGCCGGGATCCCGAAGGCCGCGGCCCGCTCCCGGTCCACCTCCACGTCGAGCTGGGGCTTGCCGCTGCGCCAGGTGGTGTCGACGTCCACGAAGCCCGGGTTCTTCTTCATGGCGCCGCGGGTCTTCTCCACCGCGGCGAGCAGCGCGTCAGGGTCGGTGCTCCGCAGGTTGAACTGAACCATCTGGGCGCGGCTTCCGCCGCCCGCGACCGCGTTGAAGTCCTGCACGGCGAGCTGCGCCTCGGGGCTCACCCGAAGGCTCCTGCGCATGTGCTCCTTCAGCTGGGCCTGGCCGTAGCGCCGCTCGGCGATGGGGACGAAGTTGACGGTGATGTCCCCCTTGTTCACCTCCTCGCGCGCCCCGCCGCCGGCCACCGAGAAGACCTCGGTCACGCCCGGAACCTGGCGGATCTGCCGGGACAGGTCGTCGAGCTGCCGCTGGGTCTCGGTCAGCGTGGTCCCGGCCGGCATCTCCAGCGTGACCTTCACGACGCTCATGTCCTGCTGGGGAAGGAAGGTGAACTTGAGCCTGGTGGCCAGGAAGACCGTGCCGACGAGCACCAGCACCGCGGCCGCGACGGTGATCCCGCGGTGGCCGAGCAGCCAGCCGAGCGCCCGGCGGTAGAAGGCCTCGATGGCCCGAAGCACCTTCTCGACGGCCCGCGACACCCGGCCCTGACCGACGTGCTCGGTGAGCACCCGCGCCGACAGCATGGGGGTGAGCGTCATCGACACGAAGTAGGAGATGAGCACCGCCACCGCGACGGTGACCCCGAACTGGTAGAAGAAGCGCCCCATCAGCCCCTTCATGAAGGCCACCGGGACGAAGACCGCCACCACCGCCAGCGTCACCGCCAGCACGGCCAGTGCGATCTGGCTGGTTCCCTTCTCGGCGGCCACCTCCGGGCTCTCCCCCTGCTCCAGGTGCCGGACGATGTTCTCGATGACCACGATGGCGTCGTCGATGAGGAGCCCGATGCTGAGGGTGAGCGCCAGCATGGTGACGATGTTGAAGGTGAAGCCCAGCGCCTGCATGACCGCGAAGGTGCCGATGATGGCGGTGGGCAGCGCCACCGCCGACACCAGCGTCGACCGGACGTTGCGCAGGAAGATGAGCACCACCACCACCGCCAGG
>Ga0315276_10007547_pt1 | contig 10079 bp, 9 predicted proteins | sample YL17G05_0_MG_FD_204542 | JGI IMG/M metagenome (GOLD analysis project Ga0315276, IMG submission 204542) | Sediment microbial communities from Yellowstone Lake, YNP, Wyoming, USA - YL17G05_0 | ecosystem: Environmental > Aquatic > Freshwater > Lake > Sediment | place: USA: Wyoming | collected... | reverse complement strand
CCAGAAAGTCGCATATTCCGAGTGAAATTGTTTTTGAAATAATAAACTGGTTTTCAGGCTTTACGACTGAAGGATAAAGTATAATGCTGAATAACAGATTCTTATCTATTTCGCTTTCCCATTCGTTTCCCGTCTGACCCCGTCCTGCCGTCTGATAATTAGTGTGAATGATGGTCCCTTCCTGGAGTTTCCCCTTTTTTAAAAGATAGAAACAATAGGAATTGGTGGATGACAGATTTTCACGATAAATCTTTTTTGATCCTATAATCATGATATATAATAATTTATATCAACAAAATATAAATAGCCGGTTCTTTTCAGGGAAGTTATGGAGATTGGCATCCAAATTGTAAAAAGTGTTTGACGCTTACAAAAATACAGATAAATGTTTGTACTTTTGCGACTGCGTAACTAACTAATAATTATTGATGAAAAAAAGATCGGATGGAACGGCAGTTCTTGTGGAAAGTGTAGTGAAAGGGATATTTGAAAAAAAGGGGCTGAATGTTCTTAAAGTTGATCTGCGGAAACTTGAAAACAGAATCACTGATTATTTCGTAATATGTCATGGCTCTTCCAAAACACAGGTGGATTCCATTAGTTATTCAGTTGAGGAGACGGTAAGGAAAGAAGCAGGAGAGAAACCAATCCATGTGGAAGGTTCGGAAAACTGTTTCTGGGTACTAATTGATTATGGAAATGTGATCGTCCACATTTTCCAGGAGGAATACAGAAATTTCTATAGCCTGGAATCGCTTTGGGCAGATGCACATATTGACAGACTGGAAGATAATATAAAGTAAGAAAGAAGTTTATGGCAGAAGATAATAATTTAAATCAGGGACCAGACAGGAAGCTCGATAAGAATCAGAAACCGAAGTTTAATTCTAACTGGATCTTTGCGATACTTGCTGTCTCCATACTTGTCTTTCAGATTATGTATGGCGGAAGAAGTGTGCAAAAGACGACATTTAATGAAATAAGGGATATGATAGTTAACCATGATATTGATAAAATTATCGTGGTTAATAAGGAGCAGGCCGAGATATACCTTAAGAAAGAAGCTCTGACATCGGGAAGATACCCCAAGCTTGACAAGGGTGGAAACGGAATCGGATTATCGGCACCCAAAGCCAATTTCTCTTATAATATCGGTGACTTGAGCGATTTTACGGCATCAATAAAAGAGGCCCAGAAAAATGCAGGTTACCAGGAAAATGACTACATAAAACCCGAATATATAAACCGGAAAAATTATCTTGGAGAGATAATGGGCTGGCTTCTGCCGCTTGCTTTCTTTCTTATCCTGTGGTTGTTCCTTATGAGACGTATGGCAGGTGGAGGCAGCGGAGGTGCAGGAGGAATTTTCAGCGTTGGCAAATCACGTGCCCAGATATTTGACAAGGATACCAATGTAAAACTTAACTTCAACGACGTTGCAGGCCTTGAAGAAGCCAAAACGGAAGTCATGGAAATAGTGGATTTTCTTAAGAATCCCAAAAAATATACTCAGCTCGGAGGTAAAATTCCTAAAGGGGCATTGCTTGTAGGCCCTCCCGGGACAGGGAAGACTCTTCTTGCCAAGGCCGTGGCAGGAGAAGCAAATGTTCCGTTCTTCTCAATTTCAGGATCAGACTTCGTTGAAATGTTTGTGGGTGTCGGAGCCTCACGGGTAAGAGACCTTTTTAAGCAGGCTAAAGAAAAAGCACCCTGTATTGTGTTTATTGATGAAATTGACGCAGTCGGACGTGCAAGGGGAAGAAATCCAAATTTTGGATCGAATGACGAAAGGGAGAACACACTTAATCAGCTTCTTACGGAGATGGACGGGTTCGGAACAAACATGGGGGTAATTATCCTTGCTGCAACAAACAGGGCCGATATCCTTGACAGGGCGCTGCTGCGTGCCGGAAGATTTGACCGGCAGATTCATGTCGAACTGCCAGACCTGAAAGAGAGAGAAGCAATTTTCAAAGTTCATCTGCGGCCAATAAAACTTGAAAAAGATTTTGATGTGGTTTTTCTTGCCAAACAGACCCCTGGCTTCTCGGGAGCTGATATAGCAAATGTATGTAACGAATCAGCCCTGATAGCCGCAAGAAAGAATAAAACAATTGTTGAGAAGCAGGATTTCCTCGATGCTATCGACAGGATAGTAGGAGGCCTTGAGAAGAAAAACAAGATAATATCAATGGTTGAGAAGAAAACCATAGCTTATCATGAAGCCGGCCATGCAACAGTAAGCTGGCTCCTTGAATATGCAAGTCCGCTCGTAAAAGTGACCATCATCCCTCGTGGAAGGGCTCTTGGAGCAGCATGGTATCTTCCTGAAGAACGTCAGCTGACAACACGCGAGCAAATACTCGACGAGATGGCATATGCACTGGGTGGCAGGGCTGCCGAGCAACTTATTTTCGGAAAAATTTCAACAGGAGCTCTGAGCGATCTGGAAAAGATCACAAAACAGGCATATGCGATGGTCTCCTTTTTCGGCATGAGCGAAAAGGTTGGAAATATAAGCTTTTACGATTCAACCGGCCAGATGGATTTCGGATTCACTAAGCCCTATAGCGAAAAAACAGCTGAACTTATAGATAATGAGGTCAAGCTGATAATAGATGAGTCTTATATCAGGGCACAGGAGGTGCTTAAAAAGAATATTAAAGGGCTGACCGAGCTTGCTGAGCTTTTGCTCGAAAAAGAGGTTATTTTCGGTGAAGACCTTGAACGTATTTTTGGCAAGAGAAAGGCTGATGTTACAAGGGAGGCGGAAGCAGCAATGATTAACCCTGCTGCCGTCTCAGATAAACTGGAGACAATTTCAGAAAAAGCTGCCCAAATAAAGAACACCAGGAAAGAAAGTAAAAAGAAATCCGGCACATTGACCAAAGAGAAAAAGGATCTGAAGAAGCCCTCAAAAAATATAAAAGGGAAGAAAGAATGAGATGGAAAAGGAGTGGGTTAAGGTTTTTGAATCAGTTGATGAGCTGAAAATCGAATTAGCACGTCAACTCCTTGAAGTAATTGAGATCGATTCTGTAGTAATTAATAAGATGGACAGAACATACAGGTTTGGCGATATTGAACTATATGTCCACAGAGATAATGTCATAAGAGCAAAACAGGCATTAAAAGAGTTGTAGATTTGAGCAATTTTATAAGGCGTACTTTAACCGGCATATTTATTGTAATCTTCGTACTTGGAGGATTCTGGCTTCATCCGGTTTCATTTTTTCTGACAGGATTAATTCTGCTGGCCGGAACACAATATGAATATTATCTGCTTATCAGGGGTACCGGCGTCAGACCTCAGATGGCAACAGGTATTATCACCGGGTTGTCAGCTTATTGCCTTTCAACACTTATAGCTTCGGGAATTATTACACGGGACTGGTTTCTGATTCTTATACCAATGATGTCGGTTATTATGGTGATTGAACTGTACCGGCGACATGATAAACCATTTGATTCTCTGGCTCATACTTTCTTTTCAGTACTTTATACGGCTGTTCCTTTTTCAATGTTCCCCTTTTCTGCTTTTTCGCATTCCGGGCTCGACTCATTATTATCCCATCAGAATGTCATCTTTTCACCTGGCATAATAATCGGATTTTTTATCCTTCTGTGGGCTAATGATACAGGAGCATATCTTATCGGGATATCGTTCGGAAAACACAGGCTGATGGAACGGATCTCTCCAAAGAAATCGTGGGAAGGATTTTTCGGAGGATTGATTGTCGCTGCAATTATTGCATGGATCCTTTCAGGCTGGCTTGGAGTCATTAATAGCAGAGGATGGATTATTGTATCGGTAATTGTTTCAATAGCTGGAACATATGGCGATCTTATTGAGTCAATGCTTAAAAGAAGCCTGGGTGTTAAAGATTCAGGAACCATAATGCCGGGGCATGGAGGGTTTCTTGACCGGTTCGACAGTGTGGTAATTTCTTTTCCTATGGTGTATCTTTACATCTCGCTTTTTGGATGATTGATAAGACTTGATTAGTTTTGAGCAAACTTTTAATTTATGAGCATTCATAAGGAAGGATATAAAATTCTGATTTTTGGTTTTATTACTTTACTTGCTGTGAATATCGGCGTGGAGATCATCTGGTCTGACCACATACTTTTTAAATGGCTGTTCCTGGTAATTTCTTTATTGTTCTATGTATTTATACTGTTCTTCTTTCGTCTGCCGGTAAGAACCCTGGAGCCCGACAATGGTCTTGTATATTCCCCGGCTGACGGGAAGGTTGTCGTAATAGAAGAGACCGAAGAGAAAGAATATTTCAAAGACCTGAGGCTGCAGGTTTCAATTTTCATGTCGCCGTTCAATATGCACAGCAACCGTTACCCGGTATCAGGAAGGATTACATATGTAAGCTATAATCAGGGGAAAAATATGGTTGCATGGCACCCGAAATCTTCTGAATACAATGAAAGAAGCTCAATAGTCATTGAGACAAAGGATGGAAAGGAGATCCTTGTGAGACAGATAGCCGGAGCTGTTGCAAGAAGAATTGTCACATATTCCAGAAAAGACCAGGAGGTAAGACAGGGTGATGAACTTGGATTTATTAAATTCGGTTCACGGGTGGATATCTTCTTTCCGGTCGGAACAGAAATAGAAGTTCCTATACTTCAGCATGTCAGGGCTAACAAAAGCATCCTGGCAAAAATATAACTTTGAAAACAGGTGTGAATATGTTAAGAAAGGATGATAAAATTCTTGATGTAACCGGAGATGTAAAATGGATTGGAGTTCTTGATTTTGATATTGTGACATTTGACATCGTTATGAATACAGAATTCGGGACTACTTATAATTCATATTTTATAAATGCGGAAAAGAAAGCAATAGTAGAAGCTTCAAAGGATAAATTCAGTGACATTCATATCGGGAAGCTTAAATCCGTAGTTGCCCCGTCTGAAATTCAATATATAATTCTTGATCATACAGAACCTGACCATTCCGGAAATATTGCCAGGCTTCTTGAAATAGCTACCGGAGCTGTTGTTGTGGGTAGCGGTAATGCGATCAGGTATCTGGGTGATATCATTAATAAACCATTTAGTTCACTGATAGTCAAGGACGGGGATACCCTTGACCTGGGTAATAAAACCCTGAAATTCATTTCAGCTCCAAATCTGCACTGGCCCGATACCATGTTCACTTACCTGGTGGAGGATAAAGTTCTTTTTACATGTGATGTTTTCGGTGCTCATTACTGTTCAGATGAATTGTTTAACAACTTTTCTGATGACTACCTTGAGTCTTTTAAGTACTATTTTGATATTATCCTGAAACCTTTCAGCAGATTTGCAGTAAAGGCAATCGAGAAGATCAATTCTCTTGACATTAACATCATTTGCCCGGGACATGGACCCATACACAGGGAAAACTGGAGGAAGATTGTCGGTTTAACTAAATCCTATGCTGAAAAATATATTGATCTTACAGCTTCAAGAGATGTTAAAAATGTCCTTATTACTTATGTCTCGGCATATGGTTATACTAAAATGATGGCTGAGCAGATAGCAACAGGCATTCAGGAGTCCGAAAGAATGAACGTTACTATAAAAGATATTGAAAATATGTCGGCCGGGGACCTCGAATCTGAAATAGTTCTTGCAGATGCATTGCTTGTTGGTTCACCAACAATTAATCAGAATACTCTACTGCCGGTTTATAAGCTCTTCTCTCTCATTAATCCTTTAAGGGACAGGTCGAAGGTTGCAGGTTCGTTCGGCTCATACGGGTGGAGCGGTGAAGCTCCCAAAATAATAAATGAGAACCTGAAAAACCTGAAACTTAAAATATTTGAAGAGAGTGCTGTAATGAAATTCTTGCCGGGTCCGGAAAAAACTTCAGCTCTGAAGGATTGGGGGAGAAAATTTGCAGAATTTGTAACTGCTCAATGTGATGATAAAAAAAATATGGGCGCAGAGTGAAACTGCGCCCGTTCATTTTAATTATGAAATTTTAACCTGCCTGCTGATTTTAGCTTTTTCCTCAATCTCCTTCGGGAGCTCAACAGTAAGAATGCCGTCCCTGTAATTTGCTTCAATCTTATCTTTGTTTACATTCTCCGACAGATAGAAGCTCCTGCAAAATGATGCATAGCTGAACTCTCTCCTTTTGAAATCCTCGCCTGCCTTCTCCTTTTCTTCCTTATGTTCGGAAGAAATGGTTAAAACATCCTCATTGATCTCAATCTTCAGATCCTTTTTGTCAATCCCCGGAACGGCAAGATCAAGAGTAAATCTTTTTTCATCTTCTCTTATGTTTACTGCCGGCATTGAGGTGTTTCTGTGTGAAACCACCGGGAAAAAATCTTCATCAAAAAGACCCGACCATAAAAATGGTTTGTAACTTCTTCTTGTAATCATTGGTAACATGGCTTTGTCCTCCTCATATTTTTAGTTATACTTTATTTTTAATATACATTCTTATATTTTCAAGTTTCGTTCCAATAATAGAAACATGACACAATGACCTGATATTTATATATAAGTATGACAATATGACAGAATGACATTTTCAATATTGTATAAATTGTCATTATGAAATAGGTAAGTCAGCGTAATTAATGTTTTTATGAGTTCTCAGAAAATTAAATTAGGTTTGTATAATAAAAACCTGTATCGATGAAAACCACCCTGAGGAATATTCTGATCTTCTCCGGCATACTGTTAATAATAGCCGGAGTCTGGTATTTTCGTGAGATAGTTGTTTATATCCTCGTCTCCGGAGTATTGTCCATAATGGGCCGCCCTCTTGTTGATCTTTTTTGTAAAATCAGGATAAGAAAATGGATGTTTCCAAGGGCTATCAGCGCTTTCCTTACATTAATAATCATCTGGGGAGTAATTGTTATGTTCTTTTATATTTTTATACCCCTTGTTACAGGCCAGATCGACCAGTTCTCTTCAATCGACAGCGGCAAGCTTGTTAAGCTTGTGGAAGAGCCGATAAAAAGAATTGAAGCCCTGTTCAGGGCATTTAACAAGGATATTACAAAAGAGGTCTCAATCCAGGATTATATAATTTCCAAAGTTGCCGGAGTTCTGAATATCAACCTTATACAGAATTTTATCAGCTCAATAGCAACTATTCTCGGAAATATTGCCGTTGCTATTTTTTCAATAACTTTTATTACATTCTTCTTCCTTAAGGATCAGCGCCTGTTCTTTGAGTCAATACTAATCTGGGTACCCGACAAATATGTTGATAATGTCACCAGGGCTCTCTATTCGGTCAAGAGACTTCTTACAAGGTATTTTATCGGGATCATGATCCAGAGTACCTGTATAATGATCCTTGTTACAATAGGTATGACAATTGTCGGAATTGATTTCCGGCAGGCTCTGGTAATGGGACTTATACTTGGAATAGTCAATGTCATACCATATGTAGGGCCATGGCTCGGATTGTTCATCGCAATAATTATGGGGGTGGCATCTCATATGAATCAGGACTTTACAACGGTTGTACTTCCGCTGGTCTGGTATATGATAATAGTCGAGGCAATCACACATACTATCGATAATGTTGTTTTTCAGCCTGTTATCTTTTCAAGCAGCGTGAAAGCCCATCCCCTTGAGATATTCATTGTGGTCCTTGCAGCAGGATTTGCCGCCGGTGTCCCCGGCATGATACTTGGAATTCCGGCCTATACTGTCCTGCGTGTATTTGCAAGAGAATTCTTCAACAACTTCAAAGCGGTTCAGAGGATCACCTCAAGCCTGGCAAAAGAAGAGATAAAGGCAGGCATCCAGGCTAAAGAAAAGGAGAGGGATTCAGATGAACCTGCAGAAAAATGAACTGAAGATAAACAGGATAACCTCCAATGCTTTTCAGATTATTTAACACAAGTTTTTAAATCAGGACAGTCATGAAACCGGTTTTTCAGTTATTTGGCCATCTGTATCGATTTTATTATTATGGTTTCAGGAATATGTCTTCGTGGGGAAGAAAAGTCTGGCTGATTGCTTTTATTAAGTTATTCATCATTTTCGCAGTTCTGAGACTTATCTTTTTCCCCGATTTCCTCCGGAAGAAATTTGACAATAACTATCAGAGGGGGGAATATGTGCGCGATCAGATATTAAATATCAGATAAATTAATGGTTGAGAATATTGATTTAAGTCTTGTCGACTGGTCAAGAGCGCAATTTGCCCTGACCGCCGTTTATCACTGGCTGTTTGTCCCGCTGACGCTTGGCCTCTCTTTTCTGGTGGTGATTATGGAGACAATCTATGTGAGGACAGGGAAGGAGGAGTGGAAGAAAATGACCAGGTTCTGGATGACCCTGTTCGGCATAAACTTCGCAATTGGAATTGCAACCGGGATAATTCTGGAATTTGAGTTTGGCACGAACTGGTCAAATTATTCGTGGTTTGTAGGCGATATCTTTGGGGCACCGCTGGCTATTGAAGGGATAGTCGCCTTTTTCCTGGAATCAACTTTTATAGCCGTAATGTTTTTTGGATGGAATAAGGTGAACAAAAAATTCCACCTGGTCTCCACCTGGCTGGTCGCTATAGGAGCCAGCCTTTCAGCTTTATGGATCCTTGTCGCAAACGCCTGGATGGAAAACCCGGTTGGGATGATTTTTAATCCTGATACAGCAAGAAATGAGATGGTGAACTTCAGTGAAGTACTTTTTAATCCTGTTGCTGTCGATAAGTTCCTTCACACAATATCTTCGGGATTTGTACTAGCCTCGATGTTCGTTTCAGGTATCAGCGCATGGTTCCTGATAAAAAAGCGTGAAGAGCTTTTCGCAAAGAAAAGCATTCTCATTGCCGGAGTATTCGGACTTCTTTCCTCGCTACTACTGGCCTTTACAGGTGATTCATCAGCCCGCACAATCTCAAAAATCCAACCGGTTAAATTTGCATCATTTGAAGCTCTTTATAATGGTAAAAAAAATGCACCCCTGATCGCTTTCGGCATACTGAAGAATACCGGGGAAAAAATTGGCAGGAAAAATATCCAGGACTTTGTTTTTGCCATTGAAATACCTGATCTTCTATCAGTAATGACCTCTGGTAATAAAGACGCTTATGTTCCGGGCCTTTATGACCATGTTCTGGGAAACCCTGAAAAAGGAATAATGTCTGTTGCGGAAAAAACCGGGAGAGGTAAGATAGCACGCCAGGCTTTACTGGATTATAAAATGGCAAAGGAGAGCCGGGATACGGAAAAAACCAGATCTCTCCGTGATAAATTTCTCGACAGGGATTTCAGAGAAAACTATTTTAGATACTTCGGATATTCTTTCATAAACAATGCTGAAGATACAATACCGGATGTTCACGGGGCATTTTATTCATTCCATTTAATGGTCATGCTGGGTTTCCTGTTCATCTTCATTTTCGCTGTTGCCCTGATATTTCTTTTTACCGGCAGACTGTTGAAGAACAGGTGGTTTCTATGGGTTGTGCTCTTTTCAATTCCTCTTCCCTACCTTGCCAGCGAGCTTGGATGGTTACTTACTGAAATGGGCCGGCAACCCTGGATTATTCAGAATCTGATGCCGGTCTCATTAGCTGTTTCAAATATCAGCACCGGGTCTGTTCAGATCACATTCTGGCTGTTTGCCTTCCTTTTTACAGCCTTGCTGATTGCTGAAGTTTCAATAATGCTGAAACAGATAAAAACCGGACCAGCAAACAAGGAGGAAGGGAAATGACAATAATGGCTTCACATATATTTTTACAGAATTACTGGTGGGTAATAGTCTCGCTGCTGGGTAGCTTCCTCGTCTTCCTGATGTTTGTTCAGGGAGGTCAGACATTTATCCATTCGCTTTCGCGGACTGAAATACAGAAAACAATGATTGTCAACACTCTGGGAAGGAAATGGGAATTCACCTTTACAACCCTCGTTACATTCGGCGGTGCTTTCTTTGCATCATTCCCGCTCTTTTATGCGACCAGTTTCGGAGGAGCTTACTGGGTGTGGATGGCAATTCTTTTCAGCTTTATACTTCAGGCAATTGCTTATGAATACAGATCCAAACCTTCAAATGTTTACGGACAAAGTACTTTCGATATGTTCCTGTTCCTGAAC